>Ga0307499_10000277_pt1 | contig 18960 bp, 18 predicted proteins | sample 13_S_MG_FD_201363 | JGI IMG/M metagenome (GOLD analysis project Ga0307499, IMG submission 201363) | Soil microbial communities from Populus trichocarpa stands in riparian zone in the Pacific Northwest, United States - 13_S | ecosystem: Environmental > Terrestrial > Soil > Riparian zone > Trees... | reverse complement strand
TACGAGGCCCATCGCGACGGCCAAAAACTCCCAATAACCGATCAGAGGCCGCTGCGAAATGTTGGTATAAGCCACGCCCCCGATTGCCAGCGCGAGTATTGCCAGGAAAGGCAGCTGTCGGCCAACCAGACCGATCTTGCTCGCGCTATGATCCTCGGCGTGACCTGACGACGCATCAAGTTCAGTCATGACCAATACACTGCGGTTTGCACCGGGATACAATTGAGATTAGTTAGTCGCTCAGCTACTGCGCGATGGCGTCGGCGTTCTTGCCAACGAGAGGCTTATCGCGGTCGTACACCTGCACGCGTGTCCTCACGCGGTACCGACGATGTTTCCGCGAAACTGCGCTACCACCGCACCGCGCGACATCGGACGATCTCCTTATTGAGGCAAGGAATTACCCTGAAAGGCAAATACCGCCGCCTGCGATATGCACAGGGGGTCAATGAGGTTCCCAGATCGGCGCGTCGGTGAACAGGCCGCCCTCGGCAAATCCGATGCCGTAGATCAGGACGGCTCCGAAGGCGAAACTGACCAGGCCCGATGCCACGCGGAGCCGCCAATTGAATTTCGGCAGATTGACAGCCGTGAACGTAAACGGCGCCGACAGGATCAGCGTGATCAGCATCATTCCGACGATAGTGCCGAACCCGAACAGCAGCAGATAGCCGAGCGCGGCCACCGGTTCGCGGATGATAGACAGGATCATCAGTGCGACGGCGGCCGAGCCTGCCAGGCCGTGCACGAGGCCGACCACGAAGGGTCGCAGCCAATGATAGAGCGCGATCCGGCCGAGCGCACTGCGATCGAGGCGAGCCAGCGGCGTCTGCTCGTCGGCGTGCCCGTGCGTGCCGGGGCCGTGACCGTGCGGGTGGCGGTGCACGTACTCGCCATGCACATGGAGATGATCGTGGACTTCGAACTCACGTTCGCCGGGAACGCCCCCATGCGCATGGGCCGCGGCGCCCACGCGGCCCATGCCTGTCAAGGTGAGAACGCCGAGCAGGACGAGCATGATGCCGACGGCAAATTCCATCGACATGCCGAACCGCGGCGGAATGACGACCCCGAACACGATGATTGCCGCGCCGACCGCCATGACGGTGACGGTGTGCCCGACGCCCCAGGCGGCGCCGATCAGCGCCGAGCCCACCACGCTGCGCTCGCGACTGACGATCGTCGCAATGGCGACCACATGGTCGGCGTCGGTCGCATGCCGCATCCCGAGGAAGAAGCCGAGGAACAGGAAGGACACGACGTTCAGGGCGGCTCCAGTCATTGCGCACTTTTCAAGATGGCATCGGAGCCAACGACCTTTCGCGCGGATACACCAAAGCGATACGTCCGCCCGGGATAGTTGGTCCATCAGGGCGATTCCTATGGAAGGCTGGGGGAGAACCCTGATTGACACGTCTGGTTGTGAGGCACCTACTGGCGGTAGCTGTCGTTACCCAGAGGTTCTGACGACCCTTCCATGGAACCGATGGTCGATTAGCTCAATCGTGCTCCTGCTTTTCCCCAAGTAAAGCAAGCCAGGCAGGGCCCGGAGGATTGCATGCAGCTCACTCCTAGAGAGTTCGACAAGCTTCTCGTCTACATGATGGCTGATGTCGCGTTAAAGCGAAGAGCCAAGGGCCTCAAGCTCAATTATCCCGAAGCCGTCGCTGTCATCTCAGCGGTCGCCCTAGACGGCGCGCGTGCCGGAAAGACAATCGAAGACGTAACCAAGGAGGCGCGCACCGCCCTAACCAAGGCTGATGTGATGGATGGCGTCGCCGATCTGGTGCCAATGGTGCAGATCGAGGCGGTGTTCACCGACGGCAGCCGCCTGGTGACGGTGCACACGCCAATCCAATGAGACCTGACAGGAGGCTAACATGGCTGGTCCGAAATTGGGCCCCGCCGTTGCCGCAAATGTCGATCCGGCGACAAAGGACGTGCCGGTCGGCGGGTACGTATGCAATTCAGCGGCGATCACATTCGATGCCGATCGTCCGGTGACGACGCTTAAAGTGCGCAATGCAGGTGACCGCCCGATACAGGTCGGATCGCATTTCCATTTTTTCGAAGTCAATCGTGCGTTGGAATTCGATCGCGCAGCGGCCTTCGGGCTGCGCCTGAACATTCCGTCATCGACGGCAACGCGGTTCGAGCCCGGTGACGAACGCGAGGTTCAACTCGTTCCCTACGGCGGCAAACGCGCCGTCTATGGTTTCAACAATCTCGTCGACGGTCCCACCGCAGGCCAGGACGCCGCCACGGTCAAATCCAGGGCGGTGGCGCAGGCGGCGAAGCGAGGCTTCCGCTCGAAATAAGGCGTGAGGTCATGTCGAAAGGCAAATCTTGAACGAGGGCCAGCATGCCTACCATGTCTCGGCAAGAATATGTCGGCCTCTTTGGTCCGACGACAGGAGACCGCATCCGCTTGGGCGATACGGGCTTGTTCGTCGAAATAGAGCGCGATTTACGCGGTGGCTACGGTGACGAGCTCGTCTTCGGCGGTGGCAAGAGCATGCGTGAGGGCATGGGCATGGACAATCAGGTGACGCGGGCGGGCGGCGCTCCTGACCTCGTGATCACCAACGTGACCGTCATCGACGCGGTGCTGGGCGTGGTGAAAGCGGATGTGGGGATCAGAGACGGCCGCATCAGCGCGATCGGCAAGGCCGGCAATCCGCAGACGATGGATCGCGTTACACCTGGCCTGGAGATTGGTCTGGCCACTGATGCCATCTCTGGCTCACATCTGATCCTGACGGCCGCCGGGATCGACACACACATCCATTTCATTTCTCCCCAGCAGGCGCAGGCGGCGCTCTCAAACGGCACGACGACATTGATCGGTGGCGGTACCGGTCCTTCGGACGGCTCTTACGCGACGACGGTCACGTCGGGTCCCGGAAACATCCGCATGATGTTACGCGCGTTCGAAAACTGGCCGCTCAACGTCGGCATTCTCGGCAAAGGACACGGACACGGCAAGGCGGCTCTGGTTGAACAGATCGAGGCGGGCGCGGTCGGCGTGAAGTGTCACGAAGACTGGGGCACCACCCCGGCGGTGCTTCGGTCCGCGCTGACCGTCGCAGACGAGACGGACACGCAAGTGTGCATCCATACCGACACGCTGAACGAATCCGGCTTCGTCGACGATTCGATCGAGGCGTTTGAGGGTCGCACAGTCCATTCGTTTCACACCGAAGGGTCTGGCGGCGGCCACGCGCCTGATATCATCAAGATCGCGGGCCTTCCCAACGTCCTGCCATCTTCGACCAATCCCACACTCCCCTACGGCATCAATTCGCAGGCGGAGCTCTATGACATGATCATGGTGTGCCACCACCTCAGCCCCGACATCCCGTCGGATGTTGCGTTCACCGAGAGCCGCATCCGCGCTGAAACCATCGCCGCGGAAAATGTCCTTCAGGACCTCGGCGTCATCTCGATGTTCTCAAGCGATTCGCAGGCCATGGGACGCATCGGGGAATGTTGGCTGCGTTGCATCCAGACCGCCGATGCGATGAAGACCGGGCGCGGAAAGCTGCCGGAGGACGCGCCCGGCAACGATAATTTCCGGGTGCTCCGCTACGTGGCGAAGATCACCATCAACCCGGCGATAACGCACGGCATTGCCGACATACTGGGTTCGGTCGAGGTCGGCAAGCTCGCCGACCTCGTCCTGTGGGAGCCGGCGTTCTTCGGTGCCAAGCCCAAGCTCATTATCAAGAACGGCTTTATAAGCTGGGCAGTAATGGGCGATCCAAACGCTTCGCTGCCGACGCCGCAGCCGACCTACTATCGCCCCATGTTCGGGGCCTACGGTGATGCGCTGGCGGCCAATTGCATCACATTCGTATCCGGCGTCGCTCATGCTGCCGGGATCAAAGAGCGACTGGGGCTTCGCCGGCAGGTGATGCCGGTGCGAAACGTGCGCAAGATCGGCAAGCGCGACATGGTCAGAAATGACGGGACCCCGAAAATTGAAGTCAGTCCGGAAACTTTCGCCGTGACCGTCGACGGCAAGCACGCGACCGTGCAGCCCTTGACGACGGTCTCGCTAAACCAGAAGTATTTCTTCAGTTAAGGCGATTGCCATGATCCTCATCAAGACCGTTCTGGGCAACATCGGCGATCGCGAATGGGCCGAGCGCTTGTCCGCCGCGGACACTGACTTGCTGGAGATCGACCAGTGGGAAGCGCAGAAGAGCCGCTTCCGCAAGACGACTGCAAAGGGTATGGAGATCGCAGTCTCAATCGACCGCGGCACCCATATCCGCGATGGAGACGTGCTGCTCTGGGATGCCGAGGCGCTCTCGGCACTTGTCGCGCGAATTGAGCTGCGTGACGTGATGATCGTGCACCTGGACAAGCTAATGAGCCTCGCGCCCGAAATGGCAATGCGTACATGCGTTGAACTGGGACACGCGATGGGCAATCAGCATTGGCCGGCGTTGGTCAAGGACACAGTCGTCTATGTCCCGCTCACCGTCGATCGCAAGGTGATGGCGTCCGTCATGAATACGCACCGTTTTGAGGGAATCCGCTACGAGTTCGTACCCGGCCGAGACGTAATTCCCTATCTCGCTCCACATGAATCACGGCGGCTTTTCGGTGGCGCGGAAGGACCAGTGCACTCCCACACGCACGAGAGTTATGCCGATATCGAGTCCGAGAGCGGACGCGTACACGGACATCCGCCGACGCGTGTCCATGCCCACTCGGGCGCTCAGGGACAAACATCGTCGACAACGGCCGGTTCCGCGCATGACCATCGCGAATGATGGCGTCGAGGCGTGGCGCAGCGCCGCACTTCTGTCGCGGATGCTGCAGTTTGGTGATTCGATGTTTCCCATTGGCGCGTTCGCATTTTCCTCCGGCCTGGAATCCGCCATTCAGGCAGGTGTCGTCACCAGCGCGGCAACGCTTCGAGCGTTCGCGCGCACCGCATTGGAGCAGGCGGCGCGCGGCGACTGCATCGCCCTGATCGCCGCGCATCGCGCGGCAACTGCCGGCGACGTCGATTCCCTCGCCCGAATTGATGCGCAGGTGTACGCGCGCAAGCTTTCAGACGAAGCGCGGACAATGTCGGTCCGCATGGGCAAGAAATTCACGGAGATGGGTGTGGAGGTGGTGGGCGCGCCGCTGCTTCGCACCTGGCGGGAATGCATTGAAAAGTCTGTTACCCCCGGTTGCTACCCGATAGCTCTGGCTATCAACTTTGCCGTACAGGATCTGCCTGCCAGCCAGGCGTTTGTGGTGCATCAGTACGGCGTTGCGACAACGATCCTCGGTGCAGCCCTGCGGTTGATGAAAGTCAGCCACATCGAGACGCAGAAGATTCTCTACGAGCTTATCGGACAAGCTGCAGGGGCGTACGAGGCCGCCGCGACGGCGCGGCTGTCGGACATGGCGGGCTTTGCGCCGTTGACGGAAATTCTGGCCGCTCTCCATACCAGGGCCCACGTGCGCCTGTTCATGAACTGACGCTGAAGGGAGCTTCGAATGTCGAAGAATATCACGCGCATCGGCATCGGCGGCCCGGTCGGGTCAGGCAAGACCGCGATCGTGGAAGCCATCACACCGCGGTTTCTCGATCTCGGCATCAAGGTGCTAATCATCACCAATGACGTGGTGACGACCGAGGACGCCAAGCACGTTCAGCGTACCCTCAAGGGTGTTCTGCTCCAGGAACGCATTCTCGGAGTGGAGACAGGTGCCTGCCCTCATACTGCGGTGCGTGAAGACCCAAGCATGAATCTCGCGGCGGTCGAGGATATGGAGCGGCGCTTTCCGGATACCGACGTCGTGCTGATCGAAAGTGGGGGCGATAATCTGACGCTCACCTTTTCGCCGGCGCTGGTGGACTACTTCATTTATGTCATCGACGTCGCCGCAGGCGATAAGATCCCTCGCAAGAACGGACCCGGGATCACGTATTCCGACATCCTGGTGATCAATAAAACAGATCTGGCCCCCCACGTCGGGGCGAGCCTTGACGTGATGAAGCAGGACTCGCAGATGATGCGCGGCAGCAAGCCGTTCCTGTTCACGAACTGCAAGACGGGAGAAGGCATTTCGGAATTGGTCGCGCTGATCGAGCGGGAGTTCCTGTTCGATATCAACCCACGCGCACGGCGTTCAGCATGATACCGGCGGCCTTCCCTCACTGGGCACGCGCTGAAACGCTCGGCGCATCGATGCCGGAATTCGCCTCGTTCCAGGATGAACCGCCGCAGATGAGCAGCGGCACTGTTGGCAAGACGGGTTTCCTCCGTTTGGGTTTCGAGCACCGCTCTGGCAAAACGATCCTTGCAGACCTGGAACGCCCCGTTCCCTACATGGTGCAGCGCGCGTTGCATTGCGACGAACAAATGCCAGGTTTGGCCTACGTGTTCTTGATCACCACCACGGGCTGCCTGCTGCAGGGAGACAGGCTCGCTCTGGACATCACCCTTCGTCCGCGCGCGCAAGTGCACCTCACGACCCAGTCGGCAACCAAGATCCATGCGATGGACGCTAATTATGCGGCGCAGAGCCAAACTATCGCGCTTGCCGAAGACGCATACCTGGAGTTTCTTCCCGAACCCGTGATCCCGCACAGGCACTCACGGTTTATCAGCGACACACAAATCTCCGTCGCTCCGTCGGCCACGTTGCTCCTTTCGGAAATCATTCAACCGGGCCGAAAGCATCATCATCCCGACGAGTGCTTCGGAGCCACCGTGCTGTCGGTATCAACGGCCGGTGCGCGGCCCGATGGCCGTTCCTTATTCGCAGAGAAGCTCGTAGTCGAGCCGCGGCGATATGTGATGCGGCAGACCGGTGTGATGGATTCTTTTGATGTGTTCGCCAACGTGGTCCTGTGTACCCCCAAGGACAAGGCAGACCGGATCCACGAGCGTGCGGGGGCTGAGGTGAACCTTGCGGAGGGCGTGGCGTTCGGCGCTTGCCGTTTGCCCAATGATGCCGGCCTGATCTTCAAGGTTTTAGGTCGCGAAACCGCGCAAGTGAAAGCCAAAGTGCGCGAGTTCTGGAGCGTGGTACGTCAGGAGATCATCGGCGCCGCCCTACCTCCGCCCTATCTATGGCGCTAGCGGATCGACGGTGCCAACAGATGATCTCCAACGGCTGACGTCGACACGTTCGAGGAGGCAACAGTGGAACAGATCCTGGCAAAGTGGGAAAGCCTCTCTGCGTCGTCGGGCCTATTGCGGTTCCTGGACATCAATTTGCGCAGCATCGGGCAAGTTATGTTCCAGAACAATCCGCTAACCGGGATTCTCTTTCTGGCCGCGATCGCCTGGGGTTCATACGCAGCCGGCGTCCCCCGAGTGGCGATTGCCGGCGTCCTCGCTGTCGTCGTGGCAAACTTGACGGCCCAATGGCTTAACGCTGATAGCGAGTCGCTCCATTCCGGGCTCTATGGATACAACGGCGTCCTTGTCGGACTTGCGCTGGCTACATTCCTATCTCCGAACGCACTCATGTGGGTCTACGTGGTGTTGGGGGCGTCAGTTTCGGTCATCACGATGCTTGGGACCGTCAACGCTCTTAAGCCCTGGGGTGTATCCAGCCTCACGTTTCCGTTCGTGCTCACGACGTGGCTCCTTCTGCTGGCCACGTATGGATTTTCTGGCCTCACAGGGGCTGCGCTACCGGCTGGCGACGTTGTCGTTGCGTTTCAACGCTACGAAGCCAGCCCACTCAAGCTGATCGATCTCCTCCAGGGTGTGCTTCAAAGCATCTCGCAGGTGTTCCTGAAGGCGAACGGTGTGGCCGCCCTTCTGTTTCTCGCTGGCCTGGCTGTGAACTCATGGGCTGCCGCCGCATTCGCTCTTGCCGGTGCGATAGTGGCGGTTCTGACCGCCCATCTTTTCGGCGCCGAAAGCGAGCTGATCACTGGCGGTCTTCTCGGTTTCAGCCCGGTTCTGACGGCGATCGCGCTGGGCGCCGTGTTCTACCGGCCGAGCTGGCGGGTCGCGGTCTACGCCATGCTGGGCACGCTGTTTACGGTCATCGCACAAGCGGCGCTGAACGTTGCCTTGACGCCCTTCGCCATCCCTGCGCTTACCGCGCCTTTTGTGCTCGTCACATGGATCTTCCTTCTTCCACGCCAGTGTTTCGAGCCGGCGTCGGCTGCAACGGACGATGCCGCGACAGCGCACACAACCTAGATCGTCGCTTTTTGGAAGCCCACATGTCTGACCTAAGTCCCTTGGTACTCCCGGACGAACTCGGACGTCATCGCGAGGATTTCAAGATGCTGCTGGTGGAGGACTGAACCATGGGACTCGTCGGGATACTGCTCGGACTCGCCCTGTTGATGTGGCTTGCCTATCGAGGGTGGAGTGTACTCATGGTGGCGCCGGTGGCTGCCATGCTGGCCGCTGCGATTTCGGGTGAGCCGCTTCTCGCTCATTGGACGCAGACGTTTATGCCCGGTGCTGGCCGATTCGTTACGCAGTGGTTTCCGATGTTCCTGCTTGGCGGGTTGTTCGGCAAGCTGATGGACGACAGCGGTTCGATCACCTCTATCGCGCGTTTTCTGACTGAACGGTTGGGAACACGCCGCACGATACTCTCAGTGGTGCTGGCTTCGGCAGCGGTTACCTACGGCGGCGTGAGCGTCTTTGTTGCCTTTTTCGTGCTGGTCCCCATGGCGAAGGAGATGTTCCAGGCCGCGGACATTCCCCGTCGCTTGATGCCGGCGACCATCGGTCTCGGGGCGTTCACGTTCACGATGTCGGCAATGCCGGGAACGCCGTCTGTCAACAATGCCATTCCGATGCCGTACTTCGGCACAACCACCTTCGCGGCGCCGGGTCTGGGCATCATCGCTTCGATCATCATTTTTGTTATCGGCATGTGGTGGCTCCGCCGTGCAGAAGCCGCCGCGCGCAGGGCCGGCGAGGGCTATGATCGCAATTCGGAGGTGTCTCCCGCCATCGACGAGACCGTTCGTATGCAGGCGTCAGCTGCCGGCGATTTTGATCCAGCTGAATTTCAGCATGGCAAGCACAGTGCTAGCCTACCCCCCTTTGTGATTGCCGCATTGCCGCTGGTTGTAGTCATCTGTACTAACTTCCTACTGTCGCTAGTCGTCCTCCCACGGCTGGATTTTTCGTTCTTGGCTAAAGAGGTGTGGGGCGAGACCACGATTGGAGCGGTGGCCGGCGTCTGGTCGGTTGTTATTGCGCTCGCGACAGCGACCCTGACCGTCATTGTCCTCAACTTCAGGCGTTTCCCGGCGTTACGGGAAAGTTTGGATGCTGGCGCCGCTTCCTCCGTCATGCCAATCCTGATGATTGGCAGTCTCGTCGGCTTTGGTGCTGTCATTGCCGCGCTGCCCGCGTTCGCGGACGTACGTGACGCGCTACTCGCGGTTGGCGGAGGCCCCCTTATCTCTCTCACGATCGCCGTGAACGCGCTCGCTGCGCTTACCGGTACCGCCTCCGGGGGAATGGCAATCGTGCTCAATATACTCGGCGACACCTTCTTGCGGCTCGCCGCCGAGCACGGCATCGATCCCGCGCTGATGCATCGCGTGACCACGATTGGCGCCGGCACGCTGGATGCGCTGCCACACAATGGCACAGTCCTGCTGCTGTTTCAGATCAGCGGGCTGACCCACCGCGAGAGCTATTTCGATATGGTGATGACCGTAATCGTCACCTGCATCATTGCACTTGGCGCTGTCCTTGTCCTGGGTACGGTGTTCGGGTCGTTTTGACGACAGAGGTCATCGCCATCGGCATTCGGATCTGGAGCAACACACGGAGGCGAGCATGAATATCCGACTTGTGTGCAGCGCACTGATTATCGGCGCATTGACGGCAGTTGCAGTGCCTCAAAATCTGTCGGTGGCCCAATCGAATGACCAAAAGGCGTCTGCGCCAAAGAGTGCAACAGCGAATACGAATGTGACCCCGCACAAGCATCGCTCCTGGCGTCATAGCGGTGGAAGGCATCCGCACTATGGCAGTCGGCGAGTTCGTACCCAACCGTCGCGGGAAACGGCATTGCCGCCGACCAAATGATCGGCTGCGTTACTCCATCGAAAGCCGGCAGGCTTCCCCATTTTCGGCAAGGGTGATTCCTCCTCTGCAACTGGGGTGATCACCTATATCACGGCGCATTCTGGAGGTGCATCGTGCCGAAACCTGCCCGCCCTGCCCGCAACAGCGGACAATCGAATTTCCCCGTGCGCAAAAAGATACGAGGCCGCAGCCCGCCGAGATCGCCGTCTCTCCAACGCGGCTAGTCGCCGGCACAATCATGCGCAAGATCACAATCATCATGCGGCGATGATCACGGGACGTCTGGCAAAGAGGAGGCACCGTCATTTCTTGGGAACAACTTCGAACACCCTCCCATGCGTTCAACAGCGCGGGCTCCCGGAGTGCGGCCATGGGGGCAAACGCGCGGGACGGGGCGCGCTGGCGATCTGGCGACCTATCTGGCGACGGCGGACGAACGCGCCGTTGTAGCTGGCCCGATACTTCGGAAAAATCTCGATGAGAAGGTCGCCGGAAAAACATTTTGAAAAATTCGGAGAGGATGGGTGGGAGGCAGATAAGAATAAAAACGAGGCGGCCCTCCCCCTGCCCCCAAGGGGTAGTACGGCTCCCCTCGGCGCTCCAGCCGCGATCTCGTCAGGTCGTCCGGTCGAGCATGCGCGCCAACAGCGCGCGGCATCGCAACGAAAGACATCGGGTCGCGGCATGCTGACGTCTCAGGCCAAGGTTTTTGTAACGCATGCCGAAACAAGCGTGACATCGTGATCATTAATCATGGGGTCGAGGGTTCGAGTCCCTCCGCGCTCACCAATGAAATCAAGTATTTAGCCAGACTTTATAAAAAGCCTGCTTCCCAGTATCAGCGCTGGGAAGCGGTGATGTGCCGCAGCGCACGAAGCGAGGCCCGTAACCCGTCGAAATCACCTTCGGCGAAATGCTCGCATCCGGCGTCCGCGATATTTGTCACCGATGCAGGCATAACGTCCCGACCAAAGCTGACCGCCGGCGGGTTCACGTCTGGTTGTGGGATATCGAGCTGCGGTTCTCCACATCTGCCGAGTGTTCTTGTTCGTCGGTCACCCAAGTTGCAATCTCGTGCGAGGGCACAGTTCGTCGCGGAGTAAACGGATTGATCGTGCCAGCAAAGACAATCCGTCCCTCGCGAAGTTTGGTACGAGCGAAGTTTTTTGCTTCCGCTTCGGTTTCAAAGGTGGAGGTAAGGCGCGGGCTTCGCGGTCTCGGTAAGACACCGGGCCTCACTTCAACTGTCACGTACCAGGTTGGCGACATTTCCGATCCATAGGAATGTCTGGTGCATTGGGAGCGAACCACAGAACGGCAGCGTGCCCAAACGGCCCCAGCCTGGGATAGACTCAGGCCGTGGGTGCTTTGGGGTGCACTGTCCGCGCTGGTGACCAACATTCAAACTCAACAATCGAATCGACGCTAGTTGTCCCAAAGGACAATGTTCCGGGAGGGATGTTTAACTTCTCATTTTGCCCGACGGGCTCGGAAATGCCGTCAGCCATCTACGCCAGATGTTTTGGATAAGCCACGCAGAGAGCCGTTGCTGCAAAAATTCCCTATGTCGCTAGAAATCCTTGGCAAGTCGGCGTCACAAGCAAAGTGCGAATCGATTACCTGGCCCGGTGCGATGAACGAAATAACAGACAATGACGATGTCTCGGCATTCTGTTCGAGCCCAGCTTCGATGAAGGGTTCGATGAATTTCCGATACGTCGTGGATATCTGTACCTACGCCCCGATCAATTTGACAAACTCATCGGCAATCTGGAGCCCAACATAAAAATAAGGTTCTATTGTCGACAGGCCGTCCAGTCCAAGAGCGACCTAATAGTTAGAGCTGACGTTACTACAAAGAAATTTGAGCCACAGTTGCAAGACGACAATTGATTACGGGCCGCCCTAATCGACCATTTCCGGCACGGTTTCAAAAACGGTACGGCCCCAGTCCGGGGGGCCAGACTGGGACCGTGGGGTGTGGGCTTGCGTACCGTTGGGGTCGGTACGTAACCATCTAATCCCGCGAACCAAGCCATCGCCAGTTGTCCCGAGGCACAGTGTACCAAGGTACAATATCCCTGATTTCAGTTCCGAGGCTTCATCGCGGAAAGGTGCGGCGGTCGGCATTTTTGCCGCGCATGGGCGCGAGCGGAATGGTGTGGTGCGGTCTCGACTAACGACCCTATTTTGCTCTTCGGCGGGAATGGATGCGTCATAGGGAGATCGAATTTAGCGTTGAGCACGCGTCGAAGCGCGACGACGTTTGGATTTGGCGGCTCTCGATTGGCGGCGAGGTCCGAACCGGAAAAACCGTGGCGAAGCTCGAGCTTTTGGCGATCCGACGGGTCCAATTGATTATCGACCGGGAGCTACGGAAACGGAATGTGCCCTCACAACACGGCATCCGCAGCGACAATGCCAGGGAATAGCTCCGCCTGGCCGCAGCAGCGCCGAGGCCGAACTCGATCATATCCTTGGCAAGCAATTGGCGCCGAGCGGCTCGTTATGGTTATTGCCTACAATGTTAGAAAGTTAGTACGCCTGACTTTTAAAGATACCTCAACAGTCTAATCTGCGTCGGTTGCTGCTTGATCATTTAGAAAAGTATGCGGGTGTTGCGATGTTTGAACGTCGATCCCTGGAACGCATTACAATCAAACAGCCGGCGCTGCTTCACGTTGACGGTATTCGCGGCTGTCATCCCTGCCTGGTGGGGAATTTGCACCGTGACGGAGCCATGCTTCATTCATCTACGCATCACACTGCCGCCTTCAAATTTGATCTGTCATTGGATGGCTTCAAAACGACAAAGCATTGTCGTGTGGTGTGGCGGAACGGAAATACCTGCGGCGTCAAGTTTGTCGATCAAAGCGGCGCTCGCGCAGCGAACGGCCTGGTCTGAAGGAGCCACCGCCCTATTCCCCCAAGCTGGCGGACCTTACCCTTCTTCCGATTTCGCGATGACCGCAAGGCTTTCAAGCTGGTGCGCGAGTGCTGTCCAGCTACGTGAAATATTCATCAGTACGGTAGATCGGCGGGCTGAATTCCTCCGATCAGCACCGAGGATTCTATGTTCCGCAGCATAGGCTCTGCATTGCTCGATTGAAGGCATTTTGGGGTCCCTCACCAAAATGGACCAGCTTTGACGACAACAGTTGTACTCCTTTTGCAGTGCCTGCCCACTATTTCCGTTACCGGCACGATTTGAACGGGCGCGATTGTTCGCGGCCGGAGAGGCCGACTTCAGTGCGACACGAATGGAGGGTCGCAATCTGGATGCCGCGTTTCCACTCCAAGAATTTCTTCATAGCCGCACGGACTTCGTCGGCACTGCGGCGCCCCGCGTGGGCGTGGCCTGGGATCGGGTGCTGCTTTATGCCAAAGGTGGCGTCGCTTGGGCGCACGACGATTACTGGCTGACGCTTACTCCCAACCAATTATTGGCAGGCCAAACATTTGCGACGGGGGACGCAACGCGGGTGGGCTGGATGGTCGGCGTCGGGATCGAGTACGCATTCGCGCAAAATTGGTCCGTCAAAGCCGAGTACGACTATATGGATTTTGGAACCAAGCGCATTTTCGTCGCCAGCACCGGCATAGAACCCACACAGCCTAATTTCGAAGAGGACATCGGGCGAAAGATCCAAGTTGTCAAAGTCGGCGTGAACTACAAATTCGACTGGGCCGGGCCGCTCGTTGGAAGATATTGACCGCGTCACCACGTGGGACGGACGCAAGGACGGTTTGCCCAGCCCACGAGTTCCGTTGATCTACATCAACCTCCCGCGTTTGGAGCGCCGCAATCTTGGCGGCGACGCGGTGCCAGTTCGCGCCTATTGCGGCCATCATTGGCGGATGGCGCGCGGCTACCCGGTGCGCGCTACTACGCTGGTGAAACCCGCTACCGCGCCTTTTCACGCTCCATCGCGGAGCTTTAAGGCGGGGAAAGGAGCTACGCCTACGGCCATGACCCTATCGCTCAACCAGTGTCATTCCCTGTTGCTCGCCGAGCGATCACGCGATGCCGGTGTAATCGAAGCCGCGGTGAATGACGTGCTGACTTCAAATTCGGAAACGAACCTGCTTGAAATCGAAATGGCATTTCGCGACGCCGGTAGCCCAGTCTATTTGATTGCCAAGCCAGAACTCACCGTCGTGATCGGTATGCCGGCCTGGCGCAGTGCGCTCGATCGCCTCGGCACGACGCCGCGAGAAAATCGATATGCGCTGGCGGGTGCGGTGAACTCCGACCAGTCATAGGTGCTGCCGGGTTGTCGGCGGTTTGACTACCGTGCCGCAAAAAGCGAGAACTGCTCGCCAAGCTTGCGGCGCATTTGACCGTGCCCTTATGGACCATCGGCGGCTCTTACACGAACAGCATCCAGAGGCAGCCGGCCATCAGGCCGACGAGCCAGATCAGCGATGCGTCGAAAAGAAAAACTTCGCGACTCATCGCCAGATTTTAGCGCAGCCGCGCCGGATGGATATTGACCCATAGGTCAGGGAAATGCGCGGAACTCAACGCCTGTCACCGCTGAGCGTTTTTGTTCAGTCATGGACCGCGCCGGCGACAACTCAAATTCGCGTATGGCTCACGCCGATGTCGTCGGCGATGGTGCGGTCGGATTTCGCCGGCTTGCCGCTCAGCCTCGGTGTTGTGCGCGAGCCTGGCCCTAATGCCAGAACAGCGCAGCCATCGTCATCGCCACTGACAAGGCGCCCATGCAAATCACCATCACTGTGAACCAACGTTCTTGCATTGCAGCCGCAATATAACGAAAGCCATGCTGACCTACCCGTGACCCTTGCGGCCCCGCGCCATGCAATATCCAAACCGTAATTTTACGGGGCTTTTGAAATTTGGCATGGATATAGCGTCGATTAGGACCAGTTTCGTATGAATCGCAGATCGATTGCGGGTCTTTTGTTGCCGTTTCGCTGTAGCAAAAATGCATTTGAAAATTTACCACCGCCGCTCCTGGCTTGAAGGGGTAGGATATTCAGCCATCCCCCGGTGCATCACGCAGCCACTGGCCGATCAACTCGGTCATGCAAATCGCAACGCGGCTGAACCGGACCCGCCGCACGGGCGTTATGGGTCCCGGCTCCGCAGCGCGCCGCCACGCGACCTTGCGCCCAGGGCAGTTTGATCCACATCAATCCGTGGTGGCAGCACCGCCCATAATGGCTGTCACCGGCTCACGCCGCAGGTATCATCGCTTGTACCGAAGTATCTTCGTAAGGAGGCGTCAATGCGGATATTGCCCATTGCTGCTGTGCTCGCCCTGTTAGGGTCGGCTGCAGTCGCACAGACCGACGCGCCCAAAGGTTACGTCGGCGCTTACGGGCCCGACGACCCAAATCGACCGTTCGGAGGCCCCGTGCCAGAGGTGAATTTGGGTCCAGGCTTGAACGTAGTCGGCCCGGGCGGAGCAACCAAAGTAGTTAAAGCCGTTCCTTGTAGCACGGCTGCCCGAGGAACCGACGGCACGACTACCTGCGTAGGTATTCCCGGCCCGATTGGAAGAAGCGGCGATTCCCGCGAAGGCACTACTACTGGCGTATCACGTCGGTAGCTGCCAACTCATTCTTGATAAGCGGCACCAGCACCCGCAGCGGTCGCGCGACTTTCGCCGTCCATAAGTTGTGCTTTAGCTTCGATCAGCATTGAGGGATCGGTCCGCATGATCGCGTTTGCGATTACGGCAACGGTTTGAGTTGGGTTGGCAGCTTTCGCTTCCCCACAGGGCAACCCGTTGGCCCCCGCTGGACCGTTGAAGACTCGTTGGGACGATCCTGATCAGACGCCGAGGTTGCGCTCATGAATTCGTCCCAAGCAGCGTCCGATGACCGGTTTGAGTAAGCAGAAGCCGCGAACGCCAGTGCGATCGCGGTGAGAAGCCCGACCGCCGCCGTGGTGCCTGCTCCATAGCTATTGAACATCGCTCGCCTCCCGGAATGGGGCTGCGATGGCGTTAGATCAAGGCGGGATTTTCAGATGTGAACTGCGTCACGTCTCACAGTGTCTTGATGCCGAGGCAGATCCCCCGTCGTCTCTCCAGGTTGCGGCGGGGCTCCCCTTCTGCGCTGGTTCCAGATTTAACCTTCCCGACGGGTATCAAGCTTAATTCGTGAGTTTTGTTGCGACCGGTCCAAACACGTCTAGCGTGACTGCAGGTCGCGCAGATGGCTAACTGTTTCGGCCTGCGTACTGCGCGACTAGGGGCCGCTTGTCCCCACGGGCGGCCCCGCCCCCATTTCAAGAAAAGCTTTTTGCGTGCCCTGGTCGGCTCACCGTCCACGATCAACCGCCCCTGCGTCGGTTGCAGATGTCCCGCCAGCGCGCCGAGCAAGGTCGATTTGCCGCCACGGCATCAGCTAGTATCCTAGCGTCGTCAGCAGCCAACTGCTGCCCATTCCGAGCAGGCCGATCACCAGCATGCCAACAATGATGTCGGCATAGTTCTGCAGCGTGTAGGGCTCCCATGTATAGTAGCCGATGCCGAACTGACCTGAGATCATCTCCGCGGTGACGAGGCAGAACCAGGACGTGCCCATGCCGGTGGCCAGCCCCGTGACGATGCTGGGTGCGGCGCCCGGCAACACGATCTCACGCAGGATCGCGACAGGCGTGCCGCCAAGGCTGCGTGCGGACGGCGAACAGCTTGATGCCGCTCTCCCGATCCTGCGCATAGACTACGCGTACGGCCTTGCCTTCCTGGGACAAAGAGGAACTATCCCTCTCGTAGGAAGTCTACCTTGGCTTCCGGTTCCAGCCCCCAAAGCCCTACCGGAAGAAGGCGGCCCCAGCTCTCCATCACAGAGCTGGGGCCGTTTCTTTATCGGACGTGCAAAAGCCCGGCGTTTTTGGAGCGCCGGGCTGAATGCCAATATATTCCAAGGGTACCGAAGGGGGCACTTTATCAGCCATTACCTCCGACTGCCAATTTTTCCCGGTATTATGGCGCGTCGGCGCAGCGAACGGGACGGTCCCATTGCACGCCAGCCCCGCACCGGGGCCGTTTTCGCACCCGCACGGGAACTAGAATTCGCCACTCCACGGTGAATTAGCTCGCTATTTCGGCGAAAAGAGCGCTGATGCGCCATGGCCGTTCCTAGCCCATCAACATCTAAGTTTGTCAGTAACGTTCGCCCTCCCTGCTCTAGATGCGGGAAGCCATTAATACTGACGCGGGTTGAGCCAGACGATCCTGGCTTTGAGCGGCGAATCTATTTTTGCGCTCACTGCGCCGACCACGAAACAGCGATCGCACCTGCCTGAGGGAGCCTGTGAATGGCACACTACCGCGCATATGCCGTTAGGTTCGACGGTAATTTCGATGGGTACGAGTCCCTAAACTGTGCTGACGACAATGATGCAATCGGAAAAGCCAAACGGCTTGCAGATAGCAGCGCAATCGAACTTTGGAGCGGCGAACGCTTCATTACCAGGCTAGAACATAAATCGAAGTAATGCGATCATTCGGAATTGACTCGCTATTTTCGAACCGAAGTGTGCATGCTGGATTATCATCGCCCAGCTTCGGCAGTTATCGGTGACTGAGAGTTTCGTGCTCCCGCCTGATCCCGCGCGAGCCACCTATGGCCAAGAACACGCCACCTCCCGCCTGCGAAAAGTGCGGCAAGCCAAAGAGATTCATGCTGGTGAAAACCGGCGGACGTAAGTTTCGCTGCATTGATTGCGATACGTCGGACCCGATGCACGAACCAGAGCTCAACAAACTGCTTTCGGGTGCATTGAAGCCCCCGGCGTGAAGCTATGCCCAAGAACAGCGTTCCAAAGGCTCCTCCCCTCGAATGTGCAGTTGCCCCGATAAAGCCCCGCTGGAGATCAGCGTATCGGACCTGAAACGGTCGACGAAGGCGCCGCAGCACTCGCCTTGAACCCCGTCCGCGGTGTGCTAGCGGCGAACGCCATTCAGAAGCTTGAGGACTATCGGGACAAGGCAACCAAGTCACAGGCGCGCCTACGTGGGTAATGAAAGAAGCCGCCAAACAAAGGCGGCCTGAAAGGCTCAAAATGACACCAAAGATAAAAGAGCACGCGTGCCTGGCCTGCAGTGGAACGGGCTACCCTGTCGTGAAGCAGCCAGTGCAGCCAGGCCGCAGAATTTATCCCGTCAAATGCAGGTCCTGCGACGGTAAGGGAAAGGTCACGGACGCAAACTGAGGGAGCCCGACGCCGTCCGCCGGCTTGTCGAGCAAGGATTGAGGCGGAGTGAACAATGCGAACGACGATAAGAGCCCGCTGATCGACCTCCTTACCTGCATAGTATGTAAGGTAACCATGAAGATTACGATCTCCACCCCTGAGTCCTCAGGCAGCAACTTGGTTCAATATCGCTGCGAACAGTGCGGCAGAATTGAACTAGTGCGACTGATCCGCCGAAGTCGAGATCACCCAGCCTGATGCCGTGACGCGCGATACCTCAATCGAGCTGAGGATGAAAGCGAGAAATGACTGGCAAGGACGAAGTCCCCAACATGCGGCAGCGAACGGTGTTGCAACATCTAGGCCTGGCTGATTGGAGGATGGTCGATCGTCTTCCCGTTTCGGCGGGCGAAATGACTCTAAGCCGGCTGCTTAATCATGGTTGGATTGAGAGCCGAGGTGAAAAGCAACGTGCTGCAGTCAGACTCACCCCGTCGGGGCTCAAGGCGATGCGGTCGCCTATATAAAAGCCATCCGCCGGCTTGTAGAGCTGGGGCTGAAGGGAAAAAGCAAATGATCAAGCCGAAGCGGTCTGCCGAGCAACAGGTTGCGGACGAGCTCGAGCGGCGGGCTCTCCACCCGCTTTCGTCGAGGCAGACGATATCGGACAGCCAAGCCGAGCCAGAATTCCATGCAAACCACAAACGCCTTAGAGCAGAAAGGCTGGCGCGAGAGACAGTCGAGCTG
>Ga0307499_10000275_pt1 | contig 19177 bp, 15 predicted proteins | sample 13_S_MG_FD_201363 | JGI IMG/M metagenome (GOLD analysis project Ga0307499, IMG submission 201363) | Soil microbial communities from Populus trichocarpa stands in riparian zone in the Pacific Northwest, United States - 13_S | ecosystem: Environmental > Terrestrial > Soil > Riparian zone > Trees... | reverse complement strand
CACGATCACCGCCACCCCGACCACCTCGGCGCCGGCCGCGCGCAGTGCGTCCACCGCGGTCAGCACCGAGCCGCCGGTGGTGGACGTGTCCTCCACCGCGAGCACCCGCCGGCCGGCCACGTCCGGCCCCTCCACCCGCCGCTGCAGGCCGTGCGCCTTGTCCTGCTTGCGCACCACGAACGCGTCCAGCCCGGCGGCCGGGCCGGCGGCGTGCAGCATCGCGATGGCCACCGGGTCGGCGCCGAGGGTGAGCCCGCCGACCGCGTCGTACCGCCAGTCGCTGGTCAACTCCAGCAGCACCCGGCCGACCAGGGGTGCGGCCTCGTGCTGCAGGGTGAGCCGGCGCAGGTCGATGTAGTAGTCCGCGGCCAGCCCGCTGCTCAGCACCACCCGGCCGCGGACCACCGCCAGCTCGACGATCAGATCCCGCAACCGGGCCCGGTCGGCACCCCGCATCTGGTCAGCCGCAGTCATGTCGGGCAGGGTACGGGCGGCCACGATCACCCACCCGGTGGGCCCTGCGTCGGACAGATACCCGCCGGTAGGGTTGGCTCCGACCCTGGGAGGCGCCATGGACTTCCGCGACAGTCCAGAGGAAGCGGCGTTCCGCGACGAATTCCGCGGCTGGCTGCGGGCGAACCTGCCCGACGACTGGTCGGAACGAGATCCGCATGTCGGCCGGTGGGACTTCGAGGCCGCCAAGGACTGGACCCGCCGCCTCTACGACGCCGGCTACTCGGGCCTGACCTGGCCCAGCGAGTTCGGCGGCCGCGGCCTGCCGCCCACGTTCCAGGCGATCTACCTGGAGGAGGTGGCCCGGATCGACGCGCCGGACCACATCGGCGTGATCGGGCTGGGCATGGCCGGCCCGACGATCATCGCGCACGGCACCCCGGAGCAGAAGAACCAGCACCTGGCCAGGATCCTGTCCGGCGAGACGGTGTTCTGCCAGGGCTTCTCCGAGCCGGGTTCCGGCTCCGACCTGGCCAGCGTGCGGACCCGGGCCGATCGGGACGGCGACGAGTTCGTGATCAACGGGCAGAAGGTGTGGTCGTCGTACGCGCACGTGGCCGACTACTGCATCCTGCTCACCCGCAGCGACCCGGCCGCGGCCAAGCACCACGGCCTGACCTACCTGCTGCTGGACATGCGGCTGCCCGGCGTCGAGGTGCGGCCGCTGCGGCAGATCACCGGCGACCCGGAGTTCAACGAGATCTTCCTGACCGACGTGCGGGTGCCGGCGTCGGCGGTGGTCGGCGAGATCGGCGGTGGCTGGCAGGTCGCGATGACCACGCTGCTGCACGAACGCGGCACCCTCGGCTTCGCCCTGACCGCCCGGCTGGACGTGCTGTTCCGGCGGCTGGTCAGCACCGCCCGCAAGACCGGCGCCGCGGACGACCCGCTGATCCGGGACCGGATCGCGCAGCTGTACGTCGACCTGCTCGGCCTGCGGTTCACCAACTACCGGTCGCTGACCGGGCTGATGCGCACCGGCGTGCCCGGGCCGGAGGGCTCGATCGCCAAGCTGCACTGGTCGGAGACCAACCAGCGGCTGACCGCGCTGGCGCTGGAACTGCTCGGCCCGGACGGGCAGTTGACCGGCGAGGGCGGCTTCTGGTCCGGCTACTGGCAGTACCAGCAGCTACGCAGCCGCGGCAACACCATCGAGGCCGGCACCTCCGAGGTGCTGCGCAACATCGTCGCCGAGCGGGTGCTCGGCCTGCCCCGGTCCCGGTAACGGGCTAAGGAGCGTCCACAGTGGACTTCGCGTTCTCGGACGAGCAGGAGATGCTGCGCAAGGCCGCCCGGCAGTGGCTGGCCGACCGGTACCCGGTCGACCGGGTCGCCGCGCTCGCGGACTCCGACGCCGGCTGGGACCCGGCCGTCTGGCCCGAACTGACCGAGCTCGGCTGGCTCGACCCCGAGCTGAGCCTGCTGGAACTGGCCGTGCTGGCCGAGGAGGCCGGGTACGCGCTGCTGCCGGCGCCCTGGCTGTGCACCGTCGGGCTGGCGCTGCCGGCCTACGGCGACCAGCCCCCGACCCGGCCGGCGACGCTGGCCTGGGCCGACGACGGCGCCGCCAGCCTGCGCGAGGCGGCGACCACCACCGCCTGCCGGGCCGACGACGACGTGGACGGCTGGCGGCTGACCGGCGTCAAGCGCGCCGTCCCGGACGCCGGCACGGTCGCCGAGGCGGTCGTGGTGGCCCGGGCCGGCCAGGGCACCGGGCTGTTCCGGGTCGACCTCGCCGCGCACCCCGAGGTGGTGCACCCGCTGCCGACGATGGACAGCACCCGCCGGCTGGGCGAGCTGCGGCTGGACGGCACCCCGGCGGAAGCGTTCGGTGGCCCGGCCGACGCCGCCGCGGTGCTGGCCGCGACCCGCCGCCGGGTGCTGGCACTGCTGGCCTGCGAGGCGGTCGGGGTCACCCAGCGGGCCCTCGACCTGGCCGTCGGGTACGCCCGCACGCGCACCCAGTTCGACCGTCCGATCGGCTCGTACCAGGGCGTCTCGCACCGACTGGCGAACGTCTACACCGCCCTGGAGCTGGCCCGCTCGCTGGCGTACCGGGCCGCCTGGTGTGTGGCCGCCGACAGCGCCGACGCGGACGAGGCGGTGGCCAGCGCCACCGTGTCGGCCGGCGCGGCGGCGGTCGGCGGCTGCGAGAACGCGATCCAGTCGATGGGCGGCATCGGCTTCACCTGGGACCACCCGCTGCACCGGTTCTACAAGCGGGCGCAGTGGATCGAGGCGTTCGAGGGCGCCGGCCGGGCGCACCGCGCCGACCTGGCGGCGGTCCTGCTCGGCAGTTAGCGCGGCCGACCGCCGGGCTACTGGGCGCGGCGGCGGACCGCGTCGCCGACCCGGCGGACGGCCGCCCGGGGCGCGATCCGGGTCAGCGCGACGATCGTCTTGTACTGCGCGCCGGGGACGCTGACGGTGCGACCGCGGCGATGGTCGCGCAGCCCGGCGGCGACCACGTCGTCCGCCTTCAGGAAGAACGCCTCCGGCACCCGGGACATGTCGATGCCGGCCCGGTCGTGGAACTCGGTGTGGGTGTAGCCGGGGCAGAGCGCGGAGACCCGGACGCCGGTGCCGGCGAGCTCGGTGCCGACCGCCTCGCTGAAGCTGATCACCCAGGCCTTGCTGGCGCCGTACGCGCCCCGGCCGGTCGGCGCGAAGCCGGCCACCGAGGACACGTTGATCACGTCGCCGTAGCCACCGGCGATCATCCCGGGCAGTGCCGCGTGGGTGAGCCGCAGCACGGCCATGCAGTTCAGCCGCAGCATCAGCTCCTGGCGCTGCTGCGGCACCTCCCAGAACCGGCCGCTGACGCCCATCCCGGCACTGTTCACCAGCAGGTCGACCGGGGCCGCCGGGTCGCGCAGCCGTTCCTCGACCGCGGCACAGCCGGCGTCGGAGCCGAGGTCGGCGGGCAGCGTGCCGACCGCGACGCCGTACCGGGCGCGTAGTTCAGCGGCCGAGTCGGCCAGCCGGTCCGCGTTCCGGGCGACCAGCAGCAGTTCGCTGCCCTCGGCGGCCAACCGGCGGGCGAACGCGGCGCCGATCCCGGAGCTTGCACCGGTGACGAGCGAGCGGCGCGGCCGGCGGGACACCGGCCGGGAGGGGGCCTCCGTCATGGCGACACGGTAAGGCACCCGGGGCACCGGCACGCCGGCCCGGGCGGCGCCCGGCCGGTCATGCCTTCCGAGCACCGTCCAGCTGACATCCCGCGGGGGCGCGGGCGGACCGGCGCGGCTGACCCCGGGTTATGCCACCCCCACCCCGTCAAGATGGCATGTCAATGACGCAACCTTTCGACATCCATCGAGCGTGGGTAGCACCGCGGCCTCGGGGTCTGCCCGGAGCCGCGGAGCTGGAAGGGAGCTGCCATGACAGCAGCGAAGCGAGACCGGCCGCCGGGCCGGACGACCAGCCGATCAGCGTTGCTGGCCGGCACGGTGCTCGGGCTGGCCGTGGCCGGGTTGAGCCCGGCCACGGCCAGCCCCGCGGCCGCGGCACCCGCCGCGGCCGTCCAGCTGGCCGGCATGCCGGCCAGCACGGTGATGCTGCCGACCGGCGACCTGGCCCGGCTGCACACCGGGGCGGACGGCCGGCAGACCGCCAGCGTGCTGCCCCGCGACCGGCACGGCGCGGCCGGCTCATTCCGCAGCGAGGTGCGCAACGGCGACCTCTTCCTCTATCCCACCGTGGTCCAGCCCTACCTCGGCCGGCTGCTCGACCCGGCGATGTTCAACGTCAGCCAACTGGCCCGGGCCGGGTACACGACGGCCAGCGGCCGGCTCCCGGTCCGGCTGACCTGGGCCGGCGCCGCCAGCCAGCACCCGGTGCCGGGCATCACGATCACCCGCAGCCAGGGCGGCACGTCCGACGGCTACCTCAGCTGGGCGTCGGCGCGCGCGTTCGGCCAGGCGCTGGCCACCCAGATGAAGGCGGACGCCCCCGCGCACTGGCCGATCGGCACCGGGATCTTCGCCGGGCTGACCGGCGTCCGGTTCGCCGGGCCGGCCGCGACCCAGCCGGTGCAGCCGCACTTCCCGATGGTCACGCTGCGGATCCTGGCCACCGGCGCGGACGGCCAGCCGGCTCCGTTCGCGTTCGTGACCGTGGTGAACACCGATGACATGCGGAAGTACAACGGCTTCCCGGTGCTCAGCAATGGGGAGGCCCGGCTCAGCCTGCCGCTCGGGCACTACAGCTTCGGCGTGCAGAGCATCGAGTTCGTCGGCGACTCCGTCTTGTTCCGGACCGTCCTGATCTCCGACTACACGCTCACCAAGGCGCAGACCCTGACCGTGGACCTCCGGACGGCGACCGTGCAGCCGACCGTCCGGACGCCCCGGCCCGGAGTGGTGTCCGACGGCGACCTGGCCTGGGTTCGCGGCGATGTACTCGGCGGCACGTTCACGTCGCTGTTCCAGCTCGGCGGCGGCACCGAATCGCTGTTCGCGCCGAGCGCGCCGGCCCGGTTCGGCGTGTCGCACGTCTCCCCGCGGTTCCGCCTCGACTCGCCGGCCGACGCGCCGCAGCCGTACACGTACGACCTGCGGTTCGACGCCGGCAGCTCGATCCCGGCGTCGATGGACTACCAGGTCACGCCGGCCCAGCTCACCACGCTGAACTCGCGCTACCACGCGGACGGGCAGCGGGTGGAGCCGATCGCGACCCGGTTCTCGTTCCTGCCCTGGCTGGACTTCGGCTTCCAGTCGGTGCTGCCGGTGCCGGTGCCGGGGGAGCGGACCGAGTACGTCAACGGCCGGCCGGACATCGCCTGGCAGGCCGACTACACCGGCTTCAACTTCGTCGACTTCTCCGACCCGGACAACTTCGTCTTCATCCTCGCCGACGAGATCGTCGATACCAACCAGGTCTACGCCGCCGGCGGCCAGCTGACCGTCGACTGGGACGCGCCGGTGGTCCACCCCGGGTTCACCGTCGACGGCAGCAACGGCACCACCCCGTTCTTCTGCGAGTGGTGCCGGCAGGGCGACACGCTCGGCGTCATCCTCACGCCGGTCATCGACTCCGAGCCCGGGCACGCCGGCTTCGGCCTCGACGTCCCCGGCGACACCCCGTTCGGCCCGGTGGTCTCGACCACCCGCTACCGCCTGTTCCGGGACGGCACGTCGATCGCCGACGAGGCGGATGCGACCGGCCTGTTCGTCGACGTTCCGGCCGCCAACGCCGGCTACCGGCTCCTGTTCGACGAGACCCGGACCGCGCCCTGGCACAGCCAGTCGACCCGCGCCACGACCGAGTACACGTTCAGCTCGGCCCGCCCGGCCGCGGCGACGGCGCCGGCCAACTGGTTCTGCGGCGACGGGACCAACACCGACTGCGCCCCGGTCGCCCTGCTCAACGTCAACTACCGGGCCCGGGTCGACCTGACCAACCGGGCCCCGGCCGGACCGCAGCACCTCGCCCTGTCGGTCACCCACACCCAGGGCACGCCGGCCACCCCGATCACCAGCGTCACCGCCGAGGTCTCCTACGACGACGGGGCGACCTGGGCACCGGCCACAGTGACCGGCGGCAACGGCCAGTTCGACGCGGCGTTCACCGCGGCCGCGCCCGGCTTCGTGAGCACCCGCGTGCACGCCACCGACGCGGCCGGCAACACCATCACCCAGACCGTGCTGCGCGCCTACACGATCGGCGCGGCGGCATGAGCCCGTTGATTCTCCGCCGCTCGATCCCCCGGGAGGGAAGCATGATCCGTTCCAGCAGACGCTGGCGGCCGGCCGTGGTCGGCCTGCTGGCGATCGGCGTCGCCGCCGGCCTGGCGCTACCAGCCGGTGCCGCGCCAGCCGGTGCGGCGCCAGCCGGTGCCGCGCCAGCCGCGCCGAGCCAGGCCGCCGGCCAGCGGCCGGCCTGTGCGGACGCGCCGGCCGGGCACGCCCGCTGCTTCGCCCAGTTCCGCTCCGACCGGGCCGCCCGGTCCGCGGCCGGCGGCGGTGCCGCCCCGGCGGTGGTCCAGCCGGCCGGCTACGGCCCGGCCGACCTGGCCGACGCGTACAACCTGCCCACCCGGACCCGGGGCGCCGGCCAGACCGTCGCGATCGTGGACGCCTTCGACAACCCGAACGCCGAGGCCGACCTCGCCGTCTACCGCAGCACGTTCGGGCTGCCGGCCTGCACCACCGCCAACGGCTGCTTCCGCAAGGTGAACCAGCGCGGCGCCGCGGCGCCGCTGCCCGAGCCGGACGTGGGCTGGGGCGTGGAGATCGCGCTGGACATCCAGATGGTGTCGGCGGTCTGCCCGAAGTGCCACATCCTGCTGGTCGAGGGCGATGACAACCTGCTGGAGTCGCTGGCCGCCGCGGTCGACACGGCGGTCCGGCTCGGCGCCACCGAGGTGTCCAACAGCTACGGCACCGACGAGTTCAACGGGATGGACGAGTTCGCGGCCAGCTACCGGCACCGCGGCGTGCCGATCACCGTCTCGTCCGGTGACTTCGGCTTCACCACCGCGTCCTTCCCGGCCGTGCTCAACAGCGTGATCTCGGTCGGCGGCACCTCCCTGAACCGGGCCGACAACCGCCGCGGCTGGACCGAGACCGCCTGGGCCGGCGCCGGCTCCGGCTGCTCGGCCTGGATCGACAAGCCGCGCTGGCAGCACGACCGGAACTGCCAGATGCGCACGGTGTCGGACGTCTCGGCGGTCGCCGACGGGGACACCCCGGTGGCCGTCTACGACACCTTCGGCCTGGGCCCCGACAACGGCTGGATCCTGGTCGGCGGCACCAGCGCCGCGGCCCCGATCATCGCCGGGGTCTTCGCGCTGGCCGGCAACGGCCGGCAGATCAACGACGCCTCGTTCCTGTACGCCCACCGCGGCCACCTGAACGACGTGGTCGGCGGCTCCAACGGCTTCTGCGGCGAGGACTACCTCTGCACCGGTGTGCGCGGCTACGACGCGCCAACCGGGCTGGGCACTCCGAACGGCACAGGTTCGTTCTGACCGCACAGCAGGGCCGCCTGCTGCACTGAGAACGGGCCCGCTCTCCCCGGCGCCTCCGGGAGGGCGGGCCCGTCGCTGCGCCGGGACGCCCTACCGGGGCGGGCGGTAGAGGATGATCCCGTCCCGGTCCGCGATCGGCGTGAAACCCCGCGACGGCAGCGCCGCGAACGCCGGCACCTGCAGCGCGGCGTTGCCCGGCACCCCGTCCAGGTTCGCGCTGTCGACCAGCAGGTAGTCGATCGGCCGGTTGTGCACGTCCGGGAACAGCACCACGTCGCACCGGCCGACCAGCAGCGGCACCAGGTAGTTGCTGGCCGAGACCCGGGCCCCGGACGGGATCCGGCCGGCCAGCTCGATCGCGGCCCGCTGGTGCTCGGTGCGGCCGCCGAGGTCGGCCCGGGCGATGTCGGCCAGCGAGAACCGGGGCAGCGTGACCACGGCGACCGCGAGCACCGCCAGCGGCGCCAGCCGTACCGCCGCCGGCAACCACCGGTCCGACCGCCCCCCGGCCGCCCGGCCGGCGGCGGCCGCCCGGAAGCTGGTCAGCGCGTCCACCAGGGCGACGAACACGATCGGCATCAGGATCGCGTTGTAGTGCACCTGGCCGGTGCTCCAGTACAGCGGGTTCGACGAGACCAGCCGCCACAGCAGGGTCGGCACCGCGATCAGCGCCAGCGGCGAGCGCAACGCCAGGAAGCAGGTGATGCCGAAGACCCAGGCGACCAGGCCCAGCTTGCCGACCGGCGTGACGACCTGGTGCGGCATCCCGGTCAGCAGCCCCCAGAGGTCGCCGAGCCCGGGCGCGCCGCCGGTGTTCGCCGGCCCGTGCGTGACCACGCCCCAGTACCGGTAGGTGTGGTAGAGGTGATCCAGCCGCGGGATGATCACCAACGTGCTGACCAGGAAGGCGCCGGCGCCCAGCGACAGCGCGGTCAGCCCCGGGCGCCAGCGCCCGCGCAGCAGCAGGTAGCCGCCGATCGCGGCCAGCGTGATGCCGAGGTCCTCCTTGACCAGCACCACCGGCGCGGCCCACCAGACCGCCGGCCACCAGCGCCGGTCGGCCAGCGCCACCATTGCCGCGGCCAGCAGCGGCACCGCCAGCGCGATCTCGTGGAAGTCGAAGACCACCGCGCCCTGCAGCCCCCAGGACAGGCCGTACGCCAGGCCGATCGCCAATCCCGGGCCGGTGCCGAGCCGCCGGCTGGCCAGCCGGGTGATCGGCACCGCCGACCCGGCCAGCAGTGCCGCCTGCGCCACCAGCAGCACCCGCGGGTCGGACCAGATCCACCAGGCCGGGGCGAGCACCGCCAGGCCCGGGCTGAAGTGGTCACCGAGCAGGTTGAAACCGGGCCCCTTGATCGGCACCATCGGCGCCTGGAAGTGCGCGTACGCACGCACCGCCTGAGCGAAGATGCCCAGGTCGTACGCCGCGGTCTGGACGTGCGCGGCGCGCACCAGCGAGCCGGCCGCATAGCCGGCGAACAGCAGCAGCGCCAGCCCGTACGGGGCCCAGCCCAGCGCTGGCCGGGCAGACGGGCCCGGCCCGCCCGGCTGCTCGCCGGACGGGCCGGGCTCTGGTTCGGTGCTGGTGGCCGGCGGTTCGGCCTGGACGTCCGCCGAGGTCACCTGCCGGGCCGGCCGGCTTTGAAGTATTCGTTCGAGGCCGGCATCACCAGCAGCGCCAGGGTGGCGATCGCCAGCGCCAGGTCGACCACGCCGAGCAGCACGATCAGGCCGCCGTACGGCTGGGCGAACTGGGCGAGCCCGCCGAGGATGCCGAGCACGGCCAGCACGATCGCCACGATCCGGGCCCAGTTCCGGCCCTGCCGCACCTTCACCGCCAGGCCGAGCAGCAGCACCGCGACCACCAGCGCGATCACCGCGCCGAACACGACCGCCGCCTTGGCCGAGTCGCGATCCAGGTCGGAGGAGGACCTGGCCATCACCTCGTCGGTGATGGTGTCCAGCCGGGCGAAGATGACCAGCGTCGAGATGATGCTGAACACCGTCCGGACGATGATCGCGATGCTGGCCCAGTGCACCGTCGGCGGCATCGGCGGGCGCGGCGCGCCCGGCGCACCGAAGCCGCCCGGACCGCCGGCGTAGGCCGGGTAGTCGTACTGCGGGGCCGACGGATACTGCGCGGCCGACGGGTCCGGCGGCGCGGATGGATACTGCGGAGCCGGCGGGTACTGCGGGTTCTGCGGGTCATCCGGGCCGGGGCCGCTGGTGCCGGTCATGAGCTCCTCCAGGGGTCGATCTCGCTGGTCAGCCGGCCACGACGGAGTCGGCCACCGACCGCCGCGACCTGCCTGCGGTACCAGCCTGCGCAGCTGTGCCCGGCCGGACCGTCGCGCCGCCGTCGATCGGACCCTGGCCAGCGCTGACCCGGCCAGCATAGCCAGGACAAGCGGGCCCAACCCGCCCCGGCGCGCGGCCAACCCGGGGCCACCGAGCCACACGCGGCCAGGGCGCCGGGGACCATGCCCTAGTGTCCCACCGGACGGCCACGGCGACCGTCCGGCCTGGGCGGCCAACAGACCCCGAACAGCGACGGACGAGGTGGACGGGCCCATGCGCGACCTGGACGGTGACGGCCTCCCGATGTACCCGGCCGGCCGGGAGCCGGCCGAGCCGACCGAGCCAGCCGGGCCGGCGCGGCGCAGCGGGCTGGCGATCGCCGCGCTGGTGCTCGGCGTGCTCTCCATCCCGCTGGCCTTCACGATCTACCTCGGGCTGCTGTTCGGGCTGCTCGCGATCGTCCTGGGAGTGGCCGGGATGGTCGCCACCCGGGGCGGCCGGGCCGGCGGCCGCGGGATGGCCACCGCCGGCCTGATCACCGGCCTGCTCGGCCTCGTCTTCGCCGCCGCACTCGGGCTGTACGGCCTGCACACCTACCGCGACTGCCAGGACCAACTCGGCCACCGCCCTAACCGGGACGAGCTACGCGAGTGCACCCGCGGCACGCCCTGACCCCGTGGCCCTGACCTGCCGGGCCTCGGACGCTCCGCTGCCGGGCCCCGGCACGGGCCCGGGCAGCGGAGCGGAGGTCAGGCCGGGACGACCGGAGCGGGCGTACCGACGGGGATGACGGTGAGCGCGGACCGGTCCGGCAGCAGGTCGACCTGGACCGTCTCGCCGTCCCGCACCTGGCCGGACAGCAGCGCGGTGGCCAGCTTGTCGCCGATCGCGCTCTGCACCAGCCGGCGCAGCGGCCGGGCCCCGTAGATCGGGTCGAAGCCGGTCATCGCCAGCCACTCCCGGGCCGCCGGGGTGACGTCCAGGGTCAGCCGCCGGGACGCCAACCGGGCGCCGAGCGAGTCGATCTGCAGCTCCACGATCCGGGTCAGGTCCTCTGTGGACAGTGACTCGAACATCACCGTGTCGTCCAGCCGGTTCAGGAACTCCGGCTTGAAGTGCTCGCGGACCACCCCGAGCACGGCGTCCTCCTTCGCCCCGTTGCTGATCGCGCCGTCCGCGATGAGCTGCGAGCCGAGGTTGGAGGTCATGATCAGGATGGTGTTCCGGAAGTCGACCGTGCGGCCCTGCCCGTCGGTGAGCCGGCCGTCGTCGAGCACCTGCAGCAGTACGTCGAAGATGTCGGTGTGCGCCTTCTCCACCTCGTCCAGCAGCACCACCGTGTACGGCCGGCGGCGCACCGCCTCGGTCAGCTGGCCGCCCTGGTCGTAGCCGACGTACCCGGGTGGCGCGCCAACCAGCCGGGCCACGCTGTGCTTCTCCGAGTACTCGCTCATGTCGATGCGGACCATCGCCCGCGCGTCGTCGAACAGGAACTCGGCCAGCGCCTTGGCCAGCTCGGTCTTGCCGACGCCGGTCGGGCCGATGAACAGGAACGAGCCGGTGGGCCGGTCCGGGTCGGAGATGCCGGCGCGGGCCCGGCGGACCGCGTCGGAGACCGCCCGCACCGCCGGCTGCTGGCCGATCACCCGAGCACCCAGCACCTCTTCCATCCGCAGCAGCTTGCCGGTCTCGGCCTCCAGTAGCCGGCCGGCCGGGATTCCGGTCCAGGCGGAGACCACGTCGGCGATGTCGTCCGGGCCGACCTCCTCCTTGACCATCGGCTCGGCCGTCTCGTCCACCTCGGCCTCGCTGGCCTCGGCCAGCTCCTTCTCCAGCCGCCGGATGTCGCCGTAGAGCAGCTTGGACGCCTCCTCCCAGCGGCCGTCCCGCTGGGCCCGATCGGCCTGACCGCGCAGGTCGTCCAGTTGCTGCTTGAGCTCGCCGAGCCGGTTCAGCCCGGACTTCTCCCGCTCCCAGCGGGCGGTCAGCACGTCCAGCTGCTCCTGCTTGTCGGCCAGGTCGCGGCGCAACCGGGCCAGCCGCTGGAGGCTGGCCTCGTCCGACTCGCGGGAGACGGCCAGCTCCTCCATCCGCAGCCGGTCGACCGTGCGCTGCAGCTCGTCGATCTCCACCGGCCGCGAGTCGATCTCCATCCGGAGCCGGGAGGCGGACTCGTCCACCAGGTCGATCGCCTTGTCCGGGAGGAACCGGGCGGTGACGTAGCGGTCGGACAGGGTCGCCGCGGCGACCAGCGCCGCATCGGCGATCTGCACCTTGTGATGCGCCTCGTACCGGCCCTTGAGGCCGCGCAGGATGCCGATCGTGTCGTCCACGCTGGGCTCGCCGACCAGTACCTGCTGGAACCGGCGCTCCAGGGCCGGGTCCTTCTCGATCCGCTGCCGGTACTCGTCCAGCGTGGTGGCGCCGACCATGCGCAGCTCACCGCGGGCCAGCATCGGCTTGAGCATGTTGCCGGCGTCCATCGCGCCCTCAGCGGCGCCGGCGCCGACCACCGTGTGCAGCTCGTCGATGAACGTGACGACCTGGCCGTCGGACTCCTTGATCTCGGTCAGGACCGCCTTGAGCCGCTCTTCGAACTCGCCGCGGTACTTCGCGCCGGCCACCATCGCGCCCAGGTCGAGCGCGACCAGCTTCTTGCCGCGCAGCGACTCCGGCACGTCACCGGCCACGATCCGCTGCGCCAGGCCCTCCACCACCGCGGTCTTGCCGACCCCCGGCTCGCCGATCAGCACCGGGTTGTTCTTGGTCCGGCGGGACAGCACCTGCACCACCCGGCGGATCTCGGTGTCCCGCCCGATCACCGGGTCGAGCTTGCCCTGCCGGGCCTGCTCGGTCAGGTCGATGCCGTACTTCTCCAGCGCCTGGTAGGTCGACTCCGGGTCCGGGCTGGTCACCCGGGCGCTACCGCGGACCTTGGTGAACGCCTCCAGCAGCGCCTTCGCGGACGCCCCGTGCCGGCGCAGCAGCTCGCCCACCGCACCCTGCTCGGCCAACCCGACCAGCAGGTGCTCGGTGGACAGGTACTCGTCGCCCCGCTGCTCGGCGTACTTGCCGGCCGCGGACACCGCCCGCATCCCGTCCCGGCTCCATTGCGGCGCCGACACGGTCGCCCCGGACGCGCTCGGCAGCCGGGCCAGCAGCGTGTCGGTCTCCGCCCGCACGTCGGCCACGTCGGCGCCGACCGCGCGCAGCAGCGGGATAGCGGTGCCGTCCGGCTGGCCGAGCAGCGCGTACAGCAGGTGGGCCGGCTCGACGACGGGGTTGCCGTTGTCGGCGGCGAGCCGGATCGCCGTGGTCACGGCCTCCTGGCTCTTGGTGGTCAGCTTGTTCGATTCCATCTATGTGTCACGTTCCTCAGGGTCGTTCGCGGGCTGGTCAGCGCCGCCGCTGCGGCCGCCACACGACCAGCGCGGTGGACGGACCACGCGCCATGATCAGCTCCTGGCTCAGCGCATCGACCTGCGCTCGTAGCGCGTCGACCTGCGCCTCCAGCTCGATGATCCGCTTGATGCCGGCGAGGTTGACGCCTTCCTCCTGGGACAGCCGCTGGACCTCGCGCAGCAGCGCCACGTCCCGGGCGCTGTAGCGGCGGCCACCGCCGGCGGTGCGCCCGGGGTTGACCAGGCCGAGCCGGTCGTACTGGCGCAGCGTCTGCGGGTGCATCCCGGCGAGCTGCGCGGCCACCGAGATCACGAACACCGGCGCGTCCTCCGGCAGTGGCATCGGACGGTCACGCATCACCCACCACCCTCCTGGTGATGTGCGGCCGCGGGTCCTCCGGCTGCGCGACCGCGTACTTCTCCAGCGCCTCCCGGGACTCCGGGCTCAGCGCGGCGGGCACCGTCACGTCGACGGTGATCAGCAGATCGCCGGCGCCGCCGCCGCGCTTCGGGGTGCCCTTGCCGCGGACCCGGAAGGTGCGCCCGCTGGTGGTGCCCGGCGGGATCCGCAGGGTCACCGCGCCGTCCAGGGTGGGCACCCGGACGCTGGCGCCGAGCGCCGCCTCCGGGAAGGTCACCGGCAGGGTCAGCGTGATGTCCTCGCCCTTGCGGCCGAACAGCTCGTGCGCCTGGACGTGCACCCGCACGTACAGATCGCCGGCCTGGCCGCCGCGCAGCCCGGGGGCGCCCTTGCCGGCCAGCCGGATCCGCTGGCCGTCCTTGACGCCCGGCGGGATCCGCACCGTGATGGTCCGGGTCTGCCGGGTCACCCCGGTGCCGCGGCAGTCCGGGCAGGGGTCGTCCACCACCTGGCCGGTGCCCCGGCACTCCTTGCACGGCTCGCTGAACGCGAACGCGCCCTGATTGCGGGTGACCAGACCACTGCCCAGGCAGGTGGCGCAGACGTGCGGCTGGGTGCCCGGCCGCGCGCCGGTGCCCTGGCAGGTGCGGCAGCTGCCCGGGCTGGCCAGCTGCAGCGGCACCGTGACACCGGCGACCGCCTCGGTGAAGGCGAGCGTCACCTCGGTTTCCACATCCGACCCGCGCATCGGCGCGGATGCGGTGGGCCGCCGCCCGCTGCCGCCACGGCCGCCGAACAGCCCGCCGAACAGGTCACCCAGGCCGCCGCCGGAACCGCTGGCGGTAGCCCGGCCACCGCCGAACAGGTCACCGAGGTCGAACGGCACCCCGGCGCCGCCGGCACTGGGCCGGAACCCGCCGGTACCGAACAGCGACCGGGCCTCGTCATACTCCCGGCGGCGCTTGTCGTCCGAGAGCACGTCGTAGGCCTCGGACACCTCTTTGAACCGGGCCTCGGCCTTGTTGTCGCCCGGGTTCTTGTCCGGGTGCAGCTCACGGGCGAGCTTGCGGTACGCCTTCTTGATGTCCGCCTGACTGGCGTCCTTGGCGACGCCCAGCGCGGAGTAGTAGTCCTTCTCCAAGAAGTCCTTGGTGCTCACCGGGCGTCTCCTCCCTTCCGCCGCTCAGTCCTGCTGCTGCTCGCCCGGCTCGCCAAACCAGGCCACCGGCGACTCGTCATCCTCGTCCGTTTCCGACTCCGCCGGCGTGCCCGCCGACCCACCTGGCGCCGACGCCGGTGGCGTCCAGACCGCATCCGTGCCGCTCGGCGTCTTGCCGCTCGGCTTTCCCGCCGGCTCGGACTGCTCGGGCTTCCTCGACTGCTCAGCCGGCGCCGGCAGGTCGGTCGGAGCGACCGGCTCAGCCGCCGCCGGGGCATCTTCCGCCGGGTCGGCCACCGTGACCAGCGCCGGCCGGAGCAGCCGGTCGCCATGCTTGAAGCCGCGCCGCAGCACCACCATGCAGGTCGGCACGCTCACCTCGGCGCTGCCCTGGTGAGCCACCGCCTCGTGCAGCATCGGATCGAACGCGTCCCCGACCGTGCCGAACGGCTGCAGCCCGAGCTTCTCCAGCCCGGCCTCCAACTGGTCGGCGACCGCTTTGAACGCGCCCGTCAGGTCGCCGTGCGCGCGGGCCCGCTCGATGTCGTCCAGCACCGGCAGCAACCCGGCCAGCACGGCGCCGGTGGCGCCGTCGACCACGGCCGCGCGGTCCCGGTCGACCCGCTTGCGGTAGTTCGCGTACTCGGCGGTGATCCGCTTCAGGTCCGCGGTCCGCTCGGTGGCCTCGGCGCGGGCGGCGGCCAACTCGGCCGCCTGCGCCGCGTCGTCGGCCGGCTCGGCGGCGGGCTTCCCCGCCGCCTCCGCCGGCTCAACGGTCGGCGCCGCGGACCCTGGCTGGCGTGCTGCCCCGGTCACCGGGTCGATCCTGCGTCGATCGCGTACAACGACCTTCTGCTCCTCGACCTTCTGCTCCTCCGACCCCGCAGTCACGGCCGATCCGTACCCGGCTCATCGACGATCTCGGCGTCAACCACCTCATCGTCGGCCTGCGGGGCGGCGGTGGCGTCCGCCCCGGCGGCACCGGAGGTCGGGTCCGCCGCGAACGCGCCCGGACCGGTGCCGGCCGCCTGCGTCTGCTGGTAGAGGGCGCCGCCGATCGCCTGGGACAGCTGCGAGACCTTCTCCTGCGCCGACTTGATCGCGGTCAGGTCGCTGCCGCCGAGCGCGGCCCGCAGCTCGCCGAGCGCGTCGGTCAGCTCGGTCTTCTTGTCCTCGGGGATCTTGTCGCCGTTCTCGGCCAGGAACTTCTCGGTCTGGTACTGCAGCGACTCCGCCAGGTTGCGGGTCTCGGCCTCGTCCCGGCGGCGCTTGTCGTCCTCGGCGTGCGCGTCGGCGTCCCGCATCATCCGGTCGATCTCGTCCTTGGGCAGGGCCGAGCCGCCGGTGATGGTCATCGCCTGCTGCTTGCCGGTGCCGAGGTCCTTCGCCGAGACGTTCACGATGCCGTTCGCGTCGATGTCGAAGGTGACCTCGATCTGCGGCACACCGCGCGGCGCCGGCGGCAGGCCGGTCAGCTCGAACATGCCGAGCTTCTTGTTGTACGCCGCCATCTCGCGCTCGCCCTGGTAGACCTGGATCTGCACGGACGGCTGGTTGTCGTCGGCGGTGGTGTAGACCTCCGACCGCTTGGTCGGGATGGTCGTGTTCCGCTCGACCAGCTTGTGCATGATGCCGCCCTTGGTCTCGATGCCCAGGGACAGCGGGGTCACGTCCAGCAGCAGGACGTCCTTGACCTCACCCTTGAGGACGCCGGCCTGCAGGGCCGCGCCGACGGCGACGACCTCGTCCGGGTTGACGCCCTTGTTGGGCTCCTGGCCGCCGGTCAGCTCGCGGACCAGCTCGGTCACCGCGGGCATCCGGGTGGAGCCGCCGACCAGAACCACGTGGTCGATCTTCGCCACGTCGATCTTGGCGTCCTTGATCACCTGCTGGAACGGGCCCTTGCAGCGGTCCAGCAGGTCCTGCGTCATCCGCTGGAACTCCGCGCGGCTGATCGTGACGTCCATGTGCAGCGGACCGTCCGAGCCGGCCGTGATGTACGGCAGGTTGATCGAACTGGACTGCGCGCCGGACAGCTCGATCTTGGCCTTCTCCGCGGCCTCCTGCAGCCGCTGCATGGCCATCTTGTCCTTGGACAGGTCGATGCCGTTCTGCGCGTTGAACTGGCGCACCAGGTGCTGCACGACCCGCAGGTCCCAGTCGTCGCCACCGAGGTGGTTGTCGCCGGAGGTGGCCTTGACCTGGATCAGACCCTCCTCGATCTCCAGCAACGACACGTCGAACGTGCCACCGCCGAGGTCGAAGACCAGGATCGTCTGCTCCTTGCCGTCCTTGTCCAGCCCGTAGGCCAGGGCGGCCGCGGTCGGCTCGTTGATGATGCGCAGCAGGTTCAGGCCGGAGATCTGACCGGCCTCCTTGGTGGCTTGGCGCTGCGAGTCGTTGAAGTACGCCGGGACGGTCACCACCGCATCGGTGACCTCCTCGCCCAGGTAGGCCTCGGCGTCCCGCTTGAGCTTCTGCAGAACCCGGGCGCTGATCTCCTGCGCGGTGTAGAACTTGCCGTCGATCTCGGTCTTCCAGTCGGTGCCCATGTGGCGCTTGACCGACCGGATGGTGCGCTCGACGTTGGTCACGGCCTGCCGCTTGGCGACCTCGCCGACCAGCACCTCGCCGTTCTTCGCGAACGCGACGACCGACGGGGTGGTGCGGGAGCCTTCAGCGTTGGCTATGACCGTCGGCTCGCCGCCCTCGAGAACGGAGACGACCGAGTTGGTGGTGCCGAGGTCGATGCCGACCGCTCGTGCCATGAGTACCTCTCAGATCTGAGATGATGTCTATCGGAGCAAGCGAGCTGAGTCTATCCGACTCAGCTTTGTCTACGGCAACGCGGTGGGGTTTGGCGGTGCTCCCGGGCGAAGTATGACCTGTGCCACACCCGGTTCCGCAGCCGGTTCCGCGCCGGCAGGCACTGCGCCACCGCGGCCGACGCGACCCCCATGGCGACCAGCCAGTGCGCCACCCACCGGACCGCCCGCCGGCCGGGCAGCCAGATCGCCACCACCCTGGGCTGGTGGCCGCGGCGGCGGCGCACCACGAGCTCCGGCGCGGCAGCGGCAAGATCACGATGCAACCGGTCCAGGTCCGCGACCACATCGCCGGCGCGCAGCCACCGGTACTGGCAACGCGCCAACGCGGCGATGTCATCCGGCAGCTCCGCCCCGGTCGGCAGCACGGCGCCATCGGTGAGCACCGGAATCACCCGCACGCCGGCCGCGAACGCCGTCACCAGCTCACGCCGCACCCAGTCGTCGGGATCGAAGATCAGCCGGTCACCCCGGGCGTTCGTCGCGGTCAGCCAGGCCGGACCAATGACCGCCAGCACCACCTGCGTCCGCCGCACCCGGGCCAGCAGCTCCACGGTGAAATCGCTGCCGGCCGGGATCGACATGCTGTCCATGAAGACCCGGCCCACACCGAAGTAGCGGACCAAATCGACGTAGAGCAGCGCCCCGTAACTGCCGCTGTCGGCCCGCCGATAATTGACGAAGATCTCGCTGGACACCGAATCCCGCCCCCTCCGCTCCGCGCCTACTACTCGTCCGCCGGGAGCTCACGCGGGTAGAACAGCGTGAGCACGAGCAATAGTGTGACGAGCGCCACAGCGGTTAGGGCGATGGTCGCCAGGCACCGGTCCACGGCGACCACCCAGGTGCGAATCGCTGTCATTGCGGCCGGACAGCCGCGTCCACGAACATGCATGCCCAGGACCTCCGGATATCGAGAGGATCAATCCCGACCTGCCCGACCGCCCGTCCGGAAAGCCAGCGGAATTACCTGGAGTGTGCAACAGTCAGGCCTCTCCTCACCAGAGGGCACGTAGTTGTCCGCAGCCTTGACCGGCTCGTTATGTGGGGGAATGAGCGACCACATCCCGGTTAGTACCGGGGAGAATTTTCGGCCGCTCGCGCTCGCCGTACAGCGGCTCGCAGCGCACCAACATGATTAGCGGATACGCGCCGACGGTACGCCCGGTTAGTTGCTGCGTGCAAGCGCCGAAAATGATTAGCGGCACGCCGCCGGAACGCTTTCGGCGCGGCCGCCGGCCGAGACTCCTCGGGCTGCGGCGCAGCCCCCTGCCGACCGCCTAATCGTTGTATGCAACGCGGATACAGCAGCTAGATCGACTGCGGACCGCCCTGCGCAAGCAGACGAGAGTCAGGTCGAAACGACGCCTCAGTGCGCATTCGGAGCACAGCTGCGCCAACTGATGGCCGGCACGCTGAGCGCAGGCCAGTGGATACTACGCAACCTGGCGCCCGGCAATCTGGACCCCACCGCGCAGCCGCGATCGGGTGGCCGGCCACCCATTGGCGACCAAGCTTCGACAAGTTGCGCCTTCTGCACATAGGCTCCGTGCACCGCCACGAACTGACGCACGCCATGTGCCGTGCGTCAGGAGACACCAGCAAGGGGCCCACAATGCCTGACATGGCACCAGTCCCAGATCCCAC
>Ga0307499_10000274_pt1 | contig 19220 bp, 15 predicted proteins | sample 13_S_MG_FD_201363 | JGI IMG/M metagenome (GOLD analysis project Ga0307499, IMG submission 201363) | Soil microbial communities from Populus trichocarpa stands in riparian zone in the Pacific Northwest, United States - 13_S | ecosystem: Environmental > Terrestrial > Soil > Riparian zone > Trees... | reverse complement strand
CGCTTGCTTTCCTTTGGGGCGATGTAGAAACCGTGACCGAAAGCGTCGCTGTTGCAGCGGATTCCCGATCTCTCGGCCATGCAGGTGAAGCCGAGGGCAACGATGACCTGCCCTGGGGCGAGTCGATCTTGGCTATCGGGCTCCCGATTGGTGGGGTAGAATATGACGCCACCGGCGCAGAGGAAGTTTGCCTTGCCGGTGGCATCGACGTACATGCTGTTGACTACGCTTGAACCCTGACCGCAGGTGAACGAGCGCGGGACGGATCCGACGCTGCCTTGGCAGGCGGCCATGGTGCTGTTGAAGCCGCATATGTATCGACCGTCCGGGGAGGTGAAGAAGTAAGATTCTTCGGCGTTTTTGTAGCTGGCTCTGTTGAGGTAGTTCTGAGCGGAGGTTGATTGGCCCGCCCAGTGGGCCGCTCCGGTGCCGTCGAGGACGAACCGAACGGAGCCTTTGGTCGATGCCTGGAATCTCTGGCCGGGGTCGTCGATCTGACTGATCCGATCCGTGGGGCGCAGTTGTAGGGTGCCGATATCGCGGATCTGCTCAATCGTGCAGGCTGCCTCGACTGCGTGTGCGTCGAAACACTGCTTCAGGGCCAGGCCGGGGAAGGTGGCCGAATGGTCGTCCGCGGCCGGGTGTGTTCGTAGGCTCTGGCGAAGGTCGTCCCGGCCGGCTTGCGACGAGAGCAGGGCGTGGGTGCCCGTGTCGCAGGGGGAGCAGAGCCGGGTCAAGGTTGTCGTGTCGTTGTTGTCCAGGGCTGTTGTTATCTGGTGGAGCAGGCTGAGGACCGCTGGCGGGATTGGTTTTCCCTGGTCGGTCGTTGTGATCGCCAGGTCGGGTGCGGAGCCGGGTTGGGGGCGGCCTGTCGATTGTTCGGCCGGGGTCAACCAGAACGCGGTGACGTCGCTCCCCAGTACAGTGCGGGTTCCGCCGGTGGTGGTGAGGACCAGTTGGCCGCTGGCTGACGGGCTCTTCGACGAGCTGATGCTGTTCGGCAGTTCGATGCCGTAGGACCGGCCGTCGGCACCGAAACCCGCACCGAGCACGCCGGAACGCAGGAACCGCCACTGAGTGCCCGCGAGGTGGTAGGTGAGGTACCGGTCGGGATGTGTGCTCTGGCAGGCGTAGTTTGGTCCGAATGTCACCATGAGTCCGTCACCGGCCCAACTCATCGCGGTGATGTCACGGACCTCGGTGAGGACCGCCTTGGCAAATGGCGCATCTCTGGGAACTAGCCGGGTCTGCTGTGGGTTCAAGCCGCTGTCGCGGAGCGTCAACACGCCAGGCGTCGTCCAGCAGGCACCGCTGCTCGGGGACTCGATCGTGGCGATCCGGGTGCCGTCCGGTGAGGTTACTCCGCCTGCCATCGAGACGGCGGAGTCGCCGGCCATCAGCCGGCGGCTCTTGCCGTCGCGGCCGATGGCCAGGAGGGTGCTCTGACCGCGGTAGACAGCTCGTTCTTCGGGGATCGGTTCGGCGACCGCGACCTGGTCTCGTCCTCCTGCCGCCACCGACGCGTAAGGCATCTGGCGGTGTAGCGGTATCCGGGCTGGCCCGGTGGCGGGATCGAACAGCAAAAGTGCCCGGCCGTCTGCGCTGATCGAGGCGAACCCGTCTCCGAGACGGTCGAGCCCGCGGCAGGGACACGGCCGAGGATGGTCCATCCCGGTCGATGCGTCGACAACGTGCAGCCGCGAGTCATCGAGCCACGCGAAGTGGTGACCATCTGCTGACCACACGGCCGAGCGCGGCGTCGAGGAAGTGACAATACCGCCCCATACCCGGCCCGAGGCATCGGCGAACCGCATGCGGTCGGACTGCATGAACGCTAGGACCACGGGAGGCGCACCCACGGCGGTTGGCAACGCTGGGGCTGGCGGTTGGGGCGATGAGTGATCTGCCTGGCAGGCCGTGACCATCGCGACCGCCAGCAGACAGGTCGTCAAGAATGTCGGTCGTCGGTTCCTCATTGCCCGGCCTCGGCGCACAGGTCGATGAACGGGACGGCAGGGCCGACGTATCCGGACCACTCGGCTTGGGTGAGGCCGCCGCCGGCCCACCGGCACACCTGGCTCGTCCAGTCCAGCGCGCCGGTCTTCCAGACTCGCAGGCGGTTGGCCTGCTTCATTCCACGGACCGGCGGCATGGTGCTCCCGGTGAGCAGTCGACCGTCTGGCGACCACGCCAGCCGGACCACTCGGTTGCCGTCAGCATCGAGGGGTGGCATGGCCAATGTCTTGGTCTCGAGGTCGTAGATCAGCACCCGATCTCCTTGCGCGATGGCGAGCAGGCGGCTGTCGCCGGCGAGGGCGATGTCGGTGACCGGGTCGCCGGAAGCGACCGGTCGCCAGGAATCACCCTGCGGCGCCAGGTCGGCGCCGCGTGTTTGCACGGTTCCGTCTTCGGTCATGGTTACAGCACGATGGCCGTCGGCTGATACGGACAGGAAGACCGCTCCCGGCGCCGTCGTCCGACGGGCGACCTGGCGGGTGGTCAGATCGACGTCGACTAGTTCCGCAGCGTCGGGCGCGCCAGCAAGGAAGACGGCCCGCCCGGAAAGCACGCGCATGCGGGTATTGCCTGGCTTGAGATCGATCACTCCGAGCTGCTTCCAGTCCTTTGTGGACCACATACCGACCTGGCCGGAGACGTGGCGCGCGACTAACAGGCTCCCGTCCGGTGTAAAGCCGATGGACGCGATGATCCGCTCTTGACCGGGAAGCTTGTCTTCGTTCGGGGGTGGTAAGACAAGCATTCGCGGTGTCGTGTGCTCGTCGCGCTGCCAAACCAGCACCATCCCGCTGCCGTTGACTTGGCCGGCAGCCGCGATCAGGTCGGAAGTGGCAGCCACCGCATTGACGTAGAACAACTGCGCTCGGTCACCGTACGTCCAGCGGGTCCGCGGCGCGTCGGTGGCGTTCTTCGGTTGCGCGGTCCGTGGGTCGATGAGCATTAGGCCTGAGCTGTACGTGCCGGCCGACTTCCCGTCCGAGTTGGCCGGAATCTCGGCTGCAAGCAAGCGGCCGTCAGGCTGGTATGCCGTTGCCGTCACGGTGGTGTCCTGCGGCAGCGCCAGCTCTCCGGACGAATCCGCGATGATCGAAATGCGACCACCCGGACCGCCGGCGACGATACTCCGGTCGCTGATAGCCGCTACCGTGGCAGCGCCACCGCTGAGCCTGGTTAAACTGTCGGGCATCAGCCATGTTGGCTTGCCGATCGGCAGCACGGCTGTTCCGGTCTCGCCGCTAAACAGGAGGTGGCCGTGTGCGTCAACGAGTACACGCGGTCGGAGGCCAAGACCGCCTGCTGGGTTCGCGAGCAGTGAATGATCCCTGCGGTTCCAGACCGTGACGCCTAGCGCCGTGGCAACACCGACCGTTTCCGGAGAAGCGGCGACCAGCGAGGCATCCCCGGTGATCTTGTCGCTCGGGATCTCGATCCGTGCATCCCGACCGTTAGTCCCGGTTGCGATGATGTCGTTGGTCGTCAGGACCAGGACAACCTCGTCGTCTGAATTCCCAGCCGAGGCTGTCAGGTTTTCTGGCGCCACGATATCTGCAGCAACCACCTTGGCGACTGGCAATGGCTCGGCGAACGTCAATGGAGCTAGCACTGCCTGCCATCGCAAGCAGTGCGTCTGACGGCGGGTCACGGTGTCGTAGGTACTGATCGCGCCGTCCTTCCACACCGCAACAAGCGTGGTGTCGTTGTGGCTGAACTGGATTGTCGCGACGTCATCCTTGGTGGTTGTGCATGTTGCGGCCGGAAGCCGGCCGAGTTCGGCGGGCTGGTCGCCGCCGATGTCGTAGAGCACTAGGCCATCTCCGGTGTCGGCCGCGACCATCGCCTGCGAGTCGGCACTGACCATCTGGAAGCTATGTCGCGGAATCTTGCCTGTGAACGCCCCGGAGGATAGCGACCAGACCTTCGTGACCCCATCGGACCCTGACGTCGTTACACGATCGGCCGACTGGCTCACGGTAAGGGAGTCCACTCGGGAGGGATCGGCTCGCCACGTGCGCAGGACATTGTGGTGGTCACCCAGCACGTCTCGCAGGGCATCGATTGCCCGGCCGTTCATCGGATCGATTTCGTGGGCGGCGAGCCCGAGCTTGGCAGCAAGCATTGGATCGGTTTGCCGCAGGGTCACGGCGCGGGCCGCCAGATCCGCGGCGATCGCCCGCCGCTGATCCGCGTCGCGTTTGGACTCGGATCTGCCGTACAGGCCAACTGCCGTCGCCGCGACCACGAGCAGGACAACTGTGGCCAGGGCGAGCTGTCGCCGCCGATCAGTTGATCGGGCCGCCTTTGCCGCACGTCGCCAGGTTTCTACTGGAACGAGCTGCGCGCGGTCCCCATACTTGCGATTCGCCTGGATCGCCACACGGAGGTCGGTTCGAGGGAGGATCACGCGGGTGTTTTCGCCAACCGCGCCGAGCTTGGCGTCGTAGCCAGACACCGACGACACCAGGTCCGGATCCTCGGGGGCTATCCGGCCGACGATCGCGGTACGCGGGCGCAGCCGCCGCACGGTGAGCGGCCCCAGCATCGGCCGGCTCAACCTGCGCTGCTCGTCAAGCAGGACGGTGAACGCCAGGCTCAGCGATTCATTCGTCACCCGGACCACCGGTCCGTCCTGGTCGGCCAACGACCACAGCACGGCGCCGCGCGAAGAACCTCCGGACGCCTGCCAGGCGGTCGACAGCGACGACTGGAACGCCGGGTCTGCCGAACTCAGCGTCATCGTGGCCGGGTCAGGGACCAAGCCGCTCGGCAGGCCGGGCACTCGGGTCAGGCTTAGCACCGGACGCTGACCGTCCTGGCCCCGATCCAGAAGTACCTGAGTGCTAGGTCCCAGCCGGACCAGACCGCCGCGCCTGCCACGCGGCCAACCATCGAGTTCCGCCATCCACACGAGGGACAGCAGATCCAGTTCCCCGGCTCCAGCCAGGTGCCGCAGCACCGCCGCGTGCGGCGTATCGATCGTGGCGGGCAACCTGCGGACTGGTTCACCGGGCACTTCAAGCCCCGAGCATGCGATCCACCGCCGGAACACTCTCAACTGGTCGCTCGCCTCTGCCGCGCCCGCCGTCAGGGCCAGCCCCAGGGCCGCCAATCCTCGAGCCGCGTGCGCCGTCGCTCCGTCGTTCCTCTTGAACGGCTCGCCGGTTAGCTCAGGAACCCTGGTCAGCCGCGATGTCTCACCCAGCATCTTGTGTGCCGCGTAAGAGCCTGTGGACAGCGCCCTCAGGCTGTCGCAGTCGTCGCAGGCGACGCGTTCCTGGATGATCGAGAGCAGCCGCTGCCCGGCGTCGGTGAGTTGATATCCGACCCTGAGGGCCCGCATGCTGGAGATGTCGTCAGCGAGGAGATCGGCAATGCCAAGCACATCGTCTTGCGCGGTGGGCATGATCACGGTGAGCTCTCAAAGTGGTCGGCGGGCAGGCTTTCGGCGACATCGAGCCAACGCTGAGCGGTCGGCGCTGCGCTGACATACAGCGACGGCAATAGAGCCTCGGGCGATGTGTGGGCCAAGTCGTCCGCGCCGATCAGTAGCGTCAGCGACTCGTCGGCGAACATGGCCAACTGGTCGGCGAGCACGAGGTCAACCGCCGGCCATCGACCCTCCACCTGGTCAATCACGGAGAGCGCCTACAGGCGGTCTGGATGTCGGCGGCGGGGATGGCTAGGTCGGTACGCAGACGGGCGAGGTCGGCCTTGACCTCCCGATGTCGGAGTCGTCGGTACTGGCAGCGGGCCAACCACGAGATGTCGACGGGTAGATCGGCCTCTTGGGGGAGATTGGTTTCATCGGTCAGCACTGGGATCACCTTGACGCCGGCGGCGGAGGCTGCGGTCAGCTCACGGCGGATCCAGTCCCGAGGGTCATCGATGCGCCGTCTGCCCTGGGCGTCGGCCACTGCTAGCCATGTCGGTCCGATCAACGCGAGCAGTACCCAGGAGCGCTGCACCGTGCGTAGTAGGTATTCGGGGTAGTCGGCGCCGGCTGGAATGGACTCACTATCCAGAAACACCATGTCGTCGCCTAAGCAGCGAGACAGTTCTAGGTACAGCAGTGCGCCGTAGCTGTGGCTGTCCTCGCCTCGATAGCTGATGAAGATGCCACCACCTACGCGGCCGGCCGCTTCTCCAGGGTCGGCGCCTGGACGCGATCCCGTTCTCTGCATGGCCGATGCATCACGCGGCCCTGAGTCGCGGACTTCAAGGGAACTCTTGGACGGAATGCTGGAAGCCGTGTCGGCGCGACGCGGATTGTTAGCGAAGCGGGCTTCAGGACTGTGCTCAGTGTGAACGTTCGCCGCGTGGTGGACTTTCGGGCCGGCGTCGGTCTCTGCGAGGGCAGCGGGCGGGCCGCTGGATCGGATGTTACCGCGCATGATCGCGTTCTCCCTCGTCCTTATCTCTGCTTGGTCTACAGTTCAGCGCGCATCGGACGCGTTGGCTAGAGTGCTTGACGGCACCCGGCGCGCGCCCAGGAGTCGCCGCAGTTCGATCACCGGTTGGCACACACTGGACCGTGCCATGCGGCATCGGGTAGGCCTGGTTCGTCTTCATACTGCAGTGCGGGTAGTGCGTCGCAGATTCGGTTCAGCCACGCCAGCGGTGTGGCTGTCTCGAGCCCGCCATCGGCGCCCGCCCAGGCGAGAACGCCTGGGGTGAGATCGTCTAGCCTAGGGTCGACGCCCGTCTTTCCGAAGCCTAGCCAGCCTCGGATGTCGATGCCGCCGGACCTGTTCCAGCGTTGCGTGAAGATGCCTATCGGGTTCTTACTGCGGTAGTCCTTTGTTACGAAGTCGACCTCGTGTGCGTCGTCGCCGAACTGGATGTAGTCCACCGCCGTGTAGTCCGGCAGTTCTAGACGGTCGACACGTTTGTGTTCAGTCAGGTTCCAGATCTCGATGGCGTCCTCATGAAAGACTGCTAGGAAGGACTCGCTCGGGTCGACCGCTGGCTGGAAGTTCTGGAAGTCTCGGCTCTTCTGGCCTTCGAGCGTGAAGTTGGAGCCTGGCACAAGCATGCCGTCGGATACTCGGTTGCGCTGTACATGACTTCCTTGCACCGTGAGCAATTGGCCTTGCTTGGCGAGAATGATCCGCCATAGTCCAGGAGCGTCGGGCTCAGGGAGGGAAACTCGGGCTTCGGTTAGTTTCGTGAGCGGCGTGACGCTCCAGGTGCTGACCCTGTCGCCATAGGTGACCAACAGGAGCTGATCAGTCGCGAAACTGACCACTGCGCTGACTTCCTCGCTCTCGGCGTTGTTGTGCGGGGTGGCCGCGGCGAGTGGTGGGGGTATTTCGCCGAATGGTTGTAGGTCGGGTAGATGCCAGAGCTTCGCGGGCGAGTTGTGATGGACTGTAACGATCATATTCGAGTTTGGTGAGATGACGAGGCTTGCGGCGGCACCTGCCTGGCTGAACTCGGCCGCGCCCGGTGGTGTGGTTGCTATTAGTCGGCGAGTGCTAGTGTCCCACGTCTCGACGTGATTGTCTTGATGTCGAAGCACCAGATAGCGTGTGTTTGGACTCACCATTGCGTCTGCAGAGTGGATTAGGGCATTCTCCATTGGATCCGGCGGTGGAACTCGCAGAAATAGGAGCGAGTCGACGGAGTCGAGAACTATGCGGTAGGTGCCACGCGAATCGATGGATGCGCGGACCAGTTTGTGTTCGGCAGGGATCTCGATCCGGCGCGCCCGGGTAGAGTCGGTGTCGACACCCAGCACCACGTATGACTCTGGCTCTGGCCGGCTTCTTGGCTCACCCTTCTCCTCCATCGAGACTAGATGCCTGCCACCTGCGACGAATTGTGATGTACAAGCATTTGACGTCCGGTCGGTGGCCAGGACCGAGTTTGTTTCTAGGCCGTAGATCTCGTACCTACCATTCGCGCAGGTTTCGACCACCGCCTGACCGAACCCGAGATCAGTCACCTGTGCCAAGTGCGCTCGACGATCCACTGGTCGGTACCCAGTGGTCGAGAGTGCGAACACGTTTTCGCGGTGGGCCATGATCAGCTCACCTGTGGTGAGCATGCCCTCAATGACCACCAGGGGCTCAAATATTGTTGTACGCGGGCCCCATCGCTGGAGTTGATCGGGCAGGTGGAAAGTCGACGTGGTGTTACGCGCGAGGTCGACCGCCTTGAAACTCTTTGTACCGGCCGAGCCATAGCCGAGCCACCGTCCGCGGGGGTCACTGACTAGGACGTCACCGCCCTCCTGGAATTCTCGAACAAGGCTTTGTGTGCGTACGTTCCACAGCGAAGTCTTTCCCCGAGGCCGTGAGAGGGCTACGACATCGGGACCCAACCAGGTCGCGGCGACGCTGCCTACACCGTTCACGGTGACGGTCAACATGCGGGGCGGTGAGGAGGTCAGGTCCCAGGCCAGTACTTGGCTCGGATTCGTAGGAGCGGACGTGACTGCGGCAGATCCGTCGCGGTTGACGACCGAGACGGCGTCCTGCCGACCGGTCGGCACGATCAGGTCCGCGAAGCGTAGCTGGCGTGCCCAGGCGCGAATTCTGGTCCTGGCGTCGAGGCCGTCCCTGGTGCGATAGGCGCGGACGTCTAGATGTAGTCGCTCCCACTGGTTGTCTGTCGTTCGACCCAGCAGCACACGCGCCGCTGCGTCTGCTGCTGCGGTGCGGGCACTGGCAGTGCGTCGGGATTCAGACTCTCGATACAGGCCGAATGTGGTCGAGGTGAGAACGAGCAGAACGACAGCTGTGATCGCAAGCAATCGGCGCCGATCGAGCGCCCTTCCGGCCTTGGCGGCCTGCCGCCAGGTCTTGACCGGCACGAGCTGTGCGTTGTCACCGTATTTGTGGTTCGCTTCAGCAGCGACACGATAGTCGGCTTGCGGCAGCACGACCCGCGTGTTCTCGTCTACGGCGCTGAGTTTCGCGTCATATCCAGATACCGACGATGCTGCCGATGGAGCGTCTGGATCAATGCGGCCGACTAAGGCGGTACGCGGACGTAGCCGCCGCACGGTCAAGGGGCCGCGTAGCGGCGTGCTCAGTCTGCGTTGCTCGTCGAGCAGAACCGCGAAGGCCAGGCTCAGGGACTCGCCCGTTACCCTCGTGACAGGGCCTTCCTTGTCGCTCAAGGACCACAGGACGACGCCACGGGAAGAGCTGCCGGCGGCTTTCCAGGCAGTTCTAAGCGAGGAATTGAATGTGACGTCCGCGGAGGACAGCGTCATCACGGCGGGATCGGGCACCAGAGCAGCCGGAAGTCCAGGTATCAGGGACAAGCTGAGGACAGCCATCTGCCCTTGCCGTCCTCTGTCGAGAAGGACCTGGGTGCTTGTCCTGAATCTCCGCGCGTCCGGCCAGTCGCGTGTCCAACCGTCGAGGTATGCCACCCAGACAAGGGACAGGGGGTCCAGGTCACCTACCGCGGCTAGGCGCCTGATCACCGCCGCATGCGGTGTGCCGGTGAGATGCGGAAGTTCACGCACTGTTTCAGCTGGGACCTCGAATCCAGCGTGTGCGCTCCAGCGGCGGAAGACCCGCAAGTGCGCATCTTGCTGGGCTGGGGCAGCCAGCAACGTGAGTCCGAGGGCGGCGAGTGCCCGAGCGGCATGGATCGGGGCGATGTCGTCGCTACGGAAGGGCTCTCCGGCGAGGTCGCTTGTCCGCGTCAAATGAGTTGCTGTGTCGTGCAGCATTCTGTGGACAGCAGAGCTGCCATCACGCAGCGCTGCTAGGTTATCAGCGTCGCCGCGAGCAACCTGCTCGCGTACAATCGCGACGTATCGTTGGCGATGATCGGTTAGTTGGTTCGCGATTTGCTGTGCTTCCTCACTTGAGACAGCGTGAGCAAGCAGGTCTGTAATTTCGAGCGCCTTTTGGTGGGTGCCGTATCTCATGTCAGAGAGAATCCTCAAATACGTTGACGGCAAGGTGTACCGGATGATCGGTCGGTAGTTCCTGGGCGAGATCGAGCCAGCGCTGAGCGGTCGTCGCGGTACTGGCGCGCATGGACTCCAGTAACTCCTCCCGATCGACGAGTGACAGTTCGTCTGCGCCGACCGGAGGACCGTCACCGTCGAGTTCCGACCTCCCTTGAGGGAGCGCTACGATAACCGTGCCGATAAGATAATCTTGCTCTCTCGACAGTGCGATCCAGACTCGTTCCGTCGGGCCGGCGGGCGACACGAGTTGTATAGGAAGGAAGACGCCTACTCGCTCGGCCAGCGGGCTGTCGGTCGTTTCCAGTGCTGCAATTCGCGCCGTCAATCGTAGGCGACTGGCTCTGGTCTCGACTATCCGAAGTCGCTGGTGGTCGCCGCCGAGGGTCTCGATATGTTCACGCGTGTTCTCGGTGCCGGCGGCCGGTTCGAGATGAGAGTGCAACCGAGTCTGGATCCGTGGCGGCGCCGCTTGGCCAGTCAGCAGGCCCGTGGCGACCCGTGAAGCGTGAATGTATAGCGGGTCGAAATCTCCGAGGAGGGTGACGAGGCGGCTCAGGCCAGTCCTGGAATGTTGAGGGATGCGGTCCAGCGAGACACTTCGTAGACCCGTCAGCAGGGCGGACGCACCCAACCTCGCCGCATGGGGATCGTTGGCACGCAATCCGTGGTCGAGCTGTTCGAGTGGGCCGGTCACCCCGCGCACGGCGGGTGTTAGCCAGTGCCGGATCTCCACCAAGGTCCCACCCTTCCGACCCTGCTCCAAGCCAACTACAACTGCGTCCACGACTCGGTCGAGCAGCTCCCAGGGCAGAATCGCGAATGTCTCCGCCGGAGGATCCCCCTCCGCGTCGAGTCGCTGCAATAGCCAGTACCGGAGCGGAAGTGACTCCGAAGCGAGCATCCGGACTCTTTCGACGGTTCTACCGTCAACCGTCGGCCAGCGCTGCTCGACCTCTTCGACGATTTCAACGGCATTGCGACTAACCATGATCGGCGCACCGTAGTCGTCCAGCTCGAGAACCGTTGTACCATCGCTACGGGTCAAGCCGAGTCCTTGCGCGGTGGTCCCCAACGACACCGCAACCCGGCTCCACCCCTCGGAGAAATAGCTCATCTGACGTGCGTCTGAGCGGTGATCTCCATCGTTGACCGGACCCAGTCTCCGCGAGTCCGGCTCAAGATGCGCGATCCACGAGCTGAGCGGACGGTGGGCTGGACTCATCGCACTTCTCCGATCAGAATCTCGATCAGCTCTTTTCCCGGCTGGGGAAGGCTCGCCGCGAACTCCTGCTGGCGTTGCAGCGGAGCGTGGATCGCTCGTCGGTACACGCTCCTCAATCCGTTCCAATGGGCGGCCGTCAGCATTTGACACAGGTTGCGCGGCAGCGCAGAGATCCAAGTCGTCAGCGGCTCCAGGTCTAGCGGTGCTGCGGTCAGCCGTGCGCCGTTCGCCCACCGCAGCGCAAGCTTGCCCGCCCGCACGATGGTCTCCGCCTGTGTGAAGGGGTCCGTACTGACGTTGTGCGGAGTGAACCTCCGCTTCTCACCGAGCAGGTCGGCGAGTCCCTTTCCGCTAGGGTCGAAGACCACATCATCGAGAACGTCGTACAATAATGCATTGAAAGCGAAATCCCGGTAGTCGGCGTCCTCTGCGAGTTGGCTACCCACCACCGGAAAGCTGAACCCCCCCTTGGACAGCCCGCGGTACTCAATCAGTCGGCGTGCCGATCTAGGATCGACGACGGAACACACCAGCGACGTTGGGGTCACCGTTGTCCGGAGTTCCGCCATTCCCATAGCTCGCAGTGTCTGACGGGTGATGTCAGTAAACCGCCCAGGTGGCACGGTCCCGCTCAGGTCGAGATCGTTAACTTCATGTAGCGGCACACCAACCACAAGGTCACGAACTGCCCCACCGGTCAGCCACACCCGATGCCCCGCAGCATGCACTGCACCGAACAGCGGACGAATCAACGGTCGCCACGGCGCTCCAGGCAGATCCACCAGCGCACCAGCCCGAAACGGCAGCGTAACTCCGAGAGACTCCGCCGGATGCAGGCAGCGCGCGGGGAGATCGGTAGGCGGCACAGCGGCCAGCGGCTCCGCCCCATCCGCAGTCTGAGGCACCGGCCGGTCAGGTGGCGCCGCCAGACGCTCGTCGCCTTCCAGCACCAGTCGATCATCGAGGTGGGTCGACACCACGCCCTCGGCCGGCCCCACCCACGCGAACCCAGCCACTCGGCTACCAGCGACAAGATCGCCCGCAAGGAGGGGGCGTACAGGAGAATTGTGCTGCCCGCCGGGTTCGGTACCCAGCACCATGATCGCTCCGGTCGCTCACCCCGCCAGCGCCATCGAGACCCGCCTGTGCAGCGGGAGCAACGACGGCAACTGCTCGGAGAAACGGGCAGGGTCGAGACGCCTGCTCCCACTACCTTGGAGTGAGCGCCGCAACATACCAAGTGCACCAACGCTGACGCAACCACGACCGTCAGCCGTCCTGCTCATGTCAGATGCCAGCGCCGCTGCTCGACGGGTTCGGCAACGGCAACTGCGTCGACTGGGCGCGGCTCGCAAGCTCCGCAAGTGAGATCTCAACGGGGTCATCCTCGGCAACATGTCCGCCATCGCCAGCCGCGGCAGACGTCGCCGGCCCAGCGTTGTCGGCGATCATGCCGCCCGGTAGCGAGGCACGGACCACATAGCTGTAAGGCTCGCAAGTGAGAGACGGCGCCCCCGGACAGCCTGGGCGAGGCTGCGGCACTGTCAGCCACAACGGATAACTTGGACCCCTCCCGACGAGGGATCGGTTCGGCGGCTGTGACAGCTGTGGTCACGGCCTGTAGTCAAGATCACCTGCCGCGCGGGGTGTGCCCCGTTGACCACAAATTGCCCGGCCGTGCCGGCACGGCCGGGCAACAGGCGGCGTCCCCTTGAGACACACGACATGGGCTCTGACCTGTGGAAACGTCATCGTGCGGCCTGCTGCGACCCTGCCCTGACACATGATCCATTCCGCTCGTAATGAGCAGGTCATCGGTTCGATTCCGATAGCGGCTCCATATCTGACCTGTCCTTTTGCATCTAGGAGTGATCTTCGAGCTCGCCGGACACGGTCGAAATCGACCAAAATTTGGCCACGCGTGCAGGTCGTGTGCATTGGGTGATCAACAACGGTAGACGTGCCGCTGATTGGTGACGGTGTGTGATCGATGTCGTCGGACGAGACGGCAGAGGGCTGTCCGGCACGTAGGGCCGCGGGTGCCGGCGCAGCCCCTGTTCCGTGCGGATCGAGCGACTCCGCTGGCCGGGCAGCGGTTAGGAGATCCTCACGGCGAAGTCGTAGCCGGTGGCGGTGCGGTCGTAGATGAGGTTGACGCCAACCTGAACGCCCACCCCGGTCCCGACTGGCTCGACGCTCTCGGCTACCGCATCCGCGCCAGGTGCGCGGGTCGAACTACCCGGCGGTTATCGGTCACGTGGACTGGGAGGCGCACAACCTGCGCTGGTCCGACGACGGCACGCTGCACGCCGTGCACGACTGGGACAGCCTCGCTGCCCAGCCCGAGTCATTGATCGCCGGGTTGGCCGCCGCCGTGCACACCACGACCGACCAGCCGGGCACCGAAGCCACCACCGGCCAAGCCAGCGCGTTTCTCACCGCCTACCAGCAGGCACGCGGTCTGGTGTTCACCGCCGAGGAGACCCAGGTCGCCTGGGCGGCCGGACTGTGGGTACGCGCCTTCAATGCCAAGAAGGGCATCCTGCGGCCTCACGCGGCGGCCGCGATGCTCGACCGGCTCGCCGCCGAAGCTGCAGAACGGCTCCGACTAGTTGCCGCCTGACCTCCTGCGGGTGGACCTACATGCCGGAAGCGAGAGCGGGCAGTTCTGCTGTGTACCGGCACAGCGAGGCCGTGGCGGACGTGTGGATGCGCTATTCGTTGGTTGCGTCGCCGCCGGATCCGGCGGCATTGAGCTCTTCGAGGTTGAGTTCGTGGGCGTGGGCATCGAACCAGGTCCCGAGCCCGGCCATCGGGGGGAGGAGTGAGCGGCCTGCGGGGGTGAGGGCGTAGCCCACGGCGGGGTTGTCGCCGTCAAGGAGGACTCGTGTCACCAGCCCGACACGGTCGAGGCGGCGCAGGGTGGCGGTGAGCACCTTGCGGGAGACCAGCCCGACTCGCTGGCGGAGTTCGACGTAGCGCAACGGGCCGTGTTCGAGCGCCGCCATGATCGGGATGACCCACTTGGCGGTGATGAGGTCGACGACGGTCAGGGTGTTGTCCCACCCGGTCAAGGTCCTGCCTCCCGTTCAGGACTCGGGTCCGGCCGGGATGGGTCTGCATGCGGCCGGCCGGGCGAGCCGATCCGCGCCCGGACGACAAGGGATGGGCCGGCCAGGCTGACGTGAGAACGACCGTAGTCGCTCATTCGGGTGAACTCGAACACATTTACGGTCATGAGTCGCCGCATGCTCGGCAGAGGAAGTGCCCAGGCATCGCTGTCCCGTGCCGAGAGTGCGATGAGCGAGGCCTGTTTGCGTGGCGGGTTGATGCTGCCGCCCAAGCCAGCCTGCGGGTGCAGTTCTCGCGCCGGCATCCGCTGGGCAGACGGACGTACTTGGCGGCGGGCTCTGTTGGCACGGCCGGCATCCCGACCGCTGCTCATCTTGACCCGGTGCCCAGTCCCAACGAGCCGCAGCCCGGCCCGGCCTGGCCTCCGATTGCCGCGGCTCGCGCCGCGGCAGTCGTGGCTGCCGCGGCGCGTCGCTGGTGTCGGCGGCCTAGGCCGGGCCGCGCGGCTGGCGGTCAGTGAACCCGTCCTGGGCCTGTAGTTGGCCGGTGCGGGACGGCCGGGTGGGTGAGGGTCCAGCGCGCGGCTGCGGTGGTGACCTCCAGCAGGGCGCGGCCATTGGGTGTGAGGGTGTAGAGCACCGCGGCACGTTGGCCATCGTCGATGACGCGGCGGGTGATCAATCCGGCTGCTGTCATCCGGCGCAGGGTCCAGGACAGGACCTTGTTGGTGATGTCCGGGTTGACCTGCCGGCGGATGTCGGCGGGCCGGCGTGGTCCGGCGGCCAGCACCGCGAGCATCGCTGGCACCCATTTCGGGCTCAGCAGGTCCAGGGCGACCCGAGCGGCGGCCCAGTCAGCACCGTTCACGGCGCTCGCGTTGTCGCTGGCGTCGGTGGAGTTCGGGCTGCCCGGGGTAGGTCGGGGCTGCCCGGTGGGCGGACCCGGCCACATCGGGGGTTCACTCCTTCCTAATGAGGACCGTCCCGTTAGGACAGTCGCAGACTGGCTGACAGAAGAATCCGACGTAGGCAAGGGGATACAGCGTTCCCGGCGTTCGGGTGAACCCCCACCCGACCCGCCCGCGCGCCCACTCCCAGTACCGGCCATGCTGCCGAGCATCACACTTTCTTGCGAAGTTCGCAACTACATGCGAGACTCGCTGTATGAGTGACGTGTGCGATCACGTGGCCGCGATGCTGCACCCGCTGCCCGCCCGCGGGCAGGTTCCCGACGAGGTGTTCGACGACGTCGTCGACCAGGTGCTGCACGACCGCGAACGCGACGCCGCCGGACTGCGCCTGGCCTGGGAGGAGACCGGGCACGATCCGCTGCTGTCGGCTCTGTCCGGGCTGGCGCAGCAACGGGCGCAGATCGAGGACCACATCCGGGTTCTGTTGGCTTACGCCCGCACCTTCGCCCATCCGCGGCCCTACCCGCTGACCGATCTGGCGGTCGCCGCCGGCATGTCGTTCTCCGGTGTCCGTACCGCCTACCACGACGACCACGTCACCGCGGTCGCCGACCGCACCGGGCTGCGCCCGCCGCGCCGCCCCAGTCCAGCCGAACCCGCCGAACCGCCGCAGGCACCGACTGCCCGGCCGTCCCGGGTCGCTGGTTCCAGGTCTCGGCGCCGCAGCTGATCCGACCGCTCGCTCTGCGCGTGCGCAGACCTCGCGCGGTTGATGGCGGCTGTCCGCGGAGGCTGCCCGCAGAGTCATCGTGGCTCCCTCCGGCGTCGGGTTCGACAACCGACGGTAGGCGCGGGACCCAGCGATTTTTCGGTTTCGCTTATCCAAATCGTCGGGTTGTTATCTGTTCGTTGGAATCAAATGCCGGCTGGTGCTGGCGGGTCTCATTCGGTGCCGAGCAGTTCCGCCGTCTTCCTGCGCCGGAATTCGCTTTTCGGATGGATGATCGAAGATTGGTAGCGCGGACGTCCGTATGGAGCGGCCGACAGGGTCTGCGTTCCCCTTGGTACGGGCCTGGGCGCCCGCTGAACCGCATAGAGTTCGGCGGGCCGTGGTTACCTGCGGGTGGCCCCCATTCGAGTGAATTTCCCACCGTCCCGTTGGCCTGCGACGGACACGGCGGTCGCGCCGCACGCGGACAGGGTGAACGGTCCGGCACTCCGGGACGATCCGGCTATTCGTGCAGGTCAACGGTGGTCTGAGTGAGTCAGGGGGCGGCGATCAAGGTACTTCGGGCCGAGCGTGATCTTCACCCGTTCGGGCGGACTACCTGGAGGTGGGTATGTACCCCGTGGGGTCCATATGGTCCGTTGCGGTAACCAGGGCCTCCCGAGCTACAACAGGTCACCGAACCAGGAAGGTGCCCCCGTTGCCAACCATCACTCCCACCGGAACAGGCCCGAGGGTAGCCGCGCGCAGGCCGGATATCAGATCGGCGAGCGTGCCAGAGAAATCCGATCCAGCTATCTGCTGCCGGGAGGAGACGCGGCACACCGGAATTTCGACCACTCGGCATCTGGCGAGTCGCCTACTCGGCCGGTCGGGTCTGCCGGCGGTCGGCCGGGTGCCTCGGTCGGGTACCTGGAGGTTCCTTCGGTTACCTGCGGGTGTATGCGGCAACGTTGAAGTAGCCGGGGGGTCCGGGTGTAGGACGGAAGCTACGGCCTGATTCGGGGAGGAACAAGGTGCCGACGGCACGCACCACACGGCATTACACCGCAACCGTGCTCGCCGTCGCGGCGGCCATCACGGTGGCCGGCTGCGACGGGTCCACCCAGGCCGCCGGGCCGCAACCCACGACGCGCAGCTCCGGCGCGAGCCCGACGTCCGCCGCGGCGAGCGCGCCATCGACGGCTCCAGTTGATGAGCGGGCGGCGGTGGAGGCGGCGTACCGCCGGTTCTGGGCGGTGTCGTGGGATGTCGACAAGCAGCCGACATCTCGGTGGCGTGCGGTGCTGGCGACGGTGTCGGTCGATCCGATCCTGACCCGGTTGTACGCCGGGACGAAGGCGCATCAGCAGGCGGGCATTCGCCTGTACGGCCAGGTCCGCGCCCGCCCGACCGTGCGGCGGGTGACGGGGAGCCGGGCGACCGTCGGCGACTGTCAGGACGCTTCGCAGGCCGGGCAGGCCGACGCCCGGACCGGCAAGCCGGAGACCGTCGGCGTCGCCCGCTCGCCGGTCGAGGCCACCATGCTGCGCGGCGCGGACGGCAGGTGGCGGGTCTCCGACGTCCGATACATGGGTGGGAGCTGCTGATGAACCGGCGACTGATCATGCTGCTGGTTGCAGTGGCTGCCAGCCTGTTCGCGGTCGCGCGGGCCGCGTCCGCTGAGCCTGACCCAGGCGGCGGTGTCGTCGTGGCACCGAGCGACCCGGCCGGTGTCTACGATCCGCCACGGGTGGATGTCGGCGTGCATACCCCTGGCCGGCCGGCGTCGACCGGTAGCCGCGGTGGCGGCCGGCCGGGCGGGTCGGTCAGCAACTGCGTGTACTCGCCCGCGCCGGACATGGAGGCGTGGAGCCGGGCTCTGCCTTCCCGGCTGCCCGCGGGCGGGCAGGACCGGGTCGACCCGGCCGCGCACCTGTACGCGCTGGTGTGTGACGGCAAGCCGGTCAGCTACGTCTGGCTCGGCGCCGGCCAGCAGGCAGCGCTCGCCGCGCCCTCACCGGCCGAGCTGGGACAGCGGGCATACCGGCAACTGGTGCTGGGGCTGCCGGTGATCCGCACGTCCCCGGCGGTGGCGGTGCCACAGTTGGTGCGGGTGCCGACCTGGCTGTGGGTCGACCCGGACGTCTGGACCCCACGCAGCAAGACCGCGGCGGTGCCGGGGTTGTCGGCCACGGCGACCGCGCGGCCGGTGCGGGTGACCTGGTCGACCGGGGACGGGGCGACGGTGGTGTGCCGGGGGCCAGGGACGGCGTTCCGGGCGGGAGTGGATTGGGCGTCGGGCGGGTCGCCGGACTGCGGGCACACCTACCTGCGCGCCTCGGCGGGCCAGCCGGGTGGGGTGTTCGTGGTGACCGCGACCGTCGAGTGGAGCGTGTCGTGGGCCGGCGGCGGGCAGGCCGGCGCGCTGCCGCCGCTGACGTCGGCGGCGACGGTGACGCTGCGGGTGACCGAATCGCAGGCGCTCAACGACGAATGACAGCTGGTCACGGGGATTGACGCTGGTTCTGGCCGGGGAGCCGGCTGGGCTGTTGACGGCATCGCCCGACAGGCGCGGGGTCTTCCCGGCGCGGTCGATGGGGTGTCTCGGGGTGGAGGTAACGGGTGAGCACCACGGTCGTGGATGACACTGGACGGCCCGCGCGGGGCGGGGGTCGCGGTGGATTTGGACGGCGTCCCGGCGGAGGTGGGTCGGGCGCTGCCGGCGCGGCCGTGTCGCGGTTGACGCCGGCGCCGCGGCGGCGCAGCGTGCCGCACCTGGCCGCCGGTGCGCTGCTGGTCGTGGTCTGCGCGGTCGGCGCGGTGGTCGCCGCTGGCCGGCTGGGTGGGCAAACGTCGGTGCTGGCGCTGGCCCGCCCGGTCACGGCCGGGCACCTGCTGACCGGTGGGGATGTGCGGGCGGTGCAGGTCGCCGCCGACGCCGGACTGGACCTTCTCCCAGCGTCGGGGTCGGCGGGTGTGGTGGGGCGGCCGGTGGCGTACGCGCTGCCGGCGGGGTCGCTGCTGACCCGCGCCGCCCTCGGCCCGGCGCAGGTCCCGGCGGCGGGTGAGGCGGTGGCCGCGGTCGGCCTCCGCGCCGGGCAGTTCCCGCCGGACCTGCAACCGGGCGCGCGGGTCGCGGTGCTGGTCTCCGCCGGCACCGACCAGGCCGCCGGCGCCGGCGGGACGCCGCCAGCCGTGGGGACGTCGTGGACCGGGGTGGTGCTGGGCGTGGAGGTCGGGGGCGGGGAGCAGACGACGGTGGTGTCGCTGCGGTTGAGCGAGGCCGATGCCCGTGCGGTCGCGGCCGTGGCGGCGGGGCGGCTGACGCTGGTGGTGCTGGGGGGTGGGGGCTGATGCT
>Ga0307499_10000273_pt1 | contig 19229 bp, 15 predicted proteins | sample 13_S_MG_FD_201363 | JGI IMG/M metagenome (GOLD analysis project Ga0307499, IMG submission 201363) | Soil microbial communities from Populus trichocarpa stands in riparian zone in the Pacific Northwest, United States - 13_S | ecosystem: Environmental > Terrestrial > Soil > Riparian zone > Trees... | reverse complement strand
ACCTCGTACCCGACCGGATCACGCCACCACAGCCCACCATAGACGTCGGCCGCGAAAAGCTTGTTGTTGCTGGCGGTCATTCCGACCACGTTGTACGCGTGACCGATACGCGTCCAGGAAACCTCGTACCCGACCGGATCACGCCACCACAGCCCACCATAGACGTCGGCCGCGAAAAGCTTGTTGTTCACAGCCGCCATTCCGACCACGTTGTACGCGTGACCGATACGCGTCCACGGCACGTCCGCGGTTGCCTGGGGAACCCGTGCCGGGCCTGTCGAGGATCCGCCCGGGCCGTTGAGCCCAGCCGGCAACGCAGTCGTCGTCGAGTCGGCCGACGCGGGCGCGACGCCGCCCAGCAGCGATATTCCACTGACCACCAGCGCCAAGATCGGGATGCGGACAGAGCGCATGCCAGGTAGCCGGATCACATGTTCCCCCGTGGAGTAGGTCTGCTCAGACATTCTAGAGTTCAGACAGTGTCGCGCGGCCGCCGTTCTGTGGGTGGCCCTATCCGCAGTCGAATCACGGCTGTCTGCCGGCCAGAGTGAGCCCCCCATTCAATACTGTCAACCAAGCAACGGCCGACCCTTGCCCGCCCGGGCAACGCCTTTCTACCGGAAAAGCTGCCGGTGCCACGTGAACAACCGGCACCGGCCGTAACCCGGCTCGGAATTACCGCAGGTCGGACGCATCTCCGGTTCGTGCGTAGCTGTCCGGCTGACGCGACGAGCCGCTCACCTGTCCCGGATCATCCCGCGCACTGCAGGGCTCTCCGTCGCGACCCGCCGGCGCCACCGCGCGATTCACCCGCTGACTTCGAACGAGGGTCGGATGTGTACGGCCGCGGGCCTGCTGGCGGCTCTGACCGTTGGCCGGATCGGCACTGTTCCTGCCCTCGTGGAAATAGCCGAAGGAGTTGCCTGAAAACGCAGTGCGAATGGTGTTCGCGACCCGGCAGGAGTGCGCCGCCCTCGCCGCGATCCTGATCGGACTGCCGGTGATCGCCTACACCGGCGGCTGGCTGCTGGCGGGGAAGGAGACGCCCACCTCGGCGCGCCAGACCCCCGACTGACGCGACCGCGTCGCCCGGATCACGCTGCGTCCGGCCCGGCGCGGCCGGATTGCGGTGCGGCTCCTGGTGGGCGAGTCGTCGGTCCGATCAGCGGGCGGGGAGGGCGAGGGACAGGGCGAGGGGGCCGTCGAGGAACATCAGGCCGCGGGTGTGGAACTCGGCGAAGATCTCCTCGATGGCGGCGGGCGGCAGGTCGAGGCCGAGCTTGGCGCGGACGGCGGGTGCCGTGGTGGGGCGGTCGCTGCAGGCGAGGTAGATGTCGGCCAGCGTGCCCTCGAACGTGTACGTGCCCTCGCGGCCGGGGTGGCGGCCGTCGTAGAGCTGCACGAAGCCGGGGGCAGACCAGTAGGTCAGTACCGGCGGCTGGTCGGCGTCCCAGGCGGTGGACCAGGCGGCGGCCGCCTGCCGCAGCCCGTCGTAGGCGGCCTCGGGCAGCGCCCCGGCCAGGTCGTAGTCGAAGAAGTAGGCGACCCGGTCGAGGTCCACCTCCCGCGGGTAGACGAAGCGGTGGCTGCGTTCGGGGGCGCGGTGGCGCAGCCCGAACCGCTCCGGCTCGCGGTAGAGCGGGCTGAACCGCTCCAGCCAGATCCGGTCGGCGCTGGCCGGCGGCCGCAGGTGCACCAGGTGCGGGACGGCGGCCGCCTGGTCGGCATAGTCCTGCGCGGTCTCGCCGGGGAACCCCCACAGGATGTTCCAGGCCACCGCGATGCCGTAGTGCGCCGACCAGCGCAGCAGGTTGACGTTCTGCGCGGCCCGCACGCCCTTGTCCATCAGCCGCAGCACGTGCGAGCTCAGCGACTCCAGGCCCGGTTGGAGCTGGGTGACGCCGGCCCGGGCCAGCAGTTCGAGCTGGCGCCTGGTGAGGTTGGCCTTGGTCTCGTAGAAGAACTCGTAGGTGGCGCCGCTGTCGATGATCGCCGGGAACAGGTCGGTCAGGTAGCGGGTGTCCAGGATGTTGTCGACGGCCTCGAACCGGAAGCTGCGGTACCGCCGCGCCTGCCCGGCCAGCTCCGCCCGTACCCGCTCCGCCGACTTGGCCCGGAACCGCATCGTCGTCGCGTTCAGCCCGCAGAACGTGCAGTGGTGCTTGGCTCCCCACCAGCAGCCACGGGCGGTCTCGACGGGGAGCCAGACGTCGCGGTGCCCCGCCTCGGGCAGCAGACCCAGCCGCTGCGCCCGCTCGAAGTACTCGCCGTAGTCCGGCGGCGGCAGGTCGTCGAGCCGGCCGAACGGCGGCGCCGGGTCCGCCGCGATGACCTGGTCGCCGGCCCGCCTGGCCACCCCCGGGACCTCGGCCGGGTCGGCCCCGGTCGCCAGCGCGGCCAGCAGGCCGGGGAACGCCGTGTCGCCCTCGCCGATGACGGCCAGGTCGATGCAGTCGACCGCGCGTACCAGTTCCAGGCCCATCTCGCCGTCGAAGTTCGCGCCGCCGAACACCGTGACCAACTGCGGGTACCGCGCCGTCAACCGGCGAGCCAGCGCGAATGACGCCGCGTTCTGCTGGAACGTGCAGCTGAAGCCGACCACCCCGGCCGCGGGCCAATCGAAGCCGGCGACCAGCGAATCCAGCCAGCGGGGAACGTCCTCGTCCCGGGTGCGCAGCAGCCGGTCGGCCGCCGGTTCCGCCGGCCCGGCCAGCTGGCCGAGTTCCGCGGCGAATTCCGCCAGCAGGCGGGCGTCCCGGTCCGGCGCGGCGGCGCCGAAGGCCTCGACCGAGAACAGCCACTCGCCGAACAGCCGGCCGCGGTGCGCGGCCAGGTCGCGGTAGTAGCCGGCGCCGATCCGCGCGGCGAAGTCGAGGTTTGCGTGCAGCGTCCGGACCGGGAACCCAGCCGCCTCGCCGATCGCTTTCAGCAGGCCCAGCTGGATCGACGGCCGGTCGATGTCCATGAACGGCATCGACACGAGGACGACGGGCAAGCCGGCGGGAGGCACCGGGCCCGCGCGGTCTCAGCGACTGATCTTGAAGGTGACGGCCTTGGTCCCGTCCGGCTTCGTGCGCACCTGGACGTGCTCCGGTTTGAAGGCGACGGCGAACTGTTGGCTGAAGGACAGATCCGAGACCGGCACTTCACGTTCATCGGCCGGTGCGGCGGTGCCAGCCACCGCCTCTGCGGCAAGGGTCGTGATGGCCGACAGCATGGCTTTCTGTGCTGGGGTGAGGGCGTCGAGCTTGCCGGCGAGAGCGGTGATCTCAGCTTGGCTGATCGGCGTGTCAGTCAAGGCGGGCCTCCAGATGGGAGCGATCTGACGGGCACGACACGAGTCGCTCGATCGACTGACAGTGTCAGCTATGACACTGGTTGGTCAATTTCTTTCAGTTTGGCGCGCACCTCCGCGGCGTTGGGGTGGCCGAGTTGCTCGAAGATGTCGAGGGCGTACCGCCAGGCCGCGGCTGCCTCATCGAGCTGGCCGGCGGCGTGCTCGGCGGTGCCGAGTGAGGCCGCGGTGTCGGCCTCGTTGTAGCGGTAGTCGAACTCGTGGTACCGCTCGACCGCCGCCTGGTAGCAGGCGATGGCCTCCCGGTGCTGGCCGAGCCGGTGGTGGGCGTAGCCGAGGCTGTCCCAGGTGTCGGCCTGGCACAGCCGGTCGCCGAGCACCGCCTGCAGTCGCAGCGCCTGCTCGCAGTGCGCGATGGCAGCCGAGTAGTTGCCGAGCCGAGCGTGGGACCAGCCGACCGCGTTGAGCGCCTTGGCCTCGCCGGTCCCTCGACCGGCATCCCGGAACAGGTCGCGGGACTGTTCGGCGTGGCCGAGCGCCTCCCGGTGCCGCCCCTGCCGTTCGAGCACCAGCGAGAAGTGGTAGTGCGCGTTGGCGAGGCCGCCGGTGTCCGCGGCCTCCCGGTACAGGTCCAGGGACCGTCGCAAGTGGACGGTGCCGTCGTCGTACCGGTCGAAGCGGACGTAGGCGCAGCCCAGGAAGCAGTGCGCGAAGGCCTGCTTGGCCGGGTCGGCCAGCCGTCGGGCGGCCTCGAGCGCGGCGTTGAGCACCTCGATCGAGTCGTACCAGTGGCCCTGGTAGAGCAGGAACCGGTGCAGCGTCCAGGCGAGCTGCCAGACCTCGGTGTCGAAGCCGGCGACCTGGCGGATGGCCGCCAGCAGCACCCGGTGCTCCGCGTCGAACCAGGCCTGCGCCTGCCCGCGGTCGGCGAACCGCTGCGGGCCGACCCCGGGCGGGACCGCGCCCAACGTGGTGGAGTCGTCCCGGCTGGGGTTCAGCAGCCGGTCGGCGGCGTACCCGCTGTGCACATAGTGGCCCAGCATCCGCAGCAGCGCCGCCTGCCGGTCCGCCTCGGTGTCCTGCCGGTGGGCTTGCTCGGTGGCGTACGCGCGCAGCAGGTCGTGGCAGGTGTACCGGCCCGGGGCGTGCTCGGCGACCAGGTGCGAGCGGGCCAGCTCGGCGAGCAGCGGCCGGCCGGCGCCGGTGGCCACGCCGGCCATGCTCGCCGCGGCCGGCGCCGCGACATCCGGGCCCGGGTGCAGCCCCAGCAGCCGGAACAGCCGCGCGGCCGGCGGGCTCAGCTGCCGGTAGGACCAGGAGAACACGGTCCGCGGGTCGGTGGCCGGGTCCGCGCCGGCGAACTCGTCCAGGCCGCCGCGGGCCGCCCGCAGCTCAGCGGCCAGGACGGCGAGGCCGAACGCGGGGTGGGCGGCCGCCCGCGCGGCCACGACAGCCAGCGCCAGCGGCAGCCGAGCGCAGGCGGCGACGATCTCGTCCACGGCCCGCGGTTCGGCGGCCACCCGGTCCGCGCCGACGCGGCGGGCCAGCAGGTCGCGCGCCTCGGCGGCGCTGGGCAGCCCCAGCGTCAGCGGGTGCGCGCCGGCCGCGGCGACCAGGCCGGCGAGCTGGTTGCGGCTGGTCACCACGGCCACGCAGCCGGGTGCGCCGGGCAGCAGCGGGCGGACCTGCTCGGCGTCCCGGGCGTTATCCAGCAGCACCAGTACCCGCCGGCCGGCCAGCAGGCTGCGGTACAGGCCCACCTGCCCGTCCACGCTGGCCGGGATCCGCTCCGGCGGAACCTCCAGCGCCTCCAGGAACCCGCGGACCGCCTCGCCCGGCGGGACCGGCGACCCGGTCGGGTCGAAGCCCCGCAGGTTCACGTACAGCTGCCCGTCGCCGAACCGGTCGGCCACCCGGTGCGACCAGTGCACGGCCAGCGCGGTCTTGCCCACCCCGGCCATGCCGTCGATGGTCGCGATCGCCACCGCACCCGCGGGGCCACCGGCGCCGCCGCCCGGCCCTGGTGGGAGCAGACCGTCCAGCCGGCGCAGCTCGCCGTCCCGGCCGCTGAAGCCGGCCACGTCCGGCGGCAGCTGGGCCGGCGCCATCCGGCGCGCCGCCGCCGCCACCGGCACCGCCGGCGCGGCTGGGCGGCTCGGCGCCGGGCGGGGCAACTCGCCGCGCAGCAGCGCCCGGTGCAGGTCGCGCAGCTCTGGTCCCGGGTCGGTGCCCAGCTCGTCGGCGAGCCGCTGCCGGACGACGGCGTAGCGGTCGACGGCCTCCGCGTCCCGCCCGGCCGCGTGCAGCGCCCGCATCAGCAGGACCTCCAGCGGCTCGACGAGCGGGTGATCGGCGGCGTGGTCGGGCAGCGCGGTGATCACCGCGCCGGGGCGGCCCAGCCGCAGCTCGGCCTCGGCCCAGCCGACCACCGCGTCCAGCCGCTGCCGCTCGCAGCTGCCCCGAACCTGCGCGACCCACCGTCCTGGCAGGCCGGCCAGCGGCGGCCCCCGCCACAGGCCCAGCGCCTCGGTCAGCGCGGCGGCCCGGTCGGCATCGGCGCTGGCCGGGTCGCGCCCGCGCTCGATCAGGTGCCAGAACCGGTGCAGGTCGACCGCGTGCGGCGGGAGGTCCAGCAGGTACCCGGCCGGCCGCCGCTCGATCGGCGCCGGCGCCTCGCCGGTGAGGCGGGCCGCGTACCGCAGCAGCTGGCGGATCCGGCTCAGGTGCGAGTACAGCACGTTGCGCGCCTCGGCCGGCGGGCTGTCGTCCCAGATCCGGTCGATGAGCAGCTCGATCGCGACCGGCCGCCCGGCGTCCACGGCGAGCGCCGCCAGCACGGCCTGCTGCCGTGGCGTTCCCACGTCCAGCAGCCGGCCCGCGGCGAGCAGTTCCACCCCGCCCAGCAGGCGCAGTTCCACGGCCGCCCCCGGTGATCGATCCGTCAGGAGCGGTCGGTCACGAGCCGATCCTGACCGGTCCGCAAGGTTGTCGCAAGGTTGCTGCCCAGGGCGCGCGGTCACGGTGAGCCATCGACACCTCCGCCCGACCCCGATCGAGGGAGTGCCCATGACCAGACCCGACCCGCCGCCGGCCATGCCGGAGGTGCGGGACCTCACCGACGAGGAGTACGAGCAGACGTACGCCTCCGGCGCCGGCGGGCACGACCTGCCGCCGGACGTGCTCACCGCGCTCACCGACCCCGGCAGCCAGCCATGAACCTGCCGTTCATCGAGGCGTTCACGCACGGCGGCCGGTTCCACCAGCGACCGCGGCTGCTGGTGGTGCACTCCACCGAGGGGCCGATGTCCCGGGGCAATGCCCGCGCGCTGGCCGGGCCGGGGTTCTTCGGCGGCCCGAAGGCGGGCACGTCGGCGCACGCGATCTTCGACCCGGCCGAGGGCGTCGAGATGGTCAAGCCCGACCACGTCGCCTTCCACGTCGGCCCCGGAGGCAACGGCTTCAGCATCGGCACCGAGCACTGCGGCCGGGTGTCGCTGACGAAGGAGCAGTGGCTGTCACCGGACGCCCGCGCGATGCTGCGCCGGTCCGCCGAGTGGAACGCCCAGTACGCGCGCGCCCTCGACATCCCGCCGCGGTGGCTGTCGCTGACCGCGCTCGCCGCCGGCCAGTCCGGCTTCTGCACCCACAACGACATCCGGCTGGTGTTCGGCGGCACCACGCACTCCGACCCCGGACGGAACTTCCCGTACGCCTGGTACATGGACCAGGTCCAGGCCTTTCACGCCGGCAAGACACCACCGGAGGACGACATGCCCCTCACCGACGCCGACTTCCACCGCATCCGGCTGGAAGTCATCACCGCCCTGAACGACCCGACCCACCAGTACCTGCAGGACGAGCTCGCCCCGATCAAGGACGGCCTCAAGGCCGTGCAGGAGAACCAGGCCCGGCTCGCCGAGGCCGTCCGCCACCTCCGCCCGCAGAACTAGCACCCACCGACGCCGCCCCGCCCCGACCCCGCCCCGCACGCCGGGGCGGGGCGGTTCTGCGCCGATCCCGCCACCGTGCGGGTGGCAGGATCGGCGCCTGGCCGGGCTCAGGTCAGCAGACCGGGGCTCAGGGTCAGCAGACCGATGTTGAGCGGGACCAGCGCGGTCAGCAGCGTTGCCGCGGCGACCACGTCGCAGTTCGACGTATCGAACCTGGGTGATGACGATGCCGACCCCGCTTGGTCGGGCCCTCCGCGTGCGCCGCCGGGATGCTCCCGAGGTACGCACCGGCCAGCACCGCGGCGGTGAGCAGCAACGGGGCTGGGCGGCCACCGCGCGCGGCCATATCGGGTCGACGGAACCTGGACATCTGACCTCCAGTTGGCCCGCCGGGCCGCCACACCGGCGGGCGTGGCAGGGCGGTGCCTCACCACGAGCCTGCGGGCCGGACCTGATCGCGAATCTTGCGCGGACCTTGCGGCCAGGTTCGCCGCCTCCGGCGCAGAGCAGCCAAGTTTCCGGACGGCCCCAGCTCGGTGGTCAGCTCCAAGCGGCGCCAACCCGTGGCGGACCCCGGCATCCCCTGAACGGGCAATTCGGCCGGCTCGGGACCACCGCTGGTGCAGCGCCGCGGTGAACTGGCAGCCAAATGATCAAGGGCCTGGTCTCCGTTTCCGGTGTCCAGGCCCTTGACCTGCTACTTCTCGTAGCGGGGGTAGGATTTGAACCTACGACCTCTGGGTTATGAGCCCAGCGAGCTACCGAGCTGCTCCACCCCGCGTCGGTAGCTTTAGTTTACGTGCGCTACCAGTGCGGGGCAAATCGGCCCCCGGGCGGGGCGGAAACTACCCGCCCGGGCTGCTAGTCGCGGTGGGCGTCGGGGTGGGTGAGGTACTGGCGCGGATGCGGCCGTACTGGTCGACGGCACGCTGCAGCGCCGCCTGGGCGTCGCCGATCCGGGACAGGTCGCCGCTCTTGTAGGCGGCGCTCAGCTCCGCGATCGCCCGGTCGATCGCGGTGATCGCCTGGGACAGGTCGGTCGACCCGCTCGGTGTCGGAGTCGGGGTGCCGGCCGGCCCGCTCGGTGTGACCGTTGGCGTGGGCGTGGTGGTCCCGCCTCCTGGCGAGGAGCCCTGGTCGGGCGCCCCCGATCCGGCGCCGGGTCCGAACAGCGAATCCAGCCCCTCCTTCAGGGTGTTCTCGAAGGCGATCTTGTCGCCGAACGCGACCAGCACCTTCTGCAGCACCGGGAACGCGTTCGGTGGAGCGGCCGCCACGTACATCGGCTCGACGTACAGCAGGCCGCCGCCGACCGGCAGGGTGAGCAGGTTGCCGAAGATCACTCTCGATCCTCGCTGGTCCAGCAGCGACACCAACTGCGAGATCTCCGGTGTCGAACTGAACTTGCTCTGCACCTGCCCAGGTCCGAGTACGGCCTGGCTGCCGGGTAACTCGAGCACCCGGAACTTGCCGTAGTCATCCGGATCGCTGGACACCGTCAGGTACGCGGCCAGGTTCGGCCGGTTCAGCGCGGTGAGCGCGCTGGTCAACTGGAACGTCGCGCCGTCCTGGCCGGGTGCCTGGGCGAGGATGTAGTACGGCGGCTGGTCGCCGGTGCCTTCCTTGGTCGGGTCATCCGGCACGGCCCAGAAGTCCTGCGAGTTGAAGAACCGGACCGGGTCGGTGACGTGGTACTTGGTGAGCAGCTTGCGCTGCACCTTGAACAGGTCCTCCGGGTAACGGAAGTGCGAGCGCAGCTCGTCGCTGATGTCGGACGCCGGCTTGATCACGCCCGGATAGATCTTCTGCCAGGTCTGCAGCACCGGGTCGGTCGGGTCGAACTGGTAGAGCGTGACCGTGCCGTCGTAGGCGTCGACGGTGGCCTTGACCGAGTTGCGGATGTAGTTCACTTCCTGGTTCGGCAGCCGGCGGGTGCCCTGCCCAGACAGCGAGTCGGAGGTGACGTCGCCGAGCGTCTCGTGCTGCGAGTACGGGAAGCCGTTCAGCGTGGTGTAGCCGTCCAGGATCCAGACGATCCGCTTGTTCACCACGGCCGGGTACGGGTCACCGTCCACCTTCAGGAACGGGGCGACCTTCTCCACCCGATCGGTGGGGTCCCGGACGAAGAGGATCTTCGAGGACGGGTTCACCGCACCGGACAGCAGGATGTTGCGTTCCCGGTAGTAGATCGCGAACGCGAGCCGGTGCAGCGAGCTGCCGAGGTTGACGCCACCCGAGCCGTCGTAGGTCGACTTCTCGTCGGTGGTGCCGCTCGGCCGGTCGAACTCGCGGGCCTGCTCGCCGGACCGGGCGCCGACGATCGAGTAGTCGGTGAGCAGCTCGCCGTAGTAGATCCGGGGCTGGTCGATGGTGATCGGCCCCTCCGGTGGGAGACCGCCCTCGGCGAAGTCCTGGGTGGTCTGCAGCGCGCCCCGGTTCGCCGCCGCCGCGACCAGCCCGTTGCCGTGGGTGAAGACCAGGTGCCGGTTGATCCAGTTCTGCTGGTTGTCGGCCAGCTCGCTGGAGACCAGCTCGCGAACGCCCAACACGTAGTCCTGCGGCTTCCCGCCGTTGACCCCGGGGATCGTGTACCGGTCGATGTCCAGCTTCTCCGGGAAGCCGTAGACGTTGCGGATCTGCTGCAGGTTGGTGAACGTGGCGGAGAGGATGTTCGGGTCGAGCAGCCGCGCATTCGGGATCGTCGCCTTGTCCGCCCGCAACGTCGCGCTGTCGGCGACGGTCTTGGCGTCGTAGGTCTCGTCCTCGACCGGGCCGCCCTTGTCGGCCGTCTGGATGCCGTACGCCTGCCGGGTCGCCTCGATGTTCCGGCTGATGTACTCCTTCTCCTTCTGGTCGGCGTTCGGCCGGACCGTGAACTGCTGCATCAGCGCCGGGTAGATGCCGCTGGTGATGACGCTGGTCAGGATCAACAGCACCACCGCGATCGCCGGCAACTGCACGTTGCGCAGGAAGATGTTGGCGAACACCGCGACCGCGCAGATCAACGCGACGATGATCAGGATGGTCTTCGCCGGCAGCACCGCGTTCACGTCGGTGTACGAGGCACCGGTGAAGTTGGCCCGGTCGGAGAACACCAGACCGTACCGGTCGAGGTAGTAGGCCACCGCCTTGAGCAACAGGAACACGCCGAGCAGCACGACCAGGTGCACCCGGGCGGCCGGCGTGACCTTCTCCCCCGGCGTCTGCAGCCGCAGCCCGCCGAACAGGTAGTGCACCACCAGCGCGCTGATCAGCGCCAGCACCACGGCGGTGAACAGGTAGCCGAGCACGAACCGCTCGAACGGATAGGTGAAGACGAAGTAGGAGATGTCCTTGTGGAACTGGGGATCCGTCTGGCCGAACCTGGTGCCGTTGCGCCAGAGCAGCCAGGTCTCCCACCGGGTCTGCGCGGTGATCCCGGCGAACAGCCCGAGCAGGCCGCTGACCAGCAGCGCGACCAGCCGGCGGCGCGGCTCGAGCGCGGTGCGGTAGCGCTCCAGGTTCTGCTGTTCCGGCGAGACCGGCCGGAACGGCGGGCGGAACCGGTAGGCCAGCGCGATGTTCGCGCCGATCACCAGCGCCATCAGGATGCCGACGGTGAAGAACAGGAAGATCCGGGTCCGTAGCCCGGTACGGAAAACCTGCCGGAAGCCGACCTCGCCGAACCACAACCAGTCCACGTAGAGCCGGACCAGCGAGCCGAGCACGGACAGGAGCAGGACAAGCAGAACGACGACGCCAATTATTATCTTGGCTCGGCGAGAGATGGACGGCACGGGTAGTGACGGCCGCATCGCCACGGTGGGCTCCTGGGTCGAAGACTGTGCTGACGAGAGTGCAACTTACCGGCCCGGGTGCAGGTTCCCTGCGAGCGGCGGTCCGTAGATCGGCTAACGGTCGTCCGGACGGCGGCTGACCGGGTGCTGCTGCGCCCCGCCGAGCGGCTTTGCCAGGATGGCCCGATGACCGGCCAGTTGCAGGAAACCCTGATGGAGCTTGAACAGCACGTCGCCCAGGCGGGCTGGGACCAACGCCCGCAGCTGTTCGCGCTCGCCGGGCTGGCCGAGTTCCGCGCCCAGGAGCCGGCGCTGGCCGCCCAACTCGGCCTGGACGGCGCCGCGGCCCCGACCGACGGGCTGGTCCCGATCCTGCAGGACGCGCTGCCCGACGGCCCGCTGGACGAGTCGCTGAGCCAGATCGGCTGGTCCGCGGAGGTCCGCGGCTGCGCGCTGGTACAGGAGGTGATGCTGCTCCCGCCGGCCGCCGAGCAGGGCATGCCGGACCAGCCCGACCAGTTGGACGTGCTCAGCTGGGTCGCCGAGCACCCGGAGCGGCGGGAGGCGCGGCTGGTGGTGGCGGTGCTGCGGGACGGCAGCCGGGCCTGCGCGGTCCGGCTGCGCGGCGCGTCCGAGGAGGAACTGCTACTCGGCGACGATCTCGCCCCCAACCTGGCCGAGGCCCTGCTCGCCACGCTCGAGTAGCCGGGCCGGCCAGCCGGCCCCACCGGCCGCGGCCGGGCGCCGGCCGCCGGCCGGGTGGCGTGGGCCGGGTCAGCAGCTCGGGACGGGCTGGCCGGCCTTCAGCGCCTTGAGCGCGACCACGGCCTCGTGCAGCGTGCCGACCTTGATCAGCTGGAGCCCGGCCGGCGGGCGGGCCAGCGCGTCCGCGCAGTTGTCCTTGGGAACCAGGAAGACGACCGCGCCCTTGTCCCGGGCGCCGATCATCTTCAGCTGGATGCCGCCGATCGGGCCGACCGAGCCGTCCCGGTCGATCGTCCCGGTGCCGGCGATGAACTTGCCCCCGGTCAGCTCGTCCGGGCCGACCTTCTCCATGATCCCGAGCGCGAACATCAGCCCGGCGGACGGGCCGCCGATGCTCTCATCCAGCTGGATCTTGACCTGGAACGGCGCCTTGCGCCGCAGGGTGAGCACGACGCCGACGGCGGCACCCTTGCGGTCGGTGGGCTTGGTGGTGACGATCTTCGTGCTGCCGGGTTTGCCGGCCCGGCTGTAGCCGACGGTCACCTCGGTGCCGGGGGCCAGCGCCACCAGCACGTTGCTGACGTCCTCGTAGCCGCGCACCGGCTTGCCTTCGATCGAGGTGACGACGTCCTTCTCGGCCAGCTTGCCGGTGGACGGCGAGCCCTTGGGCACGGACTGGATGACCACCTGCTGCGGGTACCCCAGCTCGCCGAGGGCGGCGAACTCGGCGGTGTCCTGCGAGTCCACGAACTGCTGGGTGGTCTCCTGGTCGACCTCCTGGTCGGACTTGCCGGGCGGGTAGATCTCCTCCCGCGGCACCACCGAGGCGCGCCGGTCGAGCCAGGCGCGGAAGGCGGTGAACAGGTCCAGCCGGTCGCGGACGCCGACGGTGGTCAGGTTCAGGTGCCCGTTGGATTTGCGCTCGGTCTGGCCGGCGATCTGGATGATCTCCTTGCCGCCGGTGTCGTTGCCGAGCGTGTCCAGCGTCGGGCCGGGGCTGAGGGCCACGTACGGCACCGGCAGCTGCGAGCCGCCGACGCCCAGGAGCAGTAGCAGCACTCCGGCCGTGATCATCGTCACGACCCGCCGGCTCATGCCCGCCCCACCCGCATCGACATGCGGCCACCCTAACCGGCGCGGCTCGCGGCCACCGGCTCGGGCGGGCTACCGGGAGCCGCGGCGCGGCTGCTGCTGGCGACTCTTCTCCAGCGCGGCGACGAACCGGTGATGCGCCTCGACGCTGTCGACCGGGTCGGCCGGGCCGCGGGCCCGACCGGCCCAGGCAGCCCACCCGACGGCCGCGATCAGGGCCACGAACGGGATCGCGAGCCAGACCAGCGGAGTCACCCAACAACGGTACGTCGGAACGCGGCGCGGCGCAGTGCCGGCCCGGCAACCATCTGTCCACAGTGGCCGGAACAGCCGGGGTGCAACCGACCCGCACCGGCCGGCAACCATCCGGCCGGCACCGGCCAGGCCGCCGGATCAGCCGCGACCGCGCCGGCGGCGGGCCCGCCGGAGCAGGGCGGCGGTGCCGACCAGGGCGACCGCGGCGCCCGCGGCGGCGGTCGCGGTGCGCGCGTCCAGCCGGGCCGGCCGGGACCGCTCCCGCTCGGCCAGGTCGGCCAGGTGCGCCCGGACCGCGTCGGCGTTCGTGTACCGCGGCGCCCAGCCGGCGGACCGCAGCCGGCCGGTGTCGACCACCCACGGGTGCACCAGGTAGGCCAGCTCGCTCGGCGGCGCCGGGGTGAGGCCGAGCCGGTGCAGCCGCTCGGCGGTGCCCACCGCCACCCGCTCCGGCAGTTCCAGCCCGCGCCGGCCGCTGACCTGCTCCAGCTCGGCCGCGTCCAGCCAGCCGTCCGAGCCGACGTTGACCTCGCCGTCCAGTTCGCCGAGCGCGGCCAGCTCGATCGCGGCGGCCAGGTCGGCGACGTGACAGAACTGCCAGTGCCCGGCGTTGCCGCGGATGCGCAGCAGCAGCCGCTCGCCGAGCAGCGCCGCCAGCGGCTCCCGGTCACCCGCGCCGAGTACCACCGCCGGCCGCAGCACGGTCACCGCGAGGCCGCGGTGGGAGCGCCGGGCCTTCGCGGCGATCCGCTCGACCTCGAGCAGGTCGCCGACCGCGCTGGCCTCCGGCACCGCCCGCAGCGGGGAGCCGTCCGGCAGCGGCACCGGGTTGTCCGGCCGGGCGCCGTACACCATCGCGCTGGTGACCAGCACCACCCGGCGCACCCCGGCCGCGAACGCCGCGGTGAGCACGGTCTGCGCGGCCCGCGTGTTGCGTTGCCGCTGCCCGGCCCGGTCCTTGTCCGGGCGCAGGTCGACGGCGAGGTGGACGACCGCGCTGACCCCCTCGAACGCCGCCGCCAGCCGCGGATCGACCACGTCCACCTGGCGCCAGCTCACGTCCGCCCGGCCGGCCGGGACGACTTCCGGCGCGGCGACGGTGCGGTCGACCCCGATCACGCCGGTGAGCCGGGGCGAGGCGGCGAGCACGGCCAGCACGGCGGCGCCCAGATCCGACCCGGCGCCGGTGACCGCGATTACCGCGCCGGCCGGCTGGCCGGTGCCGCCGGCACCGGCGGTTCGCCCAGGGCGTACGGCTCGGGGCACTCCGACCTCCCCTCGCACGTCAGGTCTACCGTGGACAGCATGACAGCGACCGGCCGCCCGCGATGACGGACGTCCCGTTCGGATTCGGGCCGCACGACCGCGAACCGGACGACAAAGGCAGCGGCAACGAGCCGAATTTCGGCGCCGGGTTCGACCCCGCCGCGTTCGGATTCCCCGCCAACCTGCCGCCGGAGCTGGCCGGCAAGGTGCCGCTGTTCGCGGAGCTGCAGAAGCTGCTGTCCTGGCAGGGCGGCCCGGTCAACTGGGATCTGGCCCGCCAGCTCGCGGTCTCCCAACTCGCCGGCGGGCACCGCGCGCCGACGCCCGGTGAGCGCACCCAGGTGGCCGAGGCGGTCCGGCTGGCCGACCTCTGGCTCGACCCGGCCACCACGCTGCCGTCCGGGGTGACCTCGGTGCAGTCCTGGTCCCGGGTGGAGTGGGTGGAGAAGACGCTGCCGGTCTGGTCGGCGCTGTGCGACCCGGTGGCCAGCCGGGTGGTCGCGGCGATGGGCCGGGTGGTGCCAGAGGAGGCGGCCGCGCAGGCCGGCCCGCTACTGGGCATGCTGGCGCCGGTCGGCGGCATGATGTTCGGCGCCCAGGTCGGCCAGGGGCTGGCCAGCCTGGCCGGCGAGGTCGTCTCGAGTACCGACATCGGCCTGCCGCTGGGCCCGGCCGGGCTGGCCGCGCTGGTGCCGGAGAACGTCGCCGACTTCGGCCGCGGCCTGGAACGGCCGGACGAGGAGGTGCGGCTGTTCCTCGCCCTGCGCGAGGCCGCGCACCACCGCTTGTACGGGCACGTGCCGTGGCTGCGCCAGCGCGTGCTGGACGCGGTCGACGCGTACGCCCGCGGTATCGAGGTGGATACCGCGGCGATCGAGCGGGCGATGTCCGAAGTAGACCCGGAGAACCCGGAGAGCGTGCAGCGGGCGCTGCAGGGCGGCATGTTCGAGCCGCAGACCACTCCGGAGCAGCAGGTCGCGCTGGCCCGGCTGGAGACCCTGCTCGCGCTCGTCGAGGGCTGGGTGGACGAGGTGGCCGGGGCCGCGGCGGCCGATCGGCTGCCCGGCGCGGCCGCGCTGCGCGAAACGCTGCGCCGGCGCCGGGCCAGCGGTGGGCCGGCCGAGGAGACGTTCGCCACCCTGGTCGGGCTGGAACTGCGGCCGCGCCGGCTGCGGGAGGCCGCCGCGCTCTGGCGCGCGGTGGCGGACAAGCGCGGCATCGCCGGCCGGGACGAGATCTGGCAACACCCGGACCTGCTGCCCGACGCCTCCGACCTGGACGACCCGGCCGCCTTCGTCCGCCGTGGGGACGAGCCGGACAGCAACATCGGCGACCTGTAGCCGGCTGCCCCGGGTCACCGCCGGCTGGGTCCCCTGGGGGTTCGCTCCGGTCGGCCGCTAAGTCGACGCCTTCCCGCCGCGACGCGCTGGGCGCGTCACGCCGGTCCAGGCGCCGCCGCGGCCAACCTGCGCTCACTGTGTCTCCTGGTCGCTTCGGCCGGCCGCTAAGTCGACGCCTTCCCGCCGCGACGCGCTGGGCGCGTCACGCCGGTCCAGGCGCCGCCGCGGCCGACCTGCGCTCACTGGCTAGCCTGCCGGTATGGGGCCGCTACGGATTGATCGGGACGGCGACGGCGTCGCGCTGCTCACGCTCGACCTGCCGGCCCGCCGCAACGCGATGACCGAGGAGCTGACCGCGGCCTGGGCTGCGGCGATGCCGGAGCTGGCCGCGGACGATTCGGTGCGCTGCGTGGTGGTCACCGGGGCCGGCGCGGCGTTCTCGGCCGGCGGCGACCTGTCCTGGATCGAGCAGGGCGGCACGCTCGACGTACCCGCGCTGCGGGATCGGATGCTGCCGTTCTACCGCACCTGGCTGGCCATCCGGGACCTGCCGGTGCCGACGATCGCGGCGCTGAACGGGGCCGCGGTCGGCGCCGGGGCCGCGCTCGCGCTGGCCTGCGACCTGCGCTACGCCACGCCCGAGGCCAGGCTCTCGGTCCCGTTCACCGCGCTCGGCCTGCACGCCGGGATGGCCACCACCTGGCTGCTGCCCGAGGTCGCCGGCCTCGCGGTGGCCCGCGAACTGCTGTTCACCGGGCGCGCGGTGGCCGGCACCGAGGCGGTCACCCTGGGCCTGGTGAACCGGCTCTTCCCGGCCGAGGCCTTCCTGGACGACGTGCTCGCGGTGGCCCGGCAGGTGGCCAGCCGGGCGCCGCTGGCCACCCGGCTGACCAAGGTGGCGCTGGCCGGCGGCGGCCCGGCGTCGCTGTCGGCGGCGCTGGCCTGGGAGTCGGTGGCGCAGCCGGTCACGATGGTGACCGAGGACCTGCGGGAGGGCCTGCAGGCCCAGCGGGAACGCCGGGCACCCCGGTTCACCGGCCGCTGACGACCCGGTGCCGCCGGATGGCCGGACGAACCGAGCCGATCGGCCCGAAAGTGCACGTAGCCCCCGGTCCCGCCGTCCAGGCCGCTCGCCTTCCCCTAACGAGCGGTCCGTCCGGGTGGAGGCCGGGGGCTCCGTCGACACAGACGCTAGGGCTGGCCGGCAAGGTCCGTCAACGACGATCTTCACAGCCTGTGGATAACTCTGTGGATGATGTGGGGACGCTGCGGGGTGTCGCTGTGGAGGGGCCGGGGACAGCATGTGGATGCACGGTCGGTAATCATCACCGGCAGTTCGTTGACCTGCGGTAACCCTGTCCACCGGTTGTGGAGCAGAAAAAGTTGGGTCCACCGCAGCGGCTCTCGGCGGGCTACCGTGCCAACCGTGGCGAGCATGCCGTCCGATGCGGGTGCCGCGCGCGCTGTGGAGGTCCGTCGCAGCGCGCGGCGGCGGCGCACCGTGTCCGCGTACCGGGATGGTGACCGGACCGTGGTGCTGATCCCGGCCCGGTTCAGCAAGGCCGAGGAACGGCGCTGGGTGGCCGAGATGCTGGAGCGGTTGGCCGCCCGCGACCTGCGCCGATTGCGCGGCCCGCGACGCAGCGACGCAGCGCTGCTGGCCCGGGCCCGGCAACTGTCGGCAACGGTGCTGTCCGGCCAGGTGCGGCCGGGCAGCGTCCGCTGGGTGTCCAACATGTCCACCCGATGGGGCTCGTGTACGCCGTCGGACGGGAGTATCCGGGTATCCGCCCGGTTGCGCGAGATGCCGACCTGGGTGCTCGATTATGTGCTGGTGCACGAATTGGCCCACTTACAGGTGCCCGGCCACGGGCCGGACTTCTGGGAACTGGTCCAGCGGTATCCGCGCGCCGACCGCGCCCGCGGCTACCTGGAGGGCGTCGCCGCCGCCGCCCACCTCGAACTCGAGGACGACCTCCCGGACGCCCCGGATGACTGACCAGGCGGCCGGGGCGGGCCGGCGGGCGGTGGCGCTGCTGCTCGGCGGCGAACCGGCGGTCGGCGGCTGCCCGCCCGGCGTCGCGGCCGGCGACTTCGCCCGGGCGCTGGCCGAGGACGTGGCCGACCTGCTCACCGAACTGCCCGGTCTGGATCCGGTGGTCGGCTTCACCCCGGTGCATCGGGAGGTGGCCGAGGCGATCACCTGGCCCGGCACCCGACTGCTGCCGCTGGCCGCGGACGCCGGCCCGCTGGCGCTGCTGGCCGCGCTGCACGACCTCGGCTACCAGCAGGCCGCCGTGCTGGCCGCGGACGTGCCGGACCTGCCGGGGCTGCTGATCGCCAAGGTGTTCAGCGGGCTGGCCGGCGCGGTGGTCGGGGTGGTGCCGGCACTGCCCGCCGGCCGCCCGGACCTGGCACCGCTGGCCCGCGGCGCCGGGCGGCCCGGCGGCCTGGCCGTCCTGGGCTGCCGGCTGCCGGCGCCGACCTGGCTCACCGCCGACCGCACCGATCTGGACGCGCCGGACGCGGTGGCCCGACTGCGCGCCGCCGCCCCGCACCACCGCGACCTGGTCGTCACGCCCGCCTGGCGCCGGCTGCGGGCGCCCGCCGACCTCGCCGGCCTGGACCCGGGCCTGGAGGGCTGGGAGGCCACCCGGGCGCTGCTGTCCGGACGCTGACCGCCGGGTCGGACGTCGGCGACACGCCCGGGACACGGGCCACCGCTGATGACTGCCGGTTCGGGCAGTTTCCGACGCTGAAGCGCGGTATTGGTGCTTCTTGCCCGGGTCGGCACCGGGTTCTCCCGGGGCGCCGCGCAGGTCAGCGGCCAGGCGGCAGGTACGGTGGCTCGACGTGCCTCATTCGGGTGAGGCCTTGCCGATGGTCGACACAGGGAGGAATGACGTGGCCGAGACCTACAACGGATACTGCGTCAAATGCAAGGAGAAAAGGGACTTCGAGGGTGAGGTGAACGTCAGCGAGTCCGGCCGGCGCATGGCGAAGGGAAAGTGCCCGGTATGTGGAACGACGATGAACCGGATCCTGGGCAAGGCCTGAGCAGGCAACGGTGAGGGGTGGCCCGCGCGGCGGGCCGCCCCTCGCTGTTTGCGCCTCAGGTCGGGCGTGCGCAAGGGGTTAGGCAAATCTGTGGATGAAGGTGCGGCCTGTGGATGGCCGGCGCCGTCTTCGCCACAAACCTGGCAGGCTCGGTAGCGGCCCCGGCGACCGGCCGGTGCCGCCATCCGAGCCGCCGAGGTGTGCTGTGACCGTCCCGTTCGACGCCGAGCCCGACGGCGAGGAGTGGCGGCCGGCGCTGGTCGCTGCCCTCCAGCCGGCCTGGCGCGACCGGGCGTCCGTGCAGTTCGGCGTCGACCCGGCCCGGGCGGTGGTGGTCGACGGGATCGGCGAACCGGCGGTCCGGCTGCTGCTCGGCCTCGACGGTGCCCGCAGCCGGGCCGAGGTGCTGGCCGCCGCGGCAGCCGACCGGCTCGACGTGGCCAGGCTGTCCGCCCTGCTCACCGAGCTGCGGCAGGCCGGCGTGCTGACCGAC
>Ga0307499_10000272_pt1 | contig 19255 bp, 10 predicted proteins | sample 13_S_MG_FD_201363 | JGI IMG/M metagenome (GOLD analysis project Ga0307499, IMG submission 201363) | Soil microbial communities from Populus trichocarpa stands in riparian zone in the Pacific Northwest, United States - 13_S | ecosystem: Environmental > Terrestrial > Soil > Riparian zone > Trees... | reverse complement strand
GCCACCTCAAAACCACTAGCTTCCAGCTGGTTACGTACCGTTGACAGAGCCAGCTCGTAGACGCGGAGTACCTGGCTGAGCTGTGCATAGTCATCTTCGGTGGCGGCATCCGGTTGACTGAGGCGTTTGCCGAGGCGGTCGAGGGCGGTGCGGGATATAGGGAGTGGCACGGGGATAGACGTTACGGAGGCCGGCGAAACGGTTATTTTGCGTTGCGGCGTGGGAACCGGGACCGGGCCCGGGTGCGTGGTTGTATCGCCGGGTGGTTGCCGCCGAGAGCGCGTACCGGTTGGTGCGGGGCGCCGGGCCGGTGGCTGCTGCGCCGGTGTTGGACGCCGCGCAGCGGGCGGTGGTCGAGCACCGCGGCGGGCCGCTGCTGGTGCTGGCCGGGCCGGGAACGGGGAAGACGACCACGCTGGTCGAGGCGGTGGTCGACCGGATCGCCGGGCGCGGGGTGGACCCGGAGCGGGTGCTGGTGCTCACCTTCAGCCGGCGGGCCGCGGCCGACCTGCGGGAGCGGGTGACCGCGCGGCTGGGCCGGACGACCCGCGAGCCGATGGCCCGGACGTTCCACTCGTACGCGTTCGGGGTGCTGCGCCGGCAGGCGGCGGAGCGGGGTGAGCCGGTGCCCCGGCTGCTGTCCGGTCCGGAGCAGGACCTGGTGATCCGCGAGCTGCTGCGCGGCGATGTGGAGGCCGGCGCCGCCGACTGGCCGGTCGAGCTGCGGCCGGCGCTGCTCACCCGCGGCTTCGCCCAGGAACTGCGCGACCTGCTGCTGCGCGCGGTCGAGCGCGGCGTCACGCCGGCCGAGCTGGCCGGGTACGGGGCGAAGCTGGAGCGGGCGGACTGGCCGGCGGTGGCCCGGTTCTTCGTCCAGTACGAGGAGGTCACCGCGCTGGCCGGGATGCTGTCCGGGTCCCCGGCGTACGACCCGGCGGAGCTGATCCGGGCCTGCGTGGACGTGTTCGTGGACGACCCGCGGCTGCTGGAACGGGAGCGGGCGGCGCGCCGGCACGTGTTCGTGGACGAGTACCAGGACGTCGACCCGGCGCAGGAGGAACTGCTGGCGCTGCTGGCCGGTGGCGCCGAGGAGCTGGTCGTGGTCGGCGACCCGGACCAGTCGATCTACGGGTTCCGCGGCGCCGACCCGGCCGCGATCCGGCGCTTCCCGGACCGGTTCCCCGGGCCGGACGGCAGCGTGCCGCCGACGCTGGCGCTGACCGTGTCCCGGCGCGGCGGCACCGCGCTGCTCGGCGCGTCCCGGCGCGTCGCCGACCGGCTCACCGGGCCGGCCGGGCACCGGGCGCTGGTGCCGGCACCCGGGCTGCCGGCCGGCCGGGCCGAGGCGCACGTGTTCCGGTCGGCGTCGGAGGAGGCCGGGTACATCGCGCACCGGCTGCGCGCCGCGCACCTGCTGGACGGGCTGGCCTGGCGGGAGATGGCGGTGCTGCTGCGGTCCACCGGCCGGCACCTGGGCCCGCTGCGCCGGGCGCTGGTGTCGGCCGGGGTGCCGGTCGCGGTGGCCGCCGACGACCTGCCGCTGGTCGGCCAGCCCGGTGTGGTGCCGCTGCTGTTGCTGCTGCGGACCGCGTTGCGCGGCGAGCTGGACGAGGCCGCCGCGGTCGAGCTGCTCTGCTCGCCGCTGGGCGGGGCGGACACCCTCGCCGTCCGCCGGCTGCGGCAGCAGCTGCGCCGGCTGGAGGTGGCCACCGGTGGTGGCCGGCCGTCCGGCCCGCTGCTGGTCGAGGCGCTGCTGGAGCCGGCGTCGCTGGCCGTGCTGCCGCCCCGGGTGGCCCGGCCGGCGCAGCGGATCGCCCGCCTGATCGCGACGGTGCGGACCGCCGCCGCGGGCGGCACCGCCGAGGATGTGCTCTGGGAGCTCTGGTCGGCCACCGGGCTGGCCCAGGTCTGGCAGCGGGCCAGCCAGCGCGGCGGGGTGCTCGGCGCGGCCGCCGACCGCGACCTGGACGCGGTGGTGGCGCTGTTCGAGGCGGCGGCGCAGTTCACCGACCGGCTGCCCGGGTCCGGCGCGGCGGCGTTCCTGGAGCACCTGCAGGGGCAGCAGATCCCCGGTGACACGCTGGCCGCGCGGGCCCCGGCCGGCGACGCGGTCCGGATCCTGACCGCGCACGCGGCGAAGGGCCTGCAGTGGCCGTTCGTGGTGGTGGCCGGGGTGACCGAGGGCGCCTGGCCGGACCTGCGCCGGCGTGGCTCGCTGCTCGGCGCCGAAGAGCTGGTCGACCTGGCCGGCGGCCTGGCGCCGGGCACCAGCTCGCCGGTCGCCGCGCAGCTGGCCGAGGAACGCCGGCTGTTCTACGTCGCGGTCACCCGGGCCAGCCGGTCGGTGCTGGTAACCGCGGTGAGCACCGAGGACGAGCAACCGTCCCGGTTCCTGGACGAGCTGGACCCGCGCTCGACCGCCCGCGAGCCGACCGCGGTGCCGCGCACGCTCAGCCTGCCCGCGCTGGTGGCCGAGCTGCGGTCGGTGGTCACCGACGAGGCCGAGCCGCCGGTGCGCCGGGAGGCCGCGGCCACCGAGCTGGCCCGGCTGGCCCGGGCCGGCGTACCCGGGGCGGACCCGGCGCAGTGGTGGGGGCTGGCGCCGCTGTCCGACGACCGGCCGCTGCGCGAGCCGGACGAGCCGGTGCGGGTGTCGCCGTCCCGGATCGAGGCGTTCGCCACCTGCGAGCTGCGCTGGCTGCTGGAGAGCGTGGGCGGCCGGTCCGCCGCGTCGGCCAGCCAGTCGCTCGGCATGCTGGTGCACGAGCTGGCCGCGCTCACCGGCCTGGCGGATCTGGCCGGCGCCGCGGCGCTCGGCGAGGAGGAGCTGGCCCGGCGGCTGGACGAGGCCTGGGGCACCCTCGACTTCGGTGGCCCCTGGTACGGCCGCAAGGAGCGGGACCGGGCCGGCGGCATGCTGCGCCGATTCCTCGACTGGCTCGCCGACAGCCGCGGCGCGCTCGAGCTGGTCGCCGTGGAGGAGCCGTTCGAGGTCGAGATCGGCCCGGCGCAGCTGCACGGCCGGGTCGACCGGCTGGAGCGGGACCGGGACGGCCGGCTGCTGGTGGTCGACCTGAAGACGGGCAAGTCCGCGCCCACCGAGAGCGAGGTCGACGAGCACCCGCAGCTGGGCGCGTACCAGGCCGCGGTCGAGGCCGGCGCGTTCGCTACCGGCGCCGAGCCGCCGGCGCCCGAGGGGCCCGAGCTCGCGGCGGTCGAGCCGGCGGCGACGCCGCGGTCGGCCGAGTTGCGCCGGCGGCTGGCCACCCCGCCGGGCCCGGGCGCGGTGCTGGCCGGGGCGGCCGGCGGGGCGATGCTGGTACAGCTGGGCAGCACGGCGCGGAAGGCGCGGGTGCAGCGGCAGCCGGCGCTGTCCGACGCGGACTCGCCGAGCTGGGCGCGTGACCTGGTGGTCGAGGTGGCCGGGCGGATGGCCGGGTCGGCGTTCACCGCGATGGCCAACAACCGCTGCGACGCCTGCCCGGTGCGCGGCAGCTGCCCGATCCGTACCGAGGGCCGGCAGGTGACCCAGTGACGGCCGCGCTGGATCGGGACCTCCGGCTGGATCCGGCCGAGCTGGCTGAGCTGCTCGGCCTGCGCCGGCCCACCGACGAGCAGGCCGCGGTGATCGGTGCGCCACTCGGGCCGTGCGTGGTGATCGCCGGCGCCGGCTCCGGCAAGACCGAGACGATGGCCGCCCGGGTCAGCTGGCTGGTCGCGAATGGCCTGGTCGCCCCGGACGCGGTGCTCGGCCTCACGTTCACCCGCAAGGCGGCGGGCGAGCTGGCGCAGCGCGTCCGGCTGCGGCTGGCCCAGTTGCGCGACCGGGAGGTGCTGCCGCCGGGCCGCCGGGCCGAGCTGCTGGCCGGCGAGCCGACCGTACTCACGTACCACGCGTACGCCGGCCGGATCGTCGCCGAGCACGCGCTGCGGGTGCCGGTGGAACCGACCGTCCGGCTGCTGTCCGAGGCGATGACCTGGCAGCTGGCCGAGCAGGTGGTGCGCGGCTACGACGGCGACCTGCCGAACGTGGGCTGGACCCCGCCGACCGTGACCGACGCGGTGCTGGCGCTGGCCGGCGAGCTGGCCGAGCACCTGCGCGAGCCGGACGAGCTGCGGGCCTGGACCGCGCGGCTGGACGCGGCGGTCCGGGCGCTGCCGCGCGGCAAGGGGCAGCGTGGCGAGCTGCCGGCCAAGCTGCGCGACATGCTCGGCGCGCTGGCCGCCCGGGTGGAGCTGCTGTCGCTGGTCGAGCAGTACCTGGCCCGCAAGCGCGGCCGGGACGCGATGGACTTCGGCGACCAGATGTCGCTGGCCGCCCGGATCGCGGACCGGTTCGGCGAGGTCGGCCGGCTGGAGCGGGCCCGCTACCAGGTCGTATTACTGGACGAGTACCAGGACACCGGGCACGCGCAGCGGGTGCTGCTGCGCGCCCTGTACGGCGGCGGCCACCCGGTGACCGCGGTCGGCGACCCGTGCCAGTCGATCTACGGCTGGCGGGGCGCCTCGGCCGGCAACCTGACCCGGTTCCCGGCCGACTTCCCGACCGCGTCCCGGGCTGGGGCCGCACCCCGGGCTGGGGAGGCGGCCCGGGCTGGGGAGGCGGCCCGGGGTGGGGAGGCCGGCGCGGCGGCGCGGACCTACCCGCTGTCCACCAGCTTCCGCAACGGCGCGGACATCCTCACGGTGGCCAACGAGATCGCCGAGCCGCTGCGGGCGGCGCGGATGGAGGTGCCCCGGCTGCGGCCGGCCCCCGGCGCGCCGGCCGGGGAGGTGCGGGTCGCGCTACTCCCGACCGCGGTGGACGAGGCGGAGTGGCTGGCCGACGCGGTGGCCGCGCGCTGGGTCGCCGGGCCGGACGGGCTGCATCCCACCGCGGCCGTGCTGGTCCGCCGGCGGGCGCAGATCCCCCGGCTGGAGCGGGCGCTGCGGGCGCGCGGCCTGCCGGTCGAGGTGGTCGGGCTCGGCGGCCTGCTCGACACGCCCGAGGTTGCGGACGTGGTGGCCACGCTCGCGGTGCTGGCCGACCCGACCGCCGGGGACGCGCTGATCCGGCTGCTGTCGGGCGCCCGCTGGCGGATCGGTGCCCGCGACCTGGCCGCGCTGGGTCGCCGCGCCACCGCGCTCGCCGTCGCCCGCCGGGCCGACTCCACCGGATCCCCGGTGCCGCCGGACACCTCGGCCGGACCGGACCCCTCGGCTGGGCCGGCCGGCCCGGCTGCGTCTGCCGAGCCGGCTGTGTCAGCCGGGCCGGCCGAGCCGCCCATGTCGGGCAGTTCGGCCGGGCCGGCTGTGTCTGCCGGGTCGGCTGGGTCGGCTGTGTCTGCCGGGTCGGCTGGGCCGGCTTGGCCGGACGGGTCGGCGGAGCCGGGTGCCGGCGGGCCGGCCGGCGCCGTACAGCCGGATGCGGTGGACGACGGGAGCATCGTCGAGGCGCTCGAGTCGCTGGGGAACCCGGGCCGGTATTCGCCGACCGGGTACGCCCGGCTGACCGCGCTCGCCACCGAACTGCGCGAGCTGCGGGCCCGGTCCGGACAGCCGCTGCCGGACCTGGTCGCGGACGTGGAGCGGACCCTCGGTCTGGACGTCGAGGTGGCCGCCCGGCCGGACCGGGACGCCGCCACCGCCCGGGCGCACCTGGACCGGTTCGGCGACGTGGCCGCCGACTTCGCCGAGGGCGCCGACGTGGCCAGCCTCGGCGCGTTCCTGGCGTACCTGGCCGCCGCGTCCCGCCGCGAGGACGGGCTGGAGGCGGGCATCGTGGAGGTCGAGCCGGAGCGGGTGCAGGTGCTCACCGTGCACGGCGCGAAGGGCCTGGAGTGGGACGTGGTCGCGGTGCCCGGGCTGACCGCGAGCGTGTTCCCGGCCTCGTCCCGGGGCGGCGACTGGACGAAGGACCCGCGCGCGCTGCCGTACGCGCTGCGCGGCGACGCGGCCGACCTGCCGCAGTTCGACCTGGGCGCGGCCACCGACCTGACCGGCGCGGACCGGCGGCGGGACTGGTACCAGGGCCGGGTCGCCGAGCTGAGTCTGGTCGAGGAGCGCCGGCTCTGCTACGTGGCGACCACCCGGGCCCGCCGCGTGCTGCTCTGCGCCGGCTACTGGTGGGACGACGCGAGCAGGCCGCGTGGCCCGTCCGAGTTCCTCACCGAGCTGCGGGACGCCTGCCTGGCCGGCGCCGGCGAGGTGGCCGACTGGGCGCCGCCGCCCGCGGACGGCGCGCCGAACCCGCTGCTGGCCGAGCTCGTGACCCAGTCCTGGCCGGTCGACCCGCTGCACACCCGCCGGGGCGCGGTCGAGTCCGGTGCCGATCTCGTCCGCGCCGCGATGGCCGGCCTGGCCGCCGCGCCGGCCCCGGCGGGCCAGCCCGCGGCGCGCGGTCGGGGCAGGCGCACGGTGGGCTCCGATCAGGTGGAACTGTTCGACCCGGTCGTGCCGGACGCCCGCACCTGGGCGGTGGAGGCCGACCTGCTGCTGGCTGAACGGGACCGGGGCCTGCGCCGCGCCGAGGGGGCCGTGGACGTCCCGCTGCCGGAGCACCTGTCGGTGACCGCGCTGGTCGCGCTGCGCCGGGACCCGGCCGAGCTGGCCCGGCAGATCCGCCGGCCGATGCCGTTCCGGCCGGCGCCGCTGACCCGCCGCGGCACCGCCTTCCACGCCTGGCTGGAGGAGCGGTTCGGCGGCGAGCGGTTGCTCGACCTGGACGAACTGCCCGGCGCGGCCGACTCCGACGCCGCCGGGGACGAGGACCTGGCCATGCTGCAGGACCGCTTCCTGGCCAGCGCCTGGGCGCAGCGGCGGGCCGACGAGGTCGAGGTGCCGTTCGAGACCACGATCGGCGGCACCGGCCGGCCGCTGGTCGTTCGCGGCCGGATCGACGCGGTCTTCGCCGACCCCGACGGTGGCTGGACGGTGGTCGACTGGAAGACCGGCGTGGAGCCCGCCGGCGCGCTGCTGCGCGCGGCCGAGGTGCAGTTGGCCGCGTACCGGCTGGCCTGGGCGGCGCTGTCCGGCACCGCGGTCGGCCAGGTCCGGGCCGCCTTCCACTATGTCCGGACCAACCGGACGGTCAGCCCCACCGACCTGCTGGACGCCGCCGCCCTGCGCGACCTGATCGAGTCGATCCCGCCCGCGCCGGCGTAACGGCCTAGAAGTCGACGATCAGCGCGCGGTGGTCGGAGATGATGCCGGTGACCGCCCGGGCCGCGCGGACCGGCGGCAGCGCGCCGTCCGCGAGCACGTGGTCGATCTGCACCTTGGGCTCGTGCGCCGGGTAGGTCGGTGCCCCGACCAGGCCGCGCCAGCCGGTGAGCCAGCGCGGCACCGGGCCGGGCAGGTTCAGGTCACCGAGCAGGATGCGCGGCCCGGGCAGCGCCCGCAGCGCGCGGACCACCCGGCGCAGCTGCCAGACGTTCCAGCCCGGGGTGAACGAGAGGTGCGTGGTCGCGATCGTGATCATCCCATGTGGACTGTCCACTTCGGCCGCGAGCAGGGCGCGCGGCTCATCCGGCAGCAGCAGCACCCGGGGCAGCCGGCCACCATCCATCGGCGGCACCACGATCGGCGACCGGCCCGGCGCCCCGCGCATCCGCAGCACGTGCCAGCTCCGCACCGGGTACCGGCTGAGCAGACCGATGCCGTATGACCGCCCGGTCGGCATCCCGTCCAGCACCCGGCACCAGTCGTCGCCGGGCGTGCCGGTCAGCGCCGGCGCGAACCGCCAGTCGGCGGCACCCATCGCGGCCGCCGCCACCGCGGTCTGGTCCACTTCGGACGATCTCGGCTGCCCGCGGTCGACCTCCTGGATACCGAGCACATCAGCATCCAATGTGGACACCGCCGAGCGCAGTTCGGCCACCGCGACGGTGCCGGCCGGCAGCGCCATGCCGTGCAGGATGTTGAACGTCGCCAGCCGCACCCGCCCACCCTAACGAGCCGCGGGCCGCGGCCCGGGAAACCCCGGCGCCGCGGCCCGCGCGAGCCCGATGGAATCAGGCGATCGGGGTGATCCGGTTCTGCGGGCCGGGCGCGACCGGCGAGTGCGCGGTCAGGTAGCTGGCCAGCGCGTCGATGTCGAACCCGGGCGCGGTGACCCGGTTGGTGCCGCCGGCCAGCCGAGAGTACCCGTCCCCGCCGTTGGCGAGGAAGTCGTTCGTGGTGACCCGGTAGCTGGCGGTCAGGTCGATCGGGGTGCCGTTGATCCGCACGTTGCTCACCTTGCTGCCGCAGGCGGCGCTGGCCGACGTGGAGTAGGTCAGCGACGCCGACGGCTGCAGGATCCGGCCGGCTATCTGCCCGAAGCAGCCGTTGTACTGCTGCTCCAGCACGTCCTTGAGCTGCTGCCCGGTGAACGTCTGGGTGACCACCAGGTTGTTGAACGGCTGCACGGTGAACGCCTCGCCGTAGGTGATCTGGCCGGGCGCCTCACCCCCGGGGGACGCGGCGAACACCAGCGAGCCCCGGATGCCGCCGGTGTTCATCAGCGCGACCTGGGCGCCGGCCGAGGCGGTGGTGTACGCGAGCTGGGCGTCGCCGATCACGTCGCCCAGCGCGCTCTCCCCGGACGGGTTGGCCGCGTTGGTGATGTCGCCGGTGATCGTGCCGATCACCCGGTTGGCCAGCGGCGCGACCGCCTTGCGGTACTTGTCGGCGATCCGCTTCGCGACCGGGTCGGCCTTCGTCGGGTCGAGCGTGAACGTGCCGTTGGCGTTCCGCACCGAGTTCTCCACCAGCACGTTCTGCGCCGTGGCGGTCAGGAACCGGCCGGTGGTGCGATCCAGTTCGGCGTGCACGTCGGTGACCAGGACGCCGAACGAGCCGGCGCTGGTGACCAGGCTGTTGCCGGCCCGGTTGGGCAGCGAGCAGGTGTAGAAGCGGTGCGTGTGGCCGGAGATCACCACGCCGAAGTCCGGGTCGAGCTGGGCGGCGATCGGGGTGATGTCGCCGGCGAACCCGTCGCAGCTGCTCGGCTGCGGCACGTTGGGCGCCGGCACGGTCTGCAGGCCGCCCTGGTGGATCAGCAGCACGAACGCGTGCACGCCCTGCTCGGTGCGCAGCTTGTTGGCGTAGAAGTTGGCGGTGGCCGCCTCGTCCAGGAAGTCGACGGTCTGGATGCCGGCCGGGTTCACAATGCCGGGCGTGCCCAGCAGCGTCTCGCCGATGAACGCGACCTTCACGCCGCGGATGGTGTGGATGCTGTACGCCGGGAAGATCGGCTTGCGGGTGACCTTGTCGACCACGTTCGCCGACAGGTACGGCCAGGCCGCGCCGAAGTACGGGTCGCCGTCCTGGCAGCCGTCGGTCGGGTGGCAGCCGCCGTTCACGATCCGGGCCAGCTCGGTGGTGCCCTCGTCGAACTCGTGGTTGCCGACGCTGCTCAGGTCCAGCCCGAGCGCGTTCTCGATCTCGATCGTGGGCTCGTCGTGGAACGCGGCCGAGACCAGCGGCGACGCGCCGATGTTGTCGCCGGCGGCGACCGTCATCACCCGGTCCCGGGTGAACAGGTACTGCGAGCGCAGCCGCTTGACGGTCGCGCTGAGGTACTCGGCGCCACCGACCGGGATGCCGGTGACCAGGCCACCGCTGCCGACGGGCGGGTCGAGGTTGCCGTGCAGGTCGTTGAAGCCGAGCAGTTCCAGGCTGGCCGGGGTGAGCGCGGCCCGCGGCGCGGCGGCCGGCTTGGCCAGCCCGACACTCTGCGGCACCGACTGCTGGAACGAGACCGACGCCGGGGTGAGCGGGTTCCACCCCGCGGCCGCCGGGGGCGCGGCGGCCGGCGCGGGCGCGCTGCCGCCCTGGGCGAGCGGGCCCAGCGCGATCACCGCCACCGCCGCGATCGGTAACGCGAGGTGGCGCGGGCGCATCGCCTCGCGCAACCCGCTCGGCACACGGGACATGCGGACTCCCTCCACCCCCGGCCAGAGTCACACCCGGCCGGCGTTTCGACACTGTGGTGACCATGCGGCACCTGCGGGGCCACCCCCGCGCGCACGGGGACACTACGGCCAGCCGGGCCACCACGTCAGCAAAAGCGCCGGGATTCCCGGTGAACGTCTGGTGACCGGCGATTTCGCCGTGTCATAGATTGCGGGGATGACCGCCGAGCGCTCCTACGTCGAAGACCACCGCGACCAGCTGCACGCCGACCTGGACGCCTGGCTGCGGATCCCGTCGATCAGCGCCGACCCGGCGCACGCCGCGGATGTCCGGCGCAGCGCCGAGTGGCTGGCCGCCGCCTTCACCCGGACCGGCTTCCCGACGGTCGAGATCTGGGAGACCGGCGGCGCGCCGGCGGTCTTCGCCGAGTGGCCGGCGGGCGACCCGCAGGCGCCCACCGTGGTGGTCTACGGGCACCACGACGTACAGCCGGTCGACCCCGAGGAGCTCTGGCAGACACCGCCGTTCGAGCCCACCATCCGCGGCGACGAGCTGTTCGCCCGGGGTGCCGCCGACGACAAGGGCCAGTTGCTGTTCCACCTGCTCGGGCTGCCGGCGCACCTGGCCGCGACCGGCGCGACGGCGCCCGCGGTCACCCTGCGGTTCCTGGTCGAGGGCGAGGAGGAGTCCGGCTCGCCGCACTTCGCCGACCTGCTGCGGGCCCAGCGCGACCGGCTGCGCTGCGACGTCGTGGTGGTCACCGACACCGGCATGTTCGACCGCGGCACGCCCAGCACCTGCACCGGCATGCGCGGCGTGATCGCCTGCCAGATCGACTACCACGGCCCGGACGGAGACCTGCACTCCGGCTCGTTCGGTGGCGCCGTGCCGAACCCGGCGGCCGCGCTGGCCCGGCTGGTGGCCGGGCTGCACGACGACGCCGGGGTGGTGCAGGTGCCCGGCTTCTACGACCAGGTGGTGCCGCTGACCGACGAGGAGCGCGCGCTGTTCGGCAAGCTGCCGTTCGACGAGGCTGGCTGGCTGGCCGGCCCGGCGCAGTCCCGGGCGGCCACCGGCGAGGCCGGCTACAGCACGCTGGAGCGCACCTGGGCCCGGCCGACCGCCGAGGTGAACGGCATCTGGGGCGGCTACACCGGCCCGGGCGGGAAGACCATCGTGCCCAGCGACGCGCACGTGAAGCTCAGCTTCCGGCTGGTGCCCGATCAGGACCTGGCCGCGATCCGCGCCGGCGTCGACCGGTTCGTGGCCGAGCGCACCCCGGCCGGGATCACCGCGACCGTCCGGTTCGAGAGCGGTGGTGTCGCCCCGTGCCGCACCCCGCTGGACCATCCGGCGCTGCAGGCGCTGGTCCGGGCCATGTCCAGGGCGTTCGAGCAGGAGGTCCTCTACACCCGGGAGGGCGGCAGCGGGCCGGAGGCCGACCTGGCCGAGATCCTGGCCGCGCCGGTGGTCTTCCTCGGCGTCGGGCTGCCGGACGACCACATCCACGCCCCGAACGAGCGGGTGGTGCTGCCGATGCTCTACAAGGGCGCCGAGTCGGCCGCCTACCTCTGGTCCGAACTGGCCGGCCTACGCTGACCGGCCGACGCCGGCCGGGTCGATGTGGGCCGGCCGGGTCGACCCGGCCGGCCGGCCGGCGCTGGCCCGGTTGCCGAAACCGGCACGGGCGTTTGCGGTCCGTACCTTTTAGCCTGTACCGGTGACCGGTCCGCGGGAACCAGGGTGGTACGACGACCCCGGCGGTGACGTCGACCAGCTCCGCTGGTGGGAGGGCAGCGGTTGGACCGGCATCACCCGGGCCCGGATGCCGTACGAGCGGATGGTGGCGCCGCCGCAGCCGGTCGACTGGTCGCCGCCCGACCTGCTGGACGCGGCCGACCGGCGCACGTCCCGGGCGACCTGGCTGGTCGTGCTCGGCATCGTCGGGCTGATCGCCGTGCTGGTGGCGACCGGCGCGCTACCCGACCTGGACGGCACCAGCGGTACCGCGCAGCCGACCGCGTCCCGCCGGGCCGTGCCGGCGCCGCTGCCGGTGCCCACCGACACGGTGCCGCTGCCGGTCCCGACGCCGCCGCGGCCGACCGGTCCGGTCTCCGGCCGGATCGTGGACGACGCCGCCGGCCTCTCGTACAGCGTGCTGGGCGGCGCCTGGCAGCGGTGGGACCTGTTCACGTTCGACGGCATGCTCGGCACCGACGGCTACTACCGGGTGGTGCAGCGGGACGCCCCGGGTGGCGAGTACTGGGCGAACGTGAGCTCGGGGCTGGTCTCGCCGGCGGTCGCGTCCCGGGACGATCTGACCGCCACCTCCCGCCGGCTGATCACCGGCCTGGACAACCAGTACTACCCGGACAACAGGCAGCAGGGCCGGGCGGAAAAGGTGACCACCGTCGATGGCCACCCCGGCTACCTGACCAGTTACGTCGCGATCTTCAACCCGGACGACAGCAAGGGGTACCTGGCCAAGTCCGAGCAGGTGACCGTGCTGGTGATCGATACCGGCCGGCAACTGCCGGCGGTGCTCTACATATCGCTGCCGGATACCGTCCGCCCGCTCTGGACCTCGGTGGACGCGCTGATCTCCTCCATTCGGGTGCTGCCCTAAGCGGCCGTCGTTCCGGTCGACACGCCGCCGGGGCGGTGTCAGGATCCAGGGCATGCCCGCGATGCCCCGGCTGGTCAGGCGCCGGCACGTCGACTTGCAGCGGGTCGCGACCGCGACCTGTCCGGGCCGCCCCGCCGCGTTGTGACCAACCCCGACGCGCCAGCCCTGCCCATTCCACCGGTAACGCCCACCCCACCGGTAACACCGAGCAGCACCAGGAGCGCCGATGTCGCTGGCCGGTTCCCTCTGGAAGCCTGACCCGACCTTCTACCCCTCGCCCCGGGACGCCGCCGCGGCGCCCGCCGAGAAGCTCGCCTACGTGGCCGCGTTCGACCGCGCGGCACAGAAACCCGACGCGATCGCGGTGCTCGACGTCGACCCCGAGTCCGGCTCGTACGGTGCGATCGTCGGGTGGACCGACCTGCCCAACACCGGCGACGAGTTGCACCACTTCGGCTGGAACATGTGCTCGTCGGCGCTGTGCCCGTACGCGCCGCATCCGCACACCGAGCGCCGCTACCTGGTGGTGCCCGGGCTGCGCTCGTCCCGGATCCACATCTACGACGTGAAGGACGACCCGCGCTCGCCCACCCTGGTCAAGGTGCTGGAGGCGGCGGAGTTGGCCAAGCGCGCCGGCTACTCGCGGCCGCACACGATCCACTGCGGGCCCGAGGGCATCTACGTGACCTGCCTCGGCGGCGCCGACGGTGCGGACGGCCCCGGCGGCATCGCGCTGCTCGACCACCAGTCGTTCGAGGTGCTCGGCCGCTGGGAGGTCGACCGCGGCCCGCAGTTCCTGGCCTACGACATGTGGTGGCACATCGCCCAGGACGTCGCGGTGACCAGTGAGTGGGGCACCCCGTCGATGATCGAGGATGGCGTCGTCGGCGAGTTGCTGCTCGGCCGCAAGTACGGCCACGCCCTGCACTTCTGGGACCTGCGCCGGCGCAAGCACGTACAGACCGTCGACCTCGGCGACCAGCACCAGATGGCGCTGGAACTCCGCCCGGCGCACGACCCCACCCGCTCGTACGGCTTCGTCGGCGTGGTCGTCTCGGTCGAGGATCTGTCCGCGTCCATCTGGGTCTGGCACCCGGCCGAGTCCGGCTCGGGCTGGGCGGCGACGAAAGTGATCACCATCCCGGCCGAGCCGGTGGACGACCCGTCGGTGCTGCCGCCGGTACTGCAGCCGTTCGGCGCGGTGCCGCCGCTGGTCACCGATATCGACCTGTCCGTGGACGACCGCACCCTGTACGTGTCCTGCTGGGGCACCGGCGAGCTCAAGCAGTACGACGTGACCGACCCGTTCGCGCCGCGGGAGACCGGCTCGGTGCGTCTGGGCGGCATCGTCCGCCGGGCGCCGCACCCGGCCGCGCCGGACCTGCCGCTGGCCGGCGGGCCGCAGATGGTCGAGGTCTCCCGGGACGGCCGCCGGGTCTACGTCACCAACTCCCTGTACGGCGCCTGGGACGACCAGTTCTACCCGGACGGCGTCGGCGCCTGGCTGGCCAAGCTGGATGTGGTCGACGCGGCCGAGGGTGGCGGCCTGCGGCTCGACGAGCGGCTGTTCCCGCACGGCGACGCCTGGCGCGGCCTGCGCCCGCACCAGACCCGGCTGCAGGGCGGCGACGCCTCATCCGACTCGTACTGCTACCCGTGAGCCGGCGGTCGTGATCCGGTCAACCGTGGGCCGGTCAACCGTGGGCCGGTCAACCGTGAGCCGGCGGCCATGAGCCGGCGGTCGTGATCCGGTCAACCGTGAGCTGGCGGCCGTGAGCTGGGCGACGGTCGCGGCCGTCGCCGGGCTCGGCATCTTCCACGGCCTCAACCCGGCCATGGGCTGGCTGTTCGCCGTCGCCCTCGGCCAGCAGCGGCGCCCCGCCGTCGCCGTCCCCCGCCCCCGCCCACCCACGGACGCCGCGGCGGGCCGCACCGATCCGGCCGGCGCCCCCACCGCGGCCGGTCCCGGGCCGGCGGGCCCGGGCGCGGTGGCGGCGGCTGCCGCGGAGGGGGCGGATCGGCCGGCGGCGCCGGTGCTCGACGTGCGGCTGGCCGCTGGTGGCCCAGCGGTCCGGGAGGTGGCCGGCCGGAAGCCGCCCGTGGCGGCGGGCCGGCGGGCCGGGCTCGGATGGTCGGGCCGGCTGGCGGTGCTGCGTGCGCTGCCGCCGATCGCCGCCGGTCACCTGGCGTCCGTGGCAGTGGTGGCCGTCGCGTTCGCGGTGACCGAGTCGGCGGTGGCCAGCCGCGCCGCGGCGATCGGTGGCGGCGTGCTGCTGGTCGGCCTCGGCCTCTGGCGGCTGCTGTCCACCCGGCACTTCCGCTGGGTCGGCATGCGACTGTCCAACTGGGAGCTGGCCACCTGGTCGTTCCTGATGTCCTCGGTGCACGGCGCGGGCCTGATGCTGGTGCCGGTGCTGGCGCATCACTCGCCGCTGCCGGTCACCGCGTCCATCGGCACCGCGCTGACCGCGTCCGCCCTGCACACGATCACCATGCTGGTCACCGCCGGCGCGATCGCCCTGGTCGTCACCGAACTGCTCGGCCTGTCCGTACTGCGGCACGCCTGGCTGAACGTCGACCGCCTCTGGGCCGTCGCCCTGCTGGCCGCCGGCGCCACCAGCCTCCTCACCGCCTAACCCTCGTGACCCTCATGACCCTCGTGCTAATCTCGCCTTAGTTCAGATGCTGCTGGCTTCTGGAAAGTGACCCCGGGAACACCCGCCGGACGACGGGACCCCGGGGTTCGCGCTTTTCAGAGGCCGATTTCGTATCGGCGGGTCCGCGCCGCGATGGCCGGTGCGCCCTCGGCCGCGGCGCCGGTGAGCTCCGCGCGTACGCAGCCGGCGATGACGTCGGGCAGCCAGAGCAGCGGCTCGGTCGCCGCCCGCTGCAGGCCGACCCGCATGCTGCCGGGTATCGCCCGGCTACCGCGCAGTGCCTCGATCAGGGCCAGGTCGCGCGCGTCGAGTCGCGCCGTCCGCGCTTCCAGCACGACCTGCCCGACGCCCGTGTCGTCGAGCAGGTAGAGCAGGTGCTCCAGGCACTTGCGCCGGGCGCGCTCCTGCTTCGCCTGGTCCATCGGTTGGCCGACCACCACGAGATGCCGGGCGTCGGCGTCGGTGACGGTCGCGGCGATCTTCCGCTTCCTCGGCACCGACTCGTCCCGCCAGTGCAGCCGCCGCTGCCGGGGCAGCAGCAAGCTGAGCAGCATGCCCCGGGCCGGTTCGACCTCCGCCTGCGCGACGATCGATGCGGCGAGTACGTAACAACCGTTGCCGGTGGGCGGCGCCCAGATGGTCTCGTCCACGAACGCCCACCAACCGGTATGGCCGCCCCCGTCGTCCTCCACCGGAGGAGGGTAGTTCGGGCGCCGGCGAGGGCGGCGCATGGGTGACATATGCCGGGGGCTGGTGAGTGGGGCAACCGCGCGGAAGGGGGGAACCAGTAGGGTCGGTGGCGTGCCGAGAGTCGCTGCCTTGCCTGCGCCGTCCTACCCGCTGGTTCGCACCACCCTGGAGAACGGGCTGCGGGTGGTGCTCGCACCGGACCGCAGTGCGCCGGTCGTCGGCGTCGCCGTCTACTACGACGTCGGGATCCGGTCTGAACCGGAAGGGCGGACCGGATTCGCCCACCTCTTCGAGCATCTGATGTTCCAGGGCTCGGCGAACCTGGAGAAGCTCGAACACTTCCGGTACGTGCAGTCGTCCGGGGGCACCTTCAACGGCAGCACCCACCTGGATTACACCCGCTACTACGAGGTGCTGCCGAGCAACGCGCTCGAGCGCGGCCTGTTCCTGGAGGCCGACCGGATGCGCAGCCCCCGGATCACCGAGGAGAATCTGGCCAACCAGATCGCGGTGGTCAAGGAGGAGATCCGGGTCAACGTGCTGAACCGGCCGTACGGCGGGTTCCCGTGGATCAAGCTGCCGCCGGTGGCATTCCAGACGTTCGCGAACGCGCACAACGGCTACGGCGACTTCGTCGACCTGGAGAACTCCACGGTTGCCGACGCCGCCGATTTCTTCGACCGCTACTACGCGCCGGCCAACGCGGTGCTGACGGTCGCCGGCGACCTCGACCCGGACGAGGCGCTCGCCCTGATCGAGCGGCACTTCGCCGACATCCCGGCCCGCCCGGCGCCGAAGCGGCCCAGCTTCGCCGAGCCGGACCTCACCGCCGAACGCCGCAAGTCCATTGTGGACAACCTGGCCCCGATGCCGGCGGTGGCCGTGGGCTGGCGGGTACCCGACCCGGTCGGGAGCCTCAGCGAGTACCTGCCGTACCTGATGCTCGGCGAAGTGCTGTCGGACGGCGACTCGTCCCGGCTGGAGCAGCGGCTGGTGCAGCGCGACCGGACCGTCACCCAGCTCGCCTGCTACCTGGGCATGATGGGCGACCCGTTCGACGTCCGGGACCCCACCGTGCTGGTCTTCCAGGCGCACCACGCGCCGACCACGCCGGCCGACACGGTGCTGAACGCGGTCACCGAGGAGACCGACCGGCTCGCCCAGGACGGCCTGCTGCCCGGCGAGCTGGACCGGATCCGGGCCCGGCTGGTCGCCCAGATCTTCCGGGACGTCGACCCGGTGCTGGGCCGGACGCTGGCGCTGGCCGCGTTCGAGCAGCAGCACGGCCGGGCCGACCTGCTGATGGAGCTGCCCGGCCGGCTGGCCGAGGTCACCGAAGACCAGATCCGCGCCGCCGCCGCGAGCCTGCGCGCTGACCGCCGCGCCACGCTCGAACTCGTCCCCGGTGCGAAAGCCGAGCCTTCGGGCGCTGCCACGCCGGACGAGCCGGCGGTTGTCGCGGTGGCGGCCAGCCCGAACGGCCGCCGCCCGGCCAAGGCGACCCGCCGCGCCGCCAAGGCGACTCCCGCCAAGACCACCCGCCGTCCGGCGAAGGCCGGCCCGGCCAAGGCCGGCGCGGCCAAGGCTGGTGCCGTGAAGGCCGGCGCGGCCAAGGCTGGCGCGCGCAAGGCCGGCGCGGCGACGGCTGGCGCGCGGCCGGCCGGCGTGACCAGGACGGCGCGGAAGGCCGGCGCCGCGAAGGCTGGTGCCACGAAGGCTGGTGCGCGCAAGGCCGGTGCGGCCGAGGCCGGTGCGGCGACGGCTGGCGTGACCAGGACGGCGCGGAAGGCTGGCCCGGCGAAGGCCGGTGCGGCGGCGAGCCCGGCCGCGGCGCGTCCGGCGAAGGGCGGCGCGGCCAAGGCTCCCCGGGCGGCCGGTGCCAAGGCGACGAAGGCTGGTGCGGCCAAGGCAGCCAAGGCACCTCGGGCGGCCGTTGCCAGAGCGGCGAAGGCTGGCGCGGCGAAGGCTGGTGCGGCGAAAGCCGCGAAGGCTGGCGTCGCCAACGCGACTCCCGCCCGGTCGGGTGCCGCTCGGGCCGGTGCCGTGAAAGCGGGTGCGGCGAAAGCCGGCGCGGCCAGGGCCGGCACGGCCACGTCCGCGCGGTCGCGTCCGGCGAAGGCGGGCGCGGCGAAGGCGGCACCCGTGACGGCGGGCTCGGCGCGCGCCGGCAGCGCGAAGGCCACCGCCGCGAAGGCGACCGCCGCGAAGGCGGCCCCGGCCCGGGCCGGAGCGGCCAAGGCAACGCCGGCGAAGTCGGCGGCCCGGAAGGCGAGCGCGGCGACGGCAACCCCGGCGAGCGCGAGCCCGGCTAGGACGAGTGCCCGGGCCCGAACCGGCGCCTGGCGGAACGGCGGTGCCCGATGACCGCGGTCCCCAGGGTCGACGACATCCCCGCGCGGGACGGCGCCGAGGACGAGGCGCAACCCCCCGCCGAGCACGGCACCGCAGCCGCAGCCAACGGCGGGAACGGCACCGCGGCAGACACCGACAGCGCCACGGAGAGCGACCTCGTGACCGGTACCGGAACCGACGTTGACCCCGCCGCCGAAACGAGCGGCACCGAGGACGGCACCGACACGGGTGCCGCCGGGCCGCAGATCGAGACGGCCATCGAGACCGGGCCCGCCGACGCCGGGCCCGCCGACGCCGGGACCGCCGGCGAGCCGGTGACCGACACCGAGCCTGCCGACGCCGGATCCGCCGGGGCAGGCGCCGCCGACGCCGCCGACGCGCCGGCGACCAGTGCCGAGACCACTGCCGAGCCGGTCAGCGCCGCCGAGGCCGCCGGCGAGCTGGCGAGCGACACCGAGACCGCCGACGGCGAGCCGGCGCCCACCGAAGTCGACGCCGGGGTCGAGGCCCCGGCGGAGAGCCACAGCGGTGGCCGGGCCGGCCGCCGGGCGGCCAATGGTGGCGGCAGCTCGGCCGCTGTCACCGGGGCCAGCGCCAGCACCGGAGCTGCCGCGGTGGCGACGTCCGGGTCGCCGGTGCGGGCCGTGCCCGAGCTGGGCCCGGTCGGGCGGCCGAAGCAGCCGGCCAGCGCGGAGCGGACGCTGCGCTCCGGGCTGCGGCTGATCGCGGTCCGCCGGCCGGGTGTGCCGCTGGTGGAACTGCGGCTGCGGGTGCCGTTCAGCGGCACGACGCCGACACTGCCGGCCCGGTCGATGCTGCTGGGCGAGACGCTGCTGTCCGGCACGGCCAGCCGCAGCCAGGTGGAGCTGGCGGCGGCGCTGCAGACGCTGGGTGCCGAGCTGCACGCCTCGGTGGACGCGGACCGGCTGCTGATCGGCGGCACCGTGCTGCGCACCGGGCTGACCACCGTGCTGGGCCTGCTCGCCGAGGTGCTGACCGCTGCCAGCTACCCCAGCCGGGAGGTCGCCGGCGAGCGCGGCCGGCTGGTCGAGCG
>Ga0307499_10000271_pt1 | contig 19268 bp, 10 predicted proteins | sample 13_S_MG_FD_201363 | JGI IMG/M metagenome (GOLD analysis project Ga0307499, IMG submission 201363) | Soil microbial communities from Populus trichocarpa stands in riparian zone in the Pacific Northwest, United States - 13_S | ecosystem: Environmental > Terrestrial > Soil > Riparian zone > Trees... | reverse complement strand
GACAGTGGCCAGAACAGAAACCATTGAGGGACCGCCGCATGCCAGAATCCGCCAAACCGCGCGTTGCCGTCATCGGGCTGGGCTCAATGGGGTTCGGCATGGCGACCTCGCTGCGCCGCGCCGGGTTCGAAGTGACCGGCTGCGACGTCTCGGCGGACTCGGTGAAGCGCTTCGTGGCCGATGGCGGGAAGGGCGCGGGCGTGCCGGCGGAAGCCGCGAAAACGGCCGATATCGTCGTCAGCGTGGTCGTCAACGCCGCCCAGACCGAGACCATTTTGTTCGGCGCCAATGGCGTCGCGGAAACCCTGGGCAAGGGGGCGGTGTTCGTCTCCTCCGCCACCATGGATCCCGACGTGGCGCGGCGGCTGGCGAAGCAGCTTGAAGCCACCGGGCGGCATTATCTGGACGCGCCGATTTCCGGCGGCGCGCAGCGTGCGGCGCAGGGCGAACTCACCATCCTCGCATCCGGCAGTCCGGCCGCCTTTGCCAAGGCGCGCCCGGCGCTCGATGCGATGGCTGCAAAACTTTACGAGCTTGGCGACGACGCCGGCCAGGGCGCCGCGTTCAAGATGATCAACCAGCTGCTTGCCGGCGTCCACATCGCCGCCGCCTCGGAAGCGATCGCCTTCGCCGCCAAACAGGGCCTCGACATCCGAAAAGTCTATGAGGTGATCACGGCTTCCGCCGGCAATTCCTGGATGTTCGAGAACCGCATGCCGCATGTGCTCGATGGCGATTACACGCCGCGCAGCGCGGTGGAGATCTTTGTCAAAGACCTCGGCATCATCCAGGACATGGCGCGCTCGCAGAAATTCCCGGTGCCGGTTGCCGCTGCCGCGCTGCAGATGTTCCTGATGACGGCCGCATCGGGTATGGGCCGCGACGACGACGCTTCGGTGGCGCGGATGTATGCTCGCGTGACCGGCACGCATCTGCCGGGTGAGCCGAAATAGCAGCAAGATCAAAAAGGAGACGCTCAATGCCGCGCTTTGCCGCCAATCTCTCCATGATGTTCACCGAAGTGCCGTTCCTCGACCGCTTCGAGGCGGCGACAAAAGCGGGCTTTACGTCCGTCGAATTCCTGTTTCCCTATGATCATCCGGCGGAAGCCGTCGGCGAACGGCTGAAGCGCAACGGCCTGACGCAGGCGCTGTTCAATTTGCCGCCGGGCAATTGGGACGCCGGTGAAAAGGGCTTTGCCGCGCTGCCGGATCGCTTCGACGATTTGAAGCGAAGCCTCGAGACGGCGCTGCCTTACGCGAAGGCAACCGGCGTCAAGCGGCTGCATCTGATGGCCGGCATCGCCAATCGCAGCGAGGCGAAAGCCGTCGAGCACTTTTATAAGTCGGTGGCGTGGGCCGCGGAGTTCTTTGCGCCCCACGGGCTCGACGTCGTGATCGAACCGATCAACGCGCGCAACGTGCCCGGCTATTTTCTCAACGATTTTGGCTTCGCGCGCGACCTGATCACCGAGGTGAAGATTTCAAACCTGAAACTGCAATTCGACATCTATCACTGCCAGATCATTCATGGCGACGTCACCATGCGGCTGCGCGAGATGATGCCGATCATTGGCCACGTCCAGATCGCCAGCATTCCCTCGCGCAACGAACCCGATGGCGAGGAGCTGAACTATCCCTTCCTGTTCGCCGAGCTCGACCGGCTCGGCTATGGCGGCTTCGTCGGCTGCGAATATAACCCGCGCGGCAAGACCACCGACGGGCTTGGCTGGTTCAAGCCCTATGCCGGAGTGAAGCCGTGAAACTGTCTCTGGGCTGCATCGCCGACGATTATACCGGCGCGTCCGACCTCGCCAACACGCTGACCCGTCAGGGCCTGCGCACGGTGCAGACCATCGGGGTACCGTCGGACGACCTCGCGCTGCCGGAGGTCGATGCGGTCGTGGTGTCGCTCAAGAGCCGATCGATCGAGGCTGACGTGGCGGTTGACCGTTCGCGCGCCGCCGAAAAGTGGCTGCGCGGCCGTGGCGCCGGCCACGTGCTGTTCAAGATCTGCTCGACCTTCGATTCCACCGACGCCGGCAACATCGGCCCCGTCATGGATGCGCTGCGCACTGACTCCGGCGATGCGATCGTGCTGGTGACGCCGGCCTTTCCGGAAACCGGCCGCACCGTCTATCAGGGCAATCTGTTCGTCGGTTCGGTGCCGCTGAACGAAAGCCCGCTGAAGGACCATCCGCTCAACCCGATGCACGATTCCAACCTGGTGCGGGTGCTGGCGCGCCAGAGCCGGACCAAGGTCGGGCTGGTGGATCTCGCCACGCTGTCGCGCGGCGCGGATGCGGTACGCGGGCGGCTCGCCGATCTGGCAGGCAATGGCCTTGGCGCCGCGATCATCGACGCGGTGTTCGATCGCGATCTCGAAACCATCGGCGGCGTCGCGCTGGATCATCGCCTGTCGGTCGGCGCATCCGGTATCGGCCTCGGCCTTGCCCGGGCGCTGGTTGCCTCAGGCAAGGTCAAATCGGCTGCGGCTGGCGCGGTGTCCGGCGCGCCCGTGGGTGGACCGGCGGCGTGCCTGGCCGGAAGCTGCTCGCAGGCGACGCTGGCCCAGGTCGGCAACGCCGAAAAGGCCATGGCCGTGCTGCACCTCGATCCCGAACAGATCGTCGCAGGGCCCGCCGAGGTGCAGCGTGCCCTGGCGTGGGCGAGCGAGCGAATCAGCGGCGGTGCCATCCTGATCGCCTCAAGCTCGACGCCGGACCAGGTCGCAGCTCTGCAATCTCGTCATGGCCGCGATGCAGCAGGGCATGCCATTGAGCAGGCGATGGCCGACATCGCGGAAGGTCTGGTGCGTTCCGGCGTGCGGCGACTGGTGGTCGCCGGTGGTGAAACTTCAGGCGCCGTCGTCGACCGCCTGCGCATTCCCGGATTCCTCGTGGGCGCTGAAATCGCTGCAGGAGTGCCGGTTTTGCGTGCTGTCGGCGCCGACAAGGGCGAGATGCTGCTTGCCTTGAAATCGGGCAATTTCGGCGGTCCGGCGTTTTTCTCCGATGCGCTGAAGCTGATGCTCTGATCGCTGGCGCGAGGGTTCATCGGGCCGCCGCGGCCTGGCGCCTGCGTATTTTTTTCCCGCGTCGTTAACTCAACCTGAGGACGTGACGGGTTTTATTTTTCGCAACGATATCTTTTTGATTCCTTCGACTTTCGCTGCCTCGTCACGTTCGGCGTTCCCTCGCGCCCAAAACCAAGAGATTCCCGTCATGCTCGCCAAATACTCGATCCGCACCAAGATCATCACCGTCGTGGCATTCCTGCTCGTCGCAATGACCGGTATGGGCCTGCTCGCGGTCAGGAACATGCGCGCCATCAACGCCAACACGGTGGACATCTCGACGAGCTGGCTGCCGAGCGTCCGCGTGCTAGGCGACCTGCGCGCCGGCGTCATTACCTATCGCAACGTCATCCGCGAGCACATGCTGGCCGAAACGCTGGAAGACAAGCTGGCGAACGAAAAGACGCTCGCTACCGTCATCGAGAGCAACAGCAAGATCCGCGCCGCCTACGAGCCGATGATTACTTCGCCAGAAGAGCGCGCGCTTTACAACGAATGGGTCAAGCTGTGGGAAAGCTACAAGAAGGGCACCGAGGAGGTCATGGCGCTGTCCCGCAAGGCGGTCGGCCAGCCTCCCCGTGAGGCCCATGAACTCAACACCAAGACGGTCAACAAGATCGGGCTCGAGGCCGATGCCGTCCTGAAGAAGGACATCGATCTCAACAATGCCGGCGCCGACAAGGCGGCGCAGGATGCAGCTGACAGCTATAGTTCGGCCCTCATGATGCTGGCCGCGATCCTCGGCACGGTGGTCCTCGCCGGCATCGCCGTCAGCTTCTATCTGGTCCGTGACGTATCGAGCGGGATCGCCTCCATCGTTGCGCCGATGCAGGCGCTGGGCAATGGCGATCTGAGCGCGGACGTGCCGCACCAGGGCGAGACGACCGAAATCGGCGCCATGGCGGATACGCTACAGGTGTTCAAGCAGGCGCTGATCGCCAAGAAGGCCGCTGACGAAGCCGCGGCAATCGACGCCGAAGCCAAGATCGAGCGCGGCCGCCGCGTCGACGGCATCACCCGAAATTTCGAAAGCGTGATCGGCGAGATCGTGCAGACTGTATCGTCGGCTTCGACGCAGCTCGAGGCTTCCGCCGGCACGCTGTCGGCGACGGCCGAACGGTCGCAGACGCTCACGTCAACGGTGGCGTCGGCTTCCGGCGAAGCCTCTGCCAACGTGCAGTCGGTGGCATCGGCGACCGAAGAGCTGTCCTCCTCGGTCACCGAGATTGGCCGCCAGGTGCAGGAATCGGCGCGGATGGCGACCGATGCGGTAGGCCAGGCCCGCGTCACCAACGACCGCGTCAGCCAACTGTCCAAGGCGGCGAGCCGTATTGGCGACGTGGTCGAACTCATCAACACCATTGCAGGCCAGACCAATTTGCTGGCGCTCAACGCCACCATCGAGGCGGCTCGCGCCGGTGAAGCCGGCCGCGGCTTTGCGGTCGTGGCGTCGGAAGTGAAGGCGCTCGCGGAGCAGACCGCAAAAGCCACCGGCGAGATCAGCCAGCAGATTACCGGCATTCAGGGCGCGACCCAGGAGTCGGTGAATGCGATCAAGGAGATCAGCGGCACCATCGAACGGCTGGCGGAGATCTCCTCGGCCATTGCGGCGGCCGTGGAAGAACAGGGCGCGGCGACGCAGGAAATTTCACGCAACGTGCAGCAGGCCGCCCGCGGGACCCAGCAGGTTTCCTCCAACATCTCCGACGTGCAGCGCGGTGCCGGCGAGACCGGCGCGGCCTCCTCGCAGGTGCTGTCGGCGGCGCAGTCGCTGTCGGGCGACAGCCATCGCCTCAAGCTCGAGGTCGGCAAGTTCCTGGATTCGGTGCGGGCAGCCTGACGGCCGCTCCGCGGCCAGCGAAGGCCTTTCCGACCGGAACCTAGCTCTAAATTCGCGCAACGCGAGAATCAAACCTATCTGCAACCAAAGCAAAAAACTCCGTAAAATCATGCAAGCGGAAATTAACCGGTCCCGGCTACGCTGCCGGCACTTTCGGGGCCTCGCGCGCGGGCTGCGCGCTCGGTCGCGGTGCAACTTCCGCTTCCGGAAATGCGCTTCAGAAAATTTGGGGTCGTCGACATGATCAAGCTCAACCGTATCGGAAACAAATTGGGCTTGGCCGGCGCGGTCGGCGTCTTGCTGGCGATCGGCATGGTGGCCAACCAGATGGTCACCGAATCGAAAATCGAGGAAAGCAGCGGGCGCGCCGCCCGGTCGCAGAAGGTGGCCGACAACTCGCTCTCCGCGCATATCGACCTGCGCAAGATTCAGCTTGCCGCCAGCGCCGTCAGGTTGGCGAGAAACGCCGCCGAGGTCGAAAAGGCCGTGGCCGACCTGCAGCGCTACAAGACGAGTGTGGCAAAGGAACTGGATGCCGCGCTCGAAACCGCCCGGCGCCCGGATGCCCGGGAACGGCTGCAAAAGATCAAGGCCTTGATGGACGGCTTTACCGTCGCCGTGGAAGATCTCGCGAAAGCGCAGAGCACGCTGCTGGCCCAGATCGACAAGCGCTCCGTCGTCTCGGACGAATGGACCAAGGCCGTCGCGGCCCAGTTGGGTTCGCCGGCCATGGCGAAGCTGGACAATCGCTCCGAGATCGAACGTTTGCTGTTTCAGGCCGATGCCAGGGTGAATTCGCTGCGAGCGTCTGCCTGGAAGCTCGGCTCCACCGGCGATGCCAATCTGGTCACCGAGATGGCCAAGACCGAGGCCTCGCTGAAGGATGTTTTCAACAAGCTGCGCGGCGAGGCGGACGATCGCGACTTGCTGGTCGTCGTCTCTAACCTGTCCTCGATCGTCAAGCGCTTCCTGGCGGCCAATGAGGAATCTGTAAAGACCGAGCAGGCGAAGAACGACATCATCGCCAACCGCACGGTCAAGGCCGCGGCAGATGTCGCCGATCTGATGGAGGCCACCGTCACCGGCGCGCAACAGGATGCCAGGACCTCCAAGGACGAGGTCATGGCCGATACCGAGCGCGCCAACCAGATCAACCTGATCATGGCGATCGTCGTCGTGCTGTCGCTGATCGCCTCGGTCGTGTTTTCGTTCCTCGGGGTCGCACGTCCGATGACGCGCCTGAACGGCGCGCTGGGCAAGATGGCCGGCGGCGATCTCGACGTCGAGATTCCGGGTGCCGGCCGCGGCGACGAAATCGGCGACCTCGCCAAGACCGTGACCGTCATTCGCGAGAACGCCGAGCATAAGGCGCGCGAGGAAGCCGAAGCCAAGGTCGAGCAGGACCAGGTCGCGGCGCGGCGGCGCAAGCAGGAAATGATCAAGCTTGCCGACGATTTCGAAGGTGCGGTCGGCAATATCGTGGAGACCGTGTCGTCGGCGTCGAGCCAGCTCGAAGCGGCCGCCGGCACGCTGACCACGACTGCCGAACGCGCCCAGGAGTTGACCACCATGGTGGCCGCGGCTTCGGAGGAAGCCTCGACCAATGTGCAGTCGGTGGCATCCTCCACCGAGGAGATGGCCTCGTCCATCACCGAGATCGGCCGTCAGGTTCAGGAATCGGCGCGGATGGCCAATGAAGCCGTCGATCAGGCCCGCACCACCAATAGCCGGGTCAGCGAATTGTCGAAGGCTGCAGCGCGCATCGGCGCGGTGGTCGAACTCATCAACACCATCGCCGAACAGACCAACTTGCTGGCGCTCAATGCCACCATCGAGGCGGCCCGCGCCGGCGATGCCGGCCGCGGTTTTGCCGTCGTGGCGTCCGAGGTAAAGGCGCTCGCGGAACAGACATCGAAGGCGACCGGCGAGATCGGCCAGCAGATCACCGGCATCCAGGCGGCGACCGAGGAATCCGTCGGGGCGATCCAGGCGATCAGCACCACGATCGAGAAGCTGTCGGAGATCTCCTCGACCATTGCGGCCGCCGTGGAAGAGCAGGGTGCCGCCACCCAGGAAATTTCCCGCAACGTGCAGCAGGCGGCCCGGGGCACCCAGCAGGTCTCCGCCAACATCACCGACGTGCAGCGCGGCGCCGGCGAGACCGGCACGGCTTCCTCGCAGGTGCTGTCCTCGGCCCAGTCGCTGTCGTCGGACAGCGGCCGCCTCAAGCGCGAAGTCGGCAAGTTCCTGAGTTCGGTCCGCGCGGCGTAAGCAGCGGATAAATTCTGCCCGGCAAAGCCCGCCCCCAGCAGGGGCGGGCTTTTTGCCGTTCGGCGCCCGAGGCAGAGCCAGCTTCAACGTCTGCATCCTCACGCTGAGCCACCGCCAGACTTCCTGGCGCCGGCGGCGCAGGCGTGGTTAACGGAAACTCAGTATATCTACGGAGTGGCAATTAACGGGAAGAGAGCGGCTGACATATACGATTCCGCGCAATGGGACAGACGACAACTGTCGTCGCGCGGAGATCACACATGTTTGGAATGATAGACCGGGCCAGGATGACGGTTGGCCGCAAGATCTACGCCCTGATCTGCCTCAGCTTCATCGGGCTGCTGGGCGTTGCTTTTTTCGGCTCGCGCGAGCTGGCATCGAGCCTCGATCAGCAGAAGCAGATCGAACTGCGGCACCTCGGCGAGCTCGCGCTTGGCATCGTCAAGGAAGAGCACGCCGCAGCGCAGAAGGGCGGCGTTTCGGACGCGGATGCCCAGAAGCGCGCGATGGCGCGGCTTGCGGGGCTCCGCTACGGCAACAACGATTACTACTGGATCAACGACATGCATCCGAAAATGGTGATGCATCCGATCAAGCCGGAAATGAACGGCAACGACCTGTCGGCGTACAAGGATCCGAACGGCAAGCTGCTGTTTGTCGATTTCGTCGATGCGGTCAAAAAGAGCGGCTCGGGCTTCGTCCCCTATGAGTGGCCCAAGCCCGGCTTCGACAAGCCGCAGCCGAAATTGTCCCACGTCGTCGGGTTTACACCGTGGAACTGGGTTATCGGCACCGGCGTCTACATCGACGACCTGAAGGCGCAGGCGTGGGTATCGACCCAGCGCTCCCTGATCATTGCCGGCGTGGTCCTGCTGTTGATGCTCGCGGTGTCGATCTTCGTGGCGCGGAGCATCACCGCCCCGTTGCAGCGTATGACCGTCACGATGAACGATCTTGCCGGTGGCAACCTCGACGTCGAGGTGCCCGGCATCGGGCGCGGCGACGAGATTGGCGAGATGGCCAAGGCCGTCGAAGTGTTCAAGAGCAACGCCGTCGCCCGTGAGGCGCTGGAGACCGAGCAGCGCGCGGCCGAGACCCGCGTGGTCGCGAGCCGCAAGGCGGACATGCACAAGATGGCCGACGATTTCGAGGCGGCGGTCGGACGGATCGTCGAAACCGTGTCGTCTGCATCCGGCCAACTCGAGGTCTCGGCGGGTACGCTCACGGCGACCGCGGAACGCGCGCAGGAACTCGCGACAACGGTCGCGGCGGCCTCCGAGGAAGCTTCCACCAACGTACAATCGGTGGCCTCCGCCACCGAGGAGATGGCCTCGTCCGTCACCGAGATCAGCCGCCAGGTGCAGGCATCGGCGCGGATGGCCAATGACGCCGTCGATCAGGCGCGGTTCACCAACGACCGCGTCAGCGAGTTGTCGAAGGCGGCAACCCGCATTGGCGACGTCGTCGAACTGATCAACACCATCGCGGGCCAGACCAACCTGCTTGCGCTCAACGCCACCATCGAGGCGGCGCGCGCCGGCGAAGCAGGCCGCGGCTTCGCAGTCGTCGCGTCCGAGGTGAAGGCGCTGGCCGAGCAGACTGCAAAGGCCACCGGCGAGATCGGCCAGCAGGTCACCGGCATCCAGGCGGCGACCCAGGAATCCGTGAACGCGATCCAGGCGATCAGCGGCACGATCGAGAAGCTGTCGGAGATCTCGTCGACCATCGCAGCCGCGGTGGAAGAACAGGGGGCCGCGACGCAGGAGATCTCGCGCAACGTTCAGCAGGCGGCGACGGGTACCCAGCAGGTATCCTCCAACATCGGCGACGTGCAGCGCGGCGCCAGCGAAACCGGATCGGCGTCCTCGCAGGTGCTTGCGGCGGCGCAATCGCTTTCGGGCGACTCCAACCGCCTCAAGCTCGAGGTCGGCAGGTTCCTCGACTCGGTGCGGGCGGCCTGATCGTGCTGACAATTCGTCCGAAGCCGGTTCCTCATGCCGGCTTTGGAACCGCCGATGATTCGGAATCAGAAGCGATAGCTGCCCGCGCCAGCCGATTTATCGGCTGTACGACGAGCAGGAAACATCCCTAGATCGCAAAATTGCGATTGCGGCACGGGCTGACCAATCGCCCTGAGCGAAATTGATGGCGAATGTGGCCAACCAATTTCCAAGTTGGGAGAAATCGGTAAGATACAAAGGCATCGTGAAGGCCTGATGTCAGAAGTTCCGGTGCCATGTGTTCTGCGTCAATGAAGACGCGTCAGAACTCAAGACGCTTCATCCGATGGCAGGGCGCATAGAGGCACCCGTCCGCCATGGTCAAGTTGCGCGTACGTTCCCTCTCAATTCCGGCTAGCGCTTTTTTTTCGTTGTTGCGACGATCGCTACCGACGGCTCGGATGACCGCCGCGTGTCGTTGCTTGATCAACTAGTTGATTCTGACTTCGTGAAGATCAGCCGGTCTCCGGATTTCGATCATTTCCGAAATATCGAAGGATTGGGCGAAGCCAACAGCATTCCGATCGACTGCCGGAACTTCGACGCATCGTTCGCATCGCTGAGGCTGAAGGCCTGCACGATCTATCTGCAGCGAACATTCCCGCGCATTCTTCAGATGCAATACTCCACGACCGGAGCGATCGTCGGTCTGATGATGGACGATGCGGCTTCGCTGATCCTGAACGGCATGGAGGCCCGCGCGCCGGCATTCCTGCTGGTCAAGGGCAGCGCGCAGTGTGAGATCGTGGAGCAGCAGGCCAATCTGGTCGTTCTGGTGAACTTCGATTCCATCGACGATCGCGGCTGGCCGGGCGAACTCAACCGCGCTCAGGTGATCGCGACGGAACTCGCCAAATTCGGGGCGCTGCGCACGACGCTGCGCGATGTCCTGATGCTCGCGTCGCATTCGCCCGATACCCTGGTTCAGCCTGATGTGATCGAGAGCGTTGAAGAGTCGATCCTGCAGGCGGTCGATCTGGCGATGGCTGCGGCATCGCCGGCGTCCGAAGCCAAGCGCCTGAGCCTGAGCCACTATCTGGCGCTGGTCCGGAAGTTCGACGAGTTCGTCGCCGTCAACGCCGGCAAGACGCTGTACAGCGCCGATGTGGCACGACAGTTCGGGGTCTCGGTCCGGACGCTGCATAACGCCGTCGTCGCCATTCGCGGCATGAGCATGCATCGATATATGCGGCTGCGGCGGCTGTGGAGCGTGCGTCAGCAACTGCTGCGGGCTGCGTCGCCGCAATCGATCAAGGCGGTCGCGCTCGTGAACGGCTTCTGGCACATGGGCGAATTCACTGCGCTGTATCGCGAGCTGTTTGGCGAAACGCCGCAGCAGACCTTGTCGGCGGCGCGGAAGCAGACGAACGGATGATCGTGACGTTGGCGCAGCGAACGGCGACACCGTAGTTATACGATTTCGCCGAGCCGCTCGATTTAGCCTCTCATTAACCACCGTATGAAACCCTAGCGGTATGAGTGCCGTTCTGTGGCGAAGCAGCCGCAGGAACCTTTCGTCCGCAACGAACCGGCTCGTCCGATTATCCGGCCCGGCGCTTCTTCAACCGTGATCCCGCTGCGCGGGAAACAACGGCGTCGCTGCGATTTCAATGACCCAGTTGCTTTTTTAAGGACGCTTACCCATGTCGAGCATCACCCGCTTCCTCCTAAATCTTTCGATCGGCGCCAAGCTCGGCATCGCCTCGGGCCTCGGCGTACTGCTCGTCGCCACGATGGTGATGGTCCAGATCCGGTCCAACGCGGCTATGCGCGACCTCGACGCCCGCATGGCAGGACAGCAGACGATCGCGAGGGACGCGGTGGATGCGAAGGCGTCGATCGCCGGCATGCAGACCGCTGTCCGCGATCTTCGTCTCGCCAACAATCCAGCAGAGCTGCAAAGGGCCAACGACAGTCTCGCGGCGCGGCTGAAATCTACGAACCATATTTCCGATGATATGTTGAAGTTGTCCAAGTCCGCCGAGAATCGTGCCCGCATCGACAAGCTGAGGGCAAAGGCTCAAGATTATTCGAATGGCGCTCAGCAGATCGCGGCTGTTCGCGGGGAAGCGATCGCCGCGGCAGGCAGCGCCGACGCCGCAGCAAAGATTGCGAAGCTGAACGAAGAAGCCGTCCGCATCGCCCGCGAAACCACGCTGCCGATCGCTGCCGAACTCGCGCCGCTTGCCGACCAGATCGCCGAGTTCGCCAAACACGGCGTGGAGGAGCAAGCTGCCCAGGCCGCCCGCGAAATGGCAACGGCAGAATGGGAATCCATGGCTTTGGGTATCGGCACGATTCTGCTGCTGATCGGAACCAGCATCTTCTCCTTCTTCACCATCGCCCGTCCGATGCGCGCGTTGAGCGTGTCGATGGAAGAGCTCGCCGGCGGCAATTTCGCCGTCGTGCTGCCGGGCCTCGGGCGCAAGGACGAGCTCGGCGCGGTTGCCGGCGCCGTCGAGAAATTCAAGGTCGTCTCGGAGCAGAAGTCGCGCCAGGAGGCGGAAGCCAAGATCAAGCAGGACCAGATCGCTGCGCAACAGCGCAAGGCCGATATGGTCAAGCTTGCCGATTCCTTCGAAGCCGCCGTCGGCGAGATCGTCGAAACCGTGTCGTCAGCTTCGACCGAACTCGAAGCCTCCGCCGGCACGCTGACGTCGACCGCCGAGCGCGCGCAGCAGGTGACGACCATGGTGGCCGCGGCTTCAGAAGAAGCCTCCACCAATGTGCAATCGGTGGCTTCGGCGACGGAGGAACTGTCATCCTCGGTCAACGAGATCAGCCGCCAGGTCCAGGAATCGGCGCGGATGGCAAGCGAGGCGGTCGATCAGGCCCGCGTCACCAACGACCGCGTCAGCGAACTGTCGAAGGCCGCCGCCCGCATCGGCGACGTCGTCGAGCTCATCAATACCATCGCAGGCCAGACCAATCTGCTCGCGCTCAACGCCACCATCGAGGCGGCGCGCGCGGGCGAAGCCGGCCGCGGCTTCGCGGTCGTGGCGTCGGAGGTGAAGGCGCTCGCCGAGCAGACCGCGAAGGCGACCGGCGAGATCGGGCAGCAGATCACCGGCATTCAGGCCGCCACCCAGGAATCGGTGGGCGCGATCAAGGAGATCAGCGGCACCATCGAAAGGCTCTCCGAGATCGCCTCGACCATTGCGGCGGCGGTGGAAGAGCAGGGCGCGGCGACGCAGGAAATCTCCCGCAACGTGCAGCAGGCGGCCCACGGCACCCAGCAGGTGTCCTCCAACATCACCGACGTGCAACGCGGCGCCAGCGAGACCGGATCAGCGTCCTCGCAGGTGCTTTCCGCCGCCCAGTCGCTGTCGTCGGACTCCAACCGCCTCAAGCTCGAGGTCGGCAAATTCCTGGATTCGGTGCGGGCGGCCTGACGACGAAGCAGACGGCCGGGCCACAAAGAAGGACCGGCCACCGGCTTTGCAGTGCGTTGATGGTGAGCCGGTCCGTCGAGGCCGCGTGCGCTCTCCCTTTCATTCTTGCTCGACCGTAGAAATACGATTGCGTCGGCGCGCCGTGTTTCTACGGGCGCGTAAATTAACGTGTCTTAACCCTGTTCAGCGGTATCTCCGCAAGGCGACGGCGCTGGCTGCGGGGAATTGATTCGCCGTGGCGCATCCCCGGCTCCCCGAGAACCCGAGGCAGGATGAAATGAGCAAGCTCAATCGCATCGGCAACAAGCTCGGCCTAGCCGGCGCCATCGGCATATTGCTGGCGGTCGGCATGGTCGCCAATCAAGTGGCGACGGAGTCGACGGTAACCGCGGCGAACAACCGCGCCGACCGGTCCCAGCGGATCGTCGAAAGCACATCGGCGGCGCATCTCAACATGAGGCAGGCCCAGCTCGCGGGCCGCGCGATCAGGTTGGCCAGAACTGCCGCCGAAGTTCAAAAGGGTACGGCGGAACTGCACCACTTCGAGGAGCTCGAGGCCAAGGAGCTGGATACGGCCCTGGCCACAGCGCAAAAGCCCGAGACCAGGGAAAGACTGCAAAGAATCAAGGAGCTGACGCGGGACTACGCTGCCGGCACGAAGGAGCTCGCGAAGGCGCAGGGCGATCTGCTCGCGCAGATCGAGAAGCGGACGGCGATCTCCACTGAATGGACCAAGGCCTTCGCAACCGAGTTGGCATCGCCGGCGCTTGCCCGCCTCGCGAATCGTCCCGATATCGAAAAGCTGCTGTATCAGGCTGACTCCAGCGTGAACGCCATACGCGCTGCAGTCTGGCGCTACGGCGTCACCGGCGAAGCCGACATCCCGGGAAGGATCGCCACGATCGAGGGAACACTCAGGCAGATCCTGAAATCGACGCGGGACCAGGTGGAGGACAAGGAATTCCGCGGCGGCATCGATGCGCTGGAATCCATCATCAAGAGGTTCCTTGCCGCCAATGGCGACGTCATGAAGACCGAGGACCTGAAGACCGATATCCTGGCTAACCGTACGGTAAAGGTCGTTACCGAGGCCGGCACGTTGATGGAAGCCGCGGTTTCGACTGTGCACAAGAACATGGAAACCTCCAAGCAGGAGGCCGTGGAGGCTGCCGCAAAGGCCACGTGGGTCAACCTGATGATGGCAATCGTGGTGGTGATTTCGCTGGTCGTGTCGGTGATTTTCTCTTTCCTCGGCATTGCGCGTCCAATGACCCGCCTGAACGGGGCGCTGAGCCAGATGGCCGCCGGCAATCTTCACATCCAGATTCCCGGCGCCGATCGTGGCGACGAAATCGGCGACCTCGCCAAGACCGTGACGGTGATCCGCCAAAACGCCGAGCAGAAGGCCCGCGACGAAGCCGAAGCCCAGATCAAGCAGGACCAGATCGCAGCGCAGCAGCGCAAGGCCGATATGGTCAAGCTTGCCAACAGCTTCGAGACCGCGGTCGGCGAGATCGTCGATACCGTGTCGTCTGCCTCGACTGAACTCGAGGCCTCCGCGGGCACGCTGACGGCAGCCGCCGAGCGCGCGCAGGAACTGACCACCACGGTCGCCGCCGCCTCCGAGGAGGCTTCCACCAACGTGCAGTCGGTGGCCTCCGCCACCGAGGAGATGGCGTCGTCGGTCAACGAGATCAGCCGTCAGGTGCAGGAATCGGCGCGGATGGCCAGCGAAGCCGTCGACCAGGCGCGCAAAACCAACGACCGTGTCGGCGAATTGTCCAAGGCCGCGGGCCGCATCGGCGATGTGGTCGAACTGATCAATACGATTGCCGAGCAGACCAATTTGCTGGCGCTCAACGCCACCATCGAGGCGGCGCGTGCCGGTGAGGCCGGCCGCGGCTTCGCGGTCGTGGCGTCCGAGGTGAAGGCGCTCGCCGAGCAGACCTCCAAGGCGACCGGCGAGATCGGCCAGCAGATCACGGGCATTCAGGCGGCGACCCATGAATCGGTCGACGCCATCAAGGCGATCAGCGGCACCATCGAAAAGCTGTCCGAGATCTCCTCGACCATTGCGGCCGCCGTGGAAGAGCAGGGTGCGGCGACCCAGGAAATCTCCCGGAACGTGCAGCAGGCGGCCCACGGCACGCAGCAGGTGTCCTCCAACATCACCGACGTGCAACGCGGCGCCAGCGAGACCGGATCGGCTTCCTCGCAGGTGCTCTCCGCGGCCCGGTCACTGTCGTCCGAAAGCAACCGCCTCAAGCTCGAGGTCGACAAGTTCCTGGATTCGGTCCGGGTAGCCTGATCGAGGCGGTTTACGGCCGTTTCGGCCGCGAGCTATGCCAGGGAAGTGAAGGGCGGCTGCGCTGCCGGTCGTGGTCTTTTGGCCTGGTTCCGGCTAAATCAGCGCAGTCGACTGGGCTTTTTTGCCGCGCCAGTTTTCATCCCACTGCAGGGCCCCTGGGGAATGCCTCTTAAATGATCGCGCTGGTCCGTATCGCGCTGAGCCGGCCGTATACGTTTGTCGTGCTCGCTTTGCTGCTGTTGATCATCGGCCCGCTGGCTGCACTGCGCACGCCGACCGATATCTTTCCGGAGATCCGGATTCCCGTCATCGGCGTAGTCTGGAATTATACCGGCCTTCCGCCGGACCAGATGTCCGGGCGCATCGTCTCGCCGTTTCAGCGGTCGCTGACGACGACGGTCAACGACATCGAGCACATCGTCGCCAACTCCTACAACGGCATTGGAATCGTCAAGATCTTCTTCCAGCCGAATGTCGATATTCGCATCGCCAACGCCCAGGTGACGGCTATCTCGCAGACGATCGTCCGGCAATTGCCGCCCGGCGCGACACCGCCGCTGATCCTGAACTACAGTGCCTCCACCGTTCCGATCATTCAGGTCGCCCTCTCGGGTGAAGGACTCACCGAACAAAATCTCGCCGACATCGGCATCAATCAGCTTCGTACGCCGCTGGTAACCGTGCCCGGCGCCGCCATTCCCTATCCGTTCGGCGGCAAGCAGCGGCAGGTGCAGATCGACCTCAACCCGGCCGCGCTGCAGGCCCGCGGCCTCTCGGGACAGGACGTCGCCAACGCGCTGGCCGCGCAGAACCTGATTACCCCGGTCGGCACCCAGAAGATCGGCCAGTTCGAATACACCATCCAGCTCAACAACTCGCCGCTTCGGATGGAGGAACTTGGCGATCTCCCGATCAAGACGGTCAACGGCGCGATGGTCTATGTCCGCGACGTCGCATCCGTGCGCGACGGCAATCCGCCGCAGACCAACATCGTCCATGTCGACGGCAACCGCTCGGTCCTGATGATGGTGCTGAAGGCGGGCGCGACCTCGACGCTCGATATCATCGCCGGAATCAAGCAGAAGGTGATCGACGTCAAGGACCAGCTCCCGGACGCGCTGAAGATCGGCTTCATCGGCGATCAGTCGGTGTTCGTCCGTGGCGCCATCGAGGGCGTCGCCGTCGAAGGCGTCATCGCGGCGCTGCTCACCAGCGTGATGATCCTGCTGTTCCTCGGCAGCTGGCGCTCGACCGTCATCATCGCGGTTTCGATCCCGCTGTCGGTGCTCGGCGCCATCATCATGCTGTCGGCAATCGGCGAGACGCTCAACATCATGACGCTGGGCGGGCTGGCGCTGGCGGTCGGAATCTTGGTCGACGACGCCACCGTGACCATCGAGAACATCAATTACCATCTGGAGCAGGGCAAGCCGGTCGAGCAATCGATATTGGACGGTGCCAACCAGATCGTGACGCCGGCGTTCGTGTCGCTGCTCTGCATCTGCATCGTGTTCGTGCCGATGTTCTTCCTGCAGGGCGTCTCACGCTTCCTGTTCGTGCCGATGGCCGAAGCGGTCATGTTCGCGATGATCTGGTCGTTCATCCTGTCGCGCACGCTGGTGCCGACGATGGCAAAGTACCTGCTGCAGCCGCATGTCCATCACGAGGGCGGGCCGCCGAAATCACGCAATCCGCTGGTGCTGTTCCAGCGCGGCTTCGAGGCACGGTTCGAGCGCCTTCGCGCCACCTATCACGATCTGCTGTCGATGGCATTGCGGCGGCGGCCGGTGTTCGTCACCGGCTTCCTCGTCGTGGTCGCGCTTTCCTTTCTGCTGGTGCCCTATCTCGGCCGCAACTTCTTCCCCGCGGTGGACGCCGGCAACATCCTGATGCATGTCCGTACCCAGATCGGCACCCGCGTCGAGGAGACCGCCAACCAGCTCGCCGACGTGCAGAAGGCGATCCGCAAGATCATTCCGCCTGATGATCTCGACACGCTGACCGACAATATCGGCATGCCGATCTCCGGCATCAACATGACCTACAACAACACCGGCGTGATCGGGCCGGCCGACGGCGACATCCAGATCAAGCTCAAAGAAGGCCACAAGCCAACGGACGAGTATGTCCGGGAGTTGCGCGAGCAATTGCCGCGGCTGTTTCCCGGCATGAACTTCTCGTTCCTGCCGGCCGACATCGTCAGCCAGATCCTGAATTTCGGCGCCCCGGCGCCGATCGACCTGCAGATTCGCGGCGCCAATCAGCAGGCGAATTTCGTCTACGCCAACCAGCTGCTGAGCCGCATCCGGAAGATTCCCGGCATCGCCGATGCGCGTATCCAGCAATCGCCGAACGCGCCGACCTTCAATATCGAGGTCGACCGCACCCGCGCGCAGTATGTCGGCCTGACCGAGCGCGACGTCACCAACAGCCTCGTGGTCAATCTGGCCGGCAGTTCGCAGGTCGCGCCGACCTATTATCTCAACCCGGATAACGGCGTGTCCTATTCGATCGTGATGCAGACGCCGCAATACAAGATGGACTCGCTCAGTGCCCTGCAGGCGCTGCCGATCACCGCCACCGGCAATACACAGGCGCCGATCCTGGGCGGCATCGCGGACGTGAAGCGATCGACGTCGAGCGCGGTGGTTTCGCAGTACGACATCCAGTCCATGGTGCAGATATTCGCCACCCCGCAGGGCCGCGATCTCGGCGCGGTCGCCGCCGACGTCAGGGCCGTGATGGCGGACACCGCCAAGGACGTGCCAAAGGGTTCGGCCGTGGTGCTGCTCGGCCAGGTGCAGACCATGAACAGCGCGTTCTCCGGGCTGCTGTTCGGACTGCTCGCCGCCATCGTGCTGATCTATTTCCTGATCGTGGTGAACTTCCAGTCCTGGTCCGATCCGTTCGTGATCATCACGGCGTTGCCGGCGGCGCTCGCCGGCATCGTCTGGATGCTGTTCACGACCCAGACCACGCTGTCGGTGCCGGCGCTGACCGGCGCAATCATGTGCATGGGTGTGGCGACCGCCAACAGTGTGCTCGTCATCAGCTTCGCCCGCGAGCGCTACGAGGAACTCGGCGATCCCATCGCCGCCGCACTGGAGGCCGGATTCGTCCGCTTCCGCCCGGTGCTGATGACGGCGCTTGCCATGATTATCGGCATGTTGCCGATGGCGCTGGGGCTCGGCGAGGGCGGCGAGCAGAACGCGCCGCTCGGCCGCGCCGTGATCGGCGGTCTGATTTTCGCGACCATCGCCACCCTGATGTTTGTTCCCGTGGTGTTCAGTATGGTACACAAGAAACAGGGCGCCAAAGCCGCCGCCTCATCGGAGATGCCGCATGCCCACTGAACCGCGCCCACCGGTCTCACACCGGAAGCTGGGCCTATTCGGGGTAGCGGCCCTGGTCGGGGCGGGGCTGATCGTCGCCACCGGCATCCGTGCCCGCGAGGATAACAGCGCCAAGCTGAAGGAATGGACCGATAACCAGGCTATACCGACGGTAGCCGTCGCGCCGCCCAACGCCCGCGCGCTCAATCCCACCATCGACCTGCCGGGCCGGCTGGAGGCCTATTCGCGCGCGCCGATCTTCGCACGCGTCAGCGGCTATCTGAAAAGCTGGAATGCCGACATCGGCGCCAAGGTCAAGGCAGGCGACGTGATCGCCGAAATCGAGGCGCCGGACCTCGACCAGCAACTGCTGCAGGCGAGGGCCGATCTCATCAGCCAGCAGTCGAGCGCGCAATTGTCGGAAGCGACGCTGACGCGGCGCAAATCGCTGCTGGCCTCGAACTTCGTCTCGATGCAGGAAATCGACGAGCGCACGGCGGACCTCAACAACAAGAAGGCCGCCGTCAAATCCGGCCAGGCCAATGTCGAGCGACTGGAAGCGCTGGCCGGCTACAAGAAGATTACGGTGCCTTTCGACGGCGTGGTCACCTCGCGCGAGACGGATGTGGGCGCGCTGATCAATGCCGGCGGCGGTTCGGGGCCCCCGATGTTCGTGGTATCCGACATCACCAAGCTGCGCGTCTACGTCAACGTGCCGCAGAACTACGTGCCCGCGGTCAAGATCGGCGCGAAGGCCGCGCTGACGATGCCGGAATATCCGAACCGCACGTTTGCGGCGACGGTGGAGGCTTCCTCGCAATCGGTCGACGTCTCCTCGGGCACCACGCGCATGCAGCTCGCGCTCGACAATGCGGGCGGCGAGCTGATGCCCGGCGGCTATGCCAGCGTGCGTCTGCCGCTGTTGCGCGACGTCCTGCCATTGCATATTCCGGCCAGCGCGCTCATTTTCAACCAGGGCGGCCTTCGGGTCGCAACGGTTGGTCCCGACGACAAGGTGCTGTTCAAGACGGTGACCATCGCGCGCGACCT
>Ga0307499_10000270_pt1 | contig 19277 bp, 22 predicted proteins | sample 13_S_MG_FD_201363 | JGI IMG/M metagenome (GOLD analysis project Ga0307499, IMG submission 201363) | Soil microbial communities from Populus trichocarpa stands in riparian zone in the Pacific Northwest, United States - 13_S | ecosystem: Environmental > Terrestrial > Soil > Riparian zone > Trees... | reverse complement strand
TGCGATGGCGGTCGCCATGACCGGCGGCGACGTGCAGCTTTCCGGCGCGCGTCCCGAACTGCTGCAGTCGGCGCTCGACGTCCTGACGGAGGCCGGCGCCGTCATTACCCTCAACAATGACGGCATCCGGGTGGCCAGGAACGGCGCCGGGATCCGGCCGGTGACGGTGTCGACCGCGCCGTTCCCGGGCTTCCCGACCGATCTGCAGGCGCAATTGATGGCGCTGATGGCCTGCGCCGGCGGTTCCTCGCAGATCACCGAGACGATTTTCGAGAACCGTTTCATGCATGTGCAGGAACTGGCGCGGTTCGGCGCGCGTATATCCCTCGACGGCGAGACTGCGACCATCGACGGCACCGCAAAACTGCGCGGCGCGCCTGTGATGGCGACGGACCTGCGGGCCTCGGTGTCGCTGGTCATCGCGGGGCTTGCCGCCGAGGGTGAAACCATGGTCAATCGTGTCTATCACCTGGACCGCGGTTTCGAACGGCTTGAGGAAAAACTCTCGGGCTGCGGCGCGTCGATCCAGCGCATCAGCGACTAACGCGCGTATCCCGCAAAAGTGGGCACCGGTTTTGCGATTAGGATACGCGCAAATTAAAGGTAGGGATTTCTTGAGAATGCCGGCAGACCCGCTCAAACTGATAGCGCTCGATGCCGACGATCTCGCCGTCATATCGGCCCATGTGCAGGATGCCCGCGTCCAGGCCTCCGACATCGTCTGGCGGCAGGACGAAAAGCGGCTGGTGGTCGGCATCGACCGGCTGGATTGGGAGCAGACGCTGTCGGGCGGAACCGAGCCGCGGCGTTCGATCGCAGCGCTGCGCTTCGACCGCGTCCTGGCCTGCAAATCGCGCAACATCGATCTAGAGCAGCCTGAGGCGGTGCTGGAACTGGTCGGGATCGAATTCCATCCAGGCGAAGCCCCCGGCGGCAGCGCGCTTTTGTTGTTCAGCCAAGGCGAGGCGCTGCGGCTGGACGTCGAATGCCTGGAGTGCGAGCTGACCGACCTCGGCACCGACGATCTCGGCGCCAGCGACCTCGCCATTGCGCCGGAGGGGTAATTCCGGTGCCGCGCCGGGCGCAACCCGTCAATCCCTCATGGTGAGGAGGCGCCTTTGGCGCCGTCTCGAACCATGTAGGCCCGACTGGTGCCATTCATCCTTCGAGACGCCGCGGAGCCTGTCATCGGGCCGCGCTACGCGCGGACCCGTTGGCGGCTCCTCAGGATGAGGTCTGGCAGGGAAGCCGCCGGTTAGGGGTCCGGTTTCCCGACCCAGAGGGTTGACGGCCCTTGGCCGCCGCGCCATTGAGCAGGGGCCTTCGACGTCTCTCAGAAAGCCGCCATGCCCGTTCGCCTGGATACCAGCAGCGCCGATTTCGGCCAGCGATTCAAGCAATTCCTCGCCGCCAAGCGCGAGGTTTCGGCCGATGTCGAGCGCGCCACCCGCGCCATCGTCGATGACGTGGCCGCGCGGGGCGACGCCGCCCTGCTCGAGGCGACCAGGAAGTTCGACCGGCTTGAGGTCACGGCCGCTGGCCTGCGGGTGACCGCGGCCGAGATCGAGGCCGCCGTGAAGGCCTGCGACGCCGCCACGCTCGACGCCCTGAAATTCGCCCGCGACCGGATTGAACTGTTTCACAAGAAACAATTGCCCAAGGACGAACGCTTCACTGATGCGCTGGGCGTCGAGCTCGGCTGGCGCTGGAGTGCGGTCGATGCGGTCGGGCTCTACGTACCCGGCGGCACCGCGGCCTATCCGTCCTCGGTGCTGATGAACGCGGTGCCGGCGAGCGTTGCCGGCGTGCCGCGGGTCGTCATGGTGGTGCCGTCGCCGGACGGCAAGCTCAACCCGCTGGTGCTGGCCGCCGCCCAGCTTGGCGGCGTCTCCGAGATCTATCGCGTCGGCGGCGCCCAGGCGGTGGCGGCGCTCGCCTACGGCACGGCCACCATCGCGCCGGTGGCGAAAATCGTCGGCCCCGGCAATGCCTATGTCGCCGCCGCCAAGCGGCAGGTATTCGGCAAGGTCGGCATCGACATGATCGCGGGTCCCTCGGAAGTGCTGGTCATCGCCGACGACACCGGAAATGCCGGCTGGATCGCCGCCGATCTATTGGCGCAGGCCGAGCATGATGCCAGCGCGCAGTCGATCCTGATCACGGACAGCGCAGGCCTTGCCGCGGAGGTCGAACGCGCGGTGGAATCGCAGCTCGCCACGCTGCCCCGCGCCGACATCGCGCGGGCCTCGTGGAACGATTTCGGCGCCGTCATCATGGTCAAGAAACTCGACGAGGCGGTGGAGCTGGCGAACGCCATCGCCGCCGAACATCTGGAAATCATGACCGCGGATCCGGAAGGCCTGTCGGCGAAAGTCCGCAACGCCGGCGCGATCTTCCTCGGTCCCCATACCCCGGAAGCGATCGGCGACTACGTCGGCGGCTCCAACCACGTGCTGCCGACGGCGCGTTCGGCGCGGTTTTCGTCGGGCCTCGGCGTGCTAGACTTCATGAAGCGCACCTCGATTCTCAAATGTGGGCCGGACCAGTTGCGCGCGCTGGGGCCTGCCGCGATGACCCTGGGCAAGGCCGAGGGTCTAGATGCCCATTCACGCTCGGTCGGATTGCGCCTCAATTTGCCATGAACAAGCCGCCACCAGACGATGACCAGCACAACCGCATCGTCGCGGTGACGCTCGACGAGGAATCGATCGGGCGTTCCGGGCCCGACATCGAGCATGAGCGCGCGATCGCGATCTACGATCTGATCGAGCAGAATTTGTTCGCGCCGGAAGGGGCGGGCGAGGGCCCGTTCACGCTGCACCTGGCGATAACAGGCAACCGGCTGATGTTCGACATCCGCCGCGAGGACGGCACGCCTGTCGTGGCGCATCTGCTGTCGCTGACGCCGTTCCGGCGGATCGTGAAGGATTATTTCATGATCTGCGACAGCTACTATCAGGCGATCCGCACCGCCACGACCGACAAGATCGAGGCGATCGACATGGGCCGCCGCGGCATCCATGACGAAGGCTCGCGCACGCTGCAGGAGCGGCTGAACGGCAAGGTAAGAATCGATTTCGAAACCTCGCGCCGCCTGTTCACGCTGATCTGCGTCCTGCACTGGAAGGGGCAGGACGCATGACGCCGAAAAGTGTGGAGCGGTTTTCGGAGCACGTCATGCGTCAAGCAAAAAGCATGAGTGGCGTGAAGGGATCTTTCGAAGAGGTCTCGCCTCAAACAAGAGAAGCCTGACCGCATGGATGCGCCGCCGCGTGCGCGCAACCCCCAAGCCGTATTGTTCGCGTGCGGCTTCAACAGCGTGCGTTCGCCGATGGCCGAGAGCCTGCTACGGCAGATGTTCCCGCAGGCGCTCTATGTGAAATCCGCCGGCGTCAGGAAGGCTGAGCTTGATCCGTTTGCGGTCTCGGTGATGGCGGAGCTCGGCCAGGATATTTCGGGCCACAAGCCGATGACGTTCGAGGAGCTGGAGGATTGGGAGGGACTCAATTTCGACCTCATCATCACGCTGTCGCCCGAGGCGCATCACAAGGCGCTGGAACTGACGCACACGCTGGCGGCCGATGTCGAATACTGGCCGACGCCCGATCCCACCGGCACCGAAGGCAGCCGCGAGCAGAAGCTGCAGGCCTATCGCGAAGTCTGCGACGGGCTGATGATGCGCATCCGCCGGCGGTTTTCGAAGGCAGGCGCGGCGAGCGAGTGACCGCAGGGAAAGGGCGGGGACCTCTCAACTCGTCGCCCCCGCGAACGCGGGGGCCCATACGCCGCGGCCAGGAGATTTGAGGCAGTGCCCGTCGTCGCTGTCATTTCCCCGACAATCAGCTGTGGTTATGGGTCCCTGCGTTCGCAGGGACGACCAGAGATTCGTAATGACAACAATCACTTGTTCCCCGGTTGTGGAATGGAGTGCCTTCCGATAGGTTCCGCGCGCGCGATCCCCTCCGAATCCTTTTCCGCGACAAACCCCGCATGCTTGGCCGCCCCAAAATCGTTCTCGCTTCCGGTTCGCCGCGACGGCTCAGCCTGCTCAACCAGGCCGGCATCGAGCCCGATGCGCTGCGCCCGGCCGATGTCGACGAGACCCCGAAGCGGGGCGAGCTGCCGCGCGCCTGCGCCAACCGTCTCGCCCGCGCCAAGGCCGACGCGGCGCTGAAATCCGTCCAGCTCGACGACGAGCTGCGCGGCTCCTTCATCCTCGCCGCCGACACCGTCGTCGCGGTCGGCCGCCGCATCCTGCCCAAGGCCAATCTGGTGGACGAAGCCGCGCAGTGCCTGCGGCTGCTGTCGGGCCGCAACCACCGCGTCTACACGGCCATTTGCCTGGTGACACCAAAGGAAGCGTTCCGCCAACGCCTGATCGAAACCCGCGTCCGCTTCAAGCGCCTCAGCGAGGAAGACATCCAGGCCTATATCGGCTCCGGCGAATGGCGCGGCAAAGCCGGCGGCTACGCCGTGCAGGGCATCGCCGGATCGTTCGTGGTCAAGATGGTTGGCTCCTACACCAACGTCGTCGGCCTGCCGCTCTACGAATCGGTCACGCTGTTGGGCGGCGAGGGCTTTCCGATCCGCTTCGGCTGGCTCAATGCCAGCTAAGCCCCCAGCCGATGTCGGGGTATCCAGGGGCGGATCAAAACCATGCCCGGAGTGCGGCAAGCCCGCGAGCCCCGCCACCGCGCCATTCTGCTCCCCCCGCTGCCGCGACGTCGACCTGAACCGCTGGCTCTCCGGCAAGTACGTCATCCCCGGCAAAGAGACCGACCCCGAAGACGCCGAATAGGTGTGATTCGCCAATTATTTGGGGAAGGCGCCGAGGGCGGGCCGCGCCCAGCGAAGCCGCAGGCGAAGCTGGGTGGACACAGCCCTCCGACCTCTCTATAAACCGCCCGCTCGCCTAGGCCTTTGGCCATCCGAGTATGCCCAGGTAGCTCAGTTGGTAGAGCATGCGACTGAAAATCGCAGTGTCGGTGGTTCGATCCCGCCCCTGGGCACCACTTTGACACACAAAATCAAATAGTTATTTGGTGGGGCGCTAACTACCAAATTCGACGCCACTTTTGGGGACGCGCCGGGGGCACGAAGCTGCCTCGCAACCCCGCCGACCGGCAACGGCGTGGCACCATAAGGTGAGCCGCGGCCCGCTATTCAGCCCGCGGCTCAGTGCGATAGGGTTGGTTCAATCAATCACGCAAGTGACGGTGGGATCAGGGCCATCATGCGGCAACCCAAGCGCTATTGCAGGCCGTTCAAAAGCAAGCCCAAGCCGGAAGGTTATGTGTTCGGCAGGCCGTCGCTGTACCGGCCGGAATACTGTCAGCGCGCAATCGACTTCATGCGACAGGGCTACTCTGTGACGGCACTAGCCGGGTATCTCGGAATGTCAAAAGACGCGATCCACGATTGGATCAACCGCTATCCCGACTTCTGCCACGCTGTAAATATGGGGCGTGCGGCGCGCGTTGCAGCGCTAGAAGCCAAGCTCCTGACGACATCGCAAGGCCTAGGCGTGACGGCCGCGATCTTCTCTCAAGAATGCTGATCCCGACGAATGGCAGGATAGATACCACACCGAAACCAAGGTGAACGTTTCCGTTGAACAGCTATCGGACGCTGAACTCCTAGCGAACATCGCCAGGGCGCGCGCTCCTGCCATGATCGAAGCCAAATCAATTGAGACAGCAACGGACGTTGCCGACCTAAGCGATGCGGCTGTGAAGCGGTAAGAGTTGACACAGACGAACAAGCGTCAGCGTGTCGCGTGTGCAATTCTTACGACGCGGCCCGGCATATCGACTTGGATCGGCGGGGTACTGCGCGGTCGGCCACCGCGGGCGGGCATGCTTATTTTGTGGCGATATGTCACTTCGTGGAGGCGAGAATGGTTTGGGCGGGCCAAATAACGCTACGAAACGGCGTAATCAATCGGCTAGCGACGATCACCGTTCTGGCCTGGTCGTTTCTAGCCCTGTTGTGCGTTTCGCTTGTCTTAGTCTCTCAGGACGTTCAGCCTTCCTTCCACATCGGGTTCGACAGTCGTAACGCGTGGCAGGCGGCTCTTTCTGTGGCGGCGTTTAGCTCGTGCGTTCCACTGCTCACCTTAGCCCGGAGCCCTATGGGCTTTGCCGCATCATTTTATCTGCTGGCGATCACAGCCGGATATCTATGGCTCAGTTACTTCACGCCACTTCAATATGATCACGTCGCAGCAAGGCTTTCCGCTGCTGCGTCATGGGCGGCATTCGCGTTGCCCGCGCTATTGATCACAAGGTCTCCATCGACGCGCGATCTGCTCAATCACAAGCAAGTGAACCTGCTGGCAGGATGCCTTATTTTGCTTTCCACAGGTATCGCGGCTCGGGGCTATTCGTTGGGGCTATTCCACTTCGTCATCGATCATGAATTATTGAGAGCAACCCTAAATTTTCCAACGTGGATGCGTTACGCCATCCCGATCTCGGCAACCACCGCATTGCCTTTTGCATACGCTTGGTTTTTTACGCAAAAACGATACTTCATCGCGGCTATCGCGCTCGTGGTTTCGTTGGCCTACTACCCCATCACCCTCAACAAGACAACGATGCTGACGCCGCTTTGGCTGATAGCCATGACCGTTCTGCTGAGGTTCACCTCTTGGCGGATTGCGGTAGTCCTATCTCTAATGCTGCCGACAATTTTAGGTCTCTCGGCGCTAGCCTTAGACCCGAATTCTCCTGAATTGATTTTCCGCGCGATCAATTTTCGGATGCTGGCAATTCCGGCCAGCGCGATCGATCACTACAACCACTTTTTTTCGACGCACCCGCTTACAAATTTTTGTCAGATATCGATCATCGGAAAAATATTCGGATGTTCTTTGCCCGAACAACTTGGGATCATGATGGCTGAAGAATATCACACCGGGAATTACAATGCATCTTTGCTGGCAACTGAAGGGATCGCGGCGGTAGGCGTGTACTTCGCTCCGATAGCTACCTTGCTCTGCGGTCTGGTGATTGCGCTCGGGAACATGGCCTCTGATCGGCTTGACCCGGCTTTCGTGCTTCTATCCGGGTCTATCTTGCTAGTTGCTATGATGAACGTGCCCCTCTCCACGGTCATGCTCACGCACGGCGGAATTCTTTTGTTCACGCTGTGGCTCGTTACGCCCCGAAAACCAGGGACGGAGCGCGCCAAAGAAAATACCGCGACGGTTCCCAACACGAGCGGGCCGTGAGGCGGATTCGCATGATCGAGGTGACTCCACGCTGTCAGTCAGCATAAGATTGCCGATACCGCAATCATGCGAGGTTTTCATATGCTGCCCATTCCCGCCGACATCTTCACCGAGCCCGACGATGTATCCCCGGACGGCCTGGCTAATCTCGGACCCCTGCGTCATCTGGCGGGTGTTTGGCAGGCGGACAAGGGCGTGGACGTCAATCCCAAGGCCGCGGGCCCGGAGCGGCGGATTTTTCGAGAGCATATCCGGATGGACCCGATCGATCCGCAGGCCAATGGACCGCAGCTGTTTTATGGTTTGCGTTATCACATCCACATCAACACGCCCGAAGAAGACATCACCTTCCACGATCAAGTCGGCTATTGGCTGTGGGAGCCCGCAACCGGCCTGATCCTGCAAAGCGTGACCATTCCGCGAGGCCAGGTTTTGCTTGCATCGGGCCACGCGAAGCCGGACGACAAGAAAATCTCCGTCACCGCGAAGCGCGGCGATACGCGTTACGGAATCTGCTCAACGGATTTTCTGGAAGAAGCGTTCCGCACGGAGAGCTACCGATGCGACATCAGCTTCAACGGCGACGGAAGCTGGACCTATCTCATTGAGACCGAGCTTGTGGTGAAGGGAAGGGACGTGCCGTTCAATCATCACGACACCAACACCTTGAAGCGTGTCGGGGAGGCGGCGCTCAATCCGTTAGCTGCCATCCTGAAAGATCGCGCCGAGAAAAAGTAGCATATTGGCCTCGCCTAGAGGGCTCACGCCGCCTCGTAGGCGGCGATCTTCTTGATCTCCGGCGCGAGCACATCCTCCGCCGTTTCGAGATCGTAACGCGCCTGAATGTTCATCCAGAACGCGGCGCCGGTCTTGAAGAACTTGCCGAGCCGCAGCGCGGTGTCCGCGGTCACGGGCTTTTCTTCCCGCGCGATGCGTTCGATCCGGGTGCGCGGCACGTGCAAGGCGGCTGCGACCGCGTAGGGAGTCAATTTGAGCGGGATGAGAAATTCTTCCGGCAGGATTTCGCCGGGATGAATCGGCGGGAGCTTCTTTGCCACGGACGAACTCCTGGTGATAGATCGATGATCTCCACGCCTTCAGTGGCCCGCGTTGGTCTATCCGAGCACGATCCGCCACTGATGATGCGGATCGAATGTTTACCAGCTTTTCGTTTACTCCGGAAACAGGCCGGCGAGAATCTCCCCTGCCATGTTGAAGGCGGCCACGCCGCGGAATAGCGCGGCGATACCGGCGCTGGCGTGCAGTTCTTCCAGCGTCGCGCCGGCCTTGATCGCGGCCTTGGCATGATTGGCTGCGGCTTCGGAGGTCTGCACCAGCAGAATCGCGAAAGCCATCAGTTGCACGGTCTTCTGATCCAGCGCGTCCGGCGTCAGCGCCGCGATTCGCCAATCCTCCAGCGCCGTCACCAGATCCGGGTCGACGCGCATGCCAAGTTCGAGCCGCTTCGCGATCTTCGGCGGCGTGAAGCCGATCATGGATTCGTAGCGCGACTTCAGCTCGTCCAGTGACGCTGCCTTCTTGGTCATACGCTTCTCTTCCCTGTTTCAGCCACGGCGCGAGGGTTTCACTCGACCTTGGTGCCTCAATCGACCTTGGCGCCGGAGGTCTTCACCACCTCGCCCCATTTGTCGACCTCGGTGCGCAGGAAAGCGCCGAATGCATCGCCGGACAACGTGCCGGGCTCGGCGCCGACTTCGGCCAGCCGCTTCACCATGTCGGGCTCGCCCATCACCTTGCTCACGGCTTCGATCAGCACCTTCGTGACGTCGGACGGCACCTTGGCGGGCGCAACCAGCCCGAACCACGACGACGCCTCGAAATTCGCAACACCCGCTTCGACCATGGTCGGGAGTTCGGGAAAAAGCGGCGACCGCGCGGCGCCGGCGACGGCCAGCGCGCGGATCTTGCCGCCCTGCACCTGCGGACGAACGGCCGGCATGTTGTCGAACATCATCGGCATCTCTCCGGCGATCAGATCGTTCATCGCCGGCGCCGCGCCGCGATACGGGATATGAACGATATCGATGCCGGCCCGCGCTTTCAGCAACTCGCCGGCAAGATGATTGGTCGAACCAAGACCCGACGATCCGAAATTGAGCTTACCCGGTGACGCCTTGGCCAGCGCGATCAGTTCGGACACCGTCGTAGCCTTCACGTCCGGATTCACCGCCAGCACGATCGGAACCGATGCAATCAACGCGACCGGGCTGAAATCCTGTCCCGGATTGAACGACAGCTTGGAATACAGCGATTGATTGACCACCAGTGGCCCCGGGGCCGTCAGCAGCAGCGTGTAGCCGTCGGCGGGCGAACGTGCCACCGCCTCGGCGCCGATGTTGCCGCCGCCGCCGCCGCGATTGTCGATGACCACGGGCTGCCCCCAAAGTTGAGACAGTCGTGTCCCCAACAGGCGCGCCACCACGTCATTCGATCCACCGGCCGGGAACGGGACCACGATCTTGACGCCGCGCTCGGGGAATTCGGCGTGCGCGGCCTGCCCGATCAGCGATCCCATGACGAGGGCCGACAGCACGGAAATGAGATACCGCATTCGTTACTCCAGATAATCGATTTTTATGGTTTTCTCGATTTTAAGTTGACAGTAATCCGTACGCTCGTCAAACCGGCCATCATCATGTCGTCCCATCAAAGTTAGCGATAGGTCACCGAGGGCCATGAGCGCGTATCAATCCGGCACACTGAAACCTTGCCCTGGCCCTGACCGCCACCCGAAGCGTCCGGTTTTTGCAATGCCGCCGGGCGCCTGCGACACGCACGTTCATGTCTTCGGGCCTCAGGCCGAGTTTCCCTTCAGCGAACAACGCAGCTACACGCCGGAGGACTGCACCTACGAAGACCTGATGCGGCTTCATGCGGCGCTGGGGATCGATCGCGCCGTCATCGTTCACGGCGGCGCACATGGCACCGACAATCGGGCCACGCTCGCGGCCCTTGACCGAAATCCTGGAAAACTTCGCGGCGTTGCCGTGATCCCGTCCGGCTTGCCGCGGCGCGAACTGGAGGACATGAACCGGCGCGGTATGCGCGGCTGCCGCATGTCAACGGTGGTGAGCGGCGGCGCTTCGTTCGCGCATCTGCGCGGACTGGCCGAGGAAACCTTCGACCTGGGCTGGCACCTCGTGCTGCACTTCAATGCCGCAACCGAACTGGTGGATGTGGCGCCGCAGCTCCTGCAAATTCGAAGCTCGTTTGTGCTCGATCACCTTGCCCGGATCAGCGCGGCCGAAGGCGTCGAGTCAGAGCCATTCCGAACGCTGCTGCGGCTGCTCGATACCGACCGTTGCTGGATCAAGCTTGCCAGCCTTTATCGCTTGTCTTCAGAACCCTATCCTCATCGTGACATGCTGCCGATGATCCGAAAGGTCGTCGAATTGCGTCCGGACCGCATCCTGTGGGGCAGTAACTGGCCGCATCCGATCTGTCCCGTGCCGATGCCGAATGACGGAGACCTGGTCGATCTGATTCCGCTGTGGCTGCCGGACCATCGCACGCAGCAGTTCGCCTTGGTCGATAACCCCGCTTTGCTTTATGGCTTCGAGCCAGTAACCTGAACACACCATGAGCGACGCGCGTACCCTTGCCGTTCCGGCATCCGCCACTCTCTCCACGGCGCTCGTCGCGCGCCTGCGGGACGCGATCATGCGCGGCGAGTTGCTGCCGGGAAGCAAGCTCAATCTGGACCGGCTGCGTGCCGCTTTCGGCGTCAGTCTCAGTCCGCTGCGCGAAGCCCTCTGCCGCCTGGAAAATGACGGCCTGGTCGCCCTGGTCGACCAGCGTGGCTACCGGGTCACCCCGGTCTCTGCTGATAATCTCACCGAAATCATCCGGCTTCGCATCGAACTCGAAGGCCTGGCGATCAAGGAGGCGATCGAGCACGGTGACGTCGCCTGGGAAGGGCGTATCCTGGCGGCACTGCATCAACTGAGCCGCTGCAAGCGTGGCGCGCGGTCGGCGGCGGAGCAGGACACCTGGGAAACCGCGCATCGCGCGTTCCACGCCGAGCTGATTTCCGCGTGCCGGATGCCGCTACTCCGCCAGTTCTGCGCCACCCTGCACGATCAGAGCGATCGCTATCGCCGGATTTTTCTCAAGAAGCATGCGCCGGACCGCAACGTACCCGCCGAGCACACAGCGCTCGCGCATGCGATGATCGAGCGCCGCACGCGCGATGCCACGCGCATATTGCGTGAGCACATCGAACGCACCGGGCGCAACATTCAGGCGGCGCTGGCGCTCAGCTCGAAATAGCACTCAATTTGTAGCCCGGATGAGCGTAGCGACATCCGGGACCGACGAGGCCCCGCATATCGCATGCGCGCACACACCGTCATCCAGCAATTTTCGGGATGATGAACTTGTGCCGCTGATTTGCCCGACATGTCAAGTTTCGAACTAAACCTTAGACTGCAGCAGTCGCCGGCTACTTTGCATGGGGTTGTTTTCGATATTTTTGTTGGGAGCCGCGGCGTCGTAGCCCGGATGAGCGAAAGCGATATCCGGGATATATCGAAGCCCCGCATGTCGCTGCGCTCATGCGGGCTACTCCTCATCCCACCGCGCCCCTTTCACTTCTGCTCCTGCGCCTTCATCTCTTCCGCGAACGGTCGCAACGCCTGGCTCATGTCGTCGAGACGCTTTTGCCATTCGGCGCCGGGCATGAAGGCGAGAACGGCGGCGTCGGCGGGCGAGGCCTTGATGAACTCAGGGTCGCGCAGGCTTTCCGCGATGGCGGCTTCGAGCTTTTTGGCGATGTCGTCGGGAACGGCCTTGGGTATCGCAAAACCGCGTTCGGCGGTCATCGTGACCGGGATGCCGGTTTCTTCCGCGGTGGGAATGTCGGGGAGGGACGGTGAGCGCTGCTTCGAGAGAATCGTGATCGCGCGGAGCGGTCCCTTGTTGCCGCCGTGCAATTCGGGGACTTCGCTGACGCTGACCATGCCGACTTCCAGATGGCCGCCCAGGAGATCGGTCCGCTGTACAGCCGTGCCGCGATAGGAAATCTCGTTGGGCTCGACCTTGGCGGCGCCTGCCAGCATGCGGATCGCCAGATGTCCGTTGGTGCCCGCGCCGTTATGGCCGAACGTCACGGAGCCCGGCTTGGCGCGCAGCGCCGCCAGCACGTCGGCAAGCGTGGCGAACTTGCTGTCCGCCGGCACCACGATCACGCTGGGATCGTCCACCACGCGCGCGATCAGGCGAATCTCGTCCATGCTGTACTGGGTCTTGCGCGTCATCGGGATGAAGTTGTAGCCGGGCACGTTGACCACGCCGATCGAATAGGCATCCGGCGCGGCGCGCTGGATGCCGGCAAACGCGATCTCGCCGCCGGCGCCGGGCTTGTTCAGCACGACGAACTTGGCCTTGCCGCCCAGCCGCTGCTCGACGAACGGTAATAGCTTGCGCGCCATGACGTCGGTCGCGCCGCCGGGCGCAAAGCCGATGACGACTTCGATCGGCTTGTCGTCCGGCCATCCCGCCCAGGCTGGCCCGCACGCGGCTATCCCGACGAATGCTGTAACCAGCGCCGCGACCTTGCGATTCATGACATTCCACCCTTTTTCTTGTTGTTGGGCAGTCGCCCCGCCGACGGGCCGCGCGACTGATGATCTATGAGGTTCACTTGTAACTGCCCGGCCCGGCGAAGGACAGCCGGCGCAACGGCACGCATAGCCCCATGAGCGGAGCGACGTACGGGCTTTGGTGGCTATCCCCGCATCATCTCTGCGCGAGCGCAATTGCGCTCGTCGGGACGCGCATTCGCGCGACCCGTTGGCTCATGCGGGCAAGTTGCCGTTTATCGTCGATGACGTGGTTTCGGTTTCGGAGGGTCTGTTCCAGTAATTGCCCGATACCACGCGGCGTCTGATTGCGCGCGCGCCCTGTCGGCGGCAAGATCCGATTGCGCCCGATAGAACTGGCTTAGGCCGAGGTAACAATCGGTGCGTGCCGGTCCGCGAGGTATCCCTTCGCAATTCGTCTGCGCGTCCGCGACGGCAGGAGAGGCCACCAGCAAGACTGTGACGACACTTGCGGTCCAAGGTGCCATACCGCCTCCAGGCGCGTCCGCACGGGCATGCCATCGAGTTCAGTAAGAACTATACCGGCGCATGTTCGCGTTGATCATGCATTTGATCACTTGGCGGTCGCAGCGCCAACATTTGTCCAGGCGTCCCCAGTCGCTTATCCCTGCTGCCCTGTCGGTACACCTGCCCAAGCAATTCGCGGCTCTGTCTTCACATCGCCAATGCTGTGCTTCGGAAGGTGAGTTGACGAGCACTCCGGTGCCTATGAGCGCAATCGCGAAAAAAAGGTGCCGTGTCATGGTCGGACCTCCTGATAAAGGCGCGGGCCGTTTCGTATCCTAGCCCCTCGACTGATCTAAATCCAGCAAGTGTAGCCCGGACGCCAACGGGCCGCCGACGCGCCCCGCGACGAGATGAGCGGTTTGTCCGCTGTAGCCCCACGAGCGAACCCGGATGCGACATCGTGATGGCGGCGCGAAGGACGATGCCTGCCATCGGGATGCCGATCACGAGCGGACCCAGGACAAGCCGCTGCACCGCAACCGCGGTCAGGTAGCCGCACAGCTCCGACGCCAGGAGATGAAGCGAGCGAGAGACGCCGGCGCCCGCGCCTGATGTGGTCAGCAGCGTGTTGGTCTGCCCGTTGTTTTCTGAAGAACGTGGTCCCGGCCGCCGTCCGCAACGCGTGCTGCACGTCCGGCATTGTTAGAATATTGGACTGATTGAGCGGGTCTTGCGAAGCGAAGCCATGCCGCAGTTGCACGAAACCAACGCGTACGGTTCTGGCTAGCGGCTCTTGTTGCCGAGCACGAGCTCGACCGTATGCGCGGCAATCTTGCGAAGCTGGGCCTCATCGCCGAAGGCGCGTTCGAGCACGGCCAATCCGCGCGTTACGGTGACGATGTGCAAGGCAGCGCTCGCGGGGTCGCCGTTGAACTCGCCTCGCGCCGCGCCCTCCGACAAGGCTTGCTGAACCAGGCCTGTGATGCGTGCCACCAGATCTGCAAACGTCTGGCGCGCGTTCTCGTCCAGCCCTTCGCCTTCGACGGAGCCGAGCTCCATCAGTCCTCGCGTGGTCGGACAGCCGCGGGGCGGTGAGCCGGAACGGAAATTCTTGATCGTCAGTTCCAAAAACGCCGTGAGGCGCTCGCGCAAGGTCCCCGAGCCGAGCGTCTTTTGCAGCGCGTTCAGATATTCGCTCGCATAGCGCTGGTAGGCGCAGAGAAACAGCGCTTCCTTGCTGCCGAAGGCATTGTAGAGACTACCGCGCTGGACGCCCGCGTCACGCGCGATGTCCGAGAGCGACGTTCCCCGCACCCCGTTGCGCCAGAATTGATCGAACGCGATGCGCAGGACGTCGTCGTGGTCAAACTCTCGCGGCCTCACGTTTCCCTCCTGGGTGCGACATCGGTCCAATGCCCCACCTCACGCCGGTCAAAAAGTATTTGACATGACGTCAAGAATGTCGAATATCGATTTTAACAACGTGTCAAAAACTATTGATAGCCCATTTTGTCAACGGGGTGAACAACCCCTGCGGGAGCCGCCAAGCGTGCGTCCGCATTGCCGTCTTTGAAAGGACCCGCGATGCCGCTCATTCACATCTCCCTGCGCGCCGGAAAGCCGGATGCCTACCGGCAGGCGATCTTCGACAGTCTCTACCGCGCGATGCGGGAGGCGTTGGATGTGCCCGAAGACGACCAGTTCATGACCATCCGGGAGCATGAGCCTGCCAACTTCCGCTACAGCGCGTCCTGCTATGGCGTCAGCCGGAGCGAGGATGTCGTGTACATCCAGATCACCGTGTTCAACACCCGCACCGCGGAGCAGAAAAAAGCACTGTTCCGGCGGACCGCGGAGCTGCTCGCCGAAAACCCCGGCATCCGGCCGGAAAACGTATTCGTGAATATTCTCGAATCCGCAAAGGAGAATTGGTCGGTCGGCCACGGCGTCGCGCAATTCGCCTGAGGCGGGATGCGATTTTGCTGCAACGTCTGCCAACGCCGGGCGGGCCAAGCATCTGTGCACTTGCCTGCCATGATGCTGCGGGTGCGCCCGGGTTGACTCGCGTCCGGGAATGTCTTCGCATCTGGTTGCTGACCAGGTGTGAGAGGTGCGCCCATGACGGAGTGGTATTTTGTTTGGGTCGAAGGTCTGCGCGGGCCCGTGCCGCAAAAGTGGTCGTCGGACGGGCTCTGGGGGCAGGTGGGCCGTCAGGATGTCATTGTCCGCTTCACGCTTGACGATGCGGAGGCGCGTCTGTCGCTCGATGAATTGGCAAGGCTGCATCCGGTTCCCGACGGGAGATAGCCGGCCACCGTTGGCGGCCGCCACAAGATTTTCACACCTGGCTTCGGTCTCACACTTTGTGTTGTTGGGAACATTGCGAATTCAACTTCGTTGCCGGTTGAACGGGGCGCAAAGAGGCACCACTGTCCCGTGTTCAGTTCGCGGCATCAGCGGATTGAACGAGACCTTGCGAACCAGCGCATGCTGGTGAGGACGAGCGATCAGGATCCGATACCCTTGACGCCTTTATAGTCCGCAAGGAGCAGCCGCGCACGGTCAGACCGCGCACGCGGCTTTCAACCAACCAAGCCAGCTAAGGAGTCGTGCATGAAGTTGAACTCGGCACAGGTGGAACGCGCCTTGAAGCAGTTCGAAGCCCAGGCGCTTCCCGACGACCATCCGGTGGTTCCGCAACTCGCCAGCATGTTCGGGGAACATACGTTCTTCCTCGACAGCGGCGGCCTCAACGTCCTGGAACCGACCGAGGCTACCGGGTCGGAGGAGGCCGTCGGCATGATCGTAAACCTGGCCTATTGGAGCGATGAGACGCTGACGAAACTGTCGCCGCACGAGCCCGAGCCCACAGGCGTGGTCGTCAGCCTCGAATCCAGACACTGACGCTCGCGATTGAGGGAGCGATCATTTCGCGGCGGGTTCGGCCACGTGGCATGAGGCCGGACCCGCGGCGATTTGTCAGGTCCGCTCGTGGGTGTGGCGTAGACGAGTCAGGCCTCGAAATGAACCCCGATCCGCGTCTCCTTGCGCCAGATGACGCGGCACGGCAGATGGCGGTGGTCGGCCTCGACCACCAGCGTGAAACGTTCCGGAATGCCGACCGGCGAGCCGACCTCGAGCGCGGCGCCGGTTTCGGAGAAGTTGCGGATCGTGCAGTCGATGACGGCGCCGCCGCCAAACGAAATCTTGCCGCCCTTCAACAGGCGCCGCCGTGGTGCTGTTCTGTGCTCGTCCATTGCAGGACCTCCGCCTGAACAGCGGAGTCTTTGACCATCAAAGTTACTATCCCGTTACCGTATGTCGCAGTTCTTAATGCAACGCCAGGTGGTGCCGCAATTCTGTCCGGCCGCTCATCGGGTCTGGCCATCCGTCCGCGCCCGCCGCCCCTCGATCGGATAGCCCGGGTCGTTGAAGCCCGGCGTCGAGGGATGGCCGCTCACCACCAGCCGATCGATCAGCGCCTCGTCCTCGGCTGTGAAGCGATAATCGAGTGCCTTCAGGTAATCGTCCCATTGCTCCTCGGTGCGCGGGCCTGCGATGACAGCCGAGACGAACGACGAATTCAGCACCCATGAAACCGCGAACTGCCCGGCGGTGATGCCGCGGGCCTCGGCGTGCTGCTTGATCTCCTGCGCGAGCTGCAGCGATTCCGGCCGCCATTCGGTCTGCATCATGCGCTTGTCGGCGCGGCCGGCGCGCGTCTCCTTGTCGGGGGCGGCATCGGGCTTGTACTTGCCGGTCAGCACGCCGCGCGCCAGCGGGCTATAAGGCACGATGCCGAGGCCGTAATAGCCGCAGGCCGGAAAATGCTCGACCTCGGGCATCCGGTTCATGGCGTTGTAATAGGGCTGGCTGACGATTGGGCGGTCGATGCCGTTATTGTCGCAGATGTTGCAGATCTCGGCGACGCGCCACGCGCGGTAGTTCGACACGCCGAAATAGCGGATCTTGCCTTGGCGCATCAGGTCACCGATGGCGCGCACCGTTTCCTCCAGCGGCGTCGCGTGGTCCTCCTTGTGCAAATAGTAGATGTCGATGTGATCGGTGCCGAGCCGCTTCAGGCTTTCGTCGGCTGCCTGCAGCACCCAGCGCCGCGACAACCCGCCGCGATTGGGATCGTCGCCGATCTGGTTGGCGAGCTTGGTCGCCAGAATCCAGTTGTGCCGGTTGTTCGAAATGGCGCGGCCGACCACCTGCTCGGACTGGCCGCCATTATAGGCGTCCGCAGAGTCGATGAAGTTGATGCCGGCCTCGCGCGCCTTGGCGACGATGCGCGACGACGTCGCCTCGTCGGTCGGGCCGCCGAACATCATTGTGCCCAGACAGATCGGCGAAATCTTCAGGCCGCTGCGGCCAAGGTGGCGGTATTGCATGGGATCCTCACATTCGCTGCATCTACTCCCTCGCCCCGCACTTGCGGGGAGAGGGTTGGGGTGAGGGGCTCTCTCCGCGGGCTACGATCCATCGATAGACCGGTACGCCCTCACCCGGACTGCACCGGACGATGCTTCGCATCGCCGAGGCAGTCCGACCTCTCCCCGCAAGCGGGGCGAGGTAAGAAAGCGCCTCAACCCTCGCTCTTCAATATCTTGAACACGCCGCTCGCCATCGCGATACAGCGTTTGTCGACGGTCACCTCGGTGGTGATGAAAATCAGGCTGCGGGTCGAGCGTACCACATGCGGCCTCGAGATCAGGACTTCGCCGATCTTGCCGGCTTCGACAAAGTGGGTATCGAGCTGCACGGTCGCCAGTGTCGGCTTGCCCGAGACATAGCGGGCGGTCATGCCGCAGGTGCGGTCGGCAAACGTCATGAGCACGCCGCCCTGCACCAGGCCGCGGCGGTTGTGATGTTTGTCCTCGGTGGCGAGTGCATATTCGTGCGTGCCGTCGACCACGCGCTGCCATAGCGGGCCGATCAGGTGCAGGAAACCCGTGGTTTCGACGATCTTCCAGCCGTCGGATTTGAGTTTGTCCGCGGCTTTGCTCGTCATGTCGTGCTGTCCATTCCCTGCGGGTTGTCATGCGGTCTGGGTCATTTCATCTGATGCGCTGGTGTTGTAGTCAAGCAGGATGGCCCGGTCATTTGACGATACCACCCGGCGGAATATCGCACAGCTCTGCGCGGCATTCACGCGGGTGCCCTCGGGCGACACGGAGCCTGATCTGAAGCGCGCGGCCGTGGCAATTGCGCTGACGGAAGCCGAGGCCGGAGGGGGCACGACGTTTCTGCTGACCCGCCGCGCCGCGACCTTGCGTTCGCACGCCGCCCAATGGGCGCTGCCCGGCGGGCGCTGCGACCACGGCGAGACGCAGGCTCAGGCCGCTCTGCGCGAACTGCATGAAGAGCTTGGCGTTGGCCTTGGGGAGGGCGATGTGCTCGGCCTGCTCGACGATTATCCGACCCGATCAGGCTATCTGATCACGCCGGTGGTGGTCTGGGTGGGCACCAGCACCGAACTCGTCCCTAACCCGGCAGAGGTCGCCTCGGTGCATCGCGTCGCGCTCGACGATATCGAGCGGGGCGACGCCTTCAGCTTCACCACGATCCCCGAAAGCACGCGCCGCGTGATCCGCTTCCGCCATGCCGGTCAGCATATCCACGCGCCGACGGCGGCGCTGATCTATCAATTTGCCGAACTGCTGGCGGGAAGAAACACCCGCGTCGCGGAACTGGAACAGCCGGTATTTGCGTGGAGGTAGGATCCCGCATTCATCTCACGATGTGAGATGCTGTGCCGTGTCGACGTGAACGCCTCATTCGGAAGTCAACTTGCGAATACGGATCGTTTCAGCGACGATGGCCGCGCCAACAATAAAAACAGTCCTGGGAGCGCGCTCATCATGTCCACGTGGATCAAGAGCTTTTGTGTCGTCGCCGTACTGCTCGGTGTGAGCGTCGCCGTCGATCAAGCGCAAGCGCAAAACTATCCTACCCGCGCCATCACGCTGGTGATC
>Ga0307499_10000269_pt1 | contig 19300 bp, 13 predicted proteins | sample 13_S_MG_FD_201363 | JGI IMG/M metagenome (GOLD analysis project Ga0307499, IMG submission 201363) | Soil microbial communities from Populus trichocarpa stands in riparian zone in the Pacific Northwest, United States - 13_S | ecosystem: Environmental > Terrestrial > Soil > Riparian zone > Trees... | reverse complement strand
ATGCGCCAGGAGTTCGACACGCTGGAGCCACTGCTGCAGGATCTCGCCACCCGCGGGCTGACGTACGGCATCCATCTGCTGGTCAGCGCGAACCGCTGGTCGGAGATCCGCCCGTGGCTGCGGGACATGCTGCGTACCCGGTTCGAGCTCCGGCTGGCCGACCCGATGGATTCCGAAGTGGACTTCCGGGCCGCCCGCACGGTGCCCGAGCAGCCCGGTCGAGGGATGACGGCGGACAAGTTCCACTACCTCGCCGCGCTGCCCCGCCTCGACGGCCGGCCGAGCACCGACGACCTGGTGGACGCCGGACACGCGGTGGTGGAAGGGATCCGGGAGGCCTGGACCGGCCCGGCCGCGCCGCCGGTCCGGCTGCTGCCCACCCGGCTGCTGGTCGACGAGCTCCCGCCGGCCGAGCCCGGCCCGAAGCTCGCGATCGGGCTGGACGAGCAGCGGCTGGCGCCGGTCTGGCACGACTTCGGGACCGTCCCGCACCTGCTCGTCTTCGGCGACACCGAGACCGGCAAGAGCAACCTGCTGCGGCACGTGGCCCGCACGGTCACCACGATGTACAGCCCGGACGAGGCCCGCATCCTGTGCGCCGACCCGCGCCGGCAGCTGCACGACGCGGTCCCGGCCAGCCACCAGCTCGCCTACGCGCTGAACAGCGACACGCTGGCCGACGTGGTCAAGCAGGCGGTACCGCCGATCGCGGCGCGGGTGCCGGGCCCGGACATCACCCCGGACCGGCTGTCCACACGCGACTGGTGGACCGGGCCGCGGCTGTTCGTGCTGATCGACGACTACGACCTGCTGGCCGACCCGATGAACAGCCCGCTCGCCGGCCTGGTCGGCCTGGCCGCGCAGGGCGCCGAGATCGGCCTGCACATCGTGCTGGCCCGGACCACCTCGAACGCGATGCGGGCGATGAGCGAGCCGCTGATCCGCCGGCTGTACGACCTGGCCACGCCGGCCCTGCTGCTGTCCTGCCGGCGCGAGGAGGGCCAGTTCCTCGGCGACGCCAAGCCGCTGGTGCTGCCCCGCGGCCGGGCCCAGCTGGTCAGCCGCCGGGACGGCGTCCGGCTGGTCCAGACCCCACTGCTGCCCGAAGCCGGAGGCACCCCATGACCGTGCTGGCCCGCCGACCCGCTTCGCTCCGCTCCTCGGGCCTTGGCGGCCCTACGATGCCCACTCCGGAGGCCGGCTCATGACAACGACCGTCCAGACCCCCGAACTCTGCCGCATCGTGCTGGTCGCTCCGACCGGGTCGGTCGAGATGGCGCTGCCCAGCACGGTCGCGCTGTGCGACCTGCTGCCGGCGTTGGTGCACCAGGCCAGCTCGGCATCCGCCGGCGCCGCTGGTGCCGCTGGTGCCGCTGGTGCCGCTGGTGCCGCTGGTGCCGCTGGTGCCGCCGGCGCCGCCGGTGCCGCTGGCGCGGCTGGCGCGGCTGGCGCGGACGAGTGGGTGCTGCAGCGGCTCGGCGAGGAGCCGCTGGACGAGGAGCTCACCCCGACCGCGCTCGGCATCCGCGACGGCGAGCTGCTGTACCTGCGGCCCCGGCCGGACCGGATGCCGCCGGTGCACTTCGACGACCTCATCGACGGGCTCGCCACCGGGGTGCGCGACCGCGCCGACCGCTGGCGTGGCTGGATGACCCGGCAGCTGTTCCTGGCCGTGGCCGCCGCCAGCCTGCTGCTCGGCTTCGGGTTGCTGCGCACCGCCCCACCGGCCAGCGCGGCCGTGCTCGGCGGCGCCTGCGCCGGGGTGCTGCTGGCGGCCGGCGGCATCTGCTCCCGGGCGTTCGGCGACGCGGCGTCGGGGCTGGTCTTCGGCTGCGCCGCGGTGCCGTACGCCGGCTACGCCGGGCTGCTCGTGCCGACCCTGCCGGCTCCGGCGAGCTTCGCCGCGCCGAACGTGCTCTGCCTGGCGGTGGCCGGCGGCGTCGCCGCGCTGTTCGCGATGGGGCTGGTCGGCGAGGTCAAGCCGATGTTCCTGGCGGTCGCGCTCGGCTTCGGCGCGACCGCGGCCGGCGCCGCGCTGCTGTCGGAGAACGGCGGTCCGGCGGCCGGCGGTGCCGCGGTCGCGGTCATCCTGGCGCTGCTGGTCGGCCTGCTCGCGCCGAACCTGGCGTTCCGGCTGGCCCGGCTGCGGCTGCCGATGCTGCCGCGCGGGGCCGACGACCTCGCCGCCGACATCGAGCCGTACCGCCCGGACGCGGTACTGACCGCGGCCGCCACCGCCGACCGGTACGTCAGCTGGCTGTTCGGGATGGTCGGCGCGGTCAGCACGGTCGGCCTGGCGGTGCTGATCCGGGCCGGTGGATGGGCCCCGCTCGGCCTGGCCGGCGCGCTCAGCCTGGTGCTGCTGCTGCGCGCCAGGGCGCTGCTGTCGGCCTGGCAGCGGATCGCCGCGCTGCTGCCGGCCGCGGTCGGGATCGCCCTGCTGGCCTGGCACTTCGGCACCACCCCCGGCCAGGCTGGGGCGCCCGCGCTGGCCGGCTGGGTCGGCGGCCTGCTGCTGCTGGCCGGCGCGGCGGTGCTGGCCGCGCACCAGCTGCCCGGCCGCCGGCTGCTGCCGTACTGGGGCCGGCTGGCCGACATCGCCGAGTACCTCGCGGTGATCGCCGTGCTGCCGCTGACCGCGGCCGTCTTCGGCCTGCTCGGCTGGGCCCGCGCGCTCGCCGGCTGACCGACCCCCGATACCCGACCGTCCATTCGCGACCGTCCAGACCCGACCGTCCAGACCCGACCGTCCAGCCACGTCCAGCCACGACCAGCCAGAAAGGACCGTCATGCAGAGCCGCCGGGACCAGTTGCAGGCCCACCTGTTCGTCACCGGGCGGATGGTGTCCGCGCTGCTGCGGGCCGAGCCGGACGCCCAGCACACCCCGCTGCGCCGGTTCAGCGTCGGCACCGCGACCGGCGCCCTGCTCGCCGTGCTGTTGCTGATCGGGTACGCGGTGGTCGGCTTCATCGCGCCCGGCGGCAGCCAGAAGTTCCGTACCCCCGGGGCGCTGGTGGTGGAGAAGGAGACCGGCACCCGGTACGTGCTGATCGACGGCACGCTCCGGCCGGTGCTCAACTTCACCTCGGCGAAGCTGATCCTCGGCGCCGATCTGACCGTGGTGAACGTGTCCCGCCGTTCGCTGGCCGGCGTCCCGCACGGCCAGCCGGTCGGCATCGTGTCCGCCCCGGACGCGCTGCCCGACCCGAAGAACCTGGGCGGCAGCTGGTGGCAGGTGTGCGCGGCGACCCGCGCGGACGTCAGCGGGATGGACCAACCCAGCGCGATCCTCAACGTGCGCGGCGGGCCGACCGGCTCGGCGCTCGGGCCTGCCGACGCGCTGCTGGTCCGGGCCCCGGGTGGAGCGCTCTACCTGGTCTGGAACAGCCGGCGGCTGCTGATCCCGGCCGGCGGCACGCTGAACGCCCTCGGCTACGGCGCGGCCCGCCAGCTCCCGGTCGCCGCCAGCTGGCTGACCCCGCTGCCGGTCGGCCCGGACCTGCGCGCGCCGGCGGTGCCCGGCCGCGGTCGCCCCGGCCCGGCGCTGGACGGCAGGCCGACCCGGATCGGCCAGCTGTTCGTGGTCGACACCGCCAGCGGCGAGCAGTTCTTCCTGCTCCGCCCGGACGGCCTGGCCCCGCTCACCCGCACCGGCGCGGCCCTGGTACTCGGTGACCGGCGCACCGCGGCCGCGTACGCCGGAGCGGTGGTGGCAGCGAAGCCGCTGTCCGCGGCCGGGCTGGCCGGGGCGCCGCGGGCGGCCACCTCCGCGGTGCGGGACGGGCTGCCGGCCAGCCCGCCGGCCGTGGTCAACGTGCCCGACGGCCAGGCGCCCTGCCTGGACGCGCACCTGGCTGGCGGCGCGACCGGTGCCGACGTGCAGGTGCGGCTGGACACCCCGGCGGCCGGCAGCGCACCCGCCCGGCCGGCGACCGCACCGGCGAACGGCGGACCGGCGCTGGCCGACCGGATCCGGGTCGCGCCGGGAACCGGCCTGCTGGTCCGGGCGCAGCCGGGCCCGCGGGTGACCGACGGAACGCTCTACCTGCTGGTCGACACCGGCGTGCGCTACCCGCTGCCGGACGACCAGGTGGCCGGCACGCTCGGCTACGACCCGGCGCGGGCGGTCGAGGTGCCCGGCCCGCTGCTGTCGCTGGTGCCGGCCGGCCGGCCGCTGGACCCGGCGGCGGCCAGCAGCACCGTCCCGCTCGACCCGCAGGCCGATCCGGCCGACCCGGCTGACTCCGCCGACCCGGCCGACTCCGCCGGCGGCACTCAATAGCGGAATCCGGTAGCGGGATCCGGTAGCGGATTCCGGTAGCGGGACCTACAGACGCCACCGGCCGGCCCGGCCGGTGGGACCCAGCGCGCCCGGCACCAGCCGGCCGCGAACCGACGATCACCGTGGAGGTGACCGGAATGCCAGACCCGACCGCAGCCGGTATGGACGGCATCACCCAGGCCGATCCGGCGGCCATGCTGCAGGCGCACCAGACCTACGAGACCACGGTCAACGCGTCCAACGAGGCCTGGAACCGCATCTACGACGAGGCCAACGCCCTGCGCACGACGTACACCGGCGAGTCCGGGAACAACTTCCAGATCGCCTGCGGCCACTGGCTGGACAACTTCGCCATCGTCATCCAGAACCTGACCCTGATGCGGGACGCGCTCAACACCTCGGTCGGGTCGTACACCCGCAACGAGGGCGACAACGCCGGCCAGGCCCAGCAACTGGTGACCGCCGCCTCGGTCACGATCCCGAACGTCCTGTAGGCCACACCCGATCCGACCCGAAGGAGCCGACAGATGCCGATCGACGGAGGCGGAGCTTTCAGCTTCCAGTTCGCCCCGGCTGCCGCCGTGCAGCAGGACATGGCGACCATCCAGACCCAGATCGACCAGGCGATCGCGAACCTGGACCAGTACTCCAACCAGCAGCTGAACTACTGGACCAGCACCGCCCGGGCGACCTACAACGGCGCCAAGGCCAAGTGGGACGCGGCGGCCCAGGAGATGTCCCAGATCCTGCAGCGGATGCATGTGGGCCTCGGGAACATCCACGACAACTTCCGGACCACCGAGAACTTCGTCACCGGGCTGTGGTAGCCGCCTCGCCCCGGCGGTGGCCCGGCCACCGCCGGGGCGGGCGTCCCCGGCCCATCCTCGAAAGGAGCTGACGATGGCCCCCAAGAACGACGGCAAGGACGGCCTGGTCGTCGACCCGAAGGCGATCACGACGAGCAGCGACGTGGCCGACCACTGGGGCACGTTCCTGAACACGCTGCTCCCCAAACTCCGTGCCATCAAGGTCAAGGCCGGCACGTTCCCGGAGGCGACCGAGTTCGCCAACACGGTCACGACGCGGATCACCGAGCTGGTCGCCAACGTCGAGGGCAGCAGCAACGCGCTGAAGACGATCGGCACCGACCTGAAGACCGTCGCCGCCAGCTACACCGACACCGAGAACCAGAACACCGACGACGCGGCGAAGCTGGCCGGGCTGGTGCACGGCGTGGACCAGTTCCTGCCCGGCGCGAAGGGCACCATGCCGGCGCCGGTCCCGACCAGCACCGTGCAACTGCCACCGCCCAACAAGTAACCCGACGACCGACACGGAGGTGCAGCCATGCCCGAACCGGGGGCGGGAGCCGGCAGCCTGGAGGCCATCGCCGCGGCGATCATGGCCGGCGAACCGGAATCGATCAGGCGGGCCGGCACCGCCTTCGGCGATGCCAGCAACGACTACGGCCAGGCCGGCCAGGGCTACCAGACCGACACGAAGAGCCTCATGACCACCTGGGAGGGGGGCGGCGCCGACGCGTACCAGGGCGTCGCCAACCGCACGGTCAACTACCTGCAGACCACCGCCGACACCATCGCGCCCAACCAGGCCGCACTCACCGGTGCGGCGCAGGCGCTGGACGAGGCGCAGCGGGCGATCACCGAGTACCTCGCCCGCGCCGCCGAGTACCGCACCGCGATGGCCGCGAACGAGCAGGCCCCGGATGAGGCGGCGCTGGCCGAGGAGGCGCAGAAGATTCAGGACCGGCTGGCGCACGCCTACCGGGCCGCGCTCACCACGCTGAAGCCGATCGAGACCGCCGAACAGACGGTCGGCAAGGACGGCAACAACCAGCCCAAAGCCAACGACCCGGCCGCGGTGGACGACCCGGCCGCGGCGGACGCTGACCCGGACGCACCCGACGACGCGCCGGCCGACCCGCCCGCCGACCCACCCGGCGCGGCCGACGTGCCCGGCGGCGCGGCCCCCGATGCGCCGGCAGCAGGGCCGGATGGCGCCCCCGGCGACCTTCCCGGGATGCCGCCGGGGGCGAACCTGGTGACCGACGGCACCGGGCTGCCGGGCGACCCCGGCGATACCGGCCAGCCGGCGCCGGCCGGCCTGCCGGCGGCGCCGACCGGGCTGGTGCCGGCGACCGGCAGCACCCCACTGTCCACAACGGACAACCTGGCTACCTCCACTGTGGACGGATACGGCCCGGCACCCGGCGTTCCGGTGGTGCCCGGCATCGGCAGCCCGCTGGGCCCGAGCCTGGTGGCTGGCCCGGCGGCCGGCGTGCCGCCGACCGGCGTCGGCACCCCCGGCACCGGGTGCTCCGCCAGCACCCGGTGCACCGACCCGTCCTGCGCCGACCCGGGGCACGGCATCAAGCCCGGGGAGCTGCCGATGCCGTCCATCGGTGGCCACCTCAAGACGCCCGTCCCGGCCCCGGGCGGGCCCGGCGGGCCGGCGATCCCCGGTGGCCCGGGCAACTCCGCCGCTCCGAGCATCCCGGGCGGGTACAGCACCCCGGGCCTCCCCGGCGCGCCCGGGCCGGCGCTGCCGGGCGGGCCCGAGGTGCCGGGGGTGCCGGCCACGCCGGCGGTCGCGCCGGCACTGTCCACTCCGGGCACGACGCTGAACACCTTCGGCAGCCGGCCGGACGCCGTCGCCGCCGTGGTCGGGCCGACCGCGCCGGCGGTGCCGGTGGCGGCCGGCGCACCCACCACCGCGGGGCTCGGCGGCATCCCGCCGCTGGGCGGCGGCATGCCGGCCCTGGCCGGCGGCGCGGCGCTCACGTCCGCGACCGGCACGACGCTGGCCAGCAGCCGGTTCCCCGGCGGGTCCGGGCCGGAGCCGGAGCCGGCCTGGCAGCGCGACGCCTGGCAGCGGCCGGCCGGGCCGGAGCAGCCGGCCGGGCCCGGGCGCCCGGCGCCGGCCGTCCCGGTCGCCGGTGGCCTGTCCGGCGGCCTGCCCGCCGGGCCCGGCCGGGGAGCGGTGGCCGGCCGGATCCGGGTGCTCGGCAGTGACGACTGGGACGACGCCGACGCGGTGACCGAGGCCATCGGCCGCCCCCGCTGACCACGACCCGATACCGGAGGAAGGAACAGACCCGATGGACCACCAGGATCTCGCCGCCGAACTGCATGACCTGCAGGCGGAGTACCAGCAGACCAGGCAGCGGCTGGCCACGATGCAGGACGGCTGGGCCGGCAACACCGCGACCGCCCGCGCCAAGGGCCGGCAGGTATCGGCCACAGTGGACGGTCGCGGCCGGCTCACCGAGGTCAGGTTCCACGGCCAGGGCTACCGATCGATGCCGGCGGCCGAGCTGGGCACGCTGGTGGTCGAGACCGTCAACCGGGCGCACGCGGACGTGCAGCGGCAGCTGTGGGCGTCCGCCGCCGGGTATCTGCCGACCGGCGTCACCGTGGATGACGTCGTCGGCGGCGACTTCAACTGGGCCAGCACGCTGTCCGCGGAGATCCGGCTGCCGGCGCTGGTCCAGGATCTACTGGACCGCGCCGACGCCGCGCCGGCCGCGCCGACGCCCACGCCGGACGGGAGGTAGCCGGCCATGGCAGGAGACGACGGCCAGCCGCAGCCGGTCATCCCCGATCCGAACGTGCCGCCGCCCGGCAACGGCGGCACCGCGCCCCCGGCCGGCAACGGCACCCCGGCCGGCAACGGCAACGGCGGTGACAACGGGGGCAGCGTCACCGGCGACTACCCGCTGCACCCGGGCGAGACCGACCCGTGGATCCAGCGCTGGGACGCCATCGTCAACCAGATCTACGGCGGCGGCGCCAACCCGAACACGATGTACGACCTGGCCGCGAACCTGGCCCTGCTCCTCGCCTTCAAGCAGCAGTACGCCGACGCCGACGTGAAGATCGCGTTCGACAGCCTCACCGGGGAGAATGGCGCCTGGAAGGGCCCGGCCAGCCAGGTGTTCAAGCGGATCGGCGACGGCATCAGCGCGCACATGGCGCTGACCACCGCGGCGATCGCGAACCCGAAGTACGACCAGCTGCTCAGCGAGGCCGGCTACGCGCATGCGGACGCGATGAGCGCGATGAGCGACATCGTCGCCAACAACTCGTTCACGCTGCCCCCGGTCATCTCGGCCGGCGAAACCGAGGGCACCGCGCGGTTCAACTACATCGCCGCGGTGCCGCAGGCCGAACAGGTGCTGGCGACGCTCAAGACCGCGTATTCCAGCCGGAGCGGGCTGTTCACGGTGGTCCCCAAGGCGCCGGACTTCCAGACCGCGCCGGCCGCGCCGATACCGCTGCCGCCGCAGCCGAAGGTGCCGCAGCCGAAAGTGCCGCAGCCCCCGCCGCCGCCGAAGCAGCAGCCGCCACCCAAGCCGGATCTCCCACCGGGGGCCGGTGCACCCCCGAACGCTCCCGGCGGCCCGGGCCCGGGCGGCCTCCCCGGCGGCCCGGATGCCGGTGGCCTGCCCGGTGGGCCCGATGCCGGCGGGCTGCCGGGTGGCCCGGGCCCGCTGGGCCTGCCGGGTGGGCCCGATGCGGGCGGGCTGCCGGGTGGTCCGGACCCGCTGGGTCTGCCGGGTGGCCCCGATGCCGGCGGCCTGCCCGGTGGGCCCGAGCCGGGCGGCCTGCCGGGTGGTCCGGACGGGCTGGCCGGTGCCCCGACCCTGCTGGCCGGCGTCCCGGCCGGGTCGGGCCTGCCGGGTGATCCGGCCGGGCTGCCGGCCGGCTCGGGCGCCCTGCCGGTGCTGCCCGGTGGCCCGGCCGGCCCGGCGGACCTGACCGGCGGTCCCGGCGAGCTGCCGGGCGGTTCGGGTGTCCTGCCCGTCCTGCCCGGTTTTCCGGGACCGGGTGGTGGGCCGGGCGGTGCGTTCCGGGCCGGCCCCGGCGGGCCGCCGGTCGCGGCGGTGCCGATCGGCCCGGACGGGCAGCCGCTGCGCGGGCCGAACGGCGAGCCGCTGGTGCTCGGCCCGGACGGAAGGCCGCTGCCGGGCGGGCTGGGCGCGATCCCCGGCCTGCGCCGGTTCGACCCCACCGGCGGGCGGCCGGTGGACCCGTTCGAGCCGCCGGTGGCGCCCCGGCTGCCGTTGCACACCGCGGGCGGCGGCGGCCTGCCGGCCGGTGTCGGCGGCCGGCCGGGCCTCCCGGAGACGGCCGGCCCGCTGGAGGGGGCCGTCCCGGGCCGGCCCGGGACTCCGGCCGTGCCCGAGGTCGGGACGGTCCGGGCGCCCGCGTTCGGTTCGCCGTTCCAGCGCGGGGTTGGGCCGGCGACCGCCGCGCAGGAGCTCGGCGCCGAGGCCGCCGCCGCCCGGCTGGGCGCCGGCGCCGGGTCGGGCGGCATGTACCCGCCACCGATGATGGGTGGCGGTGGCGCCGGCGGTGACCAGAACCGGGACCGCGAGCGCGGCACCTGGCTGCTCGAGGACGACGAGGTCTGGACCGACGGCGCCGCACCGGTCGGCGTCCTGGGCCGCGCCGACGCCACCTGACCGAACGACCGGCTCGAGCTGTGCCGGCCCAGACCGACCCGCGCCGGCCCGGACCGACCGCGCCGGCAGACCGACCCGCGCCGGCCCGGACCGACCCGACCCGCGCCGGCCCAGACCGGTCCGAGCAGTGCCGGCCCAGACCGGCCCGACCCGCGCCGACCGAGCCCGGCCCGGACCGACCCGCGCCGGCCCGGCGCGGCGTGGCCGACCCGGGGCGGCGACGGAAGCACCTTGGCTGGCCGACCGGCCGGCGATCAGACGAGGAGGAACCTGCGGTGAGCCGGCGCGTACTGGAGGTCTCGCCCACCGAGCCGGGCTGCCACCGGCGCATCTCGGACGCGCTGCGCTCCGCCGGCAGCGGCTCGATCATCAGCGTGCGGCCGGGCGAGTACCGGGAGACGCTGTACCTGGACGCCCCGGTCACGATCACCGCCAGCGCGGGCCGGGGCAGCGTCACGGTCACCGGCGCCGACGGCCCGGCGCTGGTGATGGGCACCGACGTGGCCACGCTGGCCGGCCTGGTGCTGGCCAACCGGGACGCCGCCAAGCCGACCGTGGACGTCGGCACCGGCCGGCTCCGGCTGGACGGCTGCGAGCTGCGGGCCGAGGCGCCGGCGGCGGTGTTCCTGCGCAACGGGGCGTCGCTGGTGCTCGCCGACTGCCTGGTCACCAACCCGGCCGGTGCCGGGCTGGTGGCGATCGAGGACGCCACCGGGGCGGTCGACCGCTGCACGTTCCAGGGGCTGGGCGCGAGCGCGGTGGTGATCCGGTCCGGTGCCGACCCGGTGCTGCGCGACTGCGTGATCAGCGACGTGTCCGGCAACGGGGTCTGCGGCACCGACGGCGGCCGGGGCACCGTTCACGGCGGCGAGATCGCCCGCACCACCGGCCCCGCGGTGGCGCTGGAGAAGCGGGCCAGCACCAGGTTCATCGGCACCCGGATCCAGCAGGTGTCCGACGCCGGTGTCTACGTCACCGGGGCGCGCGGCACCCTGGACGGCTGCGAGATCAGCGACACCGCCGGCGACGGGATCCTGCTGGCCGGCGGCGCCGAGCCGGTCGTCCGCAACACGGTGGTCCGCCGGCCGCGCGGCCATGGCGTGCGGGTCACCGGCCGGTCCCGCGGCAGCTTCGAGGGTTGCACGATCGACGACACCCCGGTCGGCGGCGTGCTGGTCGACGGCGGCAGCGACCCGGTCTTCACCGGCGGCACGATCTCCGGCTGCGCGGACGCCGCGGTGCTGGTGACCGAGGGCTCGGCCGGTACCTTCGACGGCATCGGGATCAGCGCCGCCCGGCAGCACGGCGTCCGGGTCTGGTCCGGCGCCAGCCCGGTGCTGCGCAACCTGCGGGTCACCGGCTGCGGCGGGCACGCCCTGCTGGCCGGCGAGAACGGCCGCGGCCGGGTGGCGGACTCGTCGTTCGCCGACACCCGGTACGCGTCCGTGCGCGCCGCCGCGGGCGGCAGCCTGGAGCTGCACGGCTGCCAGTTGGCCGGCAGCGACGACGTGGCCGTACTGGCCGAGGCCGGCGGCACGGTCACGCTGCACGGCTGCGAGATCAGCGGCGGGCGCACCGGCGGCGTGCTGGCCGGCCGGGACGGCGAGGTCTCGCTCACCGGCACCCGGGTGCGTGACTGCGCCGGCACCGGCGTGCGGTTCGCGGCCGGCTCGCGCGGCCAGCTGACCGACTGCACGGCCGCCGGCAACACCGGCGACGGCGTCGAGGTGGCCAGCGACCAGCCGATCACGCTGCGCGGCACCGAGCTGCGCGACAACGGCGGCGCCGGGCTGCGGCAGGCCGGGCCGGCCCCCCGGCTCACCGTCGACGGCCTGATCAGCGTCGGCAACCGGGCCCGCGACGAGTACCAGCAGTCGCATTCGGACAGTCCACAGCAGACAGTGGACGGGCTGCTCGCCGAACTGGCCGGGCTGGTCGGCCTGGCCGGGGTCAAGCGCGAGGTCGCCGCGCTGGTCAGCCTGCAGCAGTTGGGCCAGCGCCGGGCCGCGGCCGGGCTGCCGGTGCCGCCGATGAGCCGGCACCTGGTCTTCGCCGGGCCGCCCGGCACCGGCAAGACCACGGTCGCCCGGCTGTACGGCCGGATCCTGGCCGCGCTCGGCGTGCTGCGTACCGGACACGTCGTCGAGGTCGCCCGGGCCGACCTGGTCGCCCAGGTCGTCGGCGGCACCGCGATCAAGACCACCGAGCGGTTCACCGAGGCCCGCGGCGGTGTGCTGTTCGTGGACGAGGCCTACACGCTGGCCGCCGAGGCCGGCGGCAGCGCCGACTTCGGCCGGGAGGCGATCGACACGCTGGTCAAGCTGATGGAGGACAACCGGGACGACGTGGTGGTGATCGCGGCCGGCTACTCGGCCGAGATGGACCGCTTCCTGGCCAGCAACCCCGGCCTGGCGTCCCGGTTCGCCCGCACCGTCGAGTTCGCCAGCTACACCGACGAGGAACTGGTGACGATCGTCGAGCGGTGCTGCCGGGAGCACCACTTCGTGCTGGCCGGCGGCACCCGCGAGGCGCTGTCCGTCCACTTCGGACGGCAGTCCCGGGATGCCACGTTCGGCAACGGACGGGTGGCCCGCGGCGTCTTCGAGGACATGATCGGCCGGCAGGCCGAGCGGCTGACCGGCCGGGACGACGTCACCGACGAGGAGCTGACCCGGCTGCTCCCGGTCGACGTCGGCCTGGCCGGGCCCGCCGGCACCAGCCGCGACCAGTTGCCGGCACTGCTCGAGCAGCTGCACGGCATGGTCGGCCTGGGCAACGTCAAGCGTGAGGTGACCAACCTGGTCAACCTGATCGCGGCCGTCCGGCGGCGGGTCGAGGCCGGGCTGCCGGCCCCGCCGCTGTCCCGGCACGTGATCTTCTCCGGCCCGCCCGGCACCGGCAAGACCACGGTGGCCCGGCTGTACGGGCAGCTGCTCGCCGCGCTCGGCGTGCTCGGCTCGGGTCAGCTGGTCGAGGTGGCCCGCGCCGACCTGGTCGGCGAGTACATCGGGCAGACCGCGCAGCGCACCAGGGCCGCGTTCGACCGGGCCCGCGGCGGGGTGCTGTTCGTGGACGAGGCCTACACGCTGGCCCGGGCCGGCGCGGCCGGCGCCGACTTCGGTCGGGAGGCCATCGACACGCTGGTGAAGCTGATGGAGGACCACCGGGACGAGGTGGTGGTGATCGCGGCCGGCTACTCTGCCGAGATGCGGGACTTCCTGGCCGCGAACCCCGGGCTGGCGTCCCGCTTCTCCACCGTGGTCGAGTTCGAGAACTACCGCCCGGACGAGCTGATCACCATCGTCGACCGGCACGCCGCGGCGATCGGCTACCAGCTGGCGCCGGCCACCGTCGCCGCCCTGCGGGGCCACTTCGAGCACATCGAGTGCGGGCCCGGCTTCGGCAACGGCCGGTACGCCCGCCAGGTCCTGGACACGATGGTCGCCAACCAGGCGGGCCGCCTGATGGCGGTGGCCGAGCCGACCACCGCGGACCTGACCGTCCTGCATCCGGCCGACCTGCCGGCCCAGCCGGTCGGCGCTTGACCGCCGGCCCGGCTCTCGCCGGCCCGCCCGGCGGGCGAGCGGCGGCTCAGCCGTCGACGCCGCGTTCGCGCAGCGCCAGTTGCAGCGCCCGCAGCCCGTAGTACACCCGGGACTTGACCGTGCCGACCGGAAGACCCAGCGTGTCGGCCGCCTGCTGCACGGTCCGGCCCAGGTAGTACGTCTGGACCAGCACCTCGCGGTGGGCCGGCGAGAGTGCCCGCAGCGCCTCGGTGACGACCACGGAGTCGAGCATCCGATCGACCTCGTCCGCCCCGGCCAGGTATTCCAGTGGCGCGTCGCTGACCTCGACCGGACGGGTCCGGCGCCGGCGCAGGTCGTCGATGACCACCCGCCGGGCGACCGTGGACAGCCACGGCAGCAGCGACTCCGTGCCGCCGGTCCGCAGCGCGTCGATGTTCCGCCAGGCGCGCAGCAGCGTCTCCTGCACCACGTCCTCGGCCCACTGCCGGTCGCCCTGGGTGAACCGCAGCGCGATGCTGCGCAGCTTGCCCCCGTGCTCGGCGTACATCCACCGCAGCGTGTCCACTTCGGACTCGGTTGCTTCAGACTCGGTTGCTCCGGACCGCTGTGCCGTGACGTCGCCCATGCCCGCCCACCTCTTCACCGTTCGCCCATCCCGCACCTTCGGCGGATGTGCGATGGCACGGCCGCGGCCGCGGCGCCGTTCGGAGCGGCCCGGCACCCGGGCCAAACTTGCGCCACCGGGCCCGGCCGGCCGGCGCCGGCCCGGTCAAACCCCCGCCACCCGGCCGGACCCGCGGACCCGGCGCCAGCCAAAAATCAGCCACCCGGCCAATAGCCGAGCCACCCACCGCGGAGGTAGGCATCAGGGCGGTGCGGCGCACCCCGCTACCCGCCGCCGACCGGGGCCGGGCGGCCGGCGGGCCGGGGTGACTCAGCCGGTGCCGGCCGCCGGCCAGGCCGGGGAGCGGCCCAGCAGGGTGAGGATCTGCGCCAGCGGGTCGCCGCCGGCCGGTGCCGGCAGCCGGGGGGCGAAGGGAGCGCCGGGCGCCAGCCGGCTGGCACCGTCGGGAACGGTCTCGGCGACCGGGACCGCCGCCCGCAGCAGGTCCGCCGGCAACTCGAACGGCAGCCCGAGCGCCCGGGCCAGGTCCCAGCCGTGGACGACGTAGTCGATGAAGTGGAAGCTGATCGCCCGCCGGCCCGACACCTGCACGCCGGCGCCGAACTCGGGCAGCGCGAACCTCCTGGTGAGCACGTCGTCCGGCGCGAAGGCGGCGATGACCCGGGCGCTGGCGGCGGCGTAGTCGGCCGCCGGATCGTCGCCCAGCGGGCCGGCCTGCCAGTCCGCCAACTCCGTGCCGCCGCCGTCGGCCGAGGCGGCGAAGCCGTGGTGCTGTGCGGTCATGTGGGCGAGCAGGGTGCCGACCGGCCAGCCGGCGCAGGGTGTCGGCCGGTCGAGATCGGCGGGCCGCAGCTGCTCGACCAGCGACACGCTCGCCCGCACGGCCAGCTCGTCGTAGCCGCGGAAATCCAGGATTGTAGGCATCTGCTTACGATCGGCTCCAGCGTACGGTAAGTCAAGGTGTAAGGTCGTCGCCGTGGCCGGTGAGGCATCGCAGCCAGAGGTGGATCGGCCCGACCTCGCCGCCATGGTCGCGCGGCTGAGCCGGGAGCTCATCGCTGCCGAGCAGCCGATCCTCGCCGCGCAGAGCGTGTCGATGTGGGGCTACATCGTGCTGACCGCGCTCGACCGCACGCCGCAGCGCACCCAGGCCGCGCTGGCCCGGGCGATCGGAGCCGACAAGACCCGGATCATCGGGGTGCTCGACGATCTGCAGGAGCGCGGCTTCATCCGGCGGGAACCCGACCCGGCCGACCGGCGGGTGCACCTGCTCGCGCTCACCCCGGCCGGGCGCCGGCTGCACACCAGGGTGCGGCGGGGGATCCGGCAGGCGGAGGAGCGGTTCCTGAGCCAGCTGCCCGCCGCGGACCGGCAGGTCTTCCTTCGGGTCCTGCAGGCACTCGACGAACGGAGCTGACGCCGGCCCACCCGCTGCCCCCGCGACGGGTGGGCCCGCAACCGGTGTGGCTCAGCGGGTGAGGCGGGTCTGGGCAACCTCCAGCTTGTCGAAGACGGGCGCGAGGCCGTCGGCGCGGGACAGCGTGATCGTGTTGGCGCCGGCCCGCAGCGTCACCGGGATCCCGATGGACCAGATGTTGTTCCAGTCCCAGGTGTTGCGGAACCAGACCCGCTGCGCGGCCCCGCCGTTGACGGCGATGTCGGTCGCCCGCGAGATGATGTTCGTGTTGTAGGCGTGGCCGCCGACCCGGTCGTCGTTCGCGTAGTGGACGACCAGGGTGTATTGCCCGGCACGGCGGGCGGTGATCCCGTTCAGGGTCAGGGTGCCGGTGCCGCCCACGCCGGTGACGGTGCCGCCGGCAGAGGCGTAGGCATTGGCCTCGACGGTCGCCGGGCCGGTCAGCGTGTTGCCGGCCGCCTCGGCCTCGATGGTCCGCACCGAGGCCTGCGCCGCCGCGGCCGACCGGGTCACCGCCAGCTCGTCCAGCAGTACCGGCGCCGAGGTCGCCGCCCGGACGCCGATCCGGTGCACGCCGGCGGACAGGTAGACCAGTTCGGTGGCGGTGTGCCAGGCCGCCGCGCGGGACGCCGGGCGCAGCACCGCCCCGGCGAGCGGACCGCCGTCGAGGGTCAGCCGGGCCGCGACCCCGCCCCGGCGCCCGGCCGCGCCGTAGCGGGTCGCGATGTCGTAGTAGCCGTTCGCCGGCACCGAGACGACGAACGTGGTGGAGCCGCCACCGCCGAGCCGGACGTAGCCGGCGCCGGACGAGTCGGCCCGGTCGTAGCCGTAGGAGACCGCGCCGGTCGGCTGCGCCAGCTCGGCCTGGTACCGCACCCGGTCGGGCGCCGCGGTGATCGCGGTGACGTCGACCCGGTCGAGGGTGACCTCGCCGCGGGCGGTGCCGATCGGCCCGGTGGTGGCCAGGGTCAGCCGGTGCGTGCCCGCGGTGAGCCGGACGGTGCTGTTGGCCCTGGCGCGGTATAGCCAGTTCAGCGTGACCGGGTACTCGACGAACCGGGCCTGGCCGCCGTCCACGGTGAGCACCTGCTGGGCCGGCCCGCCGGACTGGTTCCCGTACAGGATGCCGACGTCGTAGGCACCGGTCCGCGGCACCGTCACCGACAGCGTCACCGAGCTGTCCGGCCGGTTCAGGCTGCCCACGTCCTGAGTCCCGGAGGCCGCGTAGCCGTTGAAGTTCACCGGCGTGCCCTGGGTGAAGACCTGCCCGGACACGATCGTGCCGGCCTCGGCCTCGTACCGGGCCCGCCACGGCAGGTCGACCCGGGACGCCGTCCCGTGGCCGCCGGGGGAGAGGACGACCTCGTAGGCGGCCATCGCGTCCATGCCGTCGACCGGCACCCGGACGGTGCCGTCGCGGCCGACCGGTACGTCCCGCTCGGCCAGCACCGCCGGCGGCGGGGCGTCGGCGTCGTAGCCGCTCCATTCGGTCCGGGACAGGGTCAGGTGCGCGGTCCGGCCGAACAGCGCGCGGTCCACCCCGCGCACCTCGACCACCGCGTCACCGGCCTCCCCGCCCAGCAGCACGTGCGCCTGCCGCCGCGCCGGGTCCAGGCTGGCGACGCCCTGCAGCGTGTCGACCTTGTTCAGCACCGGCGGGGTGACCGCGACGGTGTCGCCGGTCATGTCGGCGTACATCTTGAACATCCACCAGGAGCCGGTCGGCAGGTTCGTCTGGGATGCGGTGCCGGCCAGGTTGCCGGCGGCGTCCCAGTAGGCCTGGCCGCCCGCGTCCACCTTGGTGTCCTCGAAGACCGTCACCCACTGCAGCAGCCGGCCCGGGACGCTCAGGTCGCGGCGGCCGGCGTACTCGTTGATGTTGACCGGCAGCGGGCCGATGCCGACGCCGCGCTCCAGCGCCCGGAAGTCGGCGTAGTTCTGCCGGTACCGCTCCAGCTGCAGCGTCGGCAGTTCGTGCCAGGTCATGACGTCCGGCAGCACGCCGTTGGCCTTGGCGTAGGCGAAGAACTCGGGCAGGAACCGGCGGTCGTAGAAGGCCTCGTTCGGGCCGGCGATGCGGGCGCCGGGATCGATCGCCCGGATCGTGCGGAAGGCGGTCGTCCAGTCGGCGAGGAAACGGTCCCGACCGCGGGCGTACGCCGCCGGGTCGCCGTTGCTCAGGCCGTACCAGATCCAGTCCGGCTCGTTGAACGGCACGTAGACGAAGTGCCGCCGCTGCGGGTGCGCGGCGATCTTGCGCGCCATCGCTTCGATCTTGGGCAGGTAGTCGGCGAAGCCCAGGTCGTCGTACGGCCAGTGTGGATAGAAGTCCTGCAGGTAGACGTGGATGTCCTGGCCGCCGGTGCGGACGAACTGGTCGGCCACCACCAGCGTGTCGCCGTTGGGGTGCTGCTCGCCGTCGGGTGCCTTGCCGGCGATCGCCCGGATCTTCAACGGCTGCAGCAGGTTGTCGCTCGGGACGCCGGGGTCGCTGACCCCGTAGAGGACGCCGTTGCCGCCGTGCCGGACCGGCCCGGTGCGCTGGCCCAGGTCGACCACCAGCGTCTTCGGGGCGGCCGTGCCGGTGCCGGGCCCGGCGGCCGCGGTCCCGGCCGGCAGGCCGGCCAGCACGGTCACGATGGCCAGCAGCGGGACGTTCCACATCTTCTGCATCGTCATCTCCTCGCCCGCGATCGCGAGCGGACTTGTGATCGGTCACATCACGGGGTCGGACGGCAGGTTCAGGAGGGCGCCGAAACGGTAACGACAGTGTTAACGCTCACAACTCGCCCGGTCAAGGGCTGCCGTCGGGTCGTCGGACCGTCCAACCGGCCATCGATCAGCCGTTGACTCGGGCGGCAACAGCGGTGAAACTGTTGCCCCAGCAGTGATGTGATCGATCACATTTCCATGAAGTGCCTGGTAGCCGCGGAGGAACCGGTGTCCAGCCCGACCACTGTGACCTGGGGGCACGACGCCCTGACCGTCGTGCTCGTCGCGCCCGGCGACGGGCCGCCGCGGCTGGCCGGGCTGGCGCCCGGCGGTGGCGCGGTAGCGGTGCCGTCGGCCCAGCCGCTGGTGGAGATGCTGGTCGCCGGCCGCGGTCGGTCCCGCTCGGGCACCCGCTACCCGGATACCGCGGTGGGGGCGACGCTGCGGTACGTCGACCACGCGCACACCAAGGTCGACGACCTGACCCGCCTCGACCTCACCCTGGCCGACGAGGTCTCCGCGCTGCGGGTGCGGGTGCGGCTGGAGTCGCGCGAGGGCGTGCCGGCGTTGCGGGCCACCACGACGGTCACCAACGTCGGCGTGGCCGAGGTCGTCCTGCACGCGGTCTCCTCGCTGTGCACCGGCGCGTTCGTGCCCGCCGCCGACCGGATCGGCGACCTCGAGCTGATCACCGGAGCGGGCGAGTGGCTGGCGGAGGGCCGCTGGCAGCGCCGGCCGCTGCGCCCGGACCTGCTGCCCGACCTGGACCTGGCCCTGCACCGGCAGGACCCGCGTGGCTGCGTCGCTGTGACCAGCCAGGGCGGCTGGTCGTCCGGGCGCTGGCTGCCCACCGGCGGGCTGGTCGACACCCGCACCGGCCGCTCGTACGCCTGGCAGGTCGAGCACAACGGCGGCTGGCACTACGAGGTGGGGGAGCGGCGGGACGGGCTCTACCTCGCTGTCTTCGGCCCCACCGACGCCGAGCACCAGTGGCGCCGGCGGCTCGCGCCGGGGGAGTCGTTCACCGCCGTGCCGGCCTCGCTCGCGGTCGGCGACGGCGGCTGGGAGGGCGCGATCGAGGCGCTCACCAGCCACCGGCGCGCGTCCCGCCGCCCGCACCCCGACGCCGCCACGATGCCGGTCGTCTTCAACGACTACATGAACACGCTGATGGGCGATCCGACCACCGGCAAGCTGCTGCCGCTGGTCGCCGCCGCGGCCGCGGCCGGCGCGGAGTACTTCTGCGTCGAC
>Ga0307499_10000268_pt1 | contig 19303 bp, 16 predicted proteins | sample 13_S_MG_FD_201363 | JGI IMG/M metagenome (GOLD analysis project Ga0307499, IMG submission 201363) | Soil microbial communities from Populus trichocarpa stands in riparian zone in the Pacific Northwest, United States - 13_S | ecosystem: Environmental > Terrestrial > Soil > Riparian zone > Trees... | reverse complement strand
CTCAACTTCATGTCGCCTCCCTTTAAAAGCGCTGAACAAAAAGTGCGCGAACTCGCGCCCGGGGCGCAGCACATACACCAGCAAACGTCCTGCGGCAAGGCGGTTGCAGAATCCATTACTAAAAACAAAAAGCCGGCGTTGCCGCCGGCTTTCGTTACCTGTTAGCTCGATCGCGCGATCAGTGCGCGGCTTCGAGTGCTGCCGCTTCCTGCCGGGCAATCGTGCCCTTGACGGCCGACTGCACCTTTTCGAAAGCGCGGACCTCGATCTGCCGCACGCGTTCGCGCGACACGCCGAATTCGGCGGCGAGATCTTCCAGCGTCATCGGGTCTTCCGCCAGGCGCCGCGCCTCGAAGATGCGGCGTTCGCGCGGGTTGAGCACACCGATGGCGCCGTTCAGCGCCTGCCGGCGATGATCGAACTCCTCGTGCTCGGCCATCACGGCTTCCTGGTTGGGCGAGTTATCGACCAGCCAGTCCTGCCATTCGCCGGCCTCGCCGTCGTCGCGGATCGGCGCGTTGAGCGACGCGTCGCCGCCGAGGCGGCGGTTCATGTCGACAACGTCCTGATTCGTGACACCAAGGCGCTTGGCAATGATCGCTACCTGGTCGGGGCGGAGATCGCCCTCGTCCAGCGCGGAGATCTTGCTCTTCGCCTTGCGCAGGTTGAAGAACAGCTTCTTCTGGTTCGCGGTGGTGCCCATTTTCACGAGCGACCAGGAACGCAAAATGTACTCTTGTATCGACGCCTTGATCCACCACATGGCGTAGGTGGCGAGACGAAAACCCTTCTCGGGCTCGAACCGCTTCACCGCCTGCATCAGGCCGACATTGCCTTCCGAGACGACCTCGGAGATCGGCAAGCCGTAGCCGCGATAGCCCATGGCTATCTTGGCCACGAGCCGGAGATGGCTGGTGACAAGGTGATGTGCCGCGTCGCGATCGTCATGTTCGCGCCAGCGTTTGGCGAACATGTATTCCTGCTGGGGTTCCAGCATCGGAAATTTGCGAATCTCGGCGAGGTATCTAGAAAGGCCGGATTCTCCATTGAGAACCGGCAGCGTAGCTGTACGGGCCATCGAGCGCCCTCCAGTGGTTCAGGCCCCCGATAGCGGCGGGCCCGGCAGGTGATCGCTGTGTTAAAGCCGACCAGGCTGCGATGTTCCGCGCTGGATATTCAGCGCAGATGCAACATAGCCGAAAACGAACAAATAGGGAAGGAATACTGACGTCACGACCCCGTGTGGCAGGCATAACCTGTTGGCATAACAAGAGTTTTCCAAGAGGCCTGCGTCATACGGCCGCTTCCAGGGCCCGCTGCAGGAGAAGCAGATCCTCCGGCAGAGCCGCCTCCCAATGCAAAAGTTCTCCGGTTCGGGGGTGTTCCAACGCGAGCAGCCAGGCGTGCAGGGCCTGCCGGCCGAGGGCGGTGAGCGCCTCCTTACCTTGGCCGCCGAGGTGGCCGGCCTTGGTCTTGAAGTGCGGGCCATAGACGGCATCGCCCATCAGCGGGTGGCCGATATGGGCGAGGTGCACGCGGATCTGATGGGTCCGCCCGGTCTCGAGCTGGCAGGCGAGAAACGAGGCGACCGGCTTGCCGTCGCGCCCCTGATACGCTGCCTGCAATTCCCAATGCGTGACCGCCTCGCGTCCGCCCGGGCGCACCGCCATCTTTTCGCGGGCATAAGGATGCCGGTCGATCGGCGCGTCGACCGTGCCGCGCTGGCGGCCGGGCACGCCCCAGACGAAGGCCATGTAGCCCCGCTGCATCGGCCCGGTGCGGCCGTGATCGGCGAATTGCGCGGTCAGCGATTGATGCGCCTGGTCGTTCTTGGCGACCACCATCAGCCCGGTCGTGTCCTTGTCCAGCCGGTGCACGATGCCCGGCCGGCGGACGCCGCCGATGCCGGAAAGGCTGGCGCCGCAATGGGCGATCAGCGCGTTGACCAGCGTGCCGCTCTCGTGGCCGGCGGCCGGATGCACGACCAGCCCCCTCGGCTTGTCGATGACGATGATGTCGTCGTCCTCATAGATAATGTCGAGCGCGATATCCTCGCCCTTCGGCTCCGGCGCCACCGCTTCGGGGACGTCGATTGTGATCGTATCGCCGGCGGCTACATGATAAGCGGGGTCGCGGATGGGGTCGCCTTTGGCGGTGACGGAACCGGCCAGAATCAGCGCTTTCAGCCGTGATCGCGACAGTTCGGGGCGGAGCACCGCGAGCACGCGGTCGAGACGCGGCGATCCCTCGTCGCCGCCGACGATGACCTCCAGCCTTTGACCGTTGTTCGAAGAAGAGCCTTGTTCCAATGACGCGCCTTGTTGAGAGCCTTGCATGACCGATACCGTTGCGCCCGAACCGACCCCCGAGCAGGCCGCGCTGATGGCGCGGGTGCGGCGGATGATGCTGATCGCGGGCCTGACCTCGGCGCTGGCGGTGGCCGTGGTCCTGATCGCCGTCGGGTACCGTCTTTACCGTGGCGAGGGAAGCCCCGCGGCAGCCGCGACGGACATTATCGCAACCCTGCCCAAGGGCGCCCGCATCGTCTCGACGGCGGTGGCCGGCGAGCGGCTGGTGCTGACGCTGGATATAGGCGGGGTAACCGAAATCCGCACCTTCGACGCCAGGACGCTGAAACCCGCCGGAAAGCTCAAATTCGTCAGCGAACCCTGATTCACCCTCACTGTCATGGCCGGGCTTGACCCGGCCATCCACGTCTTTCTTCATTTGGCAGCCAAGACGTGGATGCCTGGACAAGCCCGGGCATGACGAATAGAAGCTTCCGCCTTGCCCGCCGCACATTTCGCGGCTATTCCCTCTCCCGTACGCTCCCTTCGTCTAGCGGTTAGGACGCGGCCCTCTCAAGGCTGAAACAGGGGTTCGATTCCCCTAGGGAGCGCCATAAAATTCAACGACTTAGAGCTGGTGCGGAGAAGTCGTCGAATATCCGTTGAATAAGCGTCGGCGAACGTTGGCGAACTCCGCCACAATGATCTGACCAAGCAGGTTGGCGCGCATTGAGCCGACACTTCCGTCGCGATTCGAACGGCAGTGACAGGCACAACGATATGCAATCCGCCTCCAATGCACGCGAGGCGCTTGCGGCTGGCTGACCGCGCTCTATTCGCTCCATGCGCGACGTCTAACTCCTGCGCGCTGTAGCGTGCAAATCGGACAGACCGGAAGCGCTGCTGGCAAGCTCGTAGCCTCCGTCCCCGTGGTCACTTGGCCCCGTTGGGCAACTTTCGGTGCACAAGCGCCATTCAAACGCATGCGGCCCGGACGTATTCGCCAGAAAGGGCTAGGACACCGCGAGATGCTGGGACCGGTACTGTGTCACCCGGGAAAGTCGGTCGTTCAGATGGACGCGATAGTCAGCAAGCAATGCATCCATGCCGGGCCTATTTTCTACAGATACGGTGTCTAATGCCTGTATCGCCTGACTAAGGGTGAGGCCGCCCGCAGCTTCGTCCAGAAGACGATCGATCAGGAGACGCTCGATTTCCATCCGAAGTTCGGGTGGCAAGCTGGATCGTGATCCGAAATAGATCAATCTTAGTCCGAACGCGCGGAGTCGTAGATCATCGAAGCTCAAGGTAATCGAAAGCGCTTCGGGCCAGCTCGCGTCGTGGAAGGCGGCCATTCTCGCCTCATCGCTCGGCCCCGGAAATGCGCTGTACAGTTGCTCCTCGACGAGGAGTGATTGCGGTCGCTCCGTCTGCCCAGAAAGGTATGCAGCGACGAGCCGTTGTCGCAACGATTGGTCGTCCTTGATTCTCCGGGAGGTATCCTCGATTGCTCCTGGTGCTATCCCCCCGAGCATCAACTCTGGAGCCTCATAGAGCGGTGTCAGCGTCGGCGCTGCATTGACCCTTATCCGTCGGATCGGGCTCGGCTTGACGCTGAGTTCGGCACGAAGATCTTGTTCTGACATCGCCGCGAGACGGTTGATGCCGCAATCCAGTCGGAGACAGAAACGGGCATTTGGTTGATCCGGATCTCGGCCGATGCAGACCACGGCAGCGTGGTGCGCCTCGTTCGCATAGAACTCCGTCAGCAAGAAGCCATCCTCGGAGTCCACGAACTCGGCAACGGTGGCCTTCTTCGAGAATCGGACGAAGCGCTGCCAAAGCTCAGAAGACCGATCGTAGACCATCCGGCAGAGCTCGACCGTCGCGGCTACGTCTCCCATCGCATCGTGCGCGTTTCCGTGCGCGATACCGTTAGCCGTCGCGAGCCCTTCCAATCGATAGATCGGGCGACCTTGAGCGCCGCGCGGGACCGAAAGGCATGTTGGCGAAAGGGTCGTGGCAGCCATCACCAGACTAAGAGCGTCTGCGCGGCAGTTACCGTGTGTGTTGGTGAGATAGGCGTTGTGGAGTGTCTGGAAGAGCGCCTGCCGCAGCATCTCCTCATCGAAGCGGATAGAATTGTATCCGATGAAGATCGACGGCGACCAAGAAAGAAGCCTCTGCCTGATGGAGCGGACCATGTCGTAGTGGGCCGGCAGCGTCTCGTCCAATAGGCGTCCTATTGGCAAGCCATTGGTGCATAGCGCGGAAGGGTGCGGCACGACATGCGGAAGCAGGCGGGAGCGGACCTGGAAGCGGTCGATTTCGACCAGATTCCAATTGGTCCGGATCGCGGCGAAGTGCACGATCTGGTCGAAGCCGGGTTTCAGGCCGGTGGTCTCTGTGTCGAAGAAGACAAAGCTCAGCGGGATGTTCTCCGATTACAGCCTGTTGCTCAGACGGTAGCGCATCGCCGCTGGACTGACGCGGAACTTTCGCGCGAGAGCTTCGATGCCCGTCTCGTCGTCGAGATCTAGTCCGCCGGCGCCTAATGCAGTCATCAATAGTTCTCTTGGCATCAGGAGTTCGGACGCGAAGGCATTAGCTTCGATTTCGAGGGGATCGACTCCTTGTGATGACACGTCGTCCCGAAGCAATACCCGGAATTCACGGTCGACGTGGACGGCCTTGTGAATTTCCTGCGCGTGCAGCTCGTGATGGGCGAGTTCGTGCGCCGCCGAAAATCGCTGGCGATTTGGATGGTGAAGGGCGTTGACGCCGATGATGCCGATGCCGTCTTTAATGTAGGCCATGCCCGAGAGTTCTTCTTCGAGCGGAGCGTACTGGAGCACGATGTTCTTCGACTTGATGATGCGCTCGATGGGGACTGGCGGATTTTTGATTGCGAAATCACGGATGATTGCTTGCGCGGCGCTTCTCGCCTTGTCGGTGTCGGCTCTCACGATCCGGCCTTTTTGCTGCCGCGTTGGGCGAGAGCGCTCTCAATAAGATCCCTAATTTGAGATTTTCCGGTCGGCGTGACGTCCTCGTCGGACAGAACGAACATGTCGAGGTCCTCCCTGTTTGATGTTCTCGTCGGCGCCGGAAGCAAGTCGGCGACCTTCGCGCATTCGAGTGCCGAAGCGAGCGCGTACACGTGATGCAACGATACGCTTTGTCTGCCGCTTTCGATGTTAGCTACGGATGCACGAGACATCCCCACGCGACCTGCCAGATCGGACTGAGTCCATCCGAGTGTCCTGCGCCGCGCGGCTACCGCCTTGCCGAACGCCTTGTAGATCGGTTCGTTCGCCATGATTCGGATGATTGCCTCACGCGAGTCGTGGTGTCAATCACAAGCACAATATGTGCTTAATAAGCACGTAATAGTGTGCTTATTGACAACAATCCGGTCTTCTGGAATCAATCCTTTGGTGGCGGAGATTCCTACGCTCGCACCCGCGAAGAACCGGGGCGCCCCAGAAAGGAAGGGATTCTGAAATGCAGGATCCCGCGGCTATGAACAACGATTTCGGTCATTCGAAGGGCAGTCAACGGGTCCGCCGACTTCCCGATCCGGAGTTCGGAGACGTCTCGGCTTCGATCGTCGAGACGGAGCTCGACGTATTCCTCAAGCGGTTCTGCCCCGATCCAGCGGCCATCAAGAGCGCGCTAGCCCGCACGCGTCTCGGAACCGTGCGCGATTTCCTTCCGGGCGAATCAATCTGCAAGCGCGGCGACCGTGTCCAAGGCTGCTGGCTTGTCATCAGGGGGCAAGTCGAGGTCCGCGCCCACGAGCAGATCGTCGCTTTCCGTGAGCCCGGCGAACTGTTCGGCGAGCAAGGACTCGTCCACGTCCTTTCTGGCAAAGAGGGTACCCGGACTGCGGATGTCAAAGCGATCGGCCCGGTCAAGGTGCTGTGCATCGATGCCTCCTTCCAGGAACGCCTAGAGGACCAGGAGAAGGTCGTCTGGACGCTGACGTTGGCTGGCGTCATCAATCACAAGCTCGAGCAGGCGACCGACATGCGCTCCGAGTTGCGCGACCTGGCGGTCCAACACGAACTGCTTCTCCGCCGGTTTTCCGACGGCGACGCTCTCGGCCTCGTCAAGATGGCGACCCGCGGCGAGCGCCCTTCGATCCAGAACCGCCGCGCGATCATCCTCTTCAGCGACATCGCTGGATTCAGCATCTGGTCGGCGTCCAAGCCTCCGGGCGAGGTCGCCGACCATCTCGGCGAACTCGCCGCCATCCAGATCAGCGCGGTGCGCGACTGCGGCGGCCAGATCGACAAGCTGATGGGCGATGGCGCGATGGCCTACTGGTTCGTCGACTCCGGCGAGCGCGAGAAGTGCGAGCCGGCCGCCGTGCTCGCTTGCGTGCTGAAGGTCGCGTCGGAATGCAAGGCCTACTTCGAGAAGCACGGCCTGCCGCTTGGCCTGCGCATCGGCCTGCATGCCGGCGACGTCTCCTTCGGCGACTTCGGTGCCGAGAACAGGATCGCGGTCACGCTGCTCGGCGCCGCAGTCAACACCGCCGCCAGGTACGAACAGGCGAAGTCCGCCGAGCTCGGCGAAATCAGGATCAGCCCGACTCTGCGCGACCTGATGATCCGATCCGGCGCAAACCCCGACACCTTCCGGGGCCCGACGAAGGTGGAAGTGAAGCACGGCGTCGAACTCGACGTCTATTCCATCTGAGGAGAAAGCAATGTCCTGGAATGCAGACCGCGCCAAATCCAGAATCCGCGAGCACCTCAAGACCGTGCCCGAAGTCGACCGCCTGGTGGCGCTCGACAGCGCCGTCGTAGCCAAGCGCGGACTGTTGAGCCGCATGCCGCTGAGAGAGGCCTTCGTGGTCGACGGCGCCCACCTCTACGGCCAGCTTCTCGACTTCGACGATCTGGTCGCAGATCGCGGCGAGGAGACCGAAGCAGCGCACCGGCGCCTGCTGCGCTTCCTGGACATGCACTACCGGGTATGGGATTCTATCGTTGACGGCGACGACGGCGATCGCGTCGATTATCACGGCGCACGGCTTCACGCCGTCATCGCCTCTCCCGTCGGCGATCCCGCGGCCCAGATCGAACGAGCCGTCGCGCTCGCGCGCAAGCTCACCGAAGCGGCGCGCAAGGTCGGCGAGGCGCACGGCTTTCCCTCGCGCATTCGCTTTGGCATCGATCACGGCAAGTGCCTCGCCATGACAACCGGTCGCGGCGCGCACGAGAAGGACACCCTGTTCCTCGGGCGGCCTGCCAACCATGCGGCAAAGCTCGTCTCCTCCGGGACCGAGCAGGGCATCTTCCTCACTGACACGGCGCAGAAGCGCGTAGCCGCCAGCGCCATCCGCACGCACGCCGGCACGATGACGCTCGACGAGGTATACGTCGAAACCGCAGCGAGGAAATACGCTTTCGACAGCCTCGACCGCACCGCATCGGCTATCGCGTCGGATTCCTCGGAGACGATGTTCCGCTTCAAGCGCTCCACGCTGCCCCTGTCGACCGTCAAGTTCAGCGAGCTGTCGCCGGCGAACTCGATCCGCATGGGCATGGCTTCGATCTTCGCGGACATCGACGGCTTCACCAACTTCGTCGACCAGTCGATCTTGGGTGGCTCCGAAAAGATCCGCGAGGCGGTCAAGATCGTTCACGTCATCCGGGAAGAGCTCAACTCCGTGCTGAAGGAGGATTTCGGCGGCAAGCGCGTGCGCTTCATCGGCGACTGCATCCACGGCTGCGTGGCCGAAGGCGAGCGCGCCGACGATGCGGCCAAGAGCGTGCGTGAGGCGGTGCTGTGCGCCTCCGCGATGAGGTCCTCGTTCGACCTCTGCCTGGAGATGGTTCGTTCGGATGCCGCGATCGATCTCGCGGTCGGCATCGAGTACGGCCCCACCCCGATGACCCGGCTGGGCCACCGCGGCGACGATAGCGTCCGCTGCGCCGCCAGCCGCGCCACGATTGATGCCGAGCGGACGCAGCAGGCAATTGAACATGGCGGCGTCCGGCTCGGCGCGCACGCGGCCGCCATCGCCGATCCGGCCGTCCGGAAGCACTTCTCGGCCGGCCGGCTGATGTCCTTCGACTCCGCCTCGGACCTCCTGTGGACGGCACAGGCACCCGCGGTGCAGATCCTGCGCAGCGAACCGGCGGCGCGTTCCCATGCGACGCCGCGTAAGCCATCGCGGGTATGACGGCCGGTCATGTCGCTCGCCGCGCTCGCAGCATGCTGTCCGACCTGGGCAGATTTCTGGTCCATCGACGCGCGCGAGGCGGCGATGGACATAGTCGCGGTACGCACCAGCAAGACGTTCACCAGGCTCTTCGAACTCAAGCTCCTTCACCTGGGCGACGCCGTCAATGTGTCCGAGCGCGAGATCGGCAGCACGCTGCCGGCGTGCTGCCCGGAGCGCCACATCAACCCGGACGGCTCCTTCTGCATCGGGCTCCATGCGGGCGAAGGCATCACCGCCGAGACGGCGTCGGCGTGGTGGGACAAGCTGCATGCGTTCGCGCTCTGCCAGGAGACCGCCGCGGAGACGGGTTTCTGGCCCAGCGAAGCGCAACTCTCCCATGGAGAGGCCGGCGAAGTGGAGCTAGCGGCGGAGAACGCGGCCGATCAGCTCGGCCTGCGCGCCGTCTACCGCGAGGCCGTGGCGTTCGACACCGGTCTCATCGCGTCTGGATTGAGCAAGGTCGACGCGAAGACCGGAATGCTACGGAACCGGCGCAGCGCGTGCGTCTGCGGGCGTACAGACCGACGGGGACGCATCCTCCTGCGAAGAGACTGTCATCGTAGCGGGTTCGGTTGTCCGATCGCGCTCGAGCACCGGCGGCGCGTTATGGTCGAGCGATACTGGCGCAGCCTGCGCGGCCACGTAGCCTGTTGCGGTACGATGCAGGAATGTCCTTTGAGGAAGACCGGCGGCGGCGCCGGTCCGGCGACCGCCGCACAAGGAACGGTGACATGACCGCCTTCTCAGTTCTCACTACGGCGGAGGCCCGGTCCACGGCCGAGGCCATTGAGACGCTCCGACCGTTGTCCTGGACGAGCGCCTTGCTCGCACGCGCCGGAGAGCGCGGGGGCCTGTCCACCGAGAACATGGCGACGCTGTTCGAGGTCCGCTTCGGTCGCGCGCTGCACGACTGCGGAATCACTCCCGTCTACGAACACGCCACCGGCGTCGGCGAAACCAGCGTCGACTTCGCCTTCGACGATTGGAACATCGAACTCCTGTCGTTCGACGAGTCCGACGCGGCGAAGGCCGCGACGTGGGAGCATGGAGTCTTCTTCGGCAGAACGCTGATGTCTCCCACGCCGCCGACTGCCGATGAGGCGTCCCTCGACGAGAGTGAGCGACGGCGGTTAAGCGAGTCGAGAAAGCAGAGCCCCGAAGGCGAGACGCTGAAGGCCATCGAGAGGATCGTCGGCAAGGCGGAGAACGGCGGGCGGCCGTCCAAGTTTCCGATGCCCGACGGTAGGTCGAGATCGATGCTGGTCGTCGACGCCCGTGCCGCCGGCAGGCTCGATCGCATCGATTGCCGTCAGATCGCCTACGGCACCAGCGCCGTTCCGGAATGGGCCAGATACCGTTGGATCGCCGACGACGGCAGGGAGTTTCCGATCATCGGCGCCTTCGACGCGTGCAATAAGATGCGGGGAGCCCGGCACTTCCGCGAGCGGGTTCATTTCCTGGGCATCGTGTCTGAGGAGACATTCGAGCGCGAGGAGCTTCAGTATTTCATCCGTTTCTACCACAACCCCGGGCTTTTCACCTCGGAACGCGATGCGCTATCGGCGCTGCGGACTTTCCCGCTGTTTCAGCCGGAAAAGACACGTGCCCGCCGTCCCGATCTCTTCCTGCACGAAGTCTTCAACGTGCAAGGCGCGATCGTTCAGTTCGGCGTCGTGATTGACGGCACGACCGCGATCTGCCGCGCCCACGGCGACATCCTTGAAGACATCGAAAAGCGGACGCTTCCGGCCGGATCCAAGCAGCTGACCGAAGCATACCAACGGCAGGAGGATCGGCTGCGTCGGCTGGCGCTGGAGAAGGCTGGAAGGGGTATGGTCGAGCGGGATGGCACGATCTTCCTCGGGCCCGAGGATCTGGATCTGCTTGCGGACGACGACGGCCGAGGTTTCCCGCGCTCGGCGACGATGCGGAGGCGCCCATGAAAAGGCTTGCAATCTTTCTCGACGGCACCTGGAACACGCTCGACAACAACACGAACGTGTGGCGCCTCAAGTCGCTGACGTCGGAGACCGTCGGCCAGCGCGTCTACTACAGCCAGGGCGTCGGTACTCAGCGCGGCGAGTCCGCACGGGGCGGCGTCACGGGATACGGCATCGACGACGAGATCATCGGAGCCTACATCTGGCTCATCCAGAACTTCGACGATGGCGACGAGATCTTTATCTTCGGTTTTAGCCGCGGCGCCTACACGGCGCGCAGCCTCTCCGGCTTAATCTGCAAGTGCGGCGTCCTCAAGCTGGGCGCGCCGCTGTCGATCGAGCAGCTCTATGCGCGTTATCGCATCTACGGGGCGCCGACGATCAGGTCTCTGATCGCGAAGCCGCTGGCTCAGGACGCGTCAATCGAGGAGCAGTGGCTGACCAAGTATTCGCGTCCCACGAAGGTGAGGTTCGTCGGCGTCTGGGACACCGTCGGCTCCCTGGGCCTTCCCGTAGCGAGCGCCGCGGGCAAGGTCCACAAGTACAAGTTCCTCGACACGCATCTGCGGCTCGACAATGAGTATGCCTTCCATGCGCTGGCGCTGGACGAACACCGCCGCAATTTCGAGCCGACGTTCTGGACCCGCACCGTCCAGGCCGGGCAGGCAGGTGCACCGGACCGTCCGATCGAGCACGTCGAGCAGCGTTGGTTCGTCGGCGCCCACGCCAACGTGGGCGGAGGGTACGCGAGCGATCCGCTGGCGCAGCGGCCGTTGAAATGGCTGATGGACAAGGCCAGCGCGCTCGGGCTCGTCTTCCGCGATCAAGTCGTGATCGACACGATGCAGGTCACGCCGCCCGTCACCGACTCCTATCGCTCGTTCGGGTACGGGCTCTACCGTTTCATATCGCGGCCGTTCCATCGTCCCGTCGGTCCCGCTCCCGACCAGGGAACGCAGGCCACGACGTCGCGGATCAACGAGACCATCGACCGTTCGGTGTTCGATCGCTGGCGCGCGGACGCAACCTATCGTCCGCCGAACCTTGCAGCGTGGGCGGACGAAAAGGAGGTCGATCCGGCCAAGCTCGCTGGCGCGGTTCTGGCTGACGATCCCACGGTCGGCGTCCCATGACCGATCTCCCGCCTGCAGAGTCGGCCGGCGTCGGTCCGGAGGAGAGAGCGGTGCTGGACATTCTCCGGATGGACGTCGGCAAGGACCTGCTCGGCAAAATGGCGAAGGAGGAGCGCTGCCTTTTCCTGGCGCTGGGCCACGCTTCCAATCAGGTGAACGCGCTGTGGAAGCTGGTGATCGTCCTGACCAACGGCGATGAGACCGATCCGGTAAAACAGAGGCTTGAGGGCGCGCAGACGCAGATTTTCGTCAGGCTCGCCATCGGTGCAATGCAGGAAGCCTAGAGGCTGATCGAGGGGCGATTCCTGAAGAGACCATTGGGTCGGGAATACCTGCCGCTGCTCGATGCGCCGGCGACGGAAGCGTTGGAGCGGCTCAAGAAGAGGTTCGGCAAGCTGAACAGGCTCGCGGTGATCCGCAACAACTACGCCTTCCACCATCCGGAGACCGACCAAGTCGACGCTGCCTTCGAGAAGGCAGCGGCCGCGCAAGGGACTGAGGATGCGGATTGGGCGATCTACTTCAACAAGGCGCTGCTGAACACGTTCTTCCTCGTGTCGGATTTCATCCTGGTCCACGGCATGGCTAACGCTCTCGCCGAGTCCGACGTCAACGAGGCGCACCGGCAGCTTCTCGGCGAGATGGCGCCGGTCGCGCACGATCTTTCAGAGTTCACCTTCGGTTTCGCGTTGGCGATCTTCAGGCGCTATGTCGGCGAGGAATTGACCATGACGCTGGTGGCGAAGGTGAAGGATGCGCCCGACATCAACGAACTCAGGCTTCCGTTCCTTGTCGAGACACTCGGCCTTCGCAACGGTTGAGGAAATCACTCGCGGCATCGCCGCTTCCGCCGATCCAGCATTCCTCGGGGGCCATAGTTCTCGCCAGCTATCCAAATCCAAAACAGACTCGCGCGAAGCGGGGCGAGCGCCGACAGAAGGGTCGCGCGCTCGCCGACGATGAAGTGATCAAGGTCTGGAAGGACGCCGGCGAGCCCGGCACGTTTGGACAGCTGACGCGGCTGTGCCTAGCCTGCGCCATTCTTACTCGCGTCAGCTCGCGCGTCTGTAGTGCAGCATGACCGAGGGTTCCACGAGGCTACCGATCAGCTTTCTTTTTTCGATTCAGCTTTGAGTCGCTCTCGTTCCTTCTCAATCTCCGTGATGAGCCACTTGGGAATCAATATATTTTCCTTCACCCATTGCCATAGTTCGTCGGCGGCCCCGAAATGTTGCGGTCCTGAATTCAGCGGCTCATAAAGTCGCCGGCCAAGAACTGGATTCTCTGATGCGTAATTGTACGTCATGACGCGTGAATGTTCATAACCGTCAGGAGCAAACGGAAAGTTTCGATTCAAAAAGGCATGCTTCAATGCATCGCCGCGTCGGCCCTCGAAGGTCTCTTCCAGCTTGCATTGCAAGTTCCAGCGCTTCGGATTCTGCAGCAAGAGCTCTCGATAGGTTGGCGACTTCTCTCGCTCGAAAATCGACGTGTCTAATGGTTGGCAGAGCCGGCGAACGGCAAATGCGACCTGGTCCAGTTTCCACAGGTCGCCAGGCCTGCGCACATAGCCGAAGAGCTGGTACCGATTATGAGCCTGACCATCGAGGTACATCCTTTGGATGAAGCTCTCGATTGCCTCTTCATGCCAGATCTCTGCTGGCATGTCCTCCGGACGCGTAAGCTTGGTTGGCAGTAAGTCGCCCGCGAAATTTTTGACTTGCTCGAACAGCTCAACGATTTCGTGCTGGTAGTTTCGGGAGCTTCTTCCGTTCAGCAGCAAAACTGCCTTCAAGTACTTCTCAAGACAGTGCACCGCGAGCCAGAAAAAATCCACGTTTAGATTTTCGTGGAAGCACCAACGAGCGTTGATGTAATTGTCATCCGCGGTAGCAATAAAGAGCTCTTTGATGATGCTGTGCTTTGCGGCGTAGTGTTGCGGATACGGATTTGTCATACTGCCTTCGTCACGTGCCTTTTGACCGATAGCGGGCTGGAAGCACTACAAGTTTATTTGGTGCGTCTTACGATTGGGACCGTTATGAGCGGCCGGTTTTGGCTTCTCTTTTGTCACTGCTGGCTCCTAGATTTACCGCTTCGGGGTAGAGCTCGTGGTCAAGACACTAAGACTTCGACGCGGGGGCACGTTCACCGAAGCAGATGGCGGGTCACCTTGGCTGCGTCGTTGTCTCCAGCGGTCCCTTCCTTATCTTCAACAACTTTCAGCGGGAATTGTCCGACGGGCCGCGCGTACTCAATTGCGAGGTGTCCGCCATCCTTGGCTATCAAAGATTGAAGTCGTTCGAACTCTCCGCACCAGATCGTCTCGATGTCCCGGTCCCGGCTTGTATCCCGCGTTTCGGTTGAATTGCCGAATGCAACCGCCCTGACTTGAAGGAGGTCGGACTTCGATCCTCCCGAAAGCTCAACGCCGTATCCGGGATTGGCCGCTTTCCGAAGAACAACTCGGCCGCCATTGACCCAGGCCGTCGCCATTCCCTCCGAAACTTCGTAACCCAGACCTGCTAAGCCTTCGAGCACGGCGCGCCGGCGCTCTTCCGCAGCGATCGCCTGAACCTCTGCCTCAATGAGAAAGTCAGCACGCTGGATGAGGGCGGCCTCATTGCCGGCCGAAACCATTGAAAGACTTTGGCCAATTTCGGATCGAAGCGAAGCGGCCTCGGGAGACTTCATTTCCGAAAGCTCGGCATGGCGCGCGCGGAGGTCGCTTTGGAGGCGCGCGCGCTCGCGCCCGCTCTTGACGGCTGTTGCCAGATCGAGAAGCAGACTATCGGCGAGCAGTGACCGTCGCGCAGGGGACTCCAGTTCGAGAGATGAGATGCGGGCCGAGAATGGACCTGGATCGATGCCGAGCCCTTTCAATTCTCCCAGAAATCCGTCCACCCGAAGCAGCGCCTGATCCTCTGTCGCCCCAGGCTGTTGGGACGTCCATTCCTCCAAACTCATGCGTTTTTCACCCGCGCCAAGCCGGGCAGCGATGTCACGTTGTAGATCGGAAACGCCCTTGGACGCGGGCGCCGAGTGAAGCAAAAGAAAGGCCTTATTGATTGCCGCTTCCAGTCGTTCGGAGGGTATCCCCGAAGACGCGAGTACCTCCCGAATTTCATGGGGTATCTGAATGCCCGACGAGCCGAGGCTGGCGAGGAGTGCTTGGGCGGCTCCTTTCATCCGTCTCATGGTCCGCTTCGATTGCGCCTCCATCTCGGCAGCCTTCTCGGCGCGCCGTTCCGCGTCGGCCTGAAGATAGGAGATTTCCGCCGGGATCTGCTTCTGAAGCTCGACAAATTTGTCGGCTGACAGCAGACCACGAAGTGCGTCTCGTCGCGTAATGACTTTGTCGATATCCACTTTGTCGATCGTGCCGTTGCCCTGGCCACGCGAGATCCAGTTCTCGACGGCGGCGTCCAACCGGGCGAGGCTTCGGCGACAGATTGTCATAATTTCGGCGCGGGTTACGATACGGAAGGCTTTGGGACCGCTCATTGGCTTCCTCCTTCGCTTCTAAGTGCATTCTCGACCGCTTCCTTGAGACGTTGACGTTCGGTGTCTCCTGAATGCGTCCAGGCGTATGACGAAACCCTGTGAATCTGAGGTACGGCCTTGCCCAGTACGTTCGGCCGCCAAACCTCCCGCGCTCGCGCCTTTTCAAGAAGGCGGTGACGCGGGGCGTCACACTCCACCCCGATCGCATAGAGCCCCGTCCGGGGATCGGTGACCGCGAAATCCAGGCTGAATGCTCCGCCGTCGCGCGCCTTTGCCGGAGTCCATCCTTGCGCTTCCATGAAGTTTTCGACGGATTTCGTAAAGCCGTCGTCCTCGTGATTCCCAAGATCGTGTTCCGCGCTCTTCTCCGTCACCATCCGGTCAAGCAGGGTCCTGCCGGAATCGCCGGCGCCTTCGGAGACGGTCCGGGCATATTCGAGGTAACCCTGAAGGTAGTCCCGCGGCACTCGCGGGCCGCGTCGCGTGGTCAATAGGTCGGATATCTCCGAAATCGGCATCGAAGTTATCATGACGACCTTTTTCCGGGCACGTGTCACTGCGACGTTCAAGCGGCGCTCACCACCAGCTTGTCCCAGGGCACCGAAGCTTTTCCGGAATACGCCATGCTCGTTACGGCCGAAGGTGGTGGAGAAAATGATGATGTCGCGTTCGTCTCCCTGAACGTTCTCGACGTTCTTTACGAAGAATCCCATGTCTTCGCCGCCTTCTGTCCGCTCGCGCTCGCGCATCAGGGCGTCGCGGAAGGATGCGTCATCCTCGGCGCGCTCTTCAAGCGCATCTTCAATTACGTCCGCTTGCTTGCGGTTAAACGTAACCACCCCGACCGAAGGAGGCGATGCATCTTCCCAAAGATTGCTCAGGTATTCGACGACGTCGGCGGCTTCCTTCGAATTTGTCTGGTTCTTGTATACGCCGTCCGACCGGATCAGCTCTATCGGTCGGACTTTTCGTATGATTTCGTCCGGATGGCGAACGGGTACGCTCAGTCGGTTTCCGTAGAATGAAGCGTTCGAGAAGGATATGAGTTCGCGATACTCGGACCGGTAATGGACCTGAAGCGTTCGTGACCTTAGTACCGAGCGGGCGAGTTGGAGCAGATCGGGGCAGTCCTTGATCTCACGCCGGTTCCAGGTTTCCGTGAAAACGTCGCGTTCCTCCTCGCTTGCCGCGTCTTCGGGTTCTTCTCCATCGAAGATCGCCGCTTCATCGTTCTCGACCTTGCTCGCAAAGAAGCTGGTCGGTGGCATCTGCTTTTCGTCCCCGCTGACGACGACGATCTTGCTCCGAAACAGGGAAGGCAGCGCGTATTCGACGGGCATCTGGGAGGCTTCGTCGAAGATGACGGTATCGAAGAGGCCGGGCTTCGGCTGGAGTACGCGGCTTGCCACGTCGGGCGTCATGAGCCAAACGGGCCTCAGTGCGAGCAGGCCTAGTGTGCTTCCGCGATCGATGAATTCGCGCAGTCGCAGCGCCCTGTGGCCCGTTAGCCTCGTTATTGGCACCCAATCAGACACCGGCCGGACGCGACGGGGATCAATGTCGTTGATGAGCAGTTCCCTGTTGCAGTTCCGGATTTGCCGATCGGATTCGGCGAGGGAGTTGACCTTCACCTCGCTTGCATCACCGTCGAAAAGCACCTCCGGATTGGAGGCTTCCATTGCGGCCTTCCATGCAATCCTGGCCTCGCGCGCGATCGTGCCGCGAACGCACGCGTCGAGATCGGCGGTTGGCAGCCGCAGCAGATCTGTCTCCTTCGCCCTGAGGGTCCGGAAGATCGTGCGTTCCACCTCTCCAAGACGCACCGACCGAAGCCGAAATTCCTGAAAGCTCGCGAGTGTCGGGGCAGCTTCGAGAATGAGATTGATGGCGGTCCCATTTGGGCGCCCGCCATGGATTGCAGAACGCCGCGAGCCGATCCAAAGCTCATCGAGATAGGGTTTTAGCTGTTCTAGAGCCTGGGAGCTTGCCGCCCGCGCATCGTGACGTTGAAGCGAACGATCTGCACGATCAAAGAACGTATCCAAGTTCTCTATCGCACCTGTCATGGCAGCCTGATCCAACTCGGCTTTCTGAGGGCACCCATCGATCAGTGTTACGGAGCCATGGACGCGCGTAACGATGGAATGGAGATTGCCGGCGAGGGCAGCCAAGGGCGCCGGTGGAAGCTTGGAGTCCGGAGCGCGATTGAACAGCGCCATTACATAGTCGGCAAGCTTGAGCCTTAACGGCCGTAGACCCATCTCCAGATCGATTGCATTAGCGAACGCCTGGACACCCTCTTCGTCTGAAGCAATTTCCTTTGCAGCCATCAGATTTCGCAGATTCCGCTTCCGTATCCAGCGCATCGGATTGATGTGCCCCAATCCGCTGACGGGGCTGAGAACCGCCTTGGCGAGGGCGTCAAGCTTGCGCAGCTCGTCCGATCGACTTGAAATAAGCTTTTCAGAAATCCCGGGCTGGTGATGGGAGGCGTTGAGCGCGGACAGTCCAGCTTCGACCTGGATGAGCCCGGCAAGCATATTGGTGCCCCGCGATCCGTTGCCCTCAGGACTCCGGAACAATGGAAGCCAACGACCCAAATTGGTGCACAGGGTGTCGCCGATGGAGCGCAAATTGCCGGCGCCAGCCATCCAAGTTCGCAGGCGTTCGGCGTCGGCGACGTCCAACGAGTCGGATGTCTCGGCATCAACCTCCTCGCGCCTTGCATCGATTTCCGCGAATGTACGTAGAGACTCGACCAGAGTGTCCGCGGTGCCCCGATCGGGATTGAAAAGCTTGAGTACCGAGAGAGCGCTGCCTTCGACTTTTGCCGGTAACCAAAATCGTGCCAACGGTCCGCAATTTTCTTCGAGCGTGACGACATCTGCGGGGTGAAGATCCGTGAGCAACGGGCGGATCGGCGGAAGATCCATCGGCTTGGGTTGATGTGCTTCGATGGCGAGGAGCTCACCGAGCAGCGTGCGATAGGTCAGTCCCGTATTTGGGTCCACCGCATGTAACGCCGTCTGCTGCCGATCGAGATCCGCTTCCAGCGATTCGATGCGCGCCGCCAACCGTTCGCGATCCCGCTTCCAGGCCGGAGCTCCGCCGACAGGCTGACTGTGCAAGCGCTCAACCTGCTCCCGTACCGATCCTATGATGGCCCCGCGATCACTGTTGACATCGGTGATCATCACGAAACGGTTTCCCAGTCGTTCCTTATCCAAACGCTTCCTGACCACCTCAAGCGCAGCTTGTTTCTGGCAGATCACCAACAGAGTTTTACCCATACCGATCGCATCGGCGACCATGTTGACGATCGTCTGGCTCTTCCCTGTTCCTGGCGGGCCTTCGACGACAAGCCCCGGCGCCTGGCGAGCTTCCATGACGGCCGCCTCCTGCGAAGGGTCGCTGTCCGCGGTGAAAAACCGTTCGATCTCCCGTGCAGAAACCGGGCCATCGCTTTCCGGCTTGTGATCCGAAAGCCGAAGTGCGGCTTCGAGAGCGGTCGAACTCGGTGGCAGGCCTCGAAGCAATTCGAGATCCTTCATCACGGCCTGACCCATGAAGGCAAGATGGAACAAAACGGCGCACGGAAAGATCTGCCGTTCTTGGGCGCCGACCTTGACGTCCTTACCTGGCAAGGGCGACAGCGTGTTACCGGCTGCTGTTGCGAGATGTCCGAACGCGTCCATCACGTCCAGCGCCGAGAAGGTCGCACGAGCAAGGAGTTCTTGGGCGGCTTCCTGCCACCTCTTGGCCTCCTGAATGCCGACCATTCCTTCAAGGGCAGGATTGACGACGACGTATTCGGCTTCGGCGTCGGCGCTTCTCTCCCGCCCATACCCCAGCGTGACGTGTCCGCGATTGCCGACTTCCGGAATGACGCGCGCCGGCCACAGGAGCACGGGAGCGATGCGGGGCTTTGCGTTCGGCCTGCCGTCGCGCATCAACAGGAACGGGAAGGCCATGTAGAGGCCGTCGATGCCAGTATCGCGCCTGTACAGCAACGCATGAGAATGCAGCGAACGGAGCCTGCGTTCCAACCCATCGTTCTCGAAGAATGCCGCTGGATCGATGTTGACCGTCCTGGTACCGCGCGAAAGCAGATGCTCGAGGATCTCCGCCGCCGGTACCCTTAACGTATCGAGCTCGGTCAAATCCACCCGTGCCGTTTTTCCGATAAGCATGCGGGTGAGC
>Ga0307499_10000267_pt1 | contig 19316 bp, 21 predicted proteins | sample 13_S_MG_FD_201363 | JGI IMG/M metagenome (GOLD analysis project Ga0307499, IMG submission 201363) | Soil microbial communities from Populus trichocarpa stands in riparian zone in the Pacific Northwest, United States - 13_S | ecosystem: Environmental > Terrestrial > Soil > Riparian zone > Trees... | reverse complement strand
CGACGCGCGGCGGCAGTTTCTCGCCCCAATTGGCTTTTTCCGCCGCGAGGTTCAGCACCGCCAGCGCCCGCGGCTTGCTGCCAAGCATCGCTCGACGAAATTCGATCGGGTCCTTGCCGGCCTTGCGCGCCAGTTCATCCATCGCGCATTCGACCGCGAACACGTTGTTGTTCGGGCCGACGCCGCGCCAGAAGCCGGTCGGCACTGCCGGCGGCTCGGCGCGGACATATTCGACGTGGAAGTTCGGGATGTCGTAGGGCGCATCGACCGCCGCATCGACGGCGTCGATGTCGATGCCCTTCTGGAAAGCGGGCGGCAGCCAGCGCGCCAGGATGGCCGAGCCCGTGACCTTGTGTTTCCAGGCGGCGACCTTGCCGTCGGCCAGCACTGCCGTGATGTTGTTGCGATAGACCGGGCGGTAGACGTCGTGCTGGGTGTCTTCCTCGCGCGTCCACACCACCTTCACCGGGTAGTCCACCTGCCTGGCCACGCGCACCGCTGCAATCACCATGTCCGGCTCGAGCTTGCGGCCGAAGCCGCCGCCGAGCAGGTGGTTGTTGACGATCACCTTCTCGACCGGCAATCCCGCCGCCTTGGCCGCTTCCGACTGCACCCGGCTTACGATCTGCGTGCCGGTCCAGATCTCGCAGGCGTCCGGCCTGACATGAACGGTGGCGTTCAGCGGCTCCATCGCCGCGTGCGCGAGAAACGGCAATTCGTAGGCCGCCTCGAACTTTTCGCCCGTCGAGAGCCCCTTGGCGATGTCGCCAACCGACTTGGCAACCGCGCCGTCCTTTTCGCTGGCCGTGCGCAAATGCTGCCAGATGTCCTTCGAACTGATGTTGGCGTTCGGCCCTTCGTCCCAGTCGATCCTGAGTGCGTCCAGGCCTTTCTTGGCCGCCCACATGTGATCGCCGATCACGGCGACCATGTCGTCGAGCACCACGATCTTGCGCACGCCGGGAATCTTCTTTGCCGCGCTGTCGTCGACCTTGCCGACCTTGCCGCCGAACACGGGACAAGCAGCAACCGTTGCGAACTTCATGTCCGGCAGGATCGCATCGATGCCGTAGACGGCCTTGCCGTTGACCTTGTCCGGCGTATCGAGCCGCTTCAGCGGCTGCCCGATATAGACGAAGTCGTTCGGATCTTTCAGCGGCACATCCTTCGGCGGGGACTCGCTGCTCGCCGCCATCGCCAGCGCGCCATAGGAGAGCTTTCGGCCGCTTTCGGTGTGCGTCACCTCGTTCTTCGATGCCGTGCAGCTTGCCGCGTCGACCTGCCATTGTTTGGCGGCGGCCTGCACCAGCATGGCGCGCGCGCTGGCGCCAGCGTTCCGCAGCGGCTTCCAGAAGGCGCGGATCGAGTTCGAGTTACCGGTCACCTGCAGGCCGAAGGTCGGATTGCCGTAAAGCTTGTCGTTCGGCGGCGCGTGCAACAGCGCGACTTGCGCGATATCGGCGTCGAGTTCTTCCGCAAGGATCATCGGGATCGCCGTGTAAACGCCTTGGCCCATCTCGACCTGCGGCATCACCAGCGTGACCTTGCCGGTTTCGTCGATGCGGATGAAGGCGTTGGGCGCGAACCTGCCGTCGGTCACGTCGAGCGGCTGCACCGGCTCGTTGACCGCGGCGCGAAGCGGCAGATGGAAGGCCAGCACGAAGCCGGCCGCGAGACCGCCGGTCAGCAGCGAGCGGCGTGAAAGTTCGTGGCCTGAAAGTTTGTCTTGGCGCTTGTTTGCGGAGATCATGGCGCGCTCCTAGGACGAGCGTCCGGACGCGGCCAGCTTGATGGCCTCGCGGATCCGCACATAGGTGCCGCAGCGGCAGATATTTCCGGACATTGCGGCGTTGATGTCGGAATCATCGGGATTGGGCGTCGACGCCAGCAGCGCTGCAGCCGACATGATCTGGCCGGACTGGCAATAGCCGCACTGGATCACTTCAAGATCGAGCCATGCCTTTTGCACCTTGGCGCCGGCGGCAGAAGCCGCGACGCCTTCGATGGTCGTGATGGTGCGGCCATTCAATGCGCCAACCGGGAGAACGCACGACCGCACCGGCTTGCCGTCGACGTGCACGGTGCACGCGCCGCACTGCGCGATGCCGCAGCCGTATTTGGTGCCGGTAAGTCCGATGATGTCGCGGAGCACCCAGAGCAGCGGCATGTCCGCCGGCGCGTCAAAGGATTTCTGTTCGCCATTGATCGTGAGCATCGTTGCCATAAGCACTCCTGAACTCTGCGGCCGCGGGCAGCGGACGGGACGGCGAAGCCTTCAAAATATCGCGCCGCGACGAGCCGGGAGGCGAGGATATTTTTCGCAATGCTGATCTGCATCGGCGACGCGGCACATCACAAAATTGTGCGACACGACTGCAATAGTTTTAAGCGAATTGATATGACAATCATCATTCAGCGCCGCGCCTTGTTGAGACGTTTCAACTAAAACGGCAACGACGACAGGCATATGAAGCGGGTGCTCGCGGCGATCTTTTTCAGCGCGCGGCTGTTGAACAGGCGGTTGCGGCAATCGGCGTCGTTACCGACCAGGTCGGCCATCGACGCCGCGGGACATGGCCACACTTGCACTTGTGTGATTTCGGTCAGAGCCTGTACGCCGTGCGGAAGCCACCCCAATGGCGGCCCTTGACGCGGATCGGCACGTCGATCTCGCGCATCATCACGGTGTTGCCGTTGCCCATGTCGCGGGCGTAGCTCTGGACCAGGTAGGCGCGCTGGTTGCGCCCGGCGGCAAGGCCTGCCGCATCGTTGAAGATGCGACGGTTGCGGCTATTGGCGGTGTTCCAGGTGACGTCGCCCGGCCGCTGCGGGTGCGAATAGATCTTGTTATGCACCGGCAGATAGCCGTTGGTGTCGATCACGGCGCAGAACGCCATCCGCTTGTCTCTGGCCAGGAAGGCTTCCTGGAACGGCGGCAGGGTGCGGTCGGCCCAGTCGAGGATTTTGGTGCGGTATTGCACCGGGTTGGTGCCTGCGATCTCGACATAGTTGGTGTCGAACATGTCCTCGATCGAGATGGCGCCGCTGTCGAGGCCATTCTCAAAAATCTTCTTCAGCGCCGCGCCGGCTTCCATCGCGCGGGTGACGGCCTCGGTGTTGTCGTCCTGGACCGACCATATTTTGTCTTCGATCTTCTCGATCAGCGCCGTATCCGGCCTTTCGAACTGCGCGTGCGCACCGGCCTTCGACCGCTGGACGATGCGGATCCGGCAGGCGCCGACATCCTGCAGCGTCGCGTTGAAGCTCTGGCCCTGCGCCAGCGCTTCCGCGTCTGCCCCGCTGACCAGAATGCCGCCCATGGAAATTTCGTAGACCGGTGCCGATATCATCCCGCGCGGGGCGGCAATTTCGATCTTGAGGCTGCAAGGCAGCCTTTCGTCCTTGCGGCGCTCCTGGCGATCGCCTTCTTTCTCCCCGCGCCGCAGCAGCACGGCGCAACGCGACTTGAGCTTCTGCGCGAACGTCGTGACGGCGCGTCCCGCGTTGGCGACGCTTTCACCGTGCACCTCGGCTTCCTTGGTCGCGCTGTCGATCTCGGTTGCGCTGTCGCCGACCGAGACGATGAAACTGGAGGCGGCGGCTGCATTGTCGGCCATTTCGCCGGTTGTTGCGTTCTGCTCGGCGACCGCCCCGTTGACGTTCTCGAACACCGGGCGGATCGCTTCGATCGCCTGCGAGATGCGATGCACGGCGTCGACCGAGCCTGCGGCGTCGCGCTGCAGCGCCTCGATCTTCTTGGTGATCTCTTCCGTCGCGTTCTGGGTCTGCACCGCGAGCGCCTTCACCTCGGTGGCGACCACGGCAAAGCCGCGCCCGGCCTCGCCGGCGCGTGCCGCCTCGATGGTGGAATTGAGCGCCAGCAGCGTGGTCTGCCGCGCGATCTGCGCGATCAGGTTGACGACATTGCCAATTGCCGCCGAGGATTCCCGCAGGCGGTCGACATTGGCGCTGGCTTCGCGGGCGGCGTCGCTAGCTTGGTCGGCGAGCTTGCCGGCGTCGCGCACCTGGGAGCCGATCCCTTGCGCCGACTGGGTGAATTTGTCGGCGGCGTGCGAAAAGGTGGTCGCGGTGCCCTGGGCTGCGCTGGTGCGGCTCGTCAGGGCGTCGGTGCGCTGGCGGATGGTGGAAAGCGTCGCAGCCGTCGCCTCAGCGCCCCCGGTGACCGAATTGGCCGCGCGCTCGAGCTGGCGGATCATCGCACCGAGTTCGAGATCCAGCAGTTCAAGGATTGCCTTGGCCGAATCGCCCTCGGCACTGGCGGGCTCAGCCGCGGCCGAGGCCTGCGGAACTTTGGCTTCAGCGGCAGGCGCAGCCGGTTCCGGCACCTGCTTTTTGAACAAACCGAAAGCCATTGGGGCTCTTAAAAGTTGAGGACTGGTGCGGAATCCTCTCATCCGAGCATGAAGTCATGGTTAACAATTGCCTGATATTTCGGCGCGAGGCAGTACTCGCATACCCGAATCGGCCGCAAATCTTTGATTTTGCCCGATTGCAGGCCTATAAGGCCGCGCTTCACCCCGCATCCTCCCGGACGAATCCAAGAGACCCTGCATGGCCGGCCATTCCCAGTTCAAGAACATCATGCACCGCAAGGGCAAGCAGGATGCCCAGAAATCGAAACTGTTCGGCAAGCTGGCCCGGGAAATCACGGTGGCGGCCAAACTGGGGACCCCGGACCCGGCCATGAATCCGCGGCTGCGCGCGGCCGTGATCGCGGCGCGCCAGGAGAACATGCCGAAGGACAATATCGAGCGCGCCATCAAGAAGGCGACCGGCGGCGACAGCGAGAGCTACGACGAAATCCGCTACGAGGGCTATGGCCCGGGCGGCGTCGCCGTGATCGTCGAGGCGCTGACCGATAATCGCAACCGCGCCGCCTCCGACATCCGCTCCTTCTTCGCCAAGTCCGGCGGCAATCTCGGTGAAACCGGCTCGGTCGCCTTCATGTTCGACCGCACCGGCATCATCGAATATGACGCCAGCAAAGCCTCCGACGACGCGATGCTCGATGCCGCGATCGAGGCCGGCGCCGACGACGTGATATCAAGCGAAAGCGGCCACGAGATCTACGCCTCGCAGGAAACCTTTCGCGAGGTTGCCAAGGCGCTGGAAGCGAAATTCGGCGAAGCCCGCAAGGCGGCGCTGACCTGGAAGCCGCAGAACACGATCGCTGTCGACGACGACACCGGCGAGAAGCTGTTGAAGCTGATGGATCTGCTGAACGAGCACGACGACGTCCAGAACGTCTATGCCAATTTCGAGATTTCGGATGCGCTGGTCGCCAGGATGGGCGGGTAGGGCCTGATTTGCCCCCGCATACTCCGCTGTCGTCGCCCGGCTCGACCGGGCGATCCAGTATTCCAGAGACCAACGTTTGAGTCGCGAGGCCTCGGCGTACTGGATCCCCGCTTTCGCGGGGATGACGAGCGGAACGGGGGCGAGGGCAGGGGATGACGCTCCGTTTATGTTTCGTTCACCACGCTCTGGCGCTATCACTACGCCATGACATCCCTACCGATTCGCCAACCCGTCCGAATCATCGGCATCGATCCCGGCCTGCGCCGCACCGGCTGGGGCGTGATCGAGACCGAGGGTAACCGGCTCGTCTTCATCGGCTGCGGTTCGGTCGAGCCGCCGGACAGTCTGCCGTTGGCCAGCCGCCTCTTGGCGATCCATGAGGGACTTGCCGCCGTGCTCGGCGATTTCAGGCCGGCGGAAGCCGCGGTCGAGCAGACCTTTGTCAACAAGGACGGCGTCGCCACGCTGAAACTCGGCCAGGCGCGCGGCGTGGCCATGCTGGCGCCCGCGATGTTCGGCATATCGGTTGCGGAATACGCGCCCAATCAGGTCAAGAAGACCGTGGTCGGCGCCGGCCACGCCGACAAGAACCAGATCGCCGTCATGCTGAAGATCCTGCTGCCGAAGGCCGAGCCGAAATCCGCCGATGCCGCCGATGCGCTTGCGATCGCTATCACGCACGCCCATCATCGCGGAGGCATAGCGCTGCGGCTGAGGGTGGCCAGCCTATGATCGGTGCGCACCAATCTGAGCCGTCATGGCCAGGCGTAGCCGTGCGAAGGACGGCGTCGCTTCCGCTCGCCTATGCCCGGCCATCCACGTCTTCTCTTCGTTGTGTCGGCAAAGACGTGGATGCCCGGCACAAGGCCGGTCATGACGACCGAGAGTTATGTGTCAAACCTGAGTCATCATCATGATCGGCAAGCTGAAAGGCCTGATCGACTCTTACGGCGAGGACTACGTGATCCTCGACGTCGGCGGCGTCGGCTATCAGGTGCATTGCTCGTCGCGCACGCTGCAGGCGCTGCCGGCGCCCGGCGAGGCCGCCGTGCTCTCGATCGAGACTTACGTGCGCGAGGATCAGATAAAACTGTTCGGCTTCCGCACCGACACCGAGCGCGAATGGTTTCGCCTGCTGCAGACCGTGCAGGGCGTCGGCGCCAAGGTCGCACTTGCCGTGCTCTCGACGCTGCCGCCGGCCGAACTCGCCAACGCGATCGCGCTGCGCGACAAGGCCGCGGTTTCGCGCACGCCCGGCGTCGGCCCGAAAGTCGCCGAGCGCATCGTCACCGAGTTGAAGGACAAGGCGCCGGCGTTCGCCAATGTCGATCCGGCCGTGGTGCATCTTGCCGGCGCGATCGACGATCACCGCGCGCCGCGTCCGGTTACTGATGCGATCTCCGCGCTGGTCAATCTCGGCTACGGCCAGCCGCAGGCCGCGGCCGCTATTGCTGCGGCTTCACGCAGCGCCGGCGAGAAAGCCGAGACCGCGCAACTGATCCGGCTGGGCTTGAAGGAATTGTCGAAATGAGTGTCGAGACCGTAGGGTAGGCAAAGCGAAGCGTGCCCACCATTTGATATAACCTGGGGGGATGGTGGGCACGGCGCAAAGCGCCTTTGCCCACCCTACGATCTGACCAAAGGAACGCATTCTCCATCATGCCGAGCAAAAAGGACCAGGAACTGATCGCCGCGGCCACCGAAGCGATCAGTCAGCGCTATCGCAACGACTGGCAGGAGGTCGGTGCTGCCATGCGCACGCGCGACGGCCGTATTGTCACCGGCGTCAATATCGACGCCTATATCGGCCGCATCGCGGTTTGCGCCGAAGCGATCGCCATCGGCCGCGCCATTACCGAGACCGGTGACCACGGTATCGAAACCATCGTCGCCGTGCGTCACCCCAAGCCGGGCGAGCCCGGCAAGATCGCGGTGGTCTCGCCCTGCGGCATCTGCCGAGAGTTGATCCACGATTACGACGCCAAAGCGCGGGTCATCGTCCCCGATGGCGGCCGTGCGCCGAAAGTGGTGAGCATCGGCGAACTCCTGCCCAACAAGTACAAGCGGGGCAGCGAGTGAACACGCCCTCCCGCATCGTCACGCCCGAGCGCCGTTCAGACGATGTCGGGGATACTGCGCTGCCTGTTCGGCTGTGGCTGAAGGAGTTGGCGAAGTGACCAGGCCGGCGCTTTTTTCTGGCAAAGATGGATCGCTCTCGGCGATTTGGCGCTTCGTATTCATCGTTGCTATTTTCTTGCTGGTCTGGCCGCCCATTTGTGGCATCGCGGTCTGGCAGATGAAGTTTGGCCCTGGCAACGGCTCACCGCTACTTGGCTGGTTGGCTCTTGTCGTATTTTACTCCTATATGCTGTGCATGCCGTCCGCGCTCTTGGCAGGCCTCGTTCACGCTGTCGCGGCCGTCCGGTTCCAATACAATTCGATACTGGTACCACTCGTGGCAGCCGTGGGCGCTGCAATTTTGCCCGTTGTGATCATCGTGATGCCGGTCTCTCTCCTTCTGCTTCTGTTTGCATCGTTGGTTGCATCGGTCATCTGCTGGCGCGTGACGCGCCGGCTTGCGAGGATGGCATGAATCCTCCCTCTCGCATCGTCACGCCCGAGCGCCGTTCCGACGATGTCGGCGACACCGCGCTGCGCCCGCAATTGCTGTCGGAGTTCGTCGGCCAGGCGCAGGCGCGCAAAAATCTGTCGATCTTCATCGAGGCGGCGCGCAAGCGGGGCGAGGCGCTGGATCATGTGCTGTTCGTGGGTCCCCCGGGCCTCGGCAAGACCACGCTGGCGCAGATCGTCGCGCGCGAACTCGGCGTCGGCTTTCGCGCTACGTCCGGTCCGGTCATCGCCAAGGCTGGCGATCTCGCCGCACTTCTTACCAATCTCGAAGAGCGCGACGTCTTGTTCATCGACGAAATCCATCGCCTCAGCCCGGCGGTCGAGGAAGTGCTTTACCCTGCGATGGAGGATTTTCAGCTCGATCTGATCATCGGCGAAGGGCCTGCGGCGCGCTCGGTCAAGATCGATCTGGCAAAATTCACGCTCGTCGGCGCCACCACGCGCGCCGGCCTCCTGACCAATCCGCTGCGCGACCGCTTTGGCATTCCGGTTCGCTTGAATTTCTACACCGAGGAAGAGCTGGAAAAGATCGTCACCCGCGGCGCCCGCGTGCTCAACATCGGCATGACGCCCGATGGCGCCAACGAGATCGCGCGCCGCGCCCGCGGCACGCCGCGTATCGCTGGCCGCCTGCTGCGCCGCGTGCGGGACTTTGCCTCCGCGGCGGACGCAAGCTCGATCGACCGCGGCATCGCCGACCACGCGCTGAGCGCGCTGGAAGTCGATGCCGCGGGCCTCGATGCCATGGACCGGCGCTATCTCACGACGATTGCGCTGAACTATGGCGGCGGGCCGGTCGGTGTCGAGACCATGGCGGCGGCGCTGTCGGAGCCGCGCGACGCCATCGAGGACATCATCGAGCCGTTCCTGATCCAGTGCGGCTATCTGCAGCGCACCCCGCGCGGCAGGCTGCTGACCTCGCACGCCTTCCGACATCTCGGCCTCGCCGAGCCCGCGCGCGATCCCGCGCAGTTCGGTCTGTTCGGGCAAAGCGAGGAGGAGTGACGGTGACGGATACGATCGAGATCGTCGCGGCGCTGATCCGCGATAGCGCGGGCCGGGTGCTGCTGGTTCGCAAGCGCGGGACCACGGCGTTCATGCAACCGGGCGGCAAACGCGATTCCGGAGAGGACGACATCACGGCGCTTTCGCGCGAACTCGACGAGGAACTTGGCTGCCGTCTGGTTCCGGATTCGATCCGGTCTCTCGGCGAGTTTGATGCGATCTCGGCCAATGAGCCCGGTTTTCAGGTGCGCGCCGCGCTATACGAGATCGATGTGACCGGCGAGATCGCGCCGAAAGCCGAGATCGAGGCGATGGTGTGGATCGACCCGGCGGCGCCTGCCGACATCCCGCTGGCGCCATTGACCCGCGACCATGTGTTGCCGCTGGCTTCACGAAAGCGTGTCGCAGGCAACGCCTGAACCGAATGGGTGCCACCCTGCACTAAGGGCAGATGCCGCGCCGGCCGCGATCAAGGCCGGCGTCCTGCCGTGGAGTGCAACAGGAATGAGTTCGACCGAAGACGCCGACATGCTTGCCCTCGTTGCGGCGGCGCCGGAACTGGCGACGCCTGACGATACCGAATTCTTTCTCGACGCCATGCCGATCCCCGAACTGGCGTCGATGTGGGGCGCGCTGCAGCGCCTGAGCCGGCGCGATCAGACGTCGGGCACGTGGGCGGCATTGATGTACTTCAGTCATCTGTCGAAGCGACGGCCCGATCGCGCCTTCGATCTCGCACTCGAGGTGCTGCGCGCCGAATCCGATAAGCCAACCGTGATGCAGCTCAACGACAAGTTCATGCTGGCACTGCTTTATGCGCATGGCGCTGAAATGATCGACCGGATCGAATCCGAGGCGGAGCATGACGTCAGGCTGCGCTGGCTGCTCGGCGGGATTCGTTTTGGATCCGACGAGCCGGTCAAGAGCCGCATCGAGGCGATCGCCGATACCAAGGCCTACCGGCGCGATGAACGTGCCCGCAGGAAACCACAACGCCCGCTTGACTGCGAGGCGATGCCGGTGGCGGAACTGGCGCGCGCCTGGGTCGAGCAATATTCGAAATCCGAGCGCGACCGCGACGACAATTTCTTCGCCATGATGGACTACGAGCGCGATTTGCGCGAGGAGGATCCTGACAAGGCGATCGACTTGATCGTCGAGATCCTGAAGATCGAGACCAATCCGGTGATGCTGTCGCTGCTCGCCGCCGGTCCGCTCGAAGACGTCATCAGCATGGAGACCATCGAGCGCATCGAGCGCGAAGCGTCGGTCAACCAGCGTTTCCACGATCTGCTCGGCGGCGTCTGGTATTACCGCGCGCCCGACGAACTGAAGGCGCGGCTGGATGCGCTGGTGGGGCAGAACCGCTGGTGAGAAGCTGCTGGAGCTCTGCTGATCATCTGCACAAGCGCACCGCAATTCAGGCTCAATCCGCCACCATGTTTGCGATGCATCGCGATTGGATCACATGTTAACTCGCCGTCATTTTCTGCAAGCCATGGGTGGATTGGGCGCGATGGGCGTCTCGACCACCGCCTACGGATTCAGCGCCCCGGTCCTGCGGCTTCGCGTCGCGCGGTACCACATCTCACCGCCGCAATGGCCGGCAGGGCTCAAGCTCAGGATCGCGGCCATCGCCGACCTTCATGCCTGCGATCCCTGGATGTCGCTCGATCATGTCCAGGCGATCGTCGAACGCACCAACGCGCTCAAGCCTGACATCGTCGTCATGCTTGGCGACTATGTGGCCGGACACCGCAAGGTGACGCGCTTCATTCCCGATGCCGAATGGGCGCGGGTGCTCGCCGGCCTGAAGGCGCCGCTCGGCGTGCACGCGGTGCTCGGCAATCACGACTGGTGGGAAGACAAGGAAGTGCAGCGCCACGGGCAGGGATTGCCGTCCGCCGGCCGCGCGCTGGAGGCCGCCGGCATTCCGGTTTACGAAAACGACGCTAGGAAACTCAGCAAGAACGGCCATTCGTTCTGGCTGGCCGGTCTCGGCGACCAGCTGGCGTATATGCCCGCGCGCCGCTTCCGGCCGCTCAAGCGCATCGGCGTCGACGATCTCGGTGCGACGCTGGCGAAGGTCACCGACGACGCGCCGGTGGTCTTGATGGCGCATGAGCCCGACATCGCGAGGCGCGTGACCTCGCGTGTCGCGTTGCAGCTTTCCGGGCATACCCATGGCGGCCAGGTCCGCATGCTGGGCTGGTCCCCGATCGCGCCATCCGGGCAGCAACTCGCCTATGGCCACATCAAGATGAACTGCGACGTCGTAGTCTCCGGCGGCCTCGGCTGCAGCATCATGCCGTTCCGCCTCGGCGTCCCCCCGGAAATCGTGCTGGCGACGCTGGGCGCATCGCGGCCGGCGGTGGCATAGGCCTCCAATCGTCGGCATGGATATCTGCATCAAATGATGCTATTCTTGATGCAGAGGAGCCGCGGCCATGAGAACCACGATTGCGATTGACGACGAGTTGTTTGCCAAAGCACAGGAATTTGCCGGGGTCACCGAGAAGTCCGCGGTGATACGGGAAGCCTTGAAAGCGTTTGTCGAACGCGAAGCCGCGCGTCGGCTCGCCCGTATGGGAGGGTCGCAACCGAACGCCAAGGCGCCGCCGCGCCGTCGTTCGAAATGATGACGCTGGTCGATACGTCAATCTGGATCGACCATTTTCGCCACGGTGACTTGCGTTTGGCTAAACTGCTCGATCGTGCCGAAGTTGTCACGCACCCTTTTGTCGTCGGCGAGTTATTGCTTGGGCGCGCGCTTGGTACCGACGAGTTGATCGGCGATTTGAATACGCTTCCGAAGGCAGTCGTAGCCAGTGTCGACGAGGTCTTCAAATTCATCTCCGGTCGAAAGTTGCCGGGATCTGGCATCGGATATGTCGATGCGCATCTGCTGGCTGCTGCCGCACTGACGGCTGAAACCTTGATCTGGACGCGCGACAAGCGCTTGCTTGCAGTGGCACGATCGCTTTCGCTCGCGGCTGAAATGGGGGAATAGGCGTTCATGTCCCCCCTCGACGGCGAGATCCGCGACGGTCGCCATCACATGCAGGTCCGCGTCTATTACGAGGACACCGACTTTTCCGGCATCGTCTACCACGCCAACTATCTGCGCTTCATGGAGCGCGGCCGCACCAACCATTTGAGGCTGATGGGCGCGTCACAGCATGCGCTGTTCGAACAGGCGCTGGAGGAGACGCCGGGCTTCGCCTTCGTGGTGCGCTCGATGGAGCTCGATTTTTTGCGCCCCGCGCGCATGGATGATGTGCTCGACGTGGTGACATGGCCGGTCGCGGTGAAAGGCGCTTCCATCACACTGGCGCAGGAGGTGCGGCGGGGGGACGAGGTGCTGGTCAAGGCCGCAGTGCGCGTCGCCTTCATCAGCGAGGGCCGGGCAAAGCCGATCCCGAAATCGCTGCGGCAGTTGATGAAGGCCGATCTGGCTTCGGATTGATTCTTGCTGGTTGACTCGCTGTACCGATCGGTACAGTCTCCTGGAGTCGCCAACCCGGAGATATCTCATGTCGCGTCCGCCGCTGCCGCCCTTCACCCGCGAAACCGCCGCCCAGAAGGCGCGCATGGCGGAAGACGCCTGGAATTCGCGCGACCCGGTGCGGGTGTCGCTGGCCTATACCGAGGACAGCCGCTGGCGTAACCGCTCCGAATTCTTTCATGGACGCGCGGCGATCGTCGAATTCCTCACCCGCAAATGGGCGAAGGAGCATGACTATCGCCTGATCAAGGATCTCTGGGCGTTCGACCAGAATCGCATCGCCGTTCGCTTTCAGTATGAATGGCACGACGATGCCGGGCAGTGGCATCGCTCCTACGGCAACGAGCAGTGGGAGTTCGACGAACACGGCCTGATGCGGCGGCGCGAGGCCAGCATCAACGATATCGCCATCAAGGAAAGCGAGCGACGCTTCCACTGGCCGGCGCCGGGGCCGCGCCCGGCCGATGTCGCGGGATTGGGCGAGCATCCGCTGTGACGCCATGCTGAAGAAGGGCGTCGAGCGTGGGCAAGTGTTGCGGGCGCTCGGCGAGGTGTTTCGCGCGCATGGCTATGAGGGCGCCTCGCTGACGCTGATCACGGAGGCCACCGGGCTCGGCAAGGGTAGCCTCTATCACCTGTTCCCGGGCGGCAAGGAGCAGATGGCCGCCGAGGTGCTGGCCGACATCGACGGCTGGTTCGAGCTCAACATCTACGCGCCGTTGCGCGAGGCCTCCGATCCCGCGCGCGCGATCGCGGCGATGATCGCGGGCGTCGACCAGTATTTTCATTCCGGCGATCGCGTCTGCCTGGTCGGACTGGTCGCACTCGGTTCTGCGCGCGACACCTTTGCCGAAGCGGTCGATGATTATTTTGCGCGCTGGCAGGCCGCGCTGGTGTCGCTGTTGCGGCGATCCGGATTGAGCAGGAGCCAGGCGCAGCGGCGCGCCGAGGATGCGCTATTGACCATTCAGGGCGCGCTGGTGCTGGCCCGGGCGCGTAACGACGGCGGAATCTTTCGCCGGGCGCTGAGCGACCTGACGGCGCGATTGCTCGCGCCGCCAGAGTGATCGCAGCGGCAACGATGTCGTCCCTGCGAAAGCAGGGAACCATACGCCGCGGCCTTTCGGATTGTTCACGGTGAGCAACGACTGCCTTAACTCACGAACGCCGGTGGCTATGGGTCCCCGCGTTCGCGGGGACGACGAGTTGAGAGATATCGACTTACGCCGCCGCCTTGTGGCGGGCGAGTTCGGCCTTGTACATCTCGAACTCCTCGGCGGCAGCCTTCGCGATGCTGGGGCGGGTGCGCAGCCGCTCGTAATAAGCCTTCACGTTCGGCCATTTCGCCAGCTCGATCGGCGGTGTCGCCATCGTCCAGTTGATGATGGTGACGAGGTAGGCATCGGCCACGCTGAAATGGTCGAGCAGGAATTCGCGGCCCTTCAGGTAGTTTTCGAGATAGTCGAGCCGCGACAGGTTCTTGGTCAGCGCGTAGGTCTTCGCGTCCTGCGGCGCCGTCTTGTCGAGCAGCGGCACGAACAGCGCCTTGTGCAGTTCGGTGCCGATGAAGCAGAGCCATTGATGCAGGCGGCTGCGTTCCTCAGCCGAAGCTGCCGAGAGACCGGCGTTTGGAAAGCGGTCGGCGACATATTGCAGTATCGCCGCGTTCTCGGTCAGCACCGTGCCGTCGTCGGTGCGCAGCGTCGGCACCAGGCCGAGCGGATTCACCTGGCGGAAATCCGAGCCGTCCTTCTGCACCACCTTTGTCTTGGGATCGACCTCGAGATAGTTGGCCTCCGCGCCGGCTTCATACAGCGCAATCCGGGTCGCCAGCGAGCAGGCGAGCGGCGAGAAATAAAGATCCATGGTTTGCCTCCTTGGCGGTTGATCAATCGGGCGGGCGTTCAGCACAGCGGGATTGATTTTTATACTGTTCCGCATAATATAAGGCCGGTCAAGGAATTTATTGCGATATGGTACAAAAAAGTAAAAAGCCGCCGGTGGCGAAGATCGACGATCCCGTGCCGCCCAAGCGCCGCGGCCGGCCGCGCGCCTACCAGCCGGAGGTCGCGCTCGGCAAGGCGCTCGACCTGTTCCGCAAGGATGGTTTTGCGGCGACCTCGCTCGACGATCTCTCCGCCGCGACAGGCATGAACCGGCCGAGCCTCTATGGCGCGTTCGGCGACAAGCGCGAGCTGTTCATCAAGAGCTACCGCCGCTATCGCGAAGACGCGCGGATCGCGATGGGGGATATCTTTCGCGACGAGCTGCCGAGCCGAAAGCGGCTGGAGCGGATCTACGCGGTGGCGCTCGATATCTATCTGTCCGGCGAATCCGGTCCGCGCGGCTGCTTCACGGTGATGACGGCGGCTTCCGAGGCCGTGCACGATCCCGATATCCGCGCCCTGGTGCTGGAGGGCTTCACGGAACTCGATAGGGCCTTTGCGGCCTGCTTCCGGCGGGCCAAAGAGAAGGGCGAGTTGCCCGAAAGCGCCGATCCGGTCGTGCTGGCCCAGCTCGCCTCCGCCACCCTCCACACCATCGCCATCCGCGCCCGCGCCCAGATGCCGCGCAAGGAATTGGAGGCGATCGTCAAGGGCGCGCTCGATGTGATGCTGGGCGTTGCAAAATAGTTGCAGATGTTCGCGGTTGTGAAGAGCGTGCCTAGTGCGCAGCGCTCAACGTCGGCCGCTGATTACGAAGCCACAACACAGCGCCGGCGGCGGCCAGCATGAGCAGCACCGAAAACCAGTTGAGCGGCTGCCAACCCCACCGGTCCTGCAGAAAGCCCGCCATGAAGCTCGACGTGGCTGTCGTGCTGAACACCAGCAGGTCGTTGAGGGCCTGGGTCTTGCCGCGCTCGTTCGGACGGTAGCAGGTCGTCACCAGCGTGGTGGCGCCGACGAACAGAAAATTCCAGCCGATGCCGTTGACGGTCAGCGCAATCCGGAAATTCCATTCGCTCAGGCCGGTGAGCGCCGCGACCACGCCGATCAGCATCAGCGCAACGCCGCAGGCCATCACCGTGGTGGCGCCGTACCGGTTGATCAGATTGCCGGTGAAGAACGATGGCACGAACATGCCGAGCACATGCATGAAGATCACCCAATGAGCGGATGCATGCGGAAATCCACAGGCGACGATGGCCAGCGGCGACGCGCTCATGATGAAGGACATCGTGCCGAACGCCAGCATGCCGGCCATCGCCGACGCGATGAAGCGCGGCTGGCTGGCGATCACGAGCAGCGGACGCGGCGGCACGGCAATGTCGGCCTGGCTCGCGGTTGAAGCCGCCGGTGTGACCGATGGGAAGCTGATGAAAGACATGATCGTAAAAACCATGACGTGCAGCACCAGAATGGCGGCATAGGTCGCGACGTAGAGCGGCATCGTCAGATCGTGCGTCACGCGCACGAGGCTGGGCCCGATCACGGCGGCGGCGACGCCGCCGGCGGTCACCCATGAAATCGCCTTGGCGCGGTAGTGGATCGGCACCAGCTCCGCCGCGGCGAAGCGGTACATCTGGAGGCAAGCGACCGCGTAGCCGAGGATGAGGCCGCCGCCGCACATCACGAGGAAGTTGGCGGTGTAGAGTCCGATGCACATGACGGTGGCGCCGGCCATGCCGAACAGTGAGCCGACGCGGAAGCCGATGCTCCGGCCGATGCGCTGCATCAGCAGCGCAGCCGGAAACACCCAGATCATCACGCCGAGATGCTGCATCGTGACCGGCAGGTTGGCGAATTCGGGATGATGGTAGAAGGTGATGACCGACAGCCCCGTGGCCGCAAACATCATGGTGTTGCAGGATTGGCCGACGGCCTGGCAGCAGGTGAGCAGCAGGAGATTGCGGCGGGTGCGCCGGTCCAGCCCCGGCTCGGGATCGGTTTCAGGCTTGAGCCCGGATTCTGGATTCAGCGCATCCATTATTGTTCTTGCCCAAATGGCTCTCGGGATGCCGCGCGATGCAAGGAGCGAACGGGCGGCGCATGACGTTGTCGAGGAAAAGCGCCTGCGGCTCAAGGAAAAAGAGGAATATTTTTGCTGCCTAGGCCTGCGTGAAAGGCATAACAGTCTCTCCGGCATTGATGGGCTGCTTGAATCGCGTAAGTTCGCGATGACGTTCAGGCCGGGACGCCGTCCTGAAGGCATGCAAGGTGGGGCGGGGGACAGAGATGGCCGATGATCTGAAATTCACGGTCCAGCGCCCGCCGGCCTATGGTGAGCTGACGGATGTCCTGCCGGGACTGTTCTGGGTGCGGCTGCCGGTGCCGACGGCGCCGAATCACGTCAATTGCTGGCTGCTCGACAACGGGCCTGATTGGACGATGGTCGACTGCGGCCTGAACACCGACGACACTTTCGAGATCTGGGACAAGCTATGGCGCGGGCTGCTGCGCAGCCGTCCCCTGCAGAATCTCGTCTTCACGCACGCGCATCTCGATCATTTCGGCCTTGCCAGTTATTTCGTGAAGGAAATGAAATCCACGGTGCGCCTGCCATTGGCTGAATGGCTCAACGCGTGGAAGATGTGGCACGAGCGCGAGGAGGGGCCCGACGAGCATTTCGCCGCCTTCATGAAGCGCAACGGTGCTTCCGACGATGATGCCGCACAAATTATGGGAGCCCAGCGCCGGTCGACATTTCTCGGCTTGCGGCCGCCGCGCGAATTCATTCGCATTCGGGACGGCGATCTGGTCGCGATGGGGCAACGCGAATGGCGGGCGATCACCGCAGGCGGCCATTCGGTCGAACACGCGCTGTTCCATTGCGAGAGCGACAAGATCCTGATCGCGGGCGATCAGATCCTGTCGCACATGACGCCATCGGTGATCACGCCGTCGGCGCAGCCGGAGGCAAACCCGATGAAGGAATATCTCGATTCGCTGGCGCGGCTCGAGACGCTGCCTTCAGACACGCTGGTGCTGCCGTCGCACGGCCTGCCGTTTCGCGGGCTTCATGACCGGCTCGCGCAGCTGCGCGAGCACCATCTGGCGCGGCTCGAAGACGTGGCCTCCGTCATCACAGGCAAATCAACGGCGTTTGCGATTGCGCAGGAAGTGTTCCCGCGGGTGCTGTACGCCAATCCGCGCCAGGCGTTCGGCGAGTCGCTTGCGCATCTGAACATGCTGGCCTCGCTCGGGCGGCTGACGCGCGATGTGGACGCCGATGGCGCGATCACGTTTGCGCCGGCGTGATAGCTCCAGGGTTCAAAGTGCCGTCAATTACCGATCCTCCCAACGCATCGGCCGGCCTGTTTCGCTCCAAAGGCTGGCAGGTCGCCATGATCGGGCTGGGCACGGCCACGGCGCAGCTCGATACGTCGGTTAATATCGCCTTCCCATCCATCACCCGCGGGTTCGATCTCGCCATCGCCGACATCCAGTGGGTCGTCATCTGCTACGTGCTGACCTACGCCAGCCTGTTGCTGGCGCTCGGGCGTGTCGGCGACACAGTCGGTCACGCGATCGTTTTCCGGATCGGCCTGGTCTGGAGCGCGACGGCGCTGCTGCTCGTCGGTTGTTCGCCCAGCTACGGCGCGATGCTGGTGTTCCGCTGCCTGCAGGGCGTCGGCGCGGCGCTGGTGCTGAGCTGCGGCGTGGCGCTGGTGACATCGCTCTATGGCGAGGAACGGCGCAGCCGGGCGCTCGGCGTCTACACGATGATGATGGCGTTCGGATTGATGCTGGGCCCGCTGCTCGGCGGCGCGTTGACGGCGATCTGGGATTGGCCTGCGGTGTTCTGGTTCCGAATTCCCATCGCGGTCGCGACGCTATTGTTGTTGCGCGGCCTGCCGGTATCGTCGCCGCACCGCGCCGGCGATCGGTTCGACGTCGTGGGCGGCATCGCGCTGATTCTGGGCCTGGTGACGATGCTGTTGGCGCTCAACCGCCTTCGCGAATTTTCCGCCGTTTGGTTCGCTTTGCTGTCCGCCGCGGCCTTTGCTGCCTTTATCGTCCGCGAGTCGCGCGCGGCGCGTCCGATCATCGCCGTCGAAATTCTCCGGCTGCCGGGTTTTGCGTTGCTCAATCTCGTCAGCGTGCTGGCCAATCTCGCGGCCTTCTCGGTCTGGCTGCTGGTGCCCTATTTTCTGGCGCGCGTCCCTGGTTATGCGCTGACCGAGAGCGGCGCCATCCTGGCCGCGGCCGCGGCTGGGGCGGTGCTGGCCGCGCCGATCGGCGGTCGCCTCGTCGGGCAAACCATTTCCGCCGAGCGGCTGGCGATCATCGGCGCCGTAGCGATTGGCGCCGGTCTCGTTCTGCTCAGCGCATGGACAGCGGAAACCCCGACGGCCCTGCGGGTTGCCGGGCTCGTGGTGCAGGGCGTCGGCCTTGGTCTGTTCCAGCTCGCCTATTCGGATATCGTCACCGCCGCGCTGCCGCTCAGGGATCGCGGCGTTGCCGGCAGTCTCGTCTTGCTGACGCGAACGCTGGGTACGGTGACCGCTGCCTCGATTGTCCTGATGGTGTTCGAGATCCTGCAACAGAACCACAGCTTCCTCGAAGCCTTCCATCGGACCTTTCAACTTGCCGCCTTGCTGGCGTTTGCTTCTGCAGGGCTACTGGCGTTTTCACCCCGCAAAATCACCTCCTAATACCCCCGCCCGCGATCCACCACATTCTCCAGCGCGTCGCCGGCCTCGAAGCGCGCGATCTGCTCCGCCACGTATTTTGATATTTCGTCGGCATCGGTGTCGGCGGCGTTGTGCGGGGTCAGCACCACCTTTGGGTGGGTCCAGAACGGACTGTCCACGGGCAGCGGCTCGGTGGCGTAGACGTCGAGCGAGGCGCCGCCGAGCGTGCCGTCGTCGAGGCTTCGCAGGATGTCGGCTTCGTTCTGCAGGCCGCCGCGGCCG
>Ga0307499_10000266_pt1 | contig 19318 bp, 17 predicted proteins | sample 13_S_MG_FD_201363 | JGI IMG/M metagenome (GOLD analysis project Ga0307499, IMG submission 201363) | Soil microbial communities from Populus trichocarpa stands in riparian zone in the Pacific Northwest, United States - 13_S | ecosystem: Environmental > Terrestrial > Soil > Riparian zone > Trees... | reverse complement strand
GCTCCGGAAGACGGTCGGTCTGCTGGTCAGCGGGATCTCCGCCATGTGCTTCATGGTGGCAGCCGCACCAGCAGCGCATGCCGACATCGTCCCTCCCGTGGATGGCTGGGCCGAGCTGTTCCCGCCGTTCAACAACCCGGGCAACCCCAAATGCGCCGACGTTCCAAACGGCACCAGCACGCCGGAGCAGATCCTGCAGGTCTTCCATTGCCACGGCTACGCCTCCAACGGCGCCCCGCAGCGGTTCCGGTTCATCTCCCTCGGTGACGGCACCTACTGGATCCAGAACCTGGCCAGCGGCCTGTGCATGGAGGCCACCGTTGACGGACTGGAGGTCGAGCAGAACAACTGCTTCGCGACCGACAGGTTCCGGTGGCAGTTCCTCCCCACGGCGATCGACCCCAATGCCTTCCAGCTGCGTAACATTTACTTCAACTGCCTCGGCCTGCAGAACGTCCCGGTACAGGACCACGACCGGCTCAAGCTGAGGCCGTGCCAGAGCTCCACCTCGGTGCTGACCACCGAACTCCAGCGGATGATCTGGAAGCTGGGATAGCCGCCGACGGCGGTCAGGCATCGCAGCGACCACCATGCGTGGATGAGGTCGCGGTCGACGTCGGTGCCGTAGCCGGCAACGACGGCCCGGGGCGGGTCAGAGGTGCCATTTCAGCGGGCGGAAGTCGGCGCCGGGTGAGACGGTGTGGCCGATGACCGTGCCGGTGTCGTTGATCGCGCTGCCGATCGTGTCCTGGCCCGGCACGGCGCCGAGGTCGACGATGCGGCCGGTGGCGTCCCAGCAGACGGCGTGAACCCGCCCGTCGGGCCCGGTCGCGGAGCCGACGATCGTTGTCCGCCGGTTCATGCCGAAGGCGTTGCTGCCGGTGCCGCCGGGCAGGCCACCCAGGTCGTGGATCCGGCCGGCGCGGTCCCAGCGGACCGCGTGGAATTGCCCGCCGAGCAGGTCGGACCAGCCGGCGATCGTGCCGTTCGGCGCGATGGCCACCGGCCCGCTGTAGTGGCCGCCCGGCAGCGTGCCGAGGTCGACGAGGCGGCCGCGGCGGTCCCAGCGCGCCGCATGCCACTGCCCGGGATCGTCCGTGGTCTCCAACTGGCCGATGATCGTGCGCTGGTCGTTGAGCCCGGCGGGGAACGTGTTACGCCCTGGCCGGGCGGCCAGCCAGCTGATCCGGCCGGCCCGGTCCCACCGCACCGCCCCGGACCGACCGGAGCTGACCCGGGCCACCCCGATCACAAGCCCGGTGCGGCTGATCGCCCGCGCGTCGATGTCCTCGGTGTCCGGGAACCGGTCCAGCCACGTCGTGCGGCCGGCCCGGTCCCAACGCACCGCCCACCGCCCGGCGGCGGCGTCCCGGTAACCCACCGCGACGCCAGCGTCGTTGATCGCCGTCGCCTCGCCGGTGCCCAGATCGGTCATCCGCCCGGTCGGACTCCACCGCACCGCATGGAACTGGCCCGCGCTGTCAATGGAACTGCCCACGATCGTGCCCGCGTCGTTGATGGCCGCCGCGAGGCTCTGCCCGCCCAGCGTGCCGAGATCGGTCACCCGGCCGGCGGCGTCCCAGCGGGCGGCGTGCCGCGCGCCCGCCGCGGTCAGGGAGGAGCCGACCGCGACGCCGGCGTTGTTGATCGCTCTGGCGAACGCGTCGGCGCCGCCCAGAGTGGGTAGCGCGACCGGCCCGGTCGGACCGCGCCGCACCGGCCACCCGACCGCGCCGGCCGGCGCGGCGAGCCCAACCAGCAGCGTCGCGACGGCCGCCACGCCGACCACCCGCGCCCAGCGCCGACCCCGATGGCACCCACACCGAGTTTCCGCACCCATTGCGGCCCTCCGAAACCCCGAGCCTCTGCCGCCGGTCCGGTGTGACCGCGGCTCCGACCGCACGCCAACCTGTCACAGTGCGCGACATATAACTACTCAATGTAACATGGCCGTACTGTGGACCATGCCTCGCAGGCCGCCGACCCGGCGTCCTCAGCCGGTGGTACAGGTGCGCTGCCAGGGCTCCCCAGCCAGGTAGGTGTCCCATTCGGCGGGGGTGAGGTCGCGGCCGACGATGGCGCAGGCGCGCCGGATCCAGGACTGCGGCCTGGCGTCCCACCGCACGACGTGTCCGCGTTCGTCCACTGCGGACAGTGCCGAGCCGTCGGCGGTATAGGCGGCCAGCGCCCAGGTGGCGCCGGTGCCGATGGGGAGTTGGCCGATCTCGAGCAGGGTGTCTGCGGTGAGCAGGTGGAGCTGGCCGTCGTTGCCGCCGAGCGCGACAACGCCGCCGTCGGGGGCGAAGTCCGCCGACCAGATTTGCGCCGACAGTCGCAGGGTGTGCCGTGCCAGCACCCGGCCGGTGGCGATGTCGAGTAGCACCACGGCTCCGCCTAGTGTGCCGACGACCAGTGTGCGGCTGTCCGGGGAGAGCGCGATGGCCTGGCCCTCCGGGGATCCGATGTCGGCCCGCCATCGCCGGTGCCCGGTCCGGGTGTCCCAGAGCTCCACGTGGTGGTCGAACAAGGCGGTAGCGAGCAGCAGCGAGCCGTCATGGTTGAGCCATGTCATCCAGGCCGGGAAGGTCAGTGGGGGCAGGCGGTGGCGGATGGCCAGTGTCGCCGGATCCCGCACGGTGATTCCGCGCGGATGGTAGCCGGCGGCGTCCACGCTCAGCGTCTCGACGGCCAGGACCCGTCCATCGCCCGACACGGCCGCCGCACCGTTCTGCAGTGGCGGCTGGATGGGTGAGGTACCGGTCCGCGCGTCGGTGGTCAGGTCGTAGCGCATCAGCGTGCCCTGTGTGGTGATGCCGAACATCGCCTGGCGATCGAGATCGGTCACCGGCGGGCTGGTTCCATCCAGGCCGGCCGCGACGGTGGACAGCGAACGGACCGGCCGGCCGGTGCCGACATCGATCGACGATGCCGCGGTGCCGTCGCCGGAGATGATGTGTACGCGGCGGTGGTCGCCGGTCCAGCTCACCAGCGGGGCCGCGAGGTTGGTCAGGCCTTCCGGCGTGGCGGGGGGAGCGGGCAGGGCCGGTGCCCGGCTGGAGCGGAAGGCGAAGGATCTGTCGCCGGCGACATCCCAGGCGATCACGCTGTTGTCCCGGCTGGCGCTGTAGAGCGTCCGGGCGTCGGCGGAGAACACCAGCCCGTGTACCGGCGCGGCGTGCCCGCGCAGGGTGTCACGAAGCTGGCCGCTGCCGGCGTCCCAGACCCCGATGACCTGGTCGTCGCCGCCGATGCCCAACAGGGCGCCGTCGGCGGAGAACGCCGCCGCGGCCGCGGTCCGGGTGCCGCCGGTGAAGCCCCGGATCACCCGCCCGTCCGCGATGCTGACCAGCGCGGCACGATCCGCGGCGAAGACCAGCAGCGCGGTACCGGCCGGGTTGGGCACGACGTTGCCCGCGAACGGCAGCGGCAGGCGACGAACGATCCGCCCCGCCGCCGGGTCGATGAACACCGCGGTCGGACGGTCGGCGAGCGTGGTCATCAGCAGCGGCCCGATCGGCCAGACGTCGCCCGGGGGAGCGGGCAGCGGCAGGCGGGTCCGCAGCGCTCCGGTGGTCTGGTTGTAGAGCAGCAGTAGCCGGTCCTGCGTCGGTACGGCGAGCACTCGGCGGTCGGTGGACAGGGCGGTTCGTCTGGTCGAGCCGTTGATGTCGGCGGGCAGCGGATAGGTGGCCAGGGTGCGCCTGCTGCGGGCGTCCCAGTAGATCAGTGCCTGGGAGCCGATCGTGTAGTCGATGGCCACCGAGATGTAGACGTTGGACGGGTCGGGTCCCGGAGTGATCGCCTCGACGCGCTGGCCGAGCGGGATCGGCTCCCCGGTTGCCGCGAGCGTTGCCGGGTTCCAGGTGAACACGCGGCCGCCGCCGCTGCCCTCGGTAGCCACCAGCGTGGAGCCGTCCCGGGTGAGCGCGACATGTTCGATCGCTCCCGCCGGGTCGCTGGCGCCGCGTACCTGCCGCACCGCCTGCGGGCTGCGGCCCAGCACCGCGAGCAGGTTGCCACGGGTCTCCCAGTCGTCGCGGGTGCGCACCGCCTGCACCGCCAGCAGCAGGGACCGGTCCAGGTCGGGGCTGGCCAGGGCCAGCGCGCCCAGCCGGTGCGCCTGAGCCTCTCGACCGGCGTCGGACGCGGCCCGCTGGCGGTTGACGGCCAGCGCGGTGGCGCCGGTGGCGACCAGCAGCAGGCTGACCGCAGCGGCGAGCGCGGCGAGCAGCCGGCGCCGGGCCCGAGTCTGCCGGTCGGCTCGGGCGGTCTCCTCGGCGAGTTGGCGGTCGGCGTAGTCGCGGCTGGCGGCCAGAAAGTCCCGCTCGACGTCGGTCAGCTCGGCGAGCCGGTCGCCGGCCCAGTCCAGCGCGCTGGCCAGCCGGGCGCCCCGGTACAGCTCGGCGTCCGGCCGGCCCGCGGTAGTCCACTCCGCCGCGGCCGGGGCGAGGTGCCGGCGCAGCGCCCGGCCCTGCTCGTCCTCGGCGAGCCAGCCGGCCAGCCGGGGCCAGCGGGTCAGCACCGCCTCGTGGGTCACCTCGATGCCGCTGTCACCGGCGGTGAGCAGCCGCCGGTTGACCAGCTCGGTCAGGGCCCGCGCGGTTGCCGGTTCGTCGCCCAGCTCGCGGCTGGGCACCCGACGACGCACCAGCACGCCGCCCTCACCCGTCTCGGCCAGGCGGAGCAGGATGCGTCGCGCCGCCGCCTGTGCCGGCTCGTCCAGGCTGGCCAGCGCCGCCTCGCCGAGCCGGGCCAGCGCGCCGGGTACCCCGCCGGCGCGGTGGTAGGCCGCCGCGGTCAGCGTGCCGCCGGACCGGCGCTGCCACACCTCGACCAGCGCGGTGGACATCAGCGGCAGCGCGCCCAGCGCGTCGTGCATGTCCGACACCACCGCGTCGACCAGGCCCGGTTCGCTGTGCAGGCCCACCTGGCGGGCGGGCTGCTCGACCGCGCGGCGGATCTCCTCCGGACGCATCGGCCCGACCAGCACGGTGCCGTCGCCGAGCAGCTGCGCCAGGCCGGCATGCGCGGCGCAGGCTCCGACGAAGTCACCACGCAGCACGGCGACGATCCGGACGTCCGGTTGGGCGCTGAGTGCGGTGAGGTCGTCCAGGTAGCGTTGCCGGCCGGCATCGTCGGCGATCGTGGTGAAGACCTCCTCGAACTGGTCCACCACGACGACGGCCGGGCCCGCGAGCACCGGCAGCGGTCCACGGGGCACCAGCAGGTGCTGCGCCGCGCCGGCGAGCCCCGGCAACACCCCGGCCGCCAACGCCGGCAGCAGCCCCGCCCGCACCAGCGACGACTTGCCCGCGCCCGACGGGCCGACCACTGCCACGAACGCGGTGTCGACCAGACGGGCGCACAACCGCGCCACCAGCTCCTCCCGGCCGTGAAACAGCGCGGCATCGGTCGGCTGGTACGGGGCCAGCCCCTTGTACGGGCAGGCGATCGCGGCCGCGCCGGCCGCCGCCCCGCCGTGCCGCACCCGAACCCGGGCCAGGTCCCGCACCCCGGACGCCACCTCGTCACGGGCAGCCGCCAACGCCTGGCTCGCCGGGCCGGCCCGCTCGACAGCGGCGGCCACCCGCCGCGCGGACCGCTGCTCGATCAGCCGGGCGGCGAGACGTTCGGCCTCAGCAGGATGGCCGTGCACCGCGAGAACGATCTCCGCCACCAGCTCCGCGTCGACTGGGCCGGCCACCCGCGTCACGATCTGCGCGATGTCGGTGCCGGCCAGCGGCGCCAGCACCCGCTCCTCGTGGGCCGTGGCCAGCAGCGCCCGGCGCAGCTCGGGGCCCGCCATCGCCGGGTCGTACGTCACCACGCACAGCAGCGGGCCCCCGGGCAGACCCGCGGCGAGCTGACCTGCCGACTGGTCGTCGACGTCGTCGAGCACGGTCAGGCCCTTCGCCACCCGCGCGTAGTGCACCGGGACGCCGCGGGTATGCAGCCGGGCCGCGAACTCGGCCACGACGCTGGTACGTCCGCTGCCAGCGGGGCCCGCGATGACCAGCAGCCGGCTGTGTCCGCCCCGCGTGACGTCGGCCCAGGCCCCCTCCAGCCACCCGAGCTCGGCGGCCCGGCCGAACAACGGCCGGCCACGGCGATCGAGCTCGGGCGGCAACGGCGCGGCCGTACCCGGGCGGGTCGGGGCGGCCAGCGTCGGGTCCTGGCGCAGCACCCGCTGCTCCAGCGCACCCAGCTCCGCACCCGGATCCGCGCCGATCTCCTCGGCCAGCACCGCCCGCACCCGGCGCAGCGCGGCCAACGCGTCGGCCTGCCGGCCGCAGCGATACAGGGCCGTCACCAGGTGCACCCAGAACTGTTCATGCAACGGGTGCGCCGCGCACAACGCCTGCGCCTCGGCGACCACGTCGGCGTCACGGCCGATCGCCAGCCCGGCCGACAGCCGGACCTCCAGACCGGCCAGCCGCGTCTCCGCCAGCCGCCGTACCTCCGCGGCGAACCACGCGCTGTCGGCGAACTCGCCATACGGCTCGCCCCGCCACAGCTCGAACGCCTCAGCCAGATATTGCTCGGCCTGCCACGGCGCAGCCTCGTCCAGAGCCCGGCGAGCGCGGCGCACGAGTCCCACGAACGCGTACGCGTCGACAGCGTCGCGATCAACCGCCAACCGGTAGCCCCGGCCAACCGTACGGACCACATCGCCATCAGAGTGACCGGCCGTGAGTGCCGCCCGCAGCCGAGTCACATATACCTGCAGCGTCTTCACCGCGCTGCGCGGCGGAGCACCTTCCCACAATGCCTCAGCCAATGCCTCCACCGAGACGACCTCACCCAGGTGAAGGGCCAGGATCGCCAGCAGCCGGCGCTCCTTCGGCCCGCCCGGCGACCACACCCGGCCAGCGCTGCTGACCTGCAACGGACCCAGCACCAATAACCGCACGACCCGAGTCTGCACCGCGGCGTATCGGCAGATCCCATTTTCACCAGGTCGATTCGGCGGCCAGCGAGGAAATCATGAGCTGACCCGGTCGGGAAGGCCGCAGGCCCGCGCCGTTGCGTGCAGCCAAATTACAGCCGGCCTGAAACCGGGCCGTGGCTTCCTGAAGCCCGGCGGCGCGACTTGCCGCCCGCCGTCGGCACAGCCGGCGTGGTGACACATCAGCGCCGACGAAGGAAGCCGCTACATACCGCAACTATCCCAATCAACCAGAGGGAAGCCACCATGACAGCAGGTAAAACCACCAGGTTGACGAAGAATAATATCAGCGTCGTCAGCGGAGCCGGCCCGTACGTCGACCTTCGAGAGGAACCTTTCAACGTCGTCGCCAACCATTCGTCGCCCACCGTCGCTGCCCAGAACACGGCGGGGATCAATCTCGCTATCGCGACGTACAGCGGCACCGGAGCGAACCTGGTCCTGCCCGACGGCGACGTCTTCGTCGAGGAGCAGGCGCCCGGAGGCGCGGAGACCGGAGGCGCGGAGATCCGATGGTGCGTCAAGTTCGGTACGGGCGTCTCGCGGCTGACCCTGTCCGGCCAGGGCATGTTCGCCACGACCCTGGTCCAGCGGTGCGTGGGCGACGGCGGTGAACTCAACCTGCTCAACATCGACGGGGCCGCGTACATCGAGCTGGCCAACCTGGGCTTCCGACAGGACATGATCACCAAACCGGACCCGGCCCAGCAGAACCACCTGGTCGCCGTCTACAACAACACAACGGGCGGCACGACCGAGCACATCCGGGGGCACAACCTGTTCTTCGGCAAGTGCATCGGCGACGCGATCCGCATCCTCGCAGCCGATCCGTCTGATCACGTGTCCGACGCGAGGTTCACCAACTTCCTGATGGTCCTCAACGGGGTCGTGACCTCGAACCCTCCCAACGGTCGCACCGGAGCGCGCAGCGGCATCGCGATCCAGCGCGGCGGCGTCGACTGCGAGTTCGGGAATTTCTCCATCGTCGGCGCCCAGAACAGCGCGATCGACGAGGAGCCCAGCGGCGGCAGCAGCGTTCGAACCCACTTCCACGACTTCCAGATCGACAACACGCTCGGCAATACGGGAATCCCGGTATCACTGGGCGGTTCGGGGGGCGGCGACATCGCGTTCGACGGCCGGGTTCACGACGGCCACATCACCGGCGGCAGCTTGACGATGCTCGGCCCCACCAGCGGATACCAATTGGACCGCCTGACCATCGAGACCGTCACTCCGGTGGCAACCGCCACATCACTCCTGCTGATCCGATCGGGATCGGGCGGCCACGCCGATCTGGAACTCAACGACATCACGATCAAGCGGGCCGGAACCAGCACCGCCGGCAACTGCCTCGACGTCATCAACACGGGCAACCGGACGACGATCCGAAACCTTCATGTCGTGCAGGGAGTCGCCGGGAGCCCGGTCGTAATCGACGGCGCGACCCACCTCCACCTGGACGGCTACCGCCTGCACTACCGCGCCCCGGCACCTCAGTCACGCCACGGCGCGCTCATCCAGGCGATCAACTCCGACGCGGACGACATCAGGATCTCCGATGTCGACATCGTCTCCTCGACGGGCAGGCTCCAGGCCGCCGTTCATCTGGACCAGCGGATCCCTCGATCGATGGCCCGGATCAAGATCTCCGACGTCCGATCGGCGGGCTCCGCGCGCCACGGGGTCTACCTGTCGTTCGACACGCGGGGAGGAACACCCGACCGAACCCCGGAGATCTCCGGCATCGCCAACGGAAGCGATCCGGTCTGGACTCAGAAGGATCAGAACGACAACCCGACCAGCACCGTCTTCCCGATCATCTCGGGCAACCGCGGAGACATCTGCACGCTCGTCGGGCAGGCGACACCCGAGGGAGCCGTAACCGCTATCCAGGGTTGCACCTGCATTCACCGGAACGCCGACACGACAGCGCTCCTGTTCAAACAGACGACGGCCGGCAACACCGGATGGGTTCCGATCACCGTGCCATGACGCGGCATGAGCCACAACCGACAGGCACCTACTGCTGCACGAACCCTCATTCATACGGACCGAGTGAACATCCGACTGTGCGCGCGGATGTAGCCGCGGGCGGCCGGGGTCGGCACCGTCCACGGTGAACCGCCGCAGCCGGTTCAGCGATTTCCGTTCCCGGGTGGCGCTGTCCTGCGGCTGAAGCGTCCCGGCTAACTCCTCGCTGACCAGGCCGATCGGCACTGAAATCGAAGTGAAGTGATTGTGACAGGGCCGGGTGGTCGGCTGGTGTGCAGCGGCGGCCGGCCGGGCCGCCGCGGTTGAGACGGGAGATAGAGATATGCCGCATGAAGGCAGCAGGAGGATCCGCAGGGTCGCCACTGTCGCGCTGATGGGTGGCTTCATCACGCTGGCCGCGACACCGGCGCTGGCCGCCACCGGCGCCGGCCCGGCGCCGGACGGCACCCGGGTCACCGGCACCGGCGACGGCCACCCGTGGATCGGCAGCAACCGCGTGCACAGCAGCCCGTGGCAGGGCACCGCCCGCCCCGACGGCCACAGCTGGGGCGACGGCCACGAGTGGGTTGCCGAGCTGCGGGAGGCCGGCGGCGTCGCGCCCGGCGGCCACGGCTGGGCCAACGGCAATCCGTGGCACGGCATCGTCCGCCCGGACGGCGACGAGTGGATCGGCAGCACTCCGGCGACCGACGGCACCCCATGGGGCACCAGGGTCACGGCGGAGGACAGCAACCCGAGGCAGGGCATCGCCCGGCCCGACGGCCACATGTGGGCCGACAGCATTCCGGCGACCGACGGCCACCCCTGGCACGACGGTCACCCGTGGGCCGGCCTCCGGGCCGACACCGACGGCAATCCGTGGCACAACGGCGAGCCCTGGGGTCTCAGCAGCGGGGCCGCCGATGACGGCCACCCGTGGCACAACCTGCTGGCGACCGACGGGAAAGGCTAGCTCGACAGTAGCCCGGCGACCGACGGGCACCCGTGGGGACGATGACTCCTCCCCGTGGGGTCGGTAACGGCGCCGGTCCACTGTGGACCTAGGCCCCGGCCCGGTGTCGGGCCGGGGCCCTGGTCGGCCGCCGACCCGGCCGACCTCAGTGGCGCCTGACCGCCCGGATGCCGAGCACGAACAGAGCGACCTGCTGGCGGTGTGCACCACCACCGCGATCACGGCGGTACCGGCGCGGTGTTCGCCTCGCCGGCGGCGGACCGGTCCAGGCACATGACCTGGTAGGGCGGCCGGTCCGGGACGCGGCCCACCAGCCGGTAGCCCCAGCGGGCGTAGGTTGCTGCGGCCGCCCGTGCATCGGCACGCACCCACAGCACCACCCGCGGCTCGCGGCGGTCGGCGAGCAGCGCCTCGTGCAGGCGGCTGGCCAGTCCCCGGCGTCGCCAGGCGGGGTGCACACCCAACTCGGCGATACCGAAGCTACGGCCGGCGGTGCCGGCCCCAGCCGCCGCCGGGTCGAACCCCGCCCACCAACCGCTGGCCGGCTGCACCAGGTGACCGAGCGCGAGGCCGACGACCTCACCGGTACCGGCCCGGGCCAGCACGAGCCGGAAGCCAGGCTGGGCCACCAGCCCAGGCCATTCCGCGGCGAACTCGGCCACCTCGGCAGGCCCGTCCCGGTATGGCGCCTCGGCATAGACCGCCGCGTAGACAGCCCTGACCTCAGCGGTCAGTGTCGCGGCCAACCCGTCGTAGGTCTCGATCCCCACCCCGTACGCCGCGTTCACAGTCCCACTATGCCCGCCCTCCGCGGCCCGGGACCGCACCAGCACACGACGCCGACACCCAAGAGAACTCCTAGGCCAAACCGGCTGTCTCCACGGCCCGCCATCGCCGGCAGCGGCGCACCGGCCCGCCCCGTCCGCACCCGCCGTCCCCGCGGCACTAGCATCGCCGTGATGGTGACCAAGGTGAAGCCGCCGGACGAGCCGCCCGGGTCGCTCAGCGACCCACGAGAGCTGGCGGAGTCCTATCTGGACTACTGCCGGGACGCGGTGCTGCGCAAGATCGACGGGTTGTCCGAAGTGGACCTTCGCACCAGCAGGCTGCCGTCCGGCTGGGCGCCACTGGACCTGCTGGTCCACCTCACCTGGATGGAGCGTCGCTGGTTCCGCTGGGACTTCGCGGGCGACCCGATGCCGCAGCCATGGGGCGACCGCACACCGGACGGGCGGTGGCAGGCGCCGCCGGGCATCCCGACGGCGCAACTGCGGGCCGAGTACCTGGCCCAGTGCGAGGTGTCCCGGACCACGGTCGCCACCGCCGCCCTGACCGACCGGGCCCAACCCGGCGGCCGCTTCGCCACCACCGAGGAAGCGCCGACCCTCGCCTGGATCCTGTTCCACGTGCTGTACGAGTACCAGCGCCATGCCGGCCACCTCGACATCGCCCGCGAACTGACCGACAACGTGATCGGCGAGTAGGCCGGGCCGAACCGCGCCGATAATGTGACGCAGTCGAACTCGTAGTGGGGCGTGCGTTCGGGGCGGGACCAGCGCTTGCACCGGTCGCGATGCAGGCAACGGGTGCGGATGATCGGGTGGCGCGCTGGTGTTGTCCGTGGTGCGGTGTCCGCGGCGATGAGATCCGCTCGTCGACTTCGGCGGCGTGGGGAGGGTGGTGTGGTGAGCCAGACTGAGAAGGCGATCCTGGCCGGTGGGTGTTTCTGGGGGATGCAGGACCTGCTGCGGCGGCGGCCGGGGGTGCTGAGCACCCGGGTCGGTTACTCCGGCGGGGACATCCCGAACGCGACGTACCGCAACCATGGGACGCACGCCGAGGCGCTGGAGATCGTGTTCGATCCGGCCCGGACGAGCTACCGCGAGCTGCTGGAGTTCTTCTTCCAGGTGCACGATCCGACCACGATGAACCGGCAGGGCAACGACGTCGGGCTGAGCTACCGGTCGGCGATCTTCTACACCAGCGACGAGCAGAAGCGGGTCGCCGAGGACACGATCGCCGACGTCGACGCGTCGGGTCTGTGGCCGGGCAAGGTCGTCACCGAGGTCACTCCGGCGGGGCCGTTCTGGGAGGCCGAGCCGGAGCACCAGGACTACCTGGAGCGTTACCCGAACGGCTACACCTGCCACTTCGTACGCCCGGGCTGGCGGCTCCCGCACCGCGCCGAGACCGCCACCCGGTAGCCGACCGGCCGCCCGTGCCGGCGGTGCACCTCCGGCGTACTCCGGCCGCCGGTCAGACCAGCGGGGCGAACGCCTCCCGCACCGCCTGCCGGGCCGCCGGCGAGGCCATGAACCGGGTCGAGACGAGCACGTGCCGGTCGGCGAGTGGCTGCCAGACCTCGCCTTGCAGCCGGACCTCGGTGAACACGAACCGGAACCGCCGCGCCCGCCGCCCCGCTCCCGCTCCAGGTCCCGGACGACCTCGCCCTCCAGCATCGAGGACGGAACTTCGAGGCCGGAACCGGCCTGGTAGCGCGGCCGGCTCGGTGAGGGCCTCCGGGGCCTGGCCGCGGTCTGGCGTGGTTGATCGCACGAGCAGATGGTGCTAATAATACTAGCACTATGAGATGGACGGTTGATCATTCTTCGCGGGAGGCGCTACCACTCCAGATCATGGCGTGTGTGCGCCGGGGCGTGGCTTCCGGGGAGCTTGCCGTCGGCGAGCAGCTGCCGCCGGCCGCCGAACTGGCGGGGGCACTGTCGGTCGACCGCAACACGGTGTTGGCCGCCTACCGGCAGCTGCGCGACGACGGCGTGCTGGAGTTCCGTCGAGGCCGCGGGGCCAGGGTCGCGTCCGCCGTCACGGAGCCGGCCCCGGTGACCGAGGCGGCCCAGGCGCTCGTAGCTGTTGCCCGGCGGCACGGCCTCGGCCGCCACGATCTGCTTCGCCTCATCGAGAGGCTGACGTGACACATCGAGAGGACGGCGCCCGATGACGGCATCCGCGTTGCCCGGCCCGGGCCGGTACTCGATCTACACCGGCCGAGTGACGAACTGGCCGCTGGTGGTGGCTCTCAGCGCGGCCCTGATCGTGCCGCTGCTGCCCATGGGAAGCCTGTCGCACGGCAGCTGGCTCGACCCGGCCGGCCCCGCGATCCCGCTGCTGACAGCCGCTGCCGCCGTGCTCATCACCATGCTGACCGGATTGAGCGTCAGGACGGCGGCGGGACCCAACGGGGTCTCGGTCCACTGCGGGGCGGTCGGCTGGCCACACCACACCTACCGCTTGGACGAGATCGAACGCGCCGAGGTGATCGACCTGTCGCCGTCGCTGTGGCGCCTGTCCCTCGGCTTCTGGTGGACCCCTCGCCACACCTACTACACGGTCCGGACCGGGCCCGCCCTGCGGCTAGCCATGCACACCGGCCGAAGCGTAACGATCACCGTGGCGCACCCCCAGGCCGCGGTCGCGCTCATCCGCGAGGCGAAGTCCGGCTGACAGCGCGACTCGACGTCGAGTAGGCCCCGCGACAACACACGGAAATCCCGCCGACAGCGCGAGGCCAACGCCGCTTGGCGGGCTGCGCTGGCGGGCAGCCCTGGCGGCGGGTTGCCGGGTCAGGAAGAACGACCGGAAGAACTACCAGCGGAATGGGTGGAGGTCTGTCCTGGATGCCCAGGGCGGTAGAGAGCCCGCATTAATGTCGCGAACGTCGTCGGCGTCGGCGGCGCGGGCACGCATCCTCCGATCGGCCCGGGTGAGGGCGTGGACGGGCCGACCTCGGGCACGGCGGCGGGTACCACCTGGCGGTCGACCCGGCGGCGATCGACCTGCGCCGGTTCCACCCTGGTCGCCGCGAAGGGTGCGCAGCCCGATGCGGTCCCGCGGTCTGACCAACCGGCCAGGCCACGGCCCGGTACCCGGCCCCTTCGCGCCGGTCGGTATCGAGGAGGACCAGTGGAGCGGTTGGAGTACGGCATTCTCGGGCCGTTGGAGGTCCGACGCGGCCAGGTGCTGGTGCCCATCAACGCCCCTCGCGAACGCGTCGTGCTGGCCGCCCTCCTGCTGCAGCCCAACCGCGTGGTTGCCGCGGCCAGATTGATCGACCTGATCTGGGGCAACAGCCCCCCAGCGGCGGCACAGAACACCCTGCAGTCGCTCGTGCTCCGGCTGCGCCGCAGAATCGAGCCGGCGACCCGCTTCTCGCACCCGGCCCAGGTGCTGATCACCCGGCGGCCCGGCTATCTGTTGCGCGCCGAGCCCGGACAGATCGACCTGCAGCGGTTCGAGCAGCTGCTGGCCCGCGGTCGGGAGGCGAGCCTGGCCGGACATCCGACGGCAGCCGCACGATCCTTCCACGAGGCGACGGCGCTCTGCCGCGGTCCGGCGCTGGTCGACGTGGTCACCGACGGCCTGCGGTCCGAGGCGGCCCGGCTGCAGGAGGGCTACCTGGAGGCCACGGAAGGGCGGATCCGCGCCGACCTCGACACCGGCCGGCACGCCCAGGTCGTCGGTGAGCTGCGGGCGCTGATCGCCGATCACCCGTTCCGGGAACCGCTGCACGGACTGCTGATGCTGGCCCTCTACCGCTGCGACAGGCAGGCGGAGGCGCTGCTCGTGTTCCGCACCCTGCGCGCCATGCTCGCCGACGACCTGGGCATCGAGCCGGCCGCCGCGCTTCAGGAACTGCACCGGGCGATCCTCCACCGGACCGTGGCGCCGGTCAGGGCTCCGGCTGCCGGGCGACGACCGGCTTAGACCCACCCGCCAGCGGGTGGCTGGCGGGTGGGCCCAGCTGGTGGCGAGCGATCAGCACTGCACCCAGTTCGGCGAGTTCGCCCAGCGCCGCAGCGCGTTCCAGGTGTTCGGTCCGACGATCCCGTCCACCGGTGGCACGTTGCCGCAGAGGGGATCCTGGAACAGCCGCACCATCCGGTCGGTGTTCGGCCCGAACCGCCCGTCAACGGTCAGCATGCTGGTGTTGACCGAGTTGTTGAGGTAGCACTGGGCGAGCATGACCGCCGACGGGCTCGATGTGTCGACGCTGCCCCGCCGCACGCTCGGTGGCGGCCAGCTCGTCCCCCAGTAGTTGCCGCAGACGCCGCTGAGCCGAGGGCTCACCGCCGCTGGGGCCGCCGCGGCCGCCTTCGCCGCGCCGGCCGGGGCCGCTTGGGCCGCGACCGTGGGCACCGCCAACAGCATTCCGAGCAGCAGGCCGGCCAGCGCGGCCGTGCTCCGCCATGGCATGCGCATGTGGATCCCCATCCTGTCCGAGATCCGGCGGACATCGCCGGCGGGCCATCGTGTGCGCGGCCGCTGGCGGCCACCTGGCGCGACGCTGGCGGACGGCTGGCGGATCGCCCGCGCCGTCAGGCGTTCGGCGTTCGGCGTTCGGCGTTCGGCGACAATCTCGACCAACGGCGGGTCCAGACCATCCGCGTTCCGTGGTCCGCCGGGGTCGCCGGGCTCCGCACCGGTGAATTCGTGGCAGCGTGCCAGACCGGGCCAGGGGGCGGTCGCCGAGGACCTGCGGCCTCCGGTGCGCTCAGCCGCAGTGTCGGGTCGGCGTACTCATGAGCGTGACGACTGGTGGTTGTCGGCGGATGAGCAGGCGGCGTGCCAGGTAGATGCCGTCGACTCTGCCGGTCCCGCCGGGAGCGAGGTGGGGGACGCTGGCGGCGAAGACGACGACGTTGCCGTCCGCGCTCAGCTGTGGCGCGCTCGATCGGCCGCGGCCGGCGCTGATGACGGCGCTGTAGGTGACCTGCTGGCGGACGCCGGTGGCGAGGTCGGCGACAAAGACCTACGGCGTGAGCACTACCGGCCGTCGCTGATGGCCGCCGGGCATAGATTTGCGCGCCACCGGCGGGCGCCCGGTTGACATGAAACCAGAAGGTTTCCTATTGTTGATCGCGTGGAGCGGGTGTTCAAGGCGTTGGCGGATCCGACCCGCCGGGAGCTGCTCGACGAGCTGTTCCGGCGGGACGGGCAGTCGCTGAACGCGTTGGCGAGCCGGTTCGCGATGACGAGGGTCGCCGTGGCCAAGCACCTTCGCCTGCTCGAGGAGGCCGGCCTGGTCGCGTCGGAGCGGCGCGGCAGGGAGAAGCTGCACTTCCTGAACCCGGTGCCGATCCGCAGCATCCACGACCGCTGGGTCAGCAAGTACACCGAGACGTGGGCCGCCGGCCTCGTCGATCTGAAACGACATCTGGAGGCACGCGTGGAGAAGGTGTTCGAGATCTTCATCTGCACCACGCCGCAGCGGCTCTGGCAGGCGATCACCGATCCCGAAACGCGGGCGCGGTTCCAGTTCGGTGCGCGGGTGGAATCGGACTGGACCACCGGCTCCGCCTACCGGGTCACCCACGGCGGGGCCGGCGGGTTGATCGAGGGCGAGAACCTCGAAGTCGACCCGCCCCGGCGGCTCGTGCAGACCTACCACGCCATCTGGGACGACGACATCGCCGCCCAGGGCACCAGCCGGGTGACCTGGCAGATCGAGCAGGTCGGCGACAGCTGCCGGCTCGTCGTCCGGCACGACCAACTCGCCGCCGACGCCGACGAGCACCTCTACGGCGGCTGGCCGATGATCCTGTCCGGGCTCAAGACCTGGCTGGAGACCGGCACGGAACTCACCACACCAGGCTCACTCATGTATGGAGGCGAACCGTCATGACCGCACTACACATCACGCCCGGCGGGAAAGACGAGCGGATCGCGCGATGACCGCGCCGGCAAAGGTCATCACGGGCATCCGGACCGTCAGCGTGCCCGTCACCGACCAGGAGCAGGCGCTCCGCTTCTACGTCGAAACGCTCGGCTTCACCGTGCTGCGCGACGGGCCGATCCCGACCGGGCGGTGGATCGAGCTCGCGCCCGGCAACGACGACGTCGTCGTCACGCTGGATCACGCCACCGCGGACGTCACCCGCGGCCCGATCATGATCCGGTTCAGCACCGAGGACGCGGCCGCGGCGCACGCCGCCCTCACCGACGCCGGCGTCGACACCGACGAGATCCTCAGCTGGCCCGGCGTGCCACCGATGTTCGCCTTCCGCGACCCCGACGGCAACGCCTTCTCCATCACCGAGACCTGACACCACCGGTCGCGACCGGACCAGCGGTTCCGCTCGCGGTGACGACGTTGTGGGTTGGCACGCCGACTGGTGACGGTGCGCCGCGGGACGGGACGGGAGCCTTTCGCTGTTGGCGGAAGTGTGCCTGTGGGTTCTGGGCGGATGTCACGATGGCGGCATGGCGGACATCGTCCAGTTCCCTTCGGACCGTACCCCGGCGCCGGATGGTGAGCCCGAGCCGCTCTGGCGTGAGGTCCTGGGCCGGAGGCTGCGGGCGGCCAGGGAGGAACGGGGTGGCCGTCTTGTCGACGTCGCGGAGCGGGCTGGCATCTCGCCGCAGTACCTGTCGGAGATCGAACGCGGTCGCAAGGAACCGTCGAGCGAGATGATCGCGGCGGTCACCGGTGCGCTCGGGGTCGATCTGGCCGGCCTGCTCGTGGGCATCGCCGGCGATGTCCGGCAGGTGCGCGGCGGGAGTCGGATGGCCCGGCGTCCTGCCAGCGGGCCGGTGCTGATGGCCGCCTGAGGTCCCGGCCTCAGGCGCGGTTGTCCAGGAGCTGATCCGCGAGCCCGTAGCCGACCGCACCCGCCGCGTCGAAGACCCGGTCCCGGTCGGTGTCGTGCCGTAGTTGTGCGACATCGTGACCGGTGTGCGCCGAGAGGATCTCCTCCAGCTGGGTTCGCACCCGCACCACCTCGTCGGCCTGCAGGATGAGATCGGGGATGGCGCCGCGGCCTTGGGCCGCCGGCTGGTGCAGTACGACCCGGGCGTGCCGCAGCACCGAGCGGCGTCCGGGCTCGCCGGCAGCCAGCAGCACCGCGGCCCCGGCTACGGCCTGGCCGATGCAGGTCGTTGCCACCGGCGTCTTGATGAAGCGCATGGTGTCGTACAGCGCGAGCGCCGCCGACATGCTCCCACCCTCGGAGTTGATGTAGAGGTTGATCTCCCGGTCCGGGTTGTCGGCTTCCAGGAACAGCAGTTGCGCAATCAGCGCGTTCGCCACCCCTGAGTCGATCGCGGTGCCGAGGTAGACGATCCGCTCGCCCAGCAGGTGCGAGTAGACGTCCATGATTCGCTCGCTGCCCGCCACGCGAGTGATGACGTTGGGGATGGTGTACGTGCTCATGCGCGTGCTCCGGCCGGTGCGCCCAGTCCCAGTGCGTGGGCGCGCACCGGCACCACGTCGGCGAGCGCGTCGACACGGCGGTCGATGAAGCCGTACTCGCGGGCCTGCTCGGTGGTGAACCAGCGGTCGTGCAGTGAGTCGGCGAAGATCCGCTCGATCGGCTGGCCGGTGTCCGCCGCGATGATCCCGAGCACGGTGTCCCGGGTGTGCCGCAGGTCGTCGGCCTGCACCTCCACCTCGACCGCCGAGCCGCCGATCCCCGAGGATCCCTGGTGCATCAGGATGCGGGCATGCGGCAGGGCGAAGCGCTTGCCCGGAGTGCCCGCCGACAGCAGGAACTGTCCCGCACTGCACGCCAGCCCCAGGGCCAGCGTCGCCACGTCACACGGCACCAGCTGCATCACGTCGCGTATCGCCAGCATCGCGGGCACCGAGCCACCCGGCGAGTGGATCCACAGCGCGATGTCCTTGCGCGGATCCTCGCTGGCCAGCCAGAGCATCTGGGTCGCCAGCACCGTCCCGTTGTCGTCGTCGAGCACACCGTCGAGGACCAGAACCCGCTGACTGAAGAACCGTTCACGCAGCCGGTGGTCGAACAGCGGCTGCCTCTCCTCGTTCGTCATGCCCTGACAATGCTCCGGCCCCGGTCCCGCTCGCCGGGTCTGCTGCTGTGAGCAGATCAGCCCACGGCAGCAGGCAATCTCCCCAGCCTGGGCTGGACGACCCAGCCGGGCATCGGCACGCCCGCGCAGGATCAACGCGCGGCCGATGTGACGAGGGGCCGGTGAGGCGTCGGGTTTCCGGTCAGGGGCGACGGTCGCGGCGGACCAGGGTGAGCGCGGGGAGGATCGCGGCAGCGGTGAGCAGGAAGGTCGCGCGGTATCCGATCGAGGTGATGAGCAGTCCGGCGCCGAGCGCGCCGGCGGCCATGCCGAGGTCGTAGGCGGCGTTCCAGATGGCGCTCACCGCGCCTTCGCCGCCCGCCGGCACGCGGGCGTACATCAGTGTCAGCGAAGCGTTCTGCAGCAGCCCGAACCCGATGCCGAAGAGGAGCGCTCCGCCGATCACCGCGGACGGGGTGCCGGTGGCCGCCATCGCGGCCATTCCCGTTGCGGTCAGGGCCACCGCGGGGGTGAGCAGGCGGGCGGTGCCGTGCCGGTCGCCGAGCCGTCCGGCGACCCAGCGGCCGACCGTGGCTGCGGCGGTCTGGGCGAGCAGCGCGACCGCGGCGACCGAGGCCGGCTGGTCGGTGACGGCC
>Ga0307499_10000265_pt1 | contig 19385 bp, 17 predicted proteins | sample 13_S_MG_FD_201363 | JGI IMG/M metagenome (GOLD analysis project Ga0307499, IMG submission 201363) | Soil microbial communities from Populus trichocarpa stands in riparian zone in the Pacific Northwest, United States - 13_S | ecosystem: Environmental > Terrestrial > Soil > Riparian zone > Trees... | reverse complement strand
ACACCGACAACATGTTCGGGGCGCTGGAATTCTCCGACAAGATGGCGGGCTATGGCATCCAACCAATCGTCGGCTGTGAACTCGCCATCGATTTCGGCGACCAGGACCCGAACGCGCGCAATGCGCTGGCCTCGGCGCCGTCGCGAATCGTATTGCTGGCGGCGCGGGAGCGCGGCTACCGCAGCCTGATGCGGCTGAACTCGCGGGCGTTCCTGGAAACGCCGGTGCATCAGTCCCCGCACATCAAGCTCGAATGGCTGGAAGGCGATGCCGAGGATTTGATCGCGCTGACCGGCGGCCCCGACGGCCCGATCTCGCTGGCGCTGCATGGCGATCATGCGGCGCTTGCGGCGGCCCGTTGCGACCGGCTGGCGGATCTATTCGGCGATCGGCTCTATGTCGAATTGCAGCGCCACGGCATCGACAGGGAACGCCGCGTCGAATCCGGCCTGATCGATCTCGCCTATGCCAAGGGATTGCCGCTGGTCGCGACCAACGAGCCATATTTTGCGGCGAACGACGATTACGAAGCCCACGACGCGCTGTTGTGCATCGCAGGCGGCAAGCTGATCGCCGAGACCGATCGCGAGCAGCTCACGCCCGATCACCGGTTCAAGACCCGCGCCGAGATGGCGGTGCTGTTTGCCGACATTCCGGAAGCGCTGGCTTCCACGGTCGAGATCGCGGAGCGCTGCTCGTTTCGCCCGAAGACGCGCAAGCCGATCCTGCCGCGCTTCACGGTCGGCGCCGGCTCAGGCTCCGATGCGGAAGCCGAGGAGGCCGCCGAGCTGAAGCGCCAGGCCGGGGAGGGGCTCGCACGGCGCCTGCAGGTTCACGGCCTGTCGCCCGGCACCACGGAGGAGGAATACCAGAAGCGCCTCGCCTTCGAGATCGACGTGATCAACCGCATGAACTATGCGGGCTACTTCCTGATCGTGTCGGACTTCATCAAATGGGCCAAAGGCCATGACATTCCGGTCGGCCCCGGCCGCGGCTCCGGCGCCGGTTCGCTGGTCGCCTATTCGCTGACCATCACCGATCTCGATCCGATACGTTTTGGCCTGCTGTTCGAGCGCTTCCTCAATCCCGAACGCGTCTCGATGCCGGACTTCGACATCGACTTCTGCCAGGATCGCCGCGGCGAGGTGATCGACTACGTGCAGCAGCGCTACGGCCGCGATCAGGTGGCGCAGATCATCACCTTCGGAACGCTGCAGGCGCGCGGCGTGCTGCGCGACGTCGGCCGCGTGCTGCAGATGCCGTATGGCCAGGTCGACAAGCTCACAAAACTGGTGCCGCAGAATCCGGCCGCGCCGGTGACGCTGGCGCAGGCGATCGAGAGCGAACCCAAGCTGCAGGCGTTCCGCGACGAGGACCCTGTGGTCGCGCGCGCTTTCGACATCGCCCAGCGCCTCGAAGGGCTGACGCGCCACGCCTCGACCCACGCCGCCGGCATCGTGATCGGCGACCGTCCGTTGAGCGAACTGGTGCCGCTCTACCGCGATCCCAAATCCGACATGCCGGTGACCCAGTTCAACATGAAATGGGTCGAGCCGGCGGGGCTCGTCAAGTTCGACTTCCTCGGCCTGAAGACACTGACCGTGCTCGACGTCGCGGTAAAGCTGCTCAGGCAGCGCGACGTCCAGGTCGACCTGCCGACGCTGCCGATCGACGACGCCCCGAGTTACCAGATGCTGGCGCGCGGCGATGTGGTCGGCGTGTTCCAGGTGGAAAGCCAGGGCATGCGGCGCGCGCTGATCGACATGCGGCCCGATCGCTTCGAGGACATCATCGCGCTGGTGGCGCTCTATCGCCCGGGTCCGATGGCCAACATCCCGACCTATTGCGCGCGCAAGCACGGCGACGAGGAGCCGGAATATCTGCATCCGATCCTGGAGCCGATCCTGAAGGAGACGTTCGGCGTCATCATCTATCAGGAACAGGTGATGCAGATCGCGCAGGTGATGGCCGGCTATTCGCTCGGCGACGCCGACCTGCTGCGCCGCGCGATGGGCAAGAAGATCCGCGCCGAGATGGAAAAGCAGCGCGCGATCTTCGTCGCCGGCGCGGTCAAGAACGGCGTGCCGAAGGGGCAGGCCGACACGATCTTCGAGCTGCTCGCCAAATTCGCCGACTACGGCTTCAACAAGAGCCACGCCGCGGCTTATGCGCTGGTGTCCTACCACACCGCCTACATGAAGGCGCATTACCCGGTGGAGTTCCTCGCGGCGTCGATGACGCTCGAACTCAACAACACCGACAAGCTCTCGGAATTTCGCGCCGAGGCGCTGCGGCTCGGCATCAAGGTCGAGGCGCCGAACATCAACCGCTCGGCCGCCACCTTCGAGGTCGGAGAGAACACGATCTACTACGCGCTGGCCGCCCTGAAGGGTGTCGGCATCCAGGCGGTGGAGCAGATCGTGGAGGAACGCAAGAAGGGCGCCTTCACCTCGCTTGCGGATTTCGCGGCGCGGGTCAATCCGCGCGCGATCAACAAGCGCATCATCGAAAGCCTCGCCGCGGCCGGCGCATTCGACACGCTCGAATCCAACCGCGCCCGCGTCTTTGCCGGCGCCGACGCCGTTCTCGCCGCCTGCCAGCGCAGCCATGAGGCGGCAACGATCGGTCAGAACGACATGTTCGGCAATGCCGCCGATGCGCCGACCATCATGCTGCCGCAGATCGAGCCGTGGCTGCCGGCCGAAAAACTCCGCCGCGAATACGACGCCGTCGGCTTCTTCCTGTCGGGCCATCCGCTCGACGATTACGCCACTGTGTTGAAGCGGCTGCGGGTGCAGAGCTGGGCGGAATTTTCCCGCGCCGTCAAAACCGGTGCGACCGCGGGCAAGGTCGCGGCCACCGTGGTGTCGCGCATGGAGCGGCGCACCAAGACCGGCAACAAGATGGGCATCATGGGGCTGTCGGACCCGACCGGCCATTTCGAGGCGGTGCTGTTTTCCGAAGGCCTTGCGCAATACCGCGACGTGCTGGAGCCGGGGGCGGCCGTGTTGCTGCAACTCGGCGCCGAGCTGCAGGGCGAGGATGTGCGGGCGCGCGTGCTGCATGCCGAGCCGCTGGATGACGCCGCGGCGAAGACCCAAAAAGGCCTGCGGATTTTCGTTCGCGACACCAAGCCGCTGGATTCGATCGCGCGCCGGCTCAATATGCCGGAAACCGCCGCATCCGGCGGTCCGGCAAAGGGCCTGCCCGCAAAACCTGCGCCCGCGCCGTCGGGCGGCGCCGATGGCGACGTATCGCTCGTTATCATGCTCGACCTCCAGACCGAGGTGGAGATGAAGCTGCCGGGACGCTTCAAGGTCTCGCCGCAGATCGCGGGCGCGATCAAGGCGGTTGCGGGCGTGGTGGACGTGCAGACGCTGTAGGCGGCGCTACAGCGATCGTGCGATCAGAAGCTTCATGATCTCGTTGGTGCCGCCGTAGATCTTCTGGATGCGCGCGTCGACGAACATCCGCGAGATCGGATACTCCTCCATGTAGCCGTAGCCGCCATGGAGCTGCAGGCATTCGTCGGCGGTCTCGACCTGCTTCTGCGAACACCACCATTTCGCCATCGAGGCGGTGACGGTATCGAGTTCGCCGGCGACGAGGCGCTCCACGCACCAGTCGACGAAGACGCGCGCGACCATCGCCTCGGTCTTGCGCTCGGCCAGCTTGAACGCGGTGTTCTGGAATTCGATGATCGGCTTGCCGAAGGCCGTGCGTTCCTTCGTGTAGTCGGTCGTCAGCTTGACCGCGCGCTCCATCGACGCCACCGCGCCGACGGCGAGCGAAAGCCGCTCCTGCGGCAATTGCTGCATCAGCTGGACAAAGCCGTTGCCTTCCTCGGCGCCCAGCAGGTTTTCCGGCGGCGCGACCGCATTGTCGAAGAACAGTTCGGAAGTATCTGATGCGTGCAGGCCGATCTTGTCCAGGTTGCGGCCGCGCCGGAAGCCATCGTTGTCCTCAGTCTCGAGCACGATCAGGGAGATACCCTTGGCGCCCGGTCCGCCGGTGCGCGCCACCACGATGATCAGGTCGGCGGCCTGTCCGTTGGTGATGAACGTCTTCTGGCCGTTGATGACATAGTTGTTGCCCTGTTTGCGGGCCGTCGTCTTCACCCCCTGCAGATCCGAGCCGGTTCCCGGTTCGGTCATCGCGATCGCGCCGACGAACTCGCCGCTTGCCATCTTGGGCAGCCAGCGCAGTTTCTGTTCCTCGGATCCGTAGTTCAGGATGTAGTGCGCGACGATCGCGCTGTGCACGGAGACCCCGGTCGTCACTTCAGGCACGACGGTCTCGATGTCCTCGATGACGGCAGCCTCGTAGGCGAAGCTGGCGCCGAGGCCGCCATAGGCTTCCGGCACGCTGGGCAGCAGTGCGCCCATTTCGCCGAGCCCGCGCCAGGCGGACCGATCGACCATTTTCTGCGCGCGCCATTTCTCGGCGTGCGGCGCCAGATCCTTGGCGAGAAATTTACGAAACTGTTCGCGAAAGACGTCCAGTTCCTCGGTCATCCAGGATGAACGGTATTGCATCTGACAGCCCTCGCTTCAAACGATGAGACCGCCGCCGGCGACGATCACCTGGCCGCTGATATAGTTGGATTCCGGACTGCAGAACAGATAGACGGCGCCGGCGGCTTCTTCCGGCGTGCCGCCGCGTCCGAGCGGTATCATTCTGGCCATGGCGTCGAGCATCTGCGGCTGGACGCCGACCTTGATGTCGCGTCCGGCCACATCGATGGTCTTCTGCTGTGCTTCGATCGGCTGGGTCAGGCGGGTGTTGATCAGCCCGAACGCCACGCAATTGACGTTGACCTTGTAGCGGCCCCATTCCTTGCACATCGTACGCGTCAGCCCGATCAGGGACGCCTTGGCGGACGAGTAGCTGGCCTGGCCGGCATTGCCGTAAAGCCCCGCGATCGACGAGATGTTCACGACCTTGCGAAACACCTCGCCTCCGGCTTCGGCTTCCTTCTTCGCCATGATGCGGATCGGCTCGGCGGCCGCGCGCAGGATGCGGAAGGGGGCGACGAGATGGACGTCGAGCATGGCCTGGAACTGCTCGTCGGTCATCTTCTGGATCGTCGAGTCCCAGGTGTAGCCGGCATTGTTGACGATGATGTCGAGCCCGCCGAAGGTGTCGGTCGCAGCTCCCACGAAGCGGTCGGCAAAGCCCGGCTCGGCGACGCTGCCGTTGACCGCGATGGCATCGCCACCCGCCGCCCTGATCTCGTCGGCAACGGCGTCACCCGGCGCGGCATCGAGATCGTTGACGACGATGCGTGCGCCCTCGCTGGCGAGCTTGAGCGCAATGGCCCTTCCGATGCCGCGCCCGGATCCGGTGATCAGCGCGACCTTTCCCTCGAGTTTGGCCATCAGGTTTCCTTTTGATGTCAGATTGCGATCACGGCTTCGCCGGCGAGTTTGACGTCGCCGTTTTCGTCTTTTGTCGTCAGCGCCAGTCTCGCGCAGCGCTCGCCTTCATGTTCGACGAATTCGGTGACATGGCCCTCGCAGGTCAGGCGCGCGCCGAGCTGCGTGATCGAGACGAAGCGGGTTGCGAAAGTGCGCAGCCGCGCGGGAGGAATTTCATCGGTCAGCGCCTGGCCAAGACAGGCCATGACCAGCATGCCGTGGGCAAAGACATCCGGATATCCGGCGGCCTTGGCGAAATCGAGATCGACATGAATGGGATTGTGATCGCCCGACGCGCCGCAATAGAGCGCCAGCTTGTGGCGGCTGATCGGCGGGAAGGTCTTGTGGACGACACGGTCGCCGACCGCGAGTTGATGCGTTTCACTCATGCGGCAACCTTGTTCAGGACCACCACCGTGCGGGAGCAGTCGGCGACGTGGACGCCGTGCTGGTTGGTCACCCTGGTTTCGACGACGGCCAGCGTCATCGCGCCGCCCTTCTTGTCGGTGATGCCGGCAATGCGCGGCTCGAAGCGCAGGGTATCTCCGACCATCACGGGCGCCCTGTAGGCGAAGCGCTGTTCGCCGTGCAGCACCTGCGCGAGATCGGCGCCGAGCACGGTGAGAAATTCGAAGGCCTGTTCGGCGTCCATCATTTCGAGGCAAAACAGATAGGTCGGCGGAACGGGCGTCGCGGCATAACCGGCCGCCTTCGCCGCCGCGGCGTCGTTGTAGACCGGATTGGCCTCGCCGAGCGTCTCGCGGAAAAACCGCAATCGCCCGGGCTCGACGTGGGCGGTGACCGGCGCGAGTCGTCGCCCGACGGCAGAATGATCGACCATGTCGGGCCTCAGGCGCGTTCGTAGAGGGTAACGACGCAGGCGCCGCCGAGGCCGAGATTATGCTGCAATCCGAGGCGCGCGCCATCGACCTGGGTTGCCCCGGCCGAGCCGCGAAGCTGGCGCGTCAGCTCGTAGCATTGCGCCAAGCCGGTCGCGCCGAGCGGGTGGCCCTTCGACAGCAGGCCTCCGGAGGGATTGGTCACGATCTTGCCGCCATAGCTATTGTCGCCATTGTCGATGAAGCGTTCGGCGCCGCCCTCCGGACATAGTCCCAGCGCCTCGTAGGTGATCAGCTCGTTCTGGGCGAAGCAATCGTGCAGCTCGACGACGTCGAGGTCATCAGGCCCGATACCGGCGGCCTCGTAAACCTTGTTGGCGGCGGCCTGCGCCATGTCGAAACCGACCACCCGCATCATGTCCTCCGCCTCGAAGGTAGAGGGGGTATCGGTCGTCATCGCCTGCGCCGCGATCCGGACGTCCTTGCGCAAGCCATGCCGGCTCGCAAATTTCTCCGAGACCAGCACGGCAGCCGCGCCGCCGCAGGTCGGCGGACACGCCATCAGCCGCGTCATCACACCCGGCCAAATCACCTGATCGTTCATGACGTCGTCGGCGCTGACCTCCTTGCGGAACAACGCCAGCGGATTGTTTTTGGCATGCCGGCTCGCCTTGGCGCGGACCTTGGCGAACGACGTCAACGGCGTTCCGTATTTCTTCATGTGACTGAGGCCGGCGCCGCCGAAATAGCGCAGCGCCAGCGGCACGCCGGGGGCGTCGACCAGCTTGTCGGCGGCGGCGTCGAATTCGTCGAACGCGCTGGGACGGTCGGTGAAAACCGCACCCAGTGCGCCGGGTTTCATCTGCTCGAAGCCGAGCGCCAGCACGCAGTCGAGCGCGCCGGATTCGATCGCCTGCCGGGCCATGAACAGCGCGGTCGAGCCGGTCGAGCAGTTGTTGTTGACGTTGATGATGGGAATTCCGCTCATGCCGACCTGGTAGAGCGCGCGCTGGCCGCAGGTGGAGTCGCCGTAGACATAGCCGACATAGGCCTGCTGGATCATGTCGTAGCCGACGCCGGCATCGGCGAGCGCGAGCCGGGTGGCTTCCGCGCCCATCACAGGGTAGGGCGCGTTGGCGCCCGGTTTGACGAAGGGGATCATGCCGACACCGGCAACATGGACTCGCGAGGTCATGGTGCGCTCCCTGAATTACCCATTGGACTTTTAGTTACCCATGGGTAATATACGCGCCGGCCGTACCCGTCAATGCAGCACAGGCGACAATCGACATGGATGCACGCTCGCCCCCGTCCAACCCGTCGCCGTGGATGCCGTTCGAAAGCCGCCGCCGCGCGCGCGACGAGAAGCGCGAGGCGGTGTTGCGGACGGCGGTGCAGTTGTTTCTCGAGCAAGGCTATCACCGGGTCACGCTCAATGACGTCGCCGACCGGCTGAACATCACCAAGCCGGCGCTCTACAATTATTTTCGCGGCAAGGACGAGATCCTGTTCGAATGCTGGGCGCTCGGGCAGGAACGCGTCGACGAACTGATCGCGGAAATCAACCGCGGCGGCGGCACCGCGCTCGCCAAGCTGCGCAAGCTGGTTCACGCCTATGCCGGGGTCATGACGACCGACTACGGCGCCAGCCTCGTGCGCTTCGACCCGCGCGACCTGACCGAGGCAAATCGCAAGACCGTCCGCGCCGCGAAAAAGCGCATCGACCGGACTTTTCGCAAATATCTCGCCGACGGCGTCGCCGACGGTTCGATCAGGCCGTGCGACCCGAAGCTGGCGGCGTTCGCGATCGCCGGTTCGCTGAACTGGATCGGTCACTGGTACCAGCGCGACGGGGCCTGGTCGGCGGATGACGTCGCCCGCCAATTCACGGCTCAACTGACCGAGGGGCTCGCCAAGGCGCCGGCGCGAAAGCGCAGCCCGTTACTAACCAGAAAAAACAAGCCGGCGAGTGGAGGGCGGAAATGAACATCACGCATGGATTGCGCAGGGTGCTGCAGGTCAATCCCGATGGGCTGGCGACGGTTTTCGGTGCGAGGCGGCGCACCTGGCGGGAGACCGGTGAGCGCGTGGCGCGCCTTGCCGCCGGCTTCCGTGCGCTCGGTGTCAACGCCGGCGATCGTATCGCGATTTTGTCGCTGAACTCCGACCGCTATCTCGAAGTCTATCTGGCCACCGGCTGGGCTGGAGGCGTCGTGGTCCCGCTCAACATCCGCTGGAGCCAGCTCGAAAACGAAGACGCCATGCGCGACTGCCGGGCCAGGGTCTTGCTGGTCGACAAGGCGTTCGCACCGATCGCGGCCGCGTTGGCGAACAAGATCGACGGGCTGACGCTGGTGTACGCCGATGACGGCGAGGTACCGGCCGGCATGCAAGATTTCGAAGCCCTGCTGCGCGGAAGCGATCCGATGCCGGATGCGATGCGCGATAGCTCCGATCTCGCCGGCATTTTCTACACCGGCGGCACCACCGGCAGGTCGAAGGGGGTGATGCTGAGCCACGGCAATCTGATGGCCAATGCCATGAACGCGCTGGCCGAGGGGCTGTTCGCGGGATCGGCGGTTTATCTTCACGCGGCGCCGATGTTTCATCTCGCCAACGGCGCTGCGATGTATTCGATCCTGTTGAGCGGCGGCTCCAACGTGATTGTCCCCGGGTTTACGCCGGAAGGCGTGATGGCGGCGTTCCAGAACGAGCGGGTCACCGACGTTCTGCTGGTGCCGACGATGATCCAGATCCTGGCCGATCATCCCGCGCTCGGCAATTACGACACGGCGAGCGTCAGGAAGATTGTCTACGGGGCGTCGCCGATCAGCGAAGCCGTGCTCGATCGCGCCATTTCGGCGTTTCCCAGCGCGCAGTTTACCCAGGCCTACGGCATGACCGAACTGTCTCCGATCGCGACCCTGCTGCACTGGAACGAGCATATCGGCAGCGGCCGCGCCAAGAACCGCCATCGCTCGGCGGGCCGCGCGTCGCTGGCGTGCGAGGTGCGGATCGTCGACAGCGAAAACAATCCGGTGCCGTGCGGCAAGGTCGGCGAAATCATTGCCCGCGGCGACAATGTGATGATGGGTTATTGGGAGCGCCCGGAAGAAACCGCTCGCGCCATCGTCGATGGCTGGATGCATACCGGCGACGGCGGCTACATCGACGAACACGGCTTCGTCTTCGTCGTCGACCGCGTCAAGGACATGATCATTTCCGGCGGAGAGAACGTCTATTCGACCGAGGTCGAGAACGCGCTGGCGTTGCATCCGGCCGTCGCCCAATGCGCGGTGTTCGGCATTCCAAGCGAACAATGGGGCGAACAGGTCCATGCCGTGGTCGTTCCAAAGCCTGATGCCGAGGCCGACGCGGCAAGCCTGATCGCGTTCTGCAAGGAGCGCATTGCCGGGTACAAATGCCCCCGTTCGGTCGAGATACGCAGCGAGCCGCTGCCATTGTCGGGCGCCGGAAAGATATTGAAGCGCGAGTTGCGCCAGCCGTACTGGGAAAACCGGCAGCGCATGGTGAGCTGAACCCCAGCTCTCCAATCACGCGGCGCAGACCCCGCTCACAATCACCATGGCCGAAACCAGTGCGCCTGCGATTTCCGTTTTCGATCGCGGGTGCCAGAGGCTTCATCGCCGCCGCGGGCGCTACCGGCGGCGGACTATTGGGGCTGGCGCTCAGCACCGCAATGACCTCGGGCTATGACAATCGCGGGCCACTCGACTTCTTTCCGCTGGACGAGGCGGCCGCGCGAATGACCATTGAGGAGCTTAGGCTGGCTCAATAGCGCAGCCGGCGGGGAAGATTTGCCGTTACGCCGGTGAAAGCTGCGCGCCCATCGCCGTCGCGATGACAGCCATGTCATTTCCGGAAATTTCGAACAGTCCGAATCGAAGTTGAAATCCCCAATTGGACCGCGCCGTCGTGAAATGGAGCCGGCCGACCAGCGGCTTGATCGGTGTCTCCTCGGCGTTGCACCAGGTGACGTCACGGCGGAACGGCGAGAAACCGCCGCCCATGTCCGCCTGATACGGCGCGCCGCTATCCACGACGCCGATCGCGGTAAACGACTGCAATCCGTCCCGGCCGCGGAAGGCTCCGGTCGGCGAGTAGCAGACGACGCGGTCACCGGGCTGGACGCGCCGGAGCGGTGCGGCCTTGCCGTGACAGACCTGCATGAAGCCGCTGCTTCGGCCGATGCGAACATGATCGGCGGAAGCCACCGCCACCCAGTTTCGGGTCATACCGCCGCCGGAACGAACACGCGCAGGCGATGGCCATCGGGATCGGTCGCGACGAAGGTCGTACCGAAATCCATCTGTACGGGCTCCTGTAGAATCTTCAGCCCGCGCTTCTTCCAGTCGGCAAAGGTCGCCTCGACCGCAGCGGCATTTTCGACCGTGAACGCGACTTCGCCGGCGCCCGCCTGCGCAGTGGTTGCAGGCTCAACGGTCTTGCGCGACCACAGTCCCAGCATCACGTCTTTCGACAGCGGCAGCATCGCAAAGGTCGGCGAGTTCTCGACGATGGGGCGGCCGAGCAGGTCCGCATAAAAGCCGGCGCTGGCCGGCGGGTTCTCGACATAGAGCAGGACGAAACTGAAATTTGGCATTGGCAGGTTCCCGGTTGAACATCGCTGCCGAAGCCGCTTGCGGCGTCCGGCATGAGTTCAGCCTAGGGGATGACCCTGCCAAAAACTGTCAGCAGTGAAATTCGCTAGCGTTCGGGGATTCCTTCGGTCGCGCGCCATTCCTTCAACAGGACCTGCCGGCGGCGCGGATAGCGCTTGTCGAGGACTTGTACATTGCCGATGCGGTCGGTGCGGAAATGCCGAAAGCTCTCGCGGAGTTCGCACCACGCCACGACGATGCGCACGCGGTTGAAAAATCCGAGCGCGAAAGGCCAGATCGTCCGCTTTGAACTGCCGCCGCTGCCATCCTGATAGCCGATCCGCAACTTGCGCTCGTTCCGGATCGCCGAGCGAATGACCGGCAGTTCGGCATCGTCGGTGGCGATCGCTTTTCCCGGCCCGATCAGGAGGGTCGACGTATCGAGACCAGCTTTCAGGTCCGGCGGAAGCACGGCTGATATCTTGGTCAATGCGCTGCGTGCGGCGCCACTCAAAGCGGCGTCAGTGCGGTTCGCCACCCAACGCGAGCCAAGCACGATCGCCTCGATTTCCTCTTCCGAGAACATCAGCGGCGGCAGCATGAATCCCGGCCGCAACACGTAGCCGACACCCGGCTCGCCATCGATCTGCGCGCCCTGCGCGTTGAGCGTTTCGATATCGCGGTAGAGCGTGCGCAGCGAAATCCCGAGCGCCTCGGCCAGCACCGCGCCGCTGACCGGACGTCGATAGCCCCGCAAGAGCTGAATGAGATCGAGCAGGCGCTGCGCGCGCGACATTAATCCGCCCCGTTACCAAACCGACTAAAGTCTATCAGGGCATGCTGCCAAAACGTGTCAGCATCATTCCATGTCGCCCGCGACGGCACTGGCGTGACCGATCGGCACTGACGCGATTCGCAACTTCAAGAACCTTTCATTGCTTTTTGCGATGCCGTCCTGCCCGATCCGTCGTATACTCAAGCCAAGGGGGAGCTGTTCTGCATCACGTGAATACCACCTGAAATCGCAGCAACGGAGGTCCGCCATGAAAGTCAAAGACGCGATGCACAAGGGCGTCGACTGGGTCAGTCCCGACACGCCGATTACCGAAATCGCAAAGCTGATGCGAGCGCACGATATCGGCTGCATTCCGATCGGGGAGGACGACAAGCTGGTCGGGATGGTGACCGATCGCGACATCGTCTGCAAAGGGCTTGCCGGCAACGGTTTCGATGCCAGCCGCGCCAAGGCGCGCGACGTGATGACCGAGGGCATCCATTGCTGCCGCGAGGACGACGATCTTGCGAAAGCGGTGCATCACATGGAGACGCTGAAAGTCCGCAGGTTGCCGGTGATCAACAAGAGCAAACGCTTGGTCGGCATGATCAGCCTGGGCGACGTCAGCCATTCTACGTCAGGCGATTTGATGTCCGGCTATGTGAAGAGCGTTGCGGCCCATCACTGAAGCGGCCTGTTGCGATCGAAACGCCTTTAACGGCTCGCACCCGTTCGATCGTGAACGGATGCGGGGCGTCCTGCTTGAAGTCGCTCGACCGCGCCGGCGCGGCACGGGCGGCCTCAATCGTGCGTGCTGAAGTGGCCGCGCCAGGCGTTCGCCGTCAGCCGCGCGAATTGCTCGCCCTCCATGCGGATCAGCGTGGCGTGATCGCCGCCTTCCAGGTAGATGGGCTGCCGCGCATCGATGCTGTTGTCCACGATGACGTCCAGCCCGTAACACTCGCCGAGCGGCGGGATGGCCCCGCGGTCGCAGTCCTCGAACAGCCGCTCGATTTCGTCTTCGCTCGCCAGGTCGACGTTGTGGCCAAGCTGACTTTTCAGGGCCGACAGATGCAGGTGACGGGAGGCCGGAAGAACGGCCATCATGTAGCCGCCGTCGCGGCGCAGCACGACGGCCTTGGCCAGCGCCTCGCCCGGCACATGGCAAGCTTCGGCGGTGCGCGTCGATGACATGGTAGGGGCATGAGGGATCAGGTCGTAGGTGACGCCCTGATCCAGATATTTCTGCAGGGTCGGGGAAACGGTCATGGCGATTTCCTCCATTGCATGGGCAATTCGCACATCGGGAGGAACTCGCGCCGTCGCCTCACGATGCAGGCGAACACGATATTGGTGAGAGGATATGCCCGCCAAGCAACCGGAACAATGCGAATTTCAGTGTCGGAACCGGGCGGCGCGAGGCGCTATGCCTTGCTGAGAGCGTAATTATTCAAGAAATGTTCATTTTGGCGCGCGCTCTATGCAAAGCGCGGGCGGCGACAGAGTGGAATCCCATGCGGTTAGCAAGAAGTTTGTCGATCCTCTCGGCGTGTCTGGTCGCGATATCCGGGCTGGCGGGGCATTTGAACAGTGCCGCCGCGCAAGCGCCGGAAAAGCGCATCGCGCTGGTGGTCGGCAATGGCGCCTATGCGAAATCGCCGCTGGCGACCGCGGCCAACGATGCCGGCCTGATCGCGCAGACCTTGCAGGCGGCCGGCTTCGACGTGATCGGCGCCCGCGATCTCGACGGCGACACGCTGCGCAAGAGTTTTCGTGACTTCATCAACAAGGCCGAAGCCGCGGGGCCGGACACGGTCGCGATGGTGTATCTGGCCGGCTACGGGCTGCAATTGGGCGGCGACAACTATTTCGTGCCGGTCGATTCCACGATCAACCGCGATACCGACGTGCCGATCGAGGCGCTGCGGACCGGCGACTACATCCGTCAGCTCGCCTCGCTGCCGCTCAAGGCCGGCATCGTCGTGCTGGACGCGGCGCGCCAGCAGCCTTTCGTCAACGGACAGATCGCCAGCGGCCTGGCGTTGGTCGAGGCGGACCCGCACATGCTGATCGCATTCAACGCGGCGCCCGGAACGGTCGCGCCGGACGAGCAGGGGCCGTACGGCGTCTACGCCCAGTCGCTAGCCGAGATGATCCGGACCGGCGGATTGCCGCTGCCGGAAGTTTTCAATCGCGTGCGGCTTCGGGTCAACGAGGCGAGCAAGGGCGCCCAGGTGCCCTGGGACAGCCAGAAGGTCGATGCGGCCTTCACGTTCTTCGAGCGCGCACCGGATGCGCCCGCCGCTGCGCCGCCGGATCAGGCAGTCGCCGCCCGCAGCAAGCCGATCCGCGAGCTCGGCGTGCAGGACGCCTATGCTGCGGCGCTGGAGCGCGACACGCTGCCGGCCTATGAGGATTTTCTCGGCGCCTATCCCGACGATCCGATGGCGAAGCGGGTGAGGGCGATCGCAGCGGCGCGGCGCGAGGCGATCACCTGGCGCCGCACCTACCGCGCCGACAGCCCGAACGCCTACTGGTCGTATCTGCAACGCTATCCGCGCGGGCCGCATGCCGCCGACGCGCGCCGCCGGCTTGCCATTCTCACCGCGCCGGTCGAGCCGCCGCCGACCTTTGACGTCATCGACTACGACGTGCCGCCGCCGCCGCCGGAAGAGTTGATCTATGTCGACCGGCCGGTGCTGGCCTTCGGCGATCCTGAATTCGATTTTCTGCCGCCGCCACCCGCGCCGGTCTACTACCTGCCGCCGCCGCCGGATGATTTCGTGATTTTGGAGCCGCCGCCGCCACCGATCGGGCTGTTCATCCTGCCGCAGCCGTTCTTTGTGCCGATCCCGGTTTACATCAGGGCGCCGCGGTATGTGGCGCCGCCGCCGAACAACGTCATCTTTGCCAACATTCACAACAGGGCCGTCATCAACAACGTCATCAACCGGCGGCCGCAGCCGGGGGCGCCCGCGGTCGGTGACGCCGGATTCGGCGCCAAGGGAGGCGGACGGCCCGGCTCCCCGGTTGCGTCGGGGCCGGGTGCCGCTACGCCGACACTGCCGCCTGCGGTCGCGCAACGGGCTACGCTGATCCAGCAGGGCAAGGCGCCGGTGCCGCCGAGCGCCGCGATCAATCCTGCCGCGCGGGCCAATTTGCCCGGCGCTCCGGCGGGGCAGGTCGGAAGGCCGAACGGGCCACTGCCGGCCAATGCGCCGGCCGGGCTGCCGCCGAACCAGACTTTGCCGAGGACCAACGCGTTGCCGGTTCCAGGCGCCAGGGGCGCGCCAGCCGCGCCGCCGAGCGCTGCGGTATCGCCGCCCGGCGCCGTCAATCCGAACGCGAGGCTTGCGCCGGGCGGCCCGCCGCCGGGTGGTCCCGGCGGGAGGCCCGCGATCGGCGCGACCGCTCCGGCCGGTTCAGCCGGCCAGCCGAGAATAGCAACGCCGCCACCCGGCGCTGCGCCAAGGCCCGCGGCTGCGATCGCGCCAAGACCTCAGCCTGAACTGCGGCGAGCCCCGCCGCCCGCCGCGGTGAACGTGGCAAGGCCGGCACCGCCGGCGGCTCGCGTCGCTCCGGCGTCTCCACCGCCAAGGATGGCCGCCCCGCCGCCGCGGATGGCTGCACCGTCGCCACCCCCGAGGATGGCCGCCCCGCCGCCGCGGATGGCTGCGCCGTCGCCGCCCCCGAGGATGGCCGCTCCGCCCCCACGTATGGCCGCGCCGCCGCCTCAGCGTATGGCGGCCCCGCCGCCCCGGATGGCTGCGCCTCCGCCGCGTCCTGCGCCGGCGGCAGCCCCCAAGAAGTGTCCGCCGGGTGCCCGGTGCTGATTTGTTAGTCGGCCAGATCCGCGAGGATTTGGCTGGCGGCGGCCCTAAATCGCTGATCTGGATGGCCGAAAAACCGGCCTTATTTCCTTGCTTCTGGCTGGAATCCGGCTATACACCGCGCCATCTCACACGGAAACATGGCTCAAAAGGCCGTCCGGTGGCAGCCGGGCCATAAGGCTCGTCTGCTCACACGTTTCCGGAGGAACCAACCGGAGAATCATCACTATGTCGCTACCCGATTTTTCTATGCGTCAGCTGCTCGAAGCCGGCGTCCATTTTGGCCACCAATCGCACCGCTGGAATCCGAAGATGGCGGATTACATCTTCGGTGCCCGCAACAACATCCACATCATCGACCTCGCGCAGACCGTGCCGTTGCTGCACACCGCGCTGAAGGCGGTATCTGACACCGTGGCCAAGGGCGGCCGTATCCTGTTCGTCGGCACCAAGCGCCAGGCGCAGGACGGCGTCGCCGAAGCGGCGAAGCGTTCAGCGCAGTATTTCGTCAATTCGCGCTGGCTCGGCGGCACGCTGACCAACTGGAAGACCATTTCGGGTTCGATCAAGCGCCTGCGCCATCTCGACGAGGTGCTGGCGGGCGGCGAGGCCTCTTCCTACACCAAGAAGGAGCGGCTGACGCTGCAGCGCGAGCGCGACAAGCTCGACCGTTCGCTCGGCGGCATCAAGGACATGGGCGGTCTTCCCGACATGATCTTCGTGATCGACACCAACAAGGAAGACATCGCGATTCAGGAAGCGCAGCGGCTCAACATCCCCGTTGCCGCGATCGTCGATACCAACTCCGACCCCAAGGGCATCACCTTCGTGGTGCCGGGCAATGACGACGCCGGCCGCGCCATTTCGCTGTATTGCGACCTGGTGGCCCGCGCCGCCATCGACGGCATCTCGCGCGCCCAGGGCGACCACGGCATCGACATCGGCGCCTCCGCTCAGCCGGCCCGCGAGGAAATTCCGGCGGCTCCGCAGCCGACCGGCTTCCAGGGCCTTGCCGGTCCGCGCGGCACCGCCGACAACCTCAAGAAGCTCACCGGCGTGTCGGGTGCGATCGAGAAGAAGCTCAACGACCTCGGCATCTTCCACTACTGGCAGCTCGCCGAACTCGACCACGACACCGCGCACAAGATCGGTGAAGAGGTTGGTCTTCCGAGCCGCGCCGATGCGTGGGTCGCTCAGGCCAAGACGCTGACCGCGGAAGCGGAATAATTGGTACGCCGCGTGGCCGGGTCTTCCGGCCACCGGTTCTGCTCCCCAGATTACGACATTCCCTGGAGCTGACGGCGGCACGGCGCATATTGCGCGCCGCGCCCGCGGCTAACAGGCAAGAAGGATATTCGACGATGGCAACGATCACTGCGGCGATGGTCAAGGAACTGCGCGAGTCGACCGGCGCGGGCATGATGGACTGCAAGGCGGCCCTCACCGAAACCAGCGGCGACATGACGGCGGCGCAGGATTGGCTGCGCAAGAAGGGCCTGTCGAAGGCTGCCAAGAAGGCCGGCCGCGTCGCGGCGGAAGGCCTGATCGGCGCGCTGACCTCGGGCGGCAAGGGCGTCGTGGTCGAAGTCAATTCCGAGACCGATTTCGTGGCGCGCAACGAGCAGTTCCAGGGCCTGGTCAAGATGATCGCCCAGGTCGCGCTCCACAACGGCGCCGACGTCGAGACGATCAAGGCGGCCAAGGTCGGCAGCGTCACGGTCGAGACCGCAATTTCGGACGCCATCGCGACCATCGGCGAGAATATGTCGCTGCGCCGTGCGACTTCGCTCGAAGTCGGCAAGGGCGTGGTGTCGAGCTACGTCCATGGCGCCGTGATCGACGGCGCCGGCAAAATGGGCGTGCTGGTAGCACTGGAATCGACCGGCAAGACCGATGAGCTCAGCCATCTCGGCCGTCAGTTGGCGATGCATGTAGCCGCGACCAATCCGCAGGCGCTGGATCCGTCCGGCCTCGACCCGGCAATCGTGACGCGCGAAAAGGACGTGCTGGCCGACAAGTATCGCCAGCAGGGCAAGCCGGAGAACGTGATCGAGAAGATCGTCGAGTCCGGCCTGAGGACCTATTACAAGGAAGTCTGCCTGCTGGAGCAGGCGTTCATCCATGACGAAAAGGGCAAGTCGGTCGCCCAGGCGGTGAAGGAAGCCGAAGGCAAGATCGGTGCGCCGGTGAAGATTACCGGATTTGTGCGCTATGCTCTCGGCGAGGGAATCGAAAAGCAGGAATCCGATTTCGCAGCCGAAGTCGCGGCGGCCAGCGGCAAGAAGTAACCGCTGCGGTCAAAACCTTCCGGCGCAGGCGCGCCGGAAGTCACCTGCGCGGGACAAGGAAGCGATAAGCAATGGCTGAGCCGGTCTATCGTCGCGTCGTGATCAAGCTCTCGGGCGAATATCTCGCCGGCAGCCACTCCTTCGGTATCGACCAGCCCACCGTTGACCGCATCGCCGACGATCTGATCGCGGCCAAGAAGCTCGGCGTCGAGGTGGCCGTCGTGATCGGCGGCGGCAACATCGTCCGCGGCGTCGAGGTCTCCTCGCGCGGCGTGTCGCGCCCGACCGGCGACACCATGGGCATGCTCGCCACCATGATGAACTGCCTGGCGCTGGAGGCGGCGATCGAGCGCAAGGGAGCACCGGCGCGGACCCTGTCGGCGTTCGTGATGCCCGAGATTTCCGAGCTGTTCACCCGTAGTGCAGCGCACAAATACCTCGCCGAGGGCCGAATCGTGCTGCTCGGCGGCGGAACCGGCAACCCGTTCTTCACCACGGACACCACGGCGGTGTTGCGGGCGGCCGAGATCGGGGCGCAGGCCGTGCTCAAGGCCACCAATGTCGACGGCGTCTACAGCGCCGATCCCAAAAAGGACCCGTCGGCCAAGCGTTTCGACCGCCTGACGCATTCGCAGGCGATTGCCGGCGACTACAAGGTGATGGATGCGACCGCATTCGCGCTTGCCCGCGAGACGTCACTGCCTATCATCGTATTCTCGATCGCCGAGCCGGGTTCGATCGGCGCGATCCTGCGCGGGACCGGCCACGGCACGGTGGTTGCCGGCTGAAATGGCCGGTGCTGCTTCGAACCGCGGGCTAGGACGCCCGCGGCTGGTTTCTTAGGAGGGGAGAGCGTTATGCCCACGCCCGGTTTTGACATCAACGAGTTGAAGCGCCGCATGCAAGGCGCCACCCAGTCGCTCAAGCACGAATTGGGCGGCCTGCGCACCGGCCGCGCGGCGGCGTCCATGCTGGAGCCGGTGCAGGTCGAGGCTTACGGCTCGCATATGCCCCTCAACCAGCTTGCCACCGTCAGCGTGCCCGAGCCGCGCCTGCTCTCCGTGCAGGTGTGGGACAAATCCATGGTGAAAGCCGTCGAAAAGGCGATCGTCGATTCCAATCTCGGCCTCTCTCCGGCGACCGAAGGCCAGGTGCTGCGCCTGCGGATTCCCGAGCTCAACGAGGAGCGGCGCAAGGAACTGGTAAAAGTCGCGCATAAATACGCCGAAGCCGCCAAGGTAGCTGTCCGCCATGTCCGTCGCGACGGGCTGGATATCGTCAAGAAGCTCGAGAAGAATCACGAGATTTCCGAAGACGATCAGGAGCGGCTCGCCAATGACGTGCAAAAGGCGACCGACGGAACGATTGCGGAAATCGATCAGTTGCTTGCGGCGAAGGAAAAGGAAATCCTCACCGTTTGACGGCAACATTCAAGAATCGAGACTGGCCCTGGAATTCAGATAATGCCGAACGCCGCCGCCCCCGCACCGGAAGGATCAGATCGATCCGTTCCCCTGCATGTGGCGATCATCATGGACGGAAACGGGCGCTGGGCGGCCGCGCGCGGCTTGCCGCGTGCCGAAGGCCATCGCCGTGGCGTCGAGGCGCTGCGCC
>Ga0307499_10000264_pt1 | contig 19433 bp, 17 predicted proteins | sample 13_S_MG_FD_201363 | JGI IMG/M metagenome (GOLD analysis project Ga0307499, IMG submission 201363) | Soil microbial communities from Populus trichocarpa stands in riparian zone in the Pacific Northwest, United States - 13_S | ecosystem: Environmental > Terrestrial > Soil > Riparian zone > Trees... | reverse complement strand
GCGGAACCGCCCGGCACCGGGGCGGGCACCGGCGCGCTCGGCCTCTGCGCCTCGTACGCGGCGGGTGTCGTCGTCTGCAGTGGACAGTCGGCCCGGCTCGCGGTCGCGCAGGTGCACCGTGGCCTGTTCACCGCCTCCGCCGCGGCCGAGCCGGTGAGCACCAGTGCCGGCGACTATCCACTTCGACTGTCCGGTTCGGACGATGGGAACGACCTGTCGCTGGCGCTGCAGCGCAGCCTCGGTGCGGCCGAGATCGCGGCCGCGGCCGCGGCCCGGGACGGGTTGCCGGCCGGCTCCGCCGGGCCGCCGGGGTCGGCCGGCTCCGCCGGACCGCCGGGCGACGACCTGCTGGTGGTGGACGGGCCGCTGCGCGGCCGGACCCACCTACCCCGCGCGCTCGGCTACATCAAGTCGCACCGGGCCAGCTACCTGCCGCCGGACCTGAACGCGGTCATCGTCGCGCTGGCCGCCGGGGAGCGCACGCCGGTCTTCCACATGGGCACCAGCTGGGACCGGTACAGCTGGTACCTGCGGCTGCCCTGCCGGCCGAACGGCAGCTGGGCCGGCATCGTCCGGGTGGAATGCGAGCCAGGGCTGCCGGTCGCCGACGTCATCCGGCTGGCCGGCGTCTCCCAGCACGTCCTGCCGCGGTACGCCTCGACCGAACACAAGGACCGCCGGGCACCGCAGAACCTGCACCCGATCGCCGGCCTGGAGCGCCAGCTCCGCCGCCGGCTCGGCCACCCCGGCGTGCTCTACCGCGCCCTGCGCCGCGCCGCCGCCGGGCCGTAGCCCGGCGGCGGCCCGTCCGGTGGTCGGCCCGGCCGGACCCGGGTCGGTCAGCTGACCGGAGCCAGGATGCGGAAGTACTGCGTGGTGCGGTCGCCGAAGAACTTCTGGCTCACCGGCGCGGTGGGGAACGGCCCGGTCGGGTCCGGCACGGACTCGAAGCTCAGCGCCAGCCCGCTCCAGACGTTGATGAACGGGTGGTAGGCGCCGCCGGCGCCACCGCTGATGTCCTCCCGGTAGGTCCAGCGCTGACTCGCCGTGTTGTCGCACGTCCGGGTCACCACCGGGGCCGAGTCGGCCTGGCTGTCCGCGAGAATGTCAACGCAGACGTCGCTGCGCTCCCGGTTCCGGATGTAATACGCCCCGGCGCCGGCCGGGATGAACACCCAGTCAAACGTGGTCACACCCGGCACGACCTTCGTGTGGGTGAGCCCGAAGACGATCAGCAGGCAGTCGCCCTGGGCCGGCGCGGTCAGCGCGCAGGCCGTGTGGAAGCCACCCGGCAGCGCTGCCGGCGCCGCCCGGCTGTCCGCGGTGGCCACGCCGGGCAGCCCGGCGACCGTCGCGAGTGCCGCCGCGACGCCGAGCACCCCGGTGCGCAGCCAGCGCCGGGTTCTGTTCGTCCACATGTCCTTACTCCGTTCCACAGAGGGATTTCCGCCGCTCTCCGCGGCACATTCAGAGAAGCAGCGCCATGGCTGATACAGCTATCCGGAGAACTCCGTAACGTGGGCCGTATCAGGAGCGAATCGGGTGGATCGGGTAGACGTGGGCGGCCTCCAGTTCCAGGTGCTCGGTCCGTTGGAGGTGACGGCTGGTGGCCAGCCGTCGCCGTTGGGGCGCGGCAAGCTGCGGCCGTTACTGGCCGTGTTGCTACTGCACCCGAACGAGCCGGTGTCGGTGGATCACATCGCCGAGCGGATCTGGGGCACCGCACCGCCGGCCAGCCCGCGCGCCGCGGTGCAGAGCCTGGTGCTGCGGCTGCGCCAGGCGCTGGGTGGCGGCGAGCTGATCGAGACGGCGGCCGATGGCTACCTGATCCGGCTGACCGTCGACCAGCTCGACCTGACCCGGTTCGACGCGCTGACCCGAGCGGCCGAGACCGCGGCCGCGGCCGGCGAGCTCGCGCGGGCGCACACGCTGCTGACCGAGGCGCTCGGGCTGTGGCGCGGCCCGGCGCTGGCCGACGTCCGGTCGGAGCTGCTGCACAGCCGTGACCTGCCGTTGCTGGCCGAGCGGCGGCGCCGGGCCGAGGAGTCGTGGGTCGACACCGGGCTGCGGCTGGGCCGGGCGGCCGAGGTGGTCCCGCGGCTGCGCGAGCTGGTCGGCGCGCACCCGTTGCACGAGCGGTTCTGGGCGCAGCTGATGACCGCGCTGTACCGGTCCGGTCGGCCGGCCGAGGCGCTGGACACGTACCAGACCGTGCGCCGGCTGCTGGCCGACGAGCTCGGCGTCGACCCGGGTGCCGAGCTGCGCCGGCTGCACCAGGCCGTGCTCACCGGCGATGCCAGCCTGACCGGGCCGCCGCCAGCCGAGCTGCCCGCAGCCGAGCTGCCGCCGGCCGAGCTGCCCACGGCCGAGCCGTCCGTGGCGGAGCCGTCCGGGGCCGGGCCGGCGCCGGCCGCCGCTCCCGCTCCGGCCAGGGTGGTGCCGCAGCAGCTTCCGCCCGCGGTCCGCGCCTTCACCGGCCGCGACCGTGACCTGATCGAGCTGGACGCGCTGCTCGGCGCCGGCACCGGGCAGGCCGACCCGGTGGTGATCACCGCGATCGCCGGCACCGCCGGGGTGGGCAAGACCGCGCTGGCCGCGCACTGGGCCCGCCGGGTCGCCGACCAGTTCCCGGACGGCCAGCTCTGGCTGAACCTGCGCGGCTACCATCCCGGCCGGCCGATGCCGTCCGGGCAGGCGCTGACCGTCTTCCTGCGCGCGCTCGGCGTACCCAGCAGCCAGATCCCGGTCGAGCTGGACGCGCAGGTCGGGCTCTACCGGTCGCTGCTGGCCGGCCGCCGGCTGCTGATCGTGCTGGACAACGCCAGCAGCCCGGACCAGGTCCGGCCGCTGCTGCCCGGCGCGCCCGGCTGCCTGGTGCTGGTCACCAGCCGGGACGAGCTGACCGGCCTGGTGGCCCGGGACGGCGCCGCCCGGCTCCGGCTCGGCCTGCTCAGCGCGGCCGACGCGGCCGCGCTGCTGCGTACGCTGCTCGGGCCGGCGGCGGCCCCGGCCACGCTGGCCGAGCTGGCCACCCTCTGCGCCCGGCTCCCGCTGGCGCTGCGGATCGCCGCCGACCGGATCAACTCCAGCAGCCGCCCGGTGGCCGAGGCGGTGGCCGAGTTGGCCGCCGAACCCCGGCTGGACGCGCTGGCCGCCGGCGACGACCCGCACACCGCGGCCCGGGCGGTGCTGTCCTGGTCGTACCAGGCGCTGCCACCGGCGGCGGCGGTGCTGTTCCGCCGGCTGGGCCTGGTCCCCGGCGCCGACTGGGACGCCTACGCCGCCGCCGCGCTGCTCGGTGGCACGCTGGCCGACGCCCGGCAGACGCTGGCCGCGCTGGTCTCGGCGCACCTGGTCGAGGAGTACCGCGGCCGTTACCGGATGCACGACCTGCTCCGCGAGTACGCCCGGGAGCACGCCCGGGCCGAGGACGCCGACGCCGACCGGGCGGCCGTGACCGGCCGGCTGCTCGACCACTACCTGCGCAACGCCGCGGCGGCGGTCGACGTGGCGATCCCGCACGAGAAGCACCGCCGGCCGGCGGTGCCGCCGCCCCGGCCGCCGGCTCCGGCGTTCGCCGACGCCCGCGACGCGCTGGGTTGGCTGGACGCCGAGCGGCACAACCTGGTGGTCACCGCGGTGCACGCGGCGGACGAGGGCCGGTCCGAGCACATCCGGCTGCTCGAGTCGACGATCTACCGGTACCTGCTGACCGGCGGGCACCACAGCGAGGCGCTGCTGCTGCACGGGCGCGCGCTGGACGCCGCCGTGGCCGCGGCGGATCGGCCCGGCGAGGCGGCGGCGCTGAACAACCTGGGCAACGTGCACTGGCAGCTGGGCGACTACGGCCAGGCGGCCGACGACTACCGGGGCGCGCTGGCGCTCCGCCGGGCCACCGGTGACCGGGCCGGCGAGGCCGCGGCGCTGAACAACCTCGGCGTGATCGAGTGGCACCTGGGCCACTACGAGGCCTCGGCCGCGTACTACGCCCAGGCGCTGCCGATCCACCACGAGACCGCCAACCGGGTCGGCGCCGCGACGACGCTGGCCAACCTGGCCCGGGTGTACCAGCGGATCGGGCGGGTGGGCGAAGTGCTGGACCTGCAGCAGCAGGCGCTGGCGATCTTCCGGGAGATCGGCGACCGGTCCAGCGAGGCGAACTCGCTGAGCAGCCTCGGCACGTACTACCGGCGCCAGCGGCAGGACGAGGTGGCCCTCGACTACTACCAGCAGGCCATTGCCATGCAGCTGGAGCTGGGCGACCGGATCGGCGAGGCCGACTCGCTGACCTGCATCGCCGTCATCTTCCGGCACTGGGGGCGGTACGAGGAGGCGGCCGCGCACTGCCAGCGGGCGCTGGCGATGGCCCGCGAGCTCGGTCACCGCACCGTGCAGCTGACCGTACTCGTCACGCTCGGCGATGTGGCCCTGGCCGCCGGCCGGCCGGCCGAGGCGCTCGGCCACCACCAGGCCGCGCTCGGCCTCGCCGAGGAGATGAGCGACCGGTTCATGCAGGCCCGGGCGCTGCGCGGGCTGGGCACCGTCCGGCAGGCGATGGGTGACCCGGCGGCGGCCCGCCGGCACTGGCAGCGGGCGCTGGAGCTGTACACCGATCTCGGCGTGCCGCAGGCCGAGGTGGTGCGCGACCTGCTCGACCCGGCCGGCCAGCCGGTGCCGGGCTAGGACGACCCACCCCGGACGTCCACTTCGGACTGTCCACTTCGGACGCCATAGGTCGGGCGGCCCGGCGGTCCGGGGGCTCGGCGGTCCGGTGGTCCGGTGGTCCGGAAAGGACAGAAGCCGGCGTGACGGTGGGGGGACCGCCACGCCGGCTCGCTCTGTCGGCCCGGTCAGCCGCCGGGGGTCAGGCCGAGCTGCTGCTCGGTGACCAGCTGGTCGGTCGGCGGTGCGGGCAGGGCGACCGGCTTGCCGTAGTCGGTGAAGTCGACGGTGCCCTCGTCCTGGGTGAGCTGCACCGGGAGCGGCTCGCCCTGGGTCGCGATGTAGAGCGTGCCGCCGTCGGTGCTCTTGTCGACCAGCCCGATCGACCTGGTGCCGTGGATCTGTTTCGACTCGCCCTTGGTCAGCGTGCCGTCCGGCTTGAGCAGTTCGGTGGACAGCGAGCGGAGGTCACCGAACACCAGCAGCTGCTTCAGCCGCCCGCTCGTCGTGCTGCTCTTGAGCCACTTGCCCTTGAGCGCCGACACCGGCTGCGGGTTGCTCGGCGCGAACGCCTTCCAGAACTCGTCGTCACCCTTGATGTAGGCGTCCGTGCCGATCACGATGAAGTCGACCTTGATCGTGGTCGAGCTGCCTTCGCTGCCGATCGGCAGGCTCAGCGAGCCGGCGGCGCCCTCGGTGCCCTTGATCTTCACGTCCAGCCCGAAGGTCTGGCCGTCCGACTTGCCCGCGCCGGTCACGTGCACGCTGCTCACCCTGGGCAGCGCCGCCTGCGCCTTGGCCAGGATCTCGGTGGGCGCGAGCGCCGCGACGCCGTTGTCCGGCGCGCTCCTGGCCGCGTCGTCGGTGCCCGGGGTGGCGGAGCCGGGGGTCGATGACGTGCCGCAGCCGCCGACCAGCGCGATCGCGACCGCGGCTGTCGCGGCAATGCGTACGGAACGCATGGGACCTTTCCTCGACGCGACCGGACGAGGGTCGTCCAGCTGGGCAAGTGCTCAGTCGATGATCGCGTGGCGCATCCGCCGGCAGCCCGAAATCGCCTGTAGGTGCGGACATCACGCCTGTTCGGGCGGCGCCCGGCCGCCCGCCCGGCCGGTCCGCAGACTGGTGTCCGTGGCGTTCGAGTTCCCCGAGTTCACCCAGCCGGTCGAGCTGCCGGACGGCCGTAGCTGGACGGCCTGCTACGACAGCTACGACCAGCGCCACGACGTGGCCTACTACGTGGTCACGATCGCCGGCCGCCGCGCCGACCCGGTGGTGGCCGAGGTCTGGATGTGGCCGGCCGGCGAGGACTGGACCACCCCGGGTTTCGCCGGCTGGCTGCGCGACCAGGTGCACGCCATCGCCGTCACCGGTGCGTCGAACACGCCCTATCGGCCCAGCTAGCGGGCCTGATCGGGGCGCGCCGGGCGGCGCTGCCCGACCCGGCTCGGCCGCCCGCCGTCCCGGGGGCGTACCGGTGGGCGGGGGTCGGTGGTCTAGGCTGCCTGCTTCCGCAGTGCAGCGGTTCGTGTCAGGGCTGCCTAGTCTGCCGGTATTGGTGCACCGTGTGCCGGAATGGTGGCGAACGGGTGGGGTACATGCTCGTCGTGGGCGGCGGGCGGGCCACCCGAAATGATTCGCGAGGATGAGCAGGAGGTCGGATGGCGATCCGGTACGGGGTCGACTTCGCCGGGACGCGGCCAGCGGCGCAGGCGCTGCGGTCGGCAGGTCGTGACTTCGTGGTCCGGTACGTGTCCTCGCCGGGCCGGGCGAAGAACATCACCGCCGCCGAGGCGACGTACTGGCGGCAGAACGGGATCGACGTCGCAATCGTGTTCGAGACCACGGCCGGTCGGCCGCTGGCCGGTTCGGCGGCCGGGGCGGCGGATGCCGCGTCCGGGCGCGGCCAGGTGATCGCCGCCGGCGGCCCGGCCGACGGTGGCGTGATCTATTTCGCGGTCGACGTCGACACCACGACCACCGCGCAGCGGGCCGCGGTGGCCAGCTATCTCAGTGCCGCGGCCGGCGTGATCGGCTGGGACCAGGTCGGCGTCTACGGCGAGTACGACGTGGTCGACTACGTCGCCGCGCACACGGCCTGCCGCTATTTCTGGCAGACGTACGCCTGGTCCGGCGGCCGCGGCCCGCACCCGCGGGCGCAGCTCTACCAGTACAGCAACGGGCAGCGGATCGGCGGCGTCGAGGTCGACTTCGACCAGGCGCTGGCCGACGACTTCGGACAGTGGGGAAGGGAAAAAAGCGTGAGCTTGACCGCGGACGAACACAACTGGCTGCGTACCGTCTACGTGCAGGTGACCGGCGCGGTCGCGGTCGGCCAGCGGGACTTCCAGTCGACCATCGAGTCCACCCTCAGCGGCGTCCAGGCGCTGATCAACCTGACCAGGTCGAACTCGACCGTGCTCGGCCGGGCGATCACCAACAGCGAGGCGGCCGTCCTGGCCGCGATCGCGGCGCTGCCGACGTCCGGGCTGAGCATGGCGGAGCAGGAGCAGATCCTGGACGCCACCCGCAAGATCCTCACCGACAACGGCATCCAGGTGGACGACACCGCGCTGCGCGACGCCCTGGCCACCCAACTGGCGCCCGAACCGGCCCTGCCGGCGGATGCCCAGCAGGTCGCCGTCCCGGCCCCGCGCACCGAGGACAGCCCCACCCCGTCCTGACCGGCCCTATCCAGTACCGAACCCCCGGACGGTTTCCGTCCGGGGGTTCGGGCTTACCGGGGCCGCGCCCGGGGTGGGCGGCTACGGCAGTGCGATGGACTGCTGGTGGCGGAAGACGTTGCGCGGGTCGTAGGACGCTTTGATCCGCTGCAGCCGCGGGTAGTTGTCCTTGTAGTACAAGGTGGACCACGGCACGCCGGAGCGGTTGAAGGCCGGGTCGGTGATGTCCGGGTCCGGGTTGTTGATGTAGCAGCCGTCGGCCTGGTCGTTCGGCACCGGGTAGCCACCGGTGGCGGCCCAGACGCTGCCGTACAGGTCGCGCAGCCAGTTGATGTTGACGGGGTCGGCGGCCGGGTCCTGCCACTGGGTCTCGAACAGGGTCCAGAACACGCAGCTGCGGTGGGCCAGGGCGGTCGCGGTGGACGCGGTCGCGTTGATCGTGCCGCCGCTGAAGCCGGCCAGGGTGACCGCGCCGGCCGGGTTGCTGAAGTCGGTGCGGTTCAGCGCGTCGTACATGGCGCCGGCCTGCGCCGCCGTGTAGCCGCGCTTCAGGTACGCCGACTTGGACGAGCCGCGCAGCGTGGGGTTGATGAACGACGGGATGCTCGCCGCGATCAGCCGGACCGCGTGCAGCCAGGGCAGTTGCTGCGGCGGCTGCGCGGCCACGATCGGGTCCACGCCCAGCCCCGCGGTGATCGCGGCCAGGTAGCCGTCCAGCAGTGCGCGGGCCCCGGGCACGGTGGCGTTCACCTGGGTGAGCAGGAAGATGCCGCCGCTGGACCGGTGCGTCAGCGAGGCCACCCCGGACAGCGCCTTCCCCGGTGCGGTGGGCGCGGCGTTCTGCTCGTACCAGCTGCCCCAGTTCGTGACCAGCGTGCTGAACTTGGCCCGGTCCAGCGCCGACCAGGGAATGCCGACGGCGGACAGCAGCACGTCCTTGGGCGGGTTGACCAGCAGCCGGCCCGGGTCGGTGCCGGTGCGGCCCGGGGTGCGGAACCAGAACCGGGTGACGATGCCGAAGTTGCCGCCGCCACCGCCCGCGGTGGCCCACCAGAGGTCGTAGTTCGGGTCGGCGGTGTCCCGGCTGGCCACCACCACCTTCGCGACGCCGGCGCGGTTGACCGTGACCACCTCGACCGCCTCCAGGTGGTCGATCACCGCGCCCAGCTCGCGGGACAGGAAGCCGTACCCGCCGCCGGTGGTGTGCCCGCCGACGCCGACCGTGGGGCACATCCCGCCCGGGATCGTCACGCCCCACTTCTTGTACAGCGCCTCGTAGACACCGGCCAGCCGGGCGCCACCCTCGACCGCGAAGGCCCGCCGGGCGGTGTCGAAGTAGATGTTGTTCAGCCCGGCGAGGTCGATCACCACGTCCACGTCGGCGTTGAACACGAACGGGGCCAGGCAGTGCCCGCCGCAGACCACCGAGAGCCGCTTGCCGGCGGACACCGCCTCCTGCACCGCCTGCACCACCTGCTCGGTCGAGCTGACCACGCGGACGTAGTCCGGCGAGCCGACCCAGCGCTGGTTGTAGCCGACGGTCAGTTCCTGGTAGCGCGGGTCGGCCGGCAGGATCGTCACCGGCGGGGTGGTCGTCGTCCCCGCCGACGTCGGCGCCGCGGTGGCCGGCGTGGCGATACCGACGGTCGCCACCCCGGCCGCCGCCGCCGTCCCACCCAGGAAACCCCGTCGAGAAATGCCAGTCATCAATGTTCCTCTCGGGCCCGAGAATCAGTCGACACGCTCAGGTACCTCGTGCACGGATGATTCCGAGCCGGGCCGCGAATGGCGCCACGCAGCTAACGGAGTAGCCGCCAGTTCCCGGCCGGGCTGTTTCCCCCGGGCCCGGCCGGGCCGGACGTAGACTGCGGCTCGTGACGGCGACGGGCCAGGCGGTCGGCCGGGGCCGGCGGGCACGGGACGGGTTGACGGTTGCCGGCATCGCCCGGCTGGCCGGGGTGTCCGCGCCGACCGTGTCCAAGGTGCTCAACGGCCGGGCCGGGGTGGCACCGGGCACCCGGCAGCGGGTCGAGGAAGTGCTGCGCGAGCGGGGATACCGGCGGCCCGACGCGATCGATCCGGCGCCGATCATCGAGTTGGTGTTCCACGCCCTGGAGAGCCCGTGGGTGCTGGAGATCCTGCGCGGGGTCGAGGAGGTCGCCCGCGAGCAGGAGTTGGCCGTGGTGGTGACCGAGATGCAGGGTCGGCTCACCCCCGGCCGGGCCTGGACCGAGCAGGTGCTCACCCGGCGCCCCACCGGCGTGATCGCGGTCTTCTCCGAGCTGACCGCCGACCAGCAGGTGCAGCTGTCCACCCGGGCCATCCCGCTGGTCGTGCTCGACCCGACCGGCGAGCCGCTGCACCAGACCCCGTCCGTCGGCGCTACCAACTGGAGCGGCGGGCTGGCCGCCACCCGGCACCTGCTGGAGCTCGGGCACCGGCGGATCGCGATGGTCAGCGGACCCACCGAGTGGCTGTGCTGCCGGGCCCGGCTGGACGGCTTCCGGGCCGCGATGGACACGGCCGGCGTGCCGGTCGACCCGGCCCTGGTCCGGATGTCGATCCTGTACGGCGAGGGCGGCCTGCGCGACGGCGCCTCGCTGCTCGCGCTGCCCGACCCGCCCACGGCCATCGTCTGCGCGAACGACCTGCAGGCGCTCGGCGTGTACGAGGCGGCCCGGGAGGCGGGCATCCGGGTGCCCACCGACCTGAGCGTGGTCGGCTTCGACGACCTGCCGCTGGTGCGCTGGGCCGGGCCGCCGCTGACCACGGTGCGGCAGCCGCTGGCCGAGATGGGCGCCACCGCGGCGCGGATGATCAGGACCCTCGCGGCCGGCGAGCCGCTGGCACAGACCCGGGTCGAGTTGGCGACCTCCCTGGTGGTCCGGCAGAGCACGGCCCCGCCGGCGGCCCGGTAGCCGGACCGGCTTGGGTAGCCGGGCCGGGTGGGTACCCGGCCGGCTCGCGTTACTCCGTTCGGGTGCCTTGACCGGCTCACGGCTCCGGCCGTACGTTGTCGAAACAAATCGAAGAAACGTTCGAAACGTTTCTGCCGGCGGATGGGCTGCGGCGGCCACACCGCCGGGGGTTCCGGCCGAAGGAGTCCGCTGTGCCTGCTGCAGCCCGCCGCCTGCTCGAAGTCCGCCGATCCGGCAGCACCCGGATACGGGTGCTGCTGCTGGTACTGCTGGGCGTGCTGACCACGCTCACCGGCACGGCCGTGCTGACCGCCCGGCCGGCGGCCGCCGCGTCCCTGGTCGAGGTGACGAACTTCGGCACCAACCCGACCGGCCTGCGGATGCACCTGTACGTGCCGAACAACGTCACCGCCCGGCCGGCCATCCTGGTCGCGGTGCACTATTGCACCGGCACCGGGCCGGCGTTCTTCTCCGGTACCGAGTTCGCCGCGCTGGCCGACCGGTTCGGCTTCATCGTGATCTACCCGTCGGCGACCCGCAGCGGCGCCTGCTTCGACGTCTCGTCCCCCGGTGCGCTGACCCACAACGGGAACAGCGACCCGGTCGGGATCGTCTCGATGGTCCGCTGGGTGCAGCAGAACCGCGCCGGCGACCCGAACCGGGTGTACGTCACCGGCGCCTCGTCTGGCGCGATGATGACCAACGTCCTGCTCGGCGACTACCCGGACGTGTTCAAGGCCGGGTCCGCATTCATGGGCGTCCCGGACACCTGCTTCGCCACGAGCGACCCCTCGATGTGGAACAACGCCTGCGCGAACGGTCAGGTCATCAAGACTGCGCAGCAATGGGGCGACGCCGCGCGCGGCTCGTTCCCCGGCTTCACCGGCACCCGGCCGCGGATGCAGCTCTGGCACGGCACCGCGGACACCACGCTCTTCTTCCAGAACTTCGGCGAAGAGATCAAGCAGTGGACGAACGTGCTCGGCGTGAGCCAGACCCCGGTCTCCACCGACTCGCCGCAGTCCGGCTGGACGCACGCCAGGTATGGCAACACCAGCACGCAGCCACCGGTCGAGGCGTACAGCATCCAGGGCGTCGGGCACAGCCTGCCGATGGGCGGGATGGCGGCGCAGGCGATCCGCTTCTTCGGCCTGGACGGGACGCCGCCCCCGCCGACCTCGACCCCGCCCACCCCGCCGATCACGACCCAGCCGCCGCCGACGAGCAACCCGCCGGGTGGCGGCTGCACGGTCACCGACGTGATCAGCGCCTGGAACACCGGCCTGACCGCCAACATGACGATCAGCAGCAGCACGGCGGTCAACGGCTGGTCGCTGCGGTTCACCCTGCCGGCCGGGCAGACCATCACGTCGGGCTGGAACGCCGGCTACAGCCCGACCTCCGGCCAGGTCACCGCCACCAACCTCAACTACAACGCCTCGATCCCGGCCGGCGGCTCGACCAGCATCGGCTTCCAGGCCAACCACACCGGCAACGCCGGCAAGCCGACCTCGGTCACCCTGAACGGCACCGCCTGCACGGTCGCATGAGGTCGGGCGGTGGCGCCGGCGGCACCGGCGCCACCGCTCGTCCGTCCACATCGGACACCGGATCGTCCAGCAAGGACACCGCCGTGGAGGAGAAATGATCAGCTATGCACGCCGGATCCAGACCGCTGTGGCGGCAGTGGCGCTCGCGGCGCTCGCGTTCGTCCTGCCTGGTGCCTCGGCGCAGGCGGCGCCGGTGAGCCCGGCGCACGGCCACCCCGGCGGCCCGTGCCGGAATGGGTACGTCGGGCTGACCTACGACGACGGGCCGACGGTCGCGACCAGGCAGGCGCTGCTGACCGCGCTGCGGTCCGCGCACCTGCGGGCCACCTTCTTCGAGATCGGCCAGAACGCGCGGGCCAACCCGGAGCTGACCCGGGCCGCGCTGCGGGCCGGGATGTGGGTCGGCAACCACACGTACACGCACCCGAACCTGCCGCAGATCGGCGACCCGGCCGCGTTCGAGGAGATCGCCAGCACGCAGTTCGTGCTGCAGCGGGTGACCGGGCGGGCGCCGACGCTGTTCCGGCCGCCGTTCGGGGCGACCAGCGACGTGGTCCGGGCGGACGTGGCCAGCCTCGACCTGCTCGAGGTGCTGTGGACGGTCGACTCGCGGGACTGGGCCGGCGCCAGCACCCCGGACATCATCGCGGCCGCGGCGACGCTGCAGCCCGGCGGGATCATCCTGATGCACGACTGGGTGCAGAACTCGGTGGACGCGGTGCCGGCCATCGCCAGCGACCTGGCCAGCCGTGGCCTGTGCGCGGGCCGGATCGCGTTCACCCCGCGGGACATCTCCGGTGCCGGCACGATCTTCCACGCGGTGGCGGTCGAGCCGTGAGCCCTGACCCTGTACTGACCTGACGTCGTGCCCGAGTCCGGGCCGTGAGGCGAGGAGGCCGCAGTGTTGCGCAGAATCCGTCGATGGTCCGGACACCGCCGAGGCACGGTTCTGGCCGTGCTGGCGGGGGTGTTGCTCGGGGCGGTCGCACAGTCGGCGATGTCCGGCCGCCCGGCGGGGGACGCGGCCCGCACCGTGGCACCGGTGCGGGCCGCGGCCCTGCTCGCCGGCGACGGGAGCACCCGGGCCGGGGGCTGGGTCGGCACCTGGGCGACCGTGCCGACGACCACGCCGGCGATCAACACGACCACCTTCGCCAACCAGACGATCCGCGAGATCGTGCATGTCAGCATCGGCGGTGACGCGGTCCGGGTCCGGCTGTCCAACGAGTTCGGCCGCCAGCCGCTGGTGATCGGGGAGGCACACGTGGCCCGCCGGGCGGCGGCCGGCGGGACGCGGATCGCCCCGGGCACCGACCGGCGGCTCACCTTCGGTGGCCGGGCCGCCGTGTCGATCCCGGCCGGTGCGCCACTGCTCAGCGACCCGGTCGCACTGGCCGTGGCGGCCCGCAGCGATCTGGTGGTCAGCCTCTACCTGCCGGTCAGCACGCCCGGTACGACGATCCACGCGTTCTCGTTCCAGACGAACTACGTGGCCGCCGGCAACGTCACCGGCCGGACCGACATCACGCCGACCGCGACCATCGGGCAGTGGTACTTCCTCTCCAGCGTGAGCGTCCATAGTGGACGGAGCGGGGGCGCGGTGGTGGCGCTCGGCGACTCGATCACCGACGGCGCGAACACCACGGCCGACGCGAACCACCGCTGGCCCGACCTGCTCGCGCAGCGGCTGCTGTCCAGCCGGCGCGACGTCGGCGTGCTGAACGAGGGCATCAGCGGCAACCGGATGCTGCACGACGGGGTGTCGATCCCGGGTTCCGCCGGGGAGGGCTTCGTGTCGTTCTTCGGCGAGTCGGCGCTGCGCCGGTTCGACCGGGACGTCGCCAGCCAGCCGGACGCCCGGTACGTCGTCGTGCTGCTCGGCATCAACGACATCGGCCAGCCCGGCACGGTGAGCGCGCCGGCCACCGATGAGGTCACCGCGGCCGATGTGATCGGCGCGCACCGGCAGTTGATCGCCCGCGCGCACCAGCTCGGCCTGCGCGTGTACGGCGCCACGATCATGCCGTTCGCCAACGACACGTTCGGCTTCTTCACCCCGGCGCGCGAGGTGAAGCGGCAGGCGGTGAACGCGTGGATCCGGACCGGCCGCGAGTTCGACGCGGTGATCGACTTCGACCGCGCGCTGCGCGACCCGCGGCAGCCGGACCAGTTGCTGGCCGCCTTTGACAGCGGCGACCACCTGCACCCCAACGACGCCGGCACCCAGGCGATGGCGAACGCGGTCCCGCTGCACCTGTTCGGCTGAGCCGAACCCCGCCGGAAACCCGGTGGGCACCGGACTGAGCCGGCCGGCATGCGGGCCGGCCGGCTCGTCCGGCTCGTCCGGCCGGCTCGTCTAGCCGGCTCGTCCGGCTGCCGGCCGGCTTGTCCGGCTGCCGGCCGGGCGGTCAGCTGGACGGCCGGTGCCGGCGCATCACCATCCGGTCGCCGCCGGCGCCGAAGTAGTCCGCCGCCATGCCGTCATCGACGAAACCGAGGCTCTCGTACAGGCCGATGGCGGCCCGGTTGGCCGGCTCCACGGTGAGCCGGAGCGTCCGGACCGGGCTCGCGTCGGTCGCGGCCAGCGCGGCGACGGCGAGCGCCCGGCCGATGCCCCGGCCACGCCAGTCGGACCGTACGCCGCAGGCCAGGAACCAGCCGGAAACCCCGTCGTAGGAGGGGAGCACCAGGCTGTAGCCGACCAGACCATCGTGCACGGCGACCTGCAGCAGCGGCCCGGCCAGGTCGAAGAACTGCCGCAACGAGATCACCGAGTAGCCCGGCTCGCCGAAGATCCCGTAGTCGAGCGCGACCAACTCGTCGATCTCGCCAGCCAGCGGAACCCTGATCGCAACGTCCATTCCCCGCTCCCTCGGTCGCCTGCGACACCGGGTCCGACGAGTCTAGGTCCGCCGCCGGCCGGGTAGGCGCCCGGTGGCGTCGGCGAGGGTGTGGGCCGCCTGATCCAACCAGCCGTGCAGCGCCGCCCGCGGGTCGTCCGCGCCGGCGACCAGCTCGCGCACCTCGGCGGTGGTCAGCGAACGCACCAGCACGATCGCCCGCATCGCCAGCAGCCGCGCCTCGGCCGGCGCCAGGCCGGCGGTGGAGCGGCCGATCGCCGCGGTCAACGCGTCCTCGTAGTCGTGCCACATCCGGCGCAGCCGGGACTGCAGCGCCGCCGACTCGCCGTAGCCGCGGTGGTAGCCCGCCATTCCGGCGGTCGCCTCGTCCGCCCCGGCGGCGGCGTCGATCTGCCGGCGCAACACCACGGTCACCGCGTCGAGCACCGACGTGCGCGCCGGCCGGTCGATGATCGCCGCGACCAGTTCGTCCCGCAGCCGCGCCTCGCCCCCGAACGCGAGGTCCTCTTTGGACGCGAAGTAGGTGAACAAGGTCTTGACCGAGATGTTGGCCGCGTCCGCGATCTCGGCCACGGTCACGTTGTCGTACCCGCGCTGCTCGAACAGCCGTTCCGCCGCGGCCAGCAGAGCCTGCCGGGTCAGTTGCTTCTTGCGCTCGCGCAGCCCGCCAGGACGCGGTCCGTCCGTGCCACCCACCCGCTCATGGTACGTAAGACGAAACCCGCTAACCCTTTGTTCGCGGGCGTCGAGGACGGCTGCGGCCAACCGGACCGGGGCTACCCGGCGGGACGGTGGAACTCGGCCCGCCACCGCCGGAGGTCCGGCTGCTGCGGGTCGCCGAGGTCCTCCACCCGCACCGGCCGCAGGCCGTCCGCGCCGAACGCGTCGATCTCGGCCCGGGTCAGCGCCCACGGCGGGCCGACCACCTGGTCGTCGGCGTCCCGGGCGGCGGCGATCACCAGCAGCGTGCCGCCGGCCCGGACCAACCGGCGCACCTGCCCGATCGCCGCCTGGTGCAGCGGCACCGGCATCGCCTGCACGGTCAGGCTCTCCAGCACCAGGTCGAACGCGCCGACCCAGCCAGCGGGCGGGTCGAGCAGGTCAGCGGTGCGGTAGTCGACCGGCGAGTCGGGAAACCTGGCCCGCGCCGACTGCACCGCGGCCGGCGCGATGTCGAACGCGACCGTCGCGAAGCCGAGCCGGCCGAGGTATTCGGCGTCCGCGCCGAGCCCGCAACCGACCACCAGCGCCGACCGGCCGCCGCCGACCACGTCCCCGGCCCGGACCCACTGCACCAGCAGCCGCTGCGGCACGCCCCGGTCCCACGGCACGATCGCGGTGCCGGCCTCGGCCGCCACGTACAGCCGGTCGAACCAGCCGGTCGGATCGCCGGCGGCCAGCGACTCGGCCGCCAGTTGCCGGATGTACTCATCCGGATCGCCGGCCGCCGCGTTCTGCCCAGCACCCATGCCGACCGGTCTCCGTCCCTCGCCCCGCTCGATCATGCCGGACGGGGCCGGTCGGCGCTGTGTCAGCCGTGTTGGCGCGGGCTCCGATGAGACCCGGCCGCGCAGGCTGGACCGGCCCGCTGGCGCGGCGCGGTCCGAACGGCGGCCGGGTCGCCGGCGGGCGGTGGTCGCCGCCCGCCGGCGCGGTCCGGTCAGCCGATCTTGGACCACCACTGGTCGCTGCCGGTGAAGCGCTTGACCGTGCCGCCGCCCGGGACACTGGCCGAGACGTAGTAGCGGTACTCACCGTTGACGCCGTACCCGGACATGCTGACGAAGTCCATGTTCCAGTTGTCGTCGGTCTGGAAGATCCCGTTGTGCGAGACCATGTGCAGCTTGATTCCGGTGACCGAGCAGGAACTGATCGACCAGTTCGGGTTCTGGAACGTGACGGTGACCGCGTGGCTGGAGCCGTTGCCGTACGGCCCCCAGAAGTGCTGCAACTCGATATCGCCGGCGGTGCTGGTCAGGAACGGCGTCACCTCGGAGTTGTCGCGCAGGTCGTCGCCGCCGGTGATGGTGTTGAAGGTGAACGCGCGCAGGCTGGTGCACGGGCCGACCGGCGCCGCGTCCGCCGGCGCCGCCAGCGCGCCGGCGGCCACGGTGGCCAGCGCCGTGGCGGTGAACGCGAGGGCGGCCCGCCGCAGGGATGGCAGTCGCATGGTGATCCCCCAAGGTCGTAGGTCCGGCGCGGGAGCCGCGCCGGCTACCAGGCTGGCCGGGGCGGACCACCTGCCACATCGTGAGGATCCGTGAGATTCGGCCGGCCGGCGGCTCAGCCGCCGAGGTAGCGCAGGACCGCGAGTACCCGGCGGTTGTCGGCGACCGCGCCGGTCAGGTCCAGCTTGGCCAGGATGTGCTGGATGTGCGTGCCCACCGTGTTCAGCGAGACGTACAGCAGGTCGGCGATGCCGCGGTCGCTGCGTCCCTCGGCCATCAGCGCCAGGATCTCCCGCTCCCGCCTGGTCAGCCGGGCCAGCGGATCGGGCCGGCGTGGCGCGTCCAGCAGCAGCCGGACGACGGCCGGGTCCAGCACGACCTGGCCGCAGCGCAGCCGGTGCAGCGCGTCGTCGAGGTGGCCGGCGTCGAGCACGCTGTCCTTCAGCAGGTAGCCGCAGCGCCGGTCGTCCACCAGCGTCAGCAGCGCGGTCGCGTACGCCGGCTCGACGTACTGGGAGAGCAGCAGGATCGGCAGTTCCGGATGCCCGGCCCGCAACGCCGCAGCCACCTGCAGGCCCTCGTCGGTGTGGCTGGGCGGCATCTTGATGTCCAGGATGGCGATGTCCGGGACGCTGGCCGCGACCAGCGGTGCGATCTCCTCGGCCCGCGCCGCCCGGCCGACCACCTGGTGCCCGCCGGCGGTCAGCAGCCGGGCCAGCCCCTCCCGGATCAGCCAGGTGTCGTCGGCGAGGACTACCCGCACCGGAACTCCGCCAGCAGGGTGGTGCCGGCCGGGCCGCTGCTGACCAGCAAGCTGCCGTCGAACGCCGCCACCCGCTCGGCCAGCCCAACCAGCCCGGTCCGCGCGGACGGGTGGCCGCCGGCCGACCCGCCGTCGCCGGCTCGGCCGGCGAGGTCGGTCGAGCCGGCGGGCTGGCCGGGGGTCACCGCGTCGGGCCGGGGCAGCCCGGCAACCGGCGGGACGCCGCCGGTTCCGTCGTCGCTCACCGTGACCCGCAGCCGGCCGTCCACGGTCTCCAGCCGGACCGACGCGCTGGCCGCGCCGGCGTGCTTGGCCACGTTCGCCAGCGCCTCGCTGATCACGAAGTACGCCGCCGCCTCCAGTTGCGGGCCGAGCCGGCCGGGCAGCGTGTCGGTGACCGAGACCGGCAGCGGCGCGCGCAGCGCCAGGCCGCGGGCGGCGGCGCCGAGGCCCTGCTCGGTGAGCACCGCCGGGTGGATGCCGCGGGCCAGCTCGCGCAGCTCGTCGATGGCGCCCTGCAGTTCCTGCCGGGCGGCCCGCAGCGCCGCGACGGTGGCCGGGTCGTCCCCGGCCGGGCAGGTCAGCAGCGCGAGCTTGGCGCTGAGCAGCCGCTGCTGGGCGCCGTCATGCAGGTCGCGTTCCAGCCGGCGGCGCTGGTCCAGGCCGGCCTCGAGCAGCCGGCGCCGGCCGGCCCGGGCCTCGGTGACCGCGCCGACCAGCAGCGGGTCGCGCAGCGCCCGCCGTACCCCGGCCGGGAGCGGCACGTCCGGCGCCCGGTCGATCAGCCGGACCAGCTCGGCGACCGTCGCGTAGCTCAGCCGTTCCCGCAACAGGCCGACCAGCAGCGCACCAGGCATCGCCAGCAGCGCCGCGTACTCCAGCGCGTAGGACAGCAGCCGGGGCGGGGTGGCCGGCCCGGTCGAGCCGGCCGCGGCCAGCACCGCCCCGGCCAGGAAGATCGCGACCAGCACCGCGCCGGTCCCGAGCGGGTAGGCCAGCGCGCGCCGGTCGGCCGCGCTGGCCCGCCGGACCCGCCGCGCCAGCAGCCAGACGTACCCCCCGGACAGCAGCAGCCAGCCGGTGTTCAGCAGCACCGAGGTGCCGGCGTCGGCGATCCCGGACCGGTCCACCGCGCAGGCCCAGCCGCATGCCGCGGTCAGCCGCTGCGCCTGCGCGGTGGCGAACCCGCCGACCATCGCGGCGTACCCGTAGCAGCCCGCCAGCAGCGCGCGCTCGGCGCGGGACCGCAGCCGCCCGGTCGGGTACGACAGCAGCAGTTGCGCCAGCACCGCGACCTGCACCGGATTGACCAGCCGGGCCAGCGTCGCGTCCGCGTCCACCCAGCCGGGGCCGGGGCCGAGGGCGAACCCGGCCGGCGCGTCCACCATGAAGACCAGGCCGGCCAGCTGCATGAGCCGACCGGCCCGCCGGTCCGGTCGGAGGATGGACGCGGCCAGCCCGGTCGCCGCCCAGGCCGCCGCGACCACCAACTCGCTGGCCCAGAACAGCGTCGACCGGTGCCCGGCGGCCAGCGCCACCGCGACGTCCAGCGCCGCGACGACGCCGGTCAGCCCGGCGGCAGCGCCGCACCAGACCCGCGCTGCCCCGGCGGTACGGCAGCCCGCCAGCACGCGACCCGGCATCCATCCCCCCGGATGCGTCCGCCCGACCGCCGGCCCGACCCGGCGGCAGCCACCGGATCATCAAACACGGCCGGTGCCGACATCGGTAACCAAACAGGCCCTAACCTGGCCACGTCGGCCCGTTCGGGCTACGGCTCTGACCGAACGGCCCGCGTCCGGGTCAGCGCCGGCGCCGTGGCCGTGG
>Ga0307499_10000263_pt1 | contig 19453 bp, 10 predicted proteins | sample 13_S_MG_FD_201363 | JGI IMG/M metagenome (GOLD analysis project Ga0307499, IMG submission 201363) | Soil microbial communities from Populus trichocarpa stands in riparian zone in the Pacific Northwest, United States - 13_S | ecosystem: Environmental > Terrestrial > Soil > Riparian zone > Trees... | reverse complement strand
CGAGGTGGCCGAGCGGCACCACCGCGGCCAGCTGCGCAAGAGCGGCGAGCCGTTCATCACGCACCCGCTGGCGGTGGCCACGATCCTGGCCGAGCTGGGCATGGACACCACCACGCTGGTGGCCGCGCTCCTGCACGACACGGTCGAGGACACCGGCTACACACTGTCGGAGTCGCAGACCGAGTTCGGGCTGGAGGTCGCGCACCTGATCGACGGCGTGACCAAGCTCGACCGGGTCCGGTTCGGCGCGGCCGCCGAGGCCGAGACGATCCGCAAGATGATCGTGGCCGGCGGCCGGGACCTGCGGGTGCTGGTGATCAAGCTGGCCGACCGGCTGCACAACATGCGCACGCTGCGGTACCAGCCGCGGCACAAGCAGGAGCGGACCGCCCGGGCCACCCTGGACGTGCTGGTTCCGCTGGCCGACCGGCTCGGCATCCACGTGCTCAAGGGCGAGTTGGAGAGCCTCTGCTTCGCCACCCTGCAGCCGGACGACTACGCCGAGACGGCCCGGCAGGTGGCCGGTCGGTCGCCGGACCGGCACAAGCTGCTGGCCGGCGTGATCGCCCGGGCGCACGCCGCGCTGCGGTCCGAGGGGATCAGCGCCACCGTCACCGACCGCTCCCGGCAGTCGTTCTCGGCGTACAAGACCACGCTGGAGCGCGGCGGCGAGGGCGGTGACCTGCTGGACGCGGCCCGGATCCTGACCGTGGTCTCCGGCGACGCGGCCGACTGCTACGCGGCGCTGGGCGTGATCCACGGCCGCTGGCGCCCGGTGCCCGGCCGGTTCAAGGACTACATCGCGGTGCCGAAGTTCAACATGTACCAGTCGCTGCACACCACGGTGATCGGCCCCGGCAGCGAGCCGGTGGACGTGCTGATCCGGACCGAGCCGATGCACCGGGTCGCCGAGTACGGCATCGCCGCGCACATCCGGGAGGCCACCGCCGCCGGCACCCGGCTGGCCGAGGGCGCCGGTGGCCGCCCGGCCGACCTGGACTGGTTGCGCCGGCTGCTGGAGTGGCAGCGCGAGGTGGACGACGCCGGCGAGTTCTTCCGCACGCTGCGCACCGACCTGGGCCGCAACCGGGAGATCCTGGTGTTCGCGCCGGGTGGCGAGGCGATGGCGCTGCCGGACGGCGCCACCCCGATCGACTTCGCGTACGCGCTGCGCAGCGACATCGGGCACCGCACGATCGGCGCCCGGGCGAACGGTCGGCTGGTCTCGCTGTCCTGCCGGCTGGCCGACGGCGACGTGGTGGAGATCCTCACCTCGCCGTCGGAGAGCCCCGGCCCGTCCGGCGAGTGGCTGCGGATCGTCCGCACCCCGAACGCGCACGTCAAGATCCGGCAGTGGTTCGCCGAGCAGAGCCGGGACGCGATCATGGAGCGCGGCCGGTCCGCGCTGGACCAGGCGTTCCGCACCGAGCCGCGCAGCCTGGACGACGCGATCGAGGACGGCTCGCTGCTGCTGGTCGCGCTCGAGCTGGGGCACCGGCAGATCGAGGAGCTGTACGCCGCGGTGGCCGAGGGCGAGGTCGGCCCGGAGGACGTGGTGGTCCGGTCCCGCGGGGAGGCCCGCGGCGCGGTCGGTTCCTGACCGGACGTGGGCGGTGGGGGTACCGGTCAGGGGCCGGTCAGGCGGTAGATGGTGCCGCTGGAGTCGTCCGAGATGAGGATGCTGCCGTCCTGGTCGACCGCCATGTCCACCGGCCGGCCCCAGACCTGCTCGGTCTGCCCGCTGGGGGCGACGAAGCCGGTCACGATGTCCTGTTGCGGGGTGGGCCGGGCGGCGGCCGCGTCCCAGCCGAACCAGACGACCTTGTAGCCGGTGCGCCGGGTCCGGTTCCAGGAGCCGTGCAGCGCCACCAGCACCCCGGTCCGGACCTGGGCCGGCGCCTTGGTGCGGCCCAGGAAGGTCAGCCCGAGCGGCGCCGAGTGGGCCTGGATGCCCTGGTCGATCCGGGTGGCCCGGCCGCAGTCGACGTGCCCGTCGGCGTTCGTCTCCAGGTCCCGGTCGAACGGCAGGTTGCGCAGGTCCGGGGTGTGGTCCGGGTTCGGGTTGCAGAACGGCCAGCCGAAGAACGCGTCCGGCCGGACGTGCACGAACAGCTCCGGCGGGTGGTTGTTCACGTACGAGGCCAGCACCTTGCCGTAGTCGTCCGAGCCGTTGCCGTCGCTGTCGGAGTGGAACGGGTAGGCGATGTTGTCCCGGTTGTTCACCACCGCCCAGAGGTCGTTGGTGTTCGGGACGAAGTCCAGCCCCTCGGCGTTGCGCAGCCCGGTGGCGAACAGCTCGGCGTCACCGCCGGTCGCGTTGTAGCGGTAGATGGCGGCCCGGCGCGGGGTGCTCGCCGCGTCCGACGGGCAGACGTTGCAGCTGGACCCGATCGAGACGTACAGCTTGCCGTCCGGGCCGAACGCGATGTTCTTCAGCGCGTGCGCGTAGGCGCCGCCGAGCTCCGGCGTGCTGGCGTCGGGAAGGCCGCTGACGACGGTCTGGCCGGGCTGCGCGGTCAGGTCGCCGGTGCGGTAGGGGTACCGCCGCACCTGGTCGCTCTGAGCCAGGTACAGCCAGGTCTGGCCGGCGTCGGTGGCGAACACCATGTCGTGCGGCAGGCGCAGGCCGGTGAGGAACTGGCTGACCTGCCCGACCCCGTCGGCGCCCCGGCGGACCAGCTGCACCGAGCCGGTGGACGGCTGCGAGACCAGCAGGTTGCCGTCCGGGGTGACCGCCATGAACCGGGCCTTGTCCACCCGGGCGTAGACCGAGACCCGCCAGCCGACCGGGATCGACAGCTGCCGGGTCTGGTCGAACGGGGCCTGGCGCAGCGCGGCCGGCACGCTCACCGGCACCGGCCGCAGCGTGAGCCGGACCGGGCCAACGGCGCCACCGGCCGCGGCCGGATCGGTCGGCGGTGCGGTGCTGCCGGCGGAGCTGGTGGTGCCGGCTGGGTCGGCCGGGGCGGCTGAGCCGCCGCCGGAGCAGCCGGCGGCGAGCAGCGCGGCCACGGCGACCGTCAGCACGGCGCGGCGGCGCGGCGGGACGAAGGTCAGCATGGTGCCGATCACGCTAGCCGGTACCGATCGGCTGGTCACCGCCCGGGTACGGGTCGGTATCAGATCGCGACCAGCCGGCCCTGGACAGCGAATCGGGGTGGCGCCGGTTCGTCCCGGCGCCACCCCGATCGATGCGAAACCGGCTATGCCGCGGCGGTCACGGTGCTGAACGTGATCGGCAGCTTCGGCTTGCCGCCGCCGGCCTGGTTGCTGCCGTCATTGCCGGCCTTGGCGATTTTCTGCACGACGTCCAGCCCCTGGGTGACCTTGCCGATCACCGAGTAGTTCTTGCCGAGACCGGCGCCGTCCTCATGCATGATGAAGAACTGGCTGCTGGTGGTTCCGGCGCCGCCGTTGGCCATCGCCACCGTGCCGACCCCGTAGCTGGCCTTGCTCAGGTTCTCTTCCTTGTACTGGTAGGTCGGGCCGCCGGCGGTGGTACCGCTGGGGTCGCCGCACTGCAGCACGCCCAGGCCGTCCTTGGCCTTGGCCGAGACCCGCGGGCAGGTGGTGTTGTCGAAGAACTTCTTGCCGACCAGGTAGAGGAAGCTCTGCACCGCGCAGGGCGCGCTGGCCCGGTCCAGGGTGATCACGATCGTGCCCTGGTTGGACTTGAACGTGACCGGCACCTTGCCGGTGGCCGGGGTGGGCTTCGGGTCCGCCGGCAGGCCGACGTCCTTCGCGTTCGGGTTGGTCAGCGTCTGGTTGGTTTCCGCGTACGCGCACGGCCCGCTGGTCTTCCGCGGCTCGTGCGCCGGCGTCGCGGTCGGGGTGGGGGTGGCGGCCGCGGAGCCGGAGGGGGTGGCCGACGGGGCGGCGGCGGCCTGATCGGTGTTGTCGCCGACCTTCACCACGATGAGCCACACCGCGCCGACGACGACCAGCACGCTGAGCGCAGCGGCGATGACGACATTCCGGCGTCGGCGCCGGGCCGCAACCTCCTGCCGGTGCTGGATCTGACGCTCCAGCCGTCGGCGCGCCGTTTCGCGGCGCTGCTTGCTCGTCGGCACGGTGACTCCTCAGTGCGGTGCGGGTGGGGTGCGTGGTAACGGTGACGAATTCTGCGGAGTGTACGAGGCGGGTTGAAGAGAGTCCCCAGCAGGCGGCATGAGGGCCGTGTCAGTTATGCCGCTTTCGCCAAGCTTGTCATGGTGTAGCGGTAGCATGGCTATGATCCAAAGGCATCAGCGGTAGCCCGTGGCGGATAACTTGGGGTTGGCCGGTAGGCGGCCAAAGGGAAGGAGTCTGGCGGGTGCTCCGGCGGTTGCGGCTCGGCCCGGTGGTGGCGCTGGCCGCCCTGGCCGCGCTGCTGGCCGGCTGTGGCGGTGGCACCGCCGCTGCTCCGCTGCCCGACGGTTCCGGCGCCGGTCCGACCGGTTCGCCCAGCCCGACGGTCACCAGCACCGCGGACGACCCGGTGCTGGCCGGCTACCTCGCCTACTGGGACGCGGTGATCCACGCGCACCGGGCGGCGAACCCGGCCGACCCGGCGCTGCGCAAGCACGCCGCCGGGGCGGAGCTGACCAAGGTGCGCAACGCGGTCGCGCGCAACCGGCAGCAGCAGATCAGCGTCCGCGGCACCGTCACGCACAAACCCACCGTGGCCTCGGTTTCCGGGGCGAACGCGGTGGTAGACGACTGCTACGACGTGTCTGCCTGGAACCCGGTGGACGTGCGTAACGGTCAGCCGATCGACGCGGTCAACGCCGGCGGCACCGGCAGGTACCGCGGTCGGTTCGGCCTCCGGTTCGGTGCCGGCGGCTGGGTTGTGGTGAGCAGTTCGACGTCAGGAGTGTGTTGATGTCCGCAGGTCGCATCCTCCGTAGGCCAGCCCTGGCGCTGCTGGCCGTGCTGGCCGTGCTGGCCGGCACCCAGGCGGCGGGGGTGATCCTGGCCGGCCCGGCCGCTGCCGCGCAGCACTGCTGGTTCCAGGCCGTGAAGGACGCCGACGGCACCATCCACTACGTCAAGCGCTGCCGGGAGGTGCGGCCCGGCCAGCCCGGTGGCCCCGGTGGCGGCGGCGAGCCGGTCGACTGCGGGTTGGACAAGATGACCCCGCAGCCCGGTTACGGCGCGTACTTCTGCGTCGGCAAGGCGGCCTGCACGATCAAGGACAACTACGTGCCGTACGCGCCGCCCACCGAGACGGCGCCGCCCGGGCACGAGTGGAAGCTGCGGCTCTGCTGGCCGTGCGGCGGGTGCTTCGGCCCGCCGGTGCCGACCTTCATCCTGGACGGCCCGGCCGCCCGGCCGCTGATCGTGCAGGCACAGGACGCGTTCGGGAGACTCCCTCGGCCCGATGCCAACGTGCAGCACAGCCCTGACACCAAGGCAGTGGTGCAGTTGGACACCTGGTTCTGGCTCGATCCGGCGACATTCGGGGTGCTACGCGGCACCTCGGCCGAAGGCCTGGTCGCGGTCGCCGTGCCGCAGGCGACCGAATGGAACCCCGGCGACGGCACCGGCACGTTCAGCTGCGAGGGGCCTGGCACGCCGTACAGCGAGGGAGCGGACCCGAGCCAGGCCTGCACGCACAAGTACGACGCGATGTCACCGGGCTACACCGGATCGGCCGTTCGGCACTGGGCGGTGCACTACGAGAATGGCGGCGGTGTGATCAACATCCCCGGCGCGCCGGCCGACGCGGACGCGACGAGCACGTTCGTGATCCCCGTGGTGGAGACCCAGGTCGAGGTCGGCGGGAACTGACGGGCGGTGCCGGTCGGCCCTCTCGTAGGCTGAGGGGGTCGGCCGGTACCCCGGTCCGACTCCACCAGCCGACGCGCGGGGGGTGTCCGTGCTCGTCACCGGGTTCCCGGCCGACCTGACCGACACCAACTGCTATGTGGTGGCCCCCGGGCCGGGCGAGCAGTGCGTGGTGATCGACCCGGGGATCAACGTGGTCGACCGGCTGGACGACCTGCTGGCCGAGCACCGGCTGCACCCGGTCGCGGTGCTGCTCACGCACGGGCATCTGGACCACACCTTCTCGGTGCTGCCGGTCTGCGACGCCCGGGAGGTGCCGGCGTACATCCACCCGGCCGACCGGGCGCAGCTGGCCGACCCGTGGTCGGGCATCGGGCTGCCGCGCGGGGCGCCGATCTTCGGCGTCGGCGGGCTGACCTTCGCCGAGCCGGCGGACGTCCGGGAGCTGGCCGACGGTGCGGTGCTGCCGCTGGCCGGGCTGGAGCTGACCGTCCGGCACGCGCCCGGGCACACCCCCGGGTCGGTCGCGTTCAGCCTGGACGGGCCGGACGCGCCCCTGTTCTTCTCCGGCGACCTGCTGTTCGCCGGCTCGATCGGCCGGGTCGACCTGCCCGGCGGCAGCGAGCAGGCGATGATGCGCTCGCTGGCCCGGGTGGTGCTGCCGCTGCCCGATCCGACCGAGGTGCTCGCCGGCCACGGCCCGGGCACCACGATCGGCCAGGAGCGGGCCGGCAACCCGTACCTGCGCCTGGCCGCGGCGTCCAGCAACGGCTGACCTGTTCCCGCGGTACCACCAGAGCTGTCGAAGCGCTTTCGAAGAAGGAGACCCGCTGTGATCCGCACCCACGACGCCGGTTCGCTGCGCGCGGCCGACGCCGGGCAGACCGTCACGCTCGCCGGCTGGGTGGCCCGCCGGCGGGATCACGGCGGGGTCATCTTCGTCGACCTGCGCGACTCGTCCGGGGTGCTGCAGGTGGTGTTCCGGGAGGGCGAGATGGCCACCGCGGCGCACCACCTGCGGGCCGAGTTCTGCCTGGCGGTGACCGGCACGGTCGGCCGCCGGCCGGCCGGCAACGAGAACCCGGAGCTGCCCACCGGCAAGATCGAGCTGACCGCGACCGGGCTGGAGGTGCTCAGCGAGGCGGCGCCGCTGCCGTTCCCGGTGGAGGAGTCCCGGGCCGGCGAGATCGGTGAGGAGGCCCGGCTCAAGTGGCGCTACCTCGACCTGCGCCGCAGCGGGCCGGCCAAGGCGCTGCGGCTGCGCTCGGAGGTGAGCCGGCTGGCCCGCGAGGTGATGGCCGCGAACCGGTTCGTCGAGATCGAGACGCCGACGCTGACGCTGTCCACCCCGGAGGGCGCGCGCGACTTCCTGGTACCGGTCCGGCTGCAGCCGGGCAGCTGGTACGCGCTGCCGCAGTCGCCGCAGCTGTTCAAGCAGCTGCTGATGGTCGCCGGGATGGAGCGGTACTACCAGCTCGCCCGCTGCTACCGGGACGAGGACCTGCGCGCCGACCGGCAGCCCGAGTTCACCCAGCTCGACGTCGAGATGTCGTTCGTCGAGCAGGACGACGTGATCGCGGTGACCGAGGAGGTGCTGGCCCGGATCTGGTCCGAGCTGGCCGGCTACGACCTGCCCCGCCCGCTGCCGCGGATGACGTACGACGTGGCGATGGCCCGGTACGGCTCGGACAAGCCCGACCTGCGGTTCGGGGTGGAGCTGGTCGAGCTCACCGGCTACTTCGCCGGCACCGGCTTCCGCGTCTTCCAGGCCCCGTACGTGGGTGCGGTCGTGATGCCCGGCGGCGCCTCGCAGTCCCGCCGCGAGCTCGACGCCTGGCAGGACTGGGCGAAGTCGCGCGGCGCCAAGGGCCTCGCGTACGTGGTGCTGGACGGGGCGACCGGCGAGGCGCGCGGGCCGGTCGCGAAGAACCTGTCCGCGGAGCACCTGGCCGGGCTGGCCGCCGCGACCGGTGCCGGGAACGGCGACGTGATCTTCTTCGGGGCCGGGACGCCGGCCGAGGCCCGCGCGCTGCTCGGCGCCGCCCGGCTCGAGATCGGCCGGCGCTGCGGGCTGATCGACGAGTCCGTCTGGGCGTTCACCTGGGTCGTGGACTGGCCGATGTTCGAGCCGGTGCTCGACGACGCCGGCACCCAGACCGGCTGGACCGCCGTCCACCACCCGTTCACCTCGCCCGCCCCGGAGTGGATCGAGCGGTTCACCGACGAGCCCGGCAACGCGCTGGCGCAGGCGTACGACATCGTGGTGAACGGGGTCGAGCTGGGTGGCGGGTCGATCCGTATCCACCGGGCCGACCTGCAGCAGCGGGTGTTCGAGGCGATCGGCATGTCGAAGGCAGAGGCGGAGGCGCGGTTCGGCTTCCTGCTGGAGGCGTTCCAGTACGGGCCGCCGCCGCACGGCGGCATCGCGCTCGGCTGGGACCGGCTCTGTGCGCTACTCGCCGGAACCGACTCGATCCGGGAAGTGATCGCGTTCCCGAAGACCGCGTCCGGTGGTGACCCGCTGACCGGCGCGCCGGCCCCGATCACCCCGGCCCAGCGGCGCGAGGCGGGCGTCGACGCGCGCCCGCGTCCGGCCGGCTGACCTGGGAAGTTTGACCCGGACGGGGACCCCGTCCGGGCGCCGGCACCCCCTAAGATGAGCCGCCCAACGGAACTCATGGTGGGGGAGATGCGGGACGAGCGCGGGTTCGAGGAGTTCGTCGAAGCACGGCTGCCGGGGTTGTTCCGGCACGCCCACCAGCTCAGCGGCGACCCGGTCCGGTCCACCGACCTGGTGGAGCAGGGCCTGGTCGCCGCCCACCGGCGCTGGCGCGAGCTCGACCCGGACGGTGCCGACGAACTGGCCCGGCGGACCATCCTGACCACGCTGCTGCGCCGGCACGGCCGGTCCCGCGGCCCGGCCCGCCCGCCCCGTCCGGTCGGCCCGGCCGGCTCGCCCGGCCCGGCCCGGCCGGACGGCGGGGACGGCACCGAGGTGGTCTGGCGGGCGCTGGCCGGCCTGCCGGTGCGCCGCCGCGCGGTGCTCGTGCTGCGTTACGCCGACGGGCTTACCGACGCCGCGATCGCCGACCGGCTGGGCGCCCGCCCCGAGGCGGCCGCCGCCGAGGCCGCGATCGGCCTGGCCGCGCTGGGCCGGATCCTGCGCGGCCGCGGCCGCCCCGAGGACCTGCTGCCGGCCGCGCTGGCCGGCCCGCCGGCGGCCAACCCGGCGGTTGGCTCGGCGGCCGGCTCCGCCGGCCCGGCAACGGTTGGCGCCACCCAGGTCGGCGCCGGGGAGTCCGGCGGCGGGCAGTCCGGTGCCGGGGAGTCCGGCGGGCACTCTGGCGGCCGGGGGTCCGGCGGCGGGCGGTTCGGTGGGCGGGGGGTGTCGGCTGGGGATGTGTTCGCGCGGGTACGGCGGGAGCGGCGGCACCGGCGGGCGGTACGGGTCGGCTGGGCCGCCGCGGTGGTGGTCGTGGCGGTGGGCGCGGTCGCGGTGCCGGCCACGGTCGGGGCCGGCAAGGACGGCGCGGTGGAGCCGGCGCCGGCGGTCGCCGCGGCGGCCGACGCGGCGCGGCGCGGGCTGCTGGACTGGCCGGCCCGGGGCTCGCTGACCGGCGACCAGCAGTTGCTGCGGTCGGCGCTGGCCAGATGGCAGGCCGACGCGCCGGCCGCCGAGCGCCCGCAGGACGCGATCAGCGTGCTGTACGCGGGCGAGGTCGGCGGCGCCCGGCTGGTGCTGCTGCAGGCCCTGGATCCGGCCGGCCAGGCCCGGGTGGCCGAGGTGACCGCCGGCGCCGGCGGGCCGCGGCTGACCCGGACCGACCCGCTGCTGGCCCGGATCCCGGTGCTCGCGGTGCCGGCTGCCGCCGCGGATCCGACCGCCGGCAGCACCGGCCCGACGCCGTCGGCGCCGGGCTCGGCGGCGCCGCCCGCGGCCGGATCGCCGGCCCGGTTGCGGCTGCTCGGCCCGCCGGCCGAGGGCCGCGCGCTCTACGTCCGGGACGGCAGCGGCCAGCCGGCGGCCCCGCTGCGCCGGCTGGAGCGCGACGGCACCGGGCTGTCCGAGCCGTTCGCCGCCGCCGGCCCGACCTACGTGGTGGTGCTCGACCCCGCCGACCCCGCCAACCCGGCCGACCCCGGCACCCCGGCCGCGGCGGGGACCGGCTCGGCGGCCGGCCCGGACGGCGACTCGACCGACCCGCCGGCAGGTGACGCCGGCACGGCGACGGGCCTGCGTGGCGGCAGCGGCGTGCTCAACACCGGCCGGCTCGCCGCGGTGCCGGACATGCTCGAGTACGGCACGCCGACGCTGCCGGTGACCGGGCCGACCGCGCCCAGCTACGGCTGGTTCGCCGACGGCCGCCTGATCGCCCAGCGGCTGCACCGGCCGGCCCGGGTCGCGCTGCTCGGGCCCAGCTTCCGCTGGCAGGTGAAGTCCGGGCCGGCGCGCGGGCACGAGTTCCGGTCCCAGAGCTACGAGGTGACCAGCGGCGGGCAGCGGCTGCTGTCGGTGATCGTCCGGCTGGACGGCAAGGTGCTGTGCGCCGACCTGACCCGGCTCAGCGCGGCGGCGGCCGTCCCGGCGGTGCCGCTCGTGGCGAACCGCTGCCTGGCACCCCGGTACGGCGCCGGCATCGTCACGGTGCTGGCCGCGCCGCGCACCTCGGCGATCACCCTGACGCTGGCCGCCGCCCGGCCGGGGCAGCGGGCGTACCGGCATCCGTTCCGGATCCCGGCCGGCGCCCCGGCGTCCGCCGGCTACGTCGGCGCCGGCCTGATCGCCGGCAACTTCCCGACCGGCGCCGGCCGCGCCGACGCGACCAGCAACCGCAACACCAGGGCCGGCCGGGCCCTGCTCGCCCCGTACCGCCGCTGACGGCCGGGCCACCGCCAAGCCGGTACGTGCCGGGGTGTCCGGCCGGCGGGACGGACACCGGTAGCCAACCGTGGCAAAATCGGCGCATCGGGAACTGGTCCGGCCGTCGGGCAGGAGTCACGAGCAGTGGAGCCCGGGCAGCCGCAGTCGCTGGACGAGTTCATCACGCGCCTACGGGCGTTGAAGGTCTGGGCCGGCAACCCCTCGATCACGCAGATCACCAGGTCGGTCGCCGATGCCTGGCGGCAGGCGGGCCGGCCGGAGAGCGAGTTGCCGGCGCGGGCCACCGTCGGCTACTGCTTCCGCACCGGTCGGACCCGGCCGAACCCCGACCTGCTGCTGGCGATCGTCGCGGTGCTGGCCGGCGCCGACCGGCGCCTGGTGGAGCGGTGGCGGCACGCCCTGCGGGTGGTGCTCGGTGAGGCGGAGGCGGCGAACCAGGTCAGCGTGGCCGAGCTGCCGGCCGACCTGGTCGAGTTCACCGGCCGGTCCGAGCTGCTCGATCGCGCGGCCGGCGGCGACGATCCGCTGGTGATCTCCGCGCTGGACGGGATGGCCGGGGTCGGGAAGACCACGCTGGCGGTCCGGCTGGCGCACCGGCTAGCCGACCGCGGCGTCGTCGACCGGGTGCTGTTCGTCAACCTGCGCGGGTACGACCCGGACAGCCCGCCGGCCAACCCGGCCGCGGTGCTGGAGTCGTTCCTGCGCCGGCTGGGCGTGCCGGGGGAGCGCGTCCCGTCCGGGCTGGACCGGCGGGCCGCGCTCTACCGCGAGGTGCTGGCCGGGACCCGCACGCTGATCCTGCTGGACAATGCCGCCAGCAGCGAGCAGGTCAGCCCGCTGCTGCCGGCCGTGCCGGGCTGCCCGGTGGTGATCACCAGCCGGGTCGCGCTGGCCGACCTGCCCGGCGCCCGGCAGCTGTGGCTGCCGCCGTTCACCCCGGCCGAGGCGCTCGACCTGCTGCGGCGGATCGCCGGCGCCGGCCGGGTGGACGCCGACCCGGCGACCGCGGCCCGGGTCGCCGAGCTGCTGGGCCACCTGCCGCTGGCCCTCGCGGTGATCGGCTGCCACCTGCGGGACCATCCCGACTGGGTGCTCGCCGACTACCCGCCGGCGCTGACCGCGCTGGCGCTGGAGGGCGGGGTGCGGGCCGCGCTGGCGCTGTCGGACGCCGGCCTGGCGCCGGCGCCACGGCGGCTGCTGCGGGTGCTCGCCCTGCACCCGGGCGCCGACATCGACCGCTGCGCCGCGGCCGCGCTGGCCGACCAGGACCTGGCCACCACCGCCGCGCAGCTGGCGGCCCTGACCGCGGCGAACCTGCTGCAGGAGAAGACCCCGGGCCGCTACGACTTCCACGACCTGGTCCGGGCGTACGCGATCGAGCGGGCCAACCTGGATCACCCGCACAGCCACCTGGCGGCCGCGCTGGACCGCCTCTTCGTCCACTATGGACATACGGCCGCGCTGGCGATGGACGCGGCGTACCGGTACGAGGCCAGCCAGCGGCCGGTTCCGCCGCCCGCGGCCACGCCGGCCCCGGACGTCGGCGCGCCGGCCGCCGCCGAGGCCTGGCTGGACGCCGAGCTGGACAACCTGCTCGCCACCGCTGCCGCCGCGCCCGACCACGGCCGGCCCGAGCACACCGTGCGGCAGTCCGCCGTCCTGCACCGGCACCTGCGCACCCGGGGCCGGTACGCCGACGCGATCAGCCTGCACCAGCACGTGCTCCGGCTCACCCGGGCCGGCGGCGACCGGTCGGCCGAGCAGCGGGTGCTCAGCCTGCTCGGCGACGTGCACTACATGCGCGGCCGGTACGACGCGGCGGCCGAGTCGTACCAGCGGGCGCTGACGATCGCGCGCGACATCGGCGACCGCAACGGCGAACAGAACGCGTTGAACGGGCTCGGCGGGGTGGGCTACATGCAGGGCCGGTACGGCCCGGCGGCCGAGTCGTACCAGCAGGCGCTGGTGATCGCCCGCGACCGCGGCGACCGCACCGCCGAGCAGAACGCGTTGAACGGTCTCGGCTGGGTGCACCACGTGCAGGGCCGCCGCCGCCTCGCCATCGGCTACTACGAGCAGGGCCTGGCGATCGCGCGCGAGACCGGCAACCCCAACGGGGAGCAGAACGCGCTGAACGGCCTGGGCGGCGTCTACCAGGCCGACGGCCGGCATGAGCAGGCCGGCCGCTGCTACGAGCAGGTGCTGCGCAGCGCCCGGGCGACCGGCAACCGGCTCGGCCAGCAGAACGCGCTCACCGGCCTCGGCCACTCCCGCTACGCGCAGGGCCGGTACGACGAGGCGGCCGACCTCTTCGGCCAGGTGCTGCGGATCGCCCAGGACACCGGCAACCGGATCGGCGAGGCCCTCGCGTTGACCGGCCTGAGCCACGTCCGGTACCAGCGCGGGGAGTACGGGCCGGCGATCCGGCAGTACGAGCAGGTGCTGGCGATCGCGCAGGCCGGCGGCTACCGCAACGTGGAATTCGAGGCCTACGCCGGGCTCGGCCGCTGCCACACCGCGACCGGCGACTACGACGAGGCCCTGCGCTGCCACCAGATCGCGCTCGAACTGGCCACCGAGCTGGGCCAGCCGGACGACCAGGCGCGCGCCCACGACGGCCTCGCGCACGTCCAGCAGGGCCTCGGCCAGCCCGAGTCGGCCCGCGCGCACTGGCGCCAGGCGCTGGACCTGATGACCGGTCACGACCTCGACCACACCTATGACCCGCAGGTCACCGCGGCGGCGATCCGGGCGCACCTGACCGACTAGGAGCCCGGCCCGGTCAGGTCGGTCCGGTCACGCGGCGGCCCGCGCGACCGACCAGGTGGCGGGCGGGCCGCACGGTGCGCCGGCGGCGGCGAACATCCCGGACCAGCACTGTGGACCGGGATCGGCCGGGCCGGCGCCGCCGCAGGCGTGGGCCGCACAGACCGGGGCTGGCCGGCCCCCGGCGACGAGCTCAGGGTCGCCGGCGCCGGTGGCCGGCACCCGGTCGCGGGCCGATCGGGACTGGAACTTCGACAGTGTTGACATCTGCTCTCTCACCCTCGTCGTGCTCGCCGACCTCGTCACGACAACCATGAGCGGCGGCGTCCGCGGGATCGGGAATCTTGGACGCTCTTGGACGGCGCCGGCCCGACCCGGCGGGGCCGGCCAGGGGCCCGGGGTTCAGGTAGCCGCCCGGCGGGTCCGAACCGGGTGCCGGCGGCCGGGGCCGAACTGCCGTCCGGTTGCCTGTCCTGCCGGCCGGCGGCCCGGCAGCTGCCGGCCCGCTGCCCGAACGGGCAGGTGGGACGGGGCGGCAGCGGCAACGGCCAGGACGTGCCGCGGTACACGTCCGCTCGGCCGCCGGCAGTGCCCTCGCTTCCTACCGTTTCGGCCTGTACGGGGACGAGCCGGGGAGGGCAGCGGTGCAGGTACCAGCCAGCGCGGATCCGCGGTCCACCGGAGCGGACGGTTTCGCCGCGGCAGCCGAGGCAGCCGCGGCAGCCACGCTAGCCGAGGCAGCCGGGGCAGCCGAGGCAGCCGGGGTGGCCGAGGTGGACTACCTGGCCGAGGCGGACGCGGTGCTGCTGGTCGACCTGGTGACCGCGGCCGTCCGCCGGCACGGCGGCGGCTGGCAGCTGGGCGCCGCCGGCGGCGTCTGGCGCACCGCCGAACCGCCCGGCTACCGGCCCCGGGAACAGGGCTGGAAGTTGCACGTGTCGGCCACGCCGGTGTCGGCCCCGCTGGTGCTGGCCCGGGTGGCCGACGTCCTGGTCCGCGCCCGGTGCGCGTTCAAGTTCGCCGCCAGCCTGATCGCGGTCTACCAGCTCGGCGCGCCGGATCAGGACCGCGGCGGGTCCGGCAAGTTCGTCACCGCCTACCCGGACGACGACGACCAGTTCCGGCTGCTGGCCGCGGAGCTGCACCGGGCCACCGAGAACCTGCCCGGCCCGGCGGTGCTGTCCGACCGGCGCTACCGGCCCGGCAGCCTGGTGCACTACCGGTACGGCGTCTTCACCGGCGTGACCCTGCTCGGGAACGACGGCAGCTACCAGGCCCGGCTGCGCGCGCCGGACGGCGAGCTGGTCGCCGACCAGCGGCTGCCCTGGTTCGCCCCGCCAGCCTGGGCGCGGAGCCCGCTGCCGGAGCTGTCCGGCCCCGGCGACGCCGCCACGGTGCCCGGCCCGGTGCTGCTGGACGACCGGTTCGAGGTGCGGGCGGCGATCCAGCACGGCAACCGGGGTGGCGTCTTCCGGGCCACCGACCGGTGCGGCGGCGCTGACGTGGTGATCAAGCAGGCCCGGGCGCACGCCGCCGCGCTGCTGGACGGAACAGACGCGCGGGACCTGCTGCGGCACGAGGCAGAGGTGCTGGAGCTGCTCGCGCCGGCCGGGATCGCGCCGCGGCCGGTCCGGCTGTTCAGCCAGCAGGGCGACCTGTTCCTGGCTGAGGAGGAGGTCCCGGGAGTCCCGCTGCGCGCCTGGGTGTACGACCGGATCCACCGCGAGCTGGACGCGTCCGGTGGGCCGGTGGCCGCGCTGCCGGTCGCCGAGGTGGCGGAGCTGGCCGGCCGGACGCTGGACCTGCTCGGCGCCGTGCACGCGGCCGGCCTGGTGCTGCGCGACCTCAGCCCCGGCAACGTGCTGGTCGGCCCGGACCGGGTGCTGCGGCTGGTCGACCTGGAGCACGCGGCCCGGCCGGGGGACCGGGTCGCCCGGGTCGGCACGCCCGGCTTCATCGCGCCGGAGCAGTGGTCGGCCGGCTTCCTCGCGCCGGCCACCGGACCGGCCGGCGACCTGTACGCGCTCGGCTGCCTGGTGTTCTACCTGGCCTGCGGGACCGAGCCGGGCACGCCCGCCGGGCCAGACCCGGACCGGGTGGCCCGCCTGGTCCGGATGGTCGCGGTCGGCAGCCCCACCATGCGGGCGGTGGCACCGCTCGTCCTCGGCCTCTGCCGGGCGGCGCCGGCCGCGCGCTGGACCGCCGCCCGCGCCGCGGCGTTCCTGCGGGCGCTGGCCCGCCCGGTCACCCCGGCGGGCGCCGCCGCGGCCGCCGGGCGGGGAGATCGGCTGGCGCCGGCCGAGCAGGATCGGCTGATCGGCGACGCGGTGGCGTACCTGCTGGCGACGATGCGACCCGATCACGCCGAGCGGCTGTGGGCGGCCGCCCCGACCGACACCGACAGCGATCCGTGCAACGTGCAGTACGGGGCCGCCGGGACGCTGGCCGTGCTGACCCGCGCCGCCACGCTGCCGCCGCGGGCCGGGACCGGCGGGCTGTTCGCCGGCGGCTTGTTCGCCGGCGTCGAGGCCGCCGCCGGCTGGCTGGACCGGCGGCTGCCGGTCGAGCCGCGCCTGCTGCCCGGCCTCTACTTCGGTCGGTCCGGCGCCGGCTGGGCGCTGTTCGAGGCGGCCCGGCTGCTCGGCGACGAGCGGATGGCCGCGCGGGCGGTGGAGCTGACCAGCCGGCTGCCGGCCCGGTGGCCGAACCCGGACGTGTGCCACGGCACCGCCGGCGCCGGCCTGGCCGGCCTGGCGCTGTGGACGGCCACCGGCGACGAGCGGCTGGCCCGGTTGGTCCGGGACTGCGCCGACCAGCTCGTCGCCGCGGTCCAGCACCGGTCCGGCGAGGTCTGCTGGCCGGTCCCGGCCGACTTCGACTCGACGCTGGCCGGGCTGACCCACTACGGGTTCGCCCACGGGGTGGCCGGCATCGGCACGTTCCTGCTGGCCGCGGGGCAGGCCACCGGCGAGGCCCGGTACCTGGAGCTGGCGTGCGCCGCCGGTGCGACCCTGCGGCGGGTCGCGCACCGGCCCGGCGACGCGGCGTGGTGGCCGGTCGGCGAGGAGGCGGACCCGGGCCGGCCGATCCGGATGCCGCACTGGTGCAGCGGCTCCTCCGGGGTCGGCACCTTCCTGCTGCGGCTCTGGCGGTACACCGGCGACCCGGACCACCGGGAGCTGGCCGAGGCCGCCGCGGTCGCCGTCCGCGCACTGCGCTGGCAGGTCAGCCCGGTCGCCTGCCACGGGCTGGCCGGCGACGGCCAGTTCCTGCTGGACCTGGCCCAGGCGCTGGACCAGCCGCGCTACCACCGGTGGGCCGCCGAGCTGGCCGGCTGCCTGCACGCGTACGCGGTCGAGCGGGACGGCCGGCTGGTCATGCCGGGCGAAGACCGGTCGGGCGTGCACGCCGGCTACAACACCGGCCTGGCCGGCGCCCTGGACTTCCTGCTGCGGCTGCGGCACGGCGGTCCCCGGCCCTGGCTGGTCGACCCGCCGGCGGCACCGGGCCACCGGTCCGGGCTGCTGGCCGAGTGCCGGACCGGTGCGCGATGACCGGCCGGGCCAGCACCACCCTGCCGCCCGGCCCGGTGCCGCCGGCCGGGCCCGTCCCGCCTGCTGAGGTCGTCCCGTTGACCGGGCCCGTTCCGGCAGTCGGCGCGCGCCCGGTGACCGGGCCGCTCGCGGTGGCCGAACCCGCCCCGCCGGCCGGGCCGGTGCGGCCGATCGGGGGCGAGCCGGGCGTGCCGCGGGTGCGGATGAACCACAGCTTCAGTGCCGACGGCCGGTACGCCGCCTGCCTCGCCCTGGACCCGGCGTCCGGTGCGCTCGTGGTCGAGTCGTGGACCTTTATCGGCGGGCGGGCCCGGGCGGTCCGGCTGCCGGTGGGCGAGCCGGAGACGGTGGGCAGTCAACTGGTCCCGCTGGGGCCGGGCCGGGTGCTGGTGGCCCGGCAGCGACCCGGCGCGCACGAGCTGGCCCTGCTGTCCGAAGTGGACGGTGTGGTGCGGCAGCGCCGGCTGGCCAGCCCGGTCAGCCCGGAGTTCCGGCTGCTGCCGCCGGCCGGCCCGGCGGCACCGGTGATCGCGGCCGGCACCGGGGCCGATGGCAGCACCACGCTGTCCCGGGTCGAGCCGCGCACCGGCCGGCTGGTGCCGCTGACCCGGGTCGGCTGGCCACTGCGCTCGGGCGGGTGGCTGGATCCGGCCGGCCGGCTGCTGGCCACCAACCGGGCGGACGACGGCCGCGTGGTCGTCCTGGATCTCGCCGCCGGCACGGTGCACCGGCTGCCGGCGCCGGGCGGGCAGCTGCTGCTGGCCAGCCCGGCGTCCGGCCTGCTGCTGCTGTGCCGGCCGGATGGCCCGGCGCGGCTGGTCTACGCCGGGCCGGACGGCACGCCCCGGCACCAGGCCGCGGCGCTGGACGCGGTCGACGGTGCGGTGCTGCCGCTCGCCTTCGACCCCGCCGGCCGACGGGTCGCCCTGCGGGTCCGCCGCGGCGCCCGGTGCCGGCTGCTGGTGCACGACGCCGGCACCGACAGCCTCAGCGAGCTGGCCGTGCCGGCCGGCACGATCGGCGCCGCCGGCGCCTGGGGCACCGCCGGCCTGCGCTTCCCGTACGGCTCGCCCACCTGCCCCAGCGGCCTGGCCATGCTGTCCAGCACCGCGCTGGCCCGCTGGCAGCTGGCCGGCTGCGCCACTGCCGGCGGGTATCCAGCCCGCGACCCGGCCAGCTGGGACCCGGACCGGGAGCCGGCCGGGGAGGGCCCGGCTGCCGGTGCCGGCGACACACCGGTCGGTGACGCAGCGGGTGGCTGGGGGTCGGGCCGCGGCTCGGGTGGCCGGGGCGGCGCTGCGGGCGGCGGCCCCGGGTCGGGCTGGATACCGGCCGCGGTCGAGGTCTTCCCGGCCGGGGACGGTCTGATCGAGGCCGTCGTCTACGGCGACTGGCGCACCGCGGCGGACCTCGCGGTGCTGCTGCACGGCGGCCCGGACAGCGCCTGGGAGCTGGACTTCCAACCGCTGCTGCAGGCGATCGCCGGCGCCGGGATCGCGGTCGTCGCGCCGAACCCGCGCGGCAGCAGCGGCTACGGACCGGCGTTCGCCGACGCCATCCGGGGCCGCTGGGGCGGGCCGGACCTGGCCGACGTGCTGTGGCTGGCCGAGGCGCTGGTCGCCGGGCGGCCGCCCGGTGCCGCCCGGCCCGCCGTGTTCGGCGGCAGCTACGGCGCCTTCCTGGCGCTGCTGGCGGCCAGCACGGCGCCGGGGCTGTGGTCCCGGTGCGTGGCGACGGCGCCGTTCCTGTCCACCCGGCGGCTGTACCGGCAGGCCACGCCGGCCGTCCGCGCCCTGCTGGACCGGCTCGGCGGGCGCGGGCCGGCCGGCACCGATCCGGACCTGCTCGACCTCTGCCCGCGGATCCGGGTGCCGCTGCTGCTGATCCACGGCGAGTGCGACGACGTCGTGCCGGTGGCGCAGTCCCGGGCGCTGCGCGGCCGGCTGCGTGCCGCCGGCCGGGTGGAGGGCAGCGACTTCGGTTACGTCGAGGTACCGGGCGCCGGCCACTTCGCGCTGCTGCCCGACGCTGAGCCAGCCCCGCCGCCGGCCCGGCCAGACGAGTTGGCGCTGCTCGACCAGCCGGGCCAGCGGGCCCGGCCGGACGAGCCGGCTCCGCTCGATCAGCCGGCCACGCCGGGCCAGCTGGCCCGGCCAACCGAGCCGAGGCCGCAGGACGTGCCGACCCCGCTGGAGGCGGCGGTCGTGCGGTTCCTGCGGACCGGCGATCTGACCCCCTTCCGGTGTCGGCCGCGCCGGGGGAACGCCCCATCGAGTCCGGAGAGGAGGTGACACGTCATGGAGTTGGACATCGCTGCCCTGCAGCGGCTGCCCGAGGTGATCGAGGCGTCAGGTCTGGACCTGCTGCCGGTGCCGATCTGCGTCCCGGGTACCAAGACCAGGCTCGTCTGCAACACGCCGACCTGCGGCCGGACGCCGATCGTGATCTCGACCCCGCCCGGCCAGTCGGTGTGGTGCCCGCGGTT
>Ga0307499_10000262_pt1 | contig 19459 bp, 19 predicted proteins | sample 13_S_MG_FD_201363 | JGI IMG/M metagenome (GOLD analysis project Ga0307499, IMG submission 201363) | Soil microbial communities from Populus trichocarpa stands in riparian zone in the Pacific Northwest, United States - 13_S | ecosystem: Environmental > Terrestrial > Soil > Riparian zone > Trees... | reverse complement strand
TCGAACTCGCCGTACGCCTCGCCCCGCCACAGGCGCAGCGCGACCGCCAGCCGGTCCGCCGCTTCCCGCGCCGCACCACCCCGCAGCGCCTGCCGCGCGTCGGCGGCCAACGACTCGAAACGGCCGGCGTCCACCGCCTGCGGCTCGACCACCAGCACGTACCCCGGCGCGCGGGTCACCACCACGGCACCGGCCAACCCGCCGGCACCGGCCCGCAACGCCGCCCGCAGCCGGGAAACGTAGGCCCGCATCGTCCGCTCAGCGTCCGGCGGCGCCTCGGCCCCCCACCACAACCCGTCCACCAGCGCCGCGACGCTGACCACCTGGCCAGCGTGCGCGATCAGCAACGCGAGCAACGCCCGCAGCCGCGGGGCCGGCAACCGCACCCGGCGCCCGCCGACCGTGACCTCCAGCGGACCGAGCACCCCGAGCGCCACCCGCTGATCATCCACACCCGTACGGACGCGCCGGCGCGGGCCGCCAATTCGCGGTACGCCGAAGCCCGCCCTTTAGGGCAGGCGCCGGGCGGCCCCGCCGTGGACCATCAGATCGCCGGTGGCCCGGGTCGCCGGCGCTCGGCCCGACCGGGACGCCCGGGCTCGGCACGGCCCGGGCGCCGGGCTCGACCGTGGATCAGCGATCCGCCGGGGCCGGCGGCGGGGCCGGGTCGGCGAGTTGGTCCAGGTCCTGTTGCAGCAGGTCGCGGTCTTCGGCGTCGGTGACCTTGCCGGCGGCGGCGCGGGCCAGGTCGAGGTGGCTGGCCGCGTCCGCCGGCTGGCCGGCGAGCCGGTGGGCCCGGGCGATGGCCTCGTGCGCGTAGCCGAAGTCGAACGGCCCCAGCTCGTGCTGCTCGGCCAGCTGCAGGTACCGCCGGCCGTGGTGCAGGGCGGGTTCAGCCCGGCCGAGCACCGCGTACACACGCGAGATCTGCCACTCCCCGCGCGCCCAGCGCACCGGCTCCCCCACCACCCCCCAGTGGTGCCGGCTGGCATGTGCCGCGTGCAGCATGGCGTCCTCGTCGGTGGTGTCCCGGTCGGTCTTCTCCAGCAGGTCCCAGACCCGGTTGAACAGCGACCCGGCGAGCCGGCGCTCGTCGTCGGGGTCGAGCGTGAACGTCGGCGTGGGCATGGCAGCCTCCTCGATGTCGATGACGTGCGCCAGCCGGTGGGACTGGCGCTGCAACCGCCAGATCGTCGCCTCGATCTCGGCCCGGTAGCCGGCCAGCCGGTCCCGCAGCTGCGCCGGTGGCACGTCGTGCACCGAACGCAGCACCCGCAGCGGCACGTCCAACTGCCGCAGCACGGCGATCCGGCGGGCCACCGGCAGCTGGTCCTCCCGGTAGTACCGGTACCCGGTCTGCGGATCGACCCGAGCCGGCGTCAACAGCCCGACCTCGGCGTAGTGCCGCAACGCGCCGACCGACACCCCACTACGGCGGGCGAAGCGGCCGATCAGCATCACGCCCGCAGGCTAGAACTCTCCACCAGGCCCAGAGTCAAGCCATCCCGGCTTGCGGGATGCTGCTGGGTGGCGTGGCGCAGCGCGCTGACGAAGGCGGTGGTCGCGGGCGGATCCGGCGGGTCGCCATAGGTGGCCAGGTAGACGTGCCGCTGGAAGTCGCGAAGGACGCTGGCCTCGATTCCGGGCGCGTGGTGGGTGCGCAGTGCCAGCCCCGGCATGGTGGTCACGCCCATGCCCGCGGCGACCAGCGCCTGCTGGACGATGATGTCGTCGCTGGTGTAGGCGATGGGCGGGACGAAGCCGGCCTGGTCGCAGGCCGCGAGGAACTCGCGCCGGCAGTTATCGCAGCCCGCGATCCAGGCGGAGTCGCGGTTGCCGGCCAGTGTCTGGTCGGGTTCGAGGCTGAGCAGGTACATCGGGTCGTCGAACAGATGCGTGGCGCGGATGTCGTCCGGGGTCATGTCGTCGTAGCGGAAGACGACCGCGATGTCGACCTGCCCGGCCCGCAGCAGGTCGAGTGCCACCCGCGGGTGGGCCTCGATCAGGTGCAGTTCGATGCCGGGGTGCTCGCTGCGCAGGGTGCCCGCGGCGTGCGGCACCAGCGCGGCGAGCGCCGACTGGAAGCCGGCGACCCGGACGCGGCCGGTGCGCAGGCCCACCATCGCGGACAGTTCCGCGGCGGCGGTGTCGACCCGGCCGACGATCTCGGTGGCGCGGCGGGCCAGGTGCTCGCCCTCCGGGGTGAGCCGGATGCCCCGGCCGACCCGCTGGACGAGCCTGGCCCCGGTCTCGGCCTCCAGCCTGGCCAGATGATGGCTGACGGCGGGCTGGGAGTAGTTCAGCTGCTTGGCGGCCTTGGTGACCGAGCCCTCCGCGGCGATCGCCGCGAGAACCCGTAACCGCAGGATATCCAGCATGCATAAAGAATACGCATGAGTTCGCTCAAGTATTGTCATTGGACGAATGAGTCGGCCCGCGGAACGCTGAGGGGACAAACCCGCTCTGCAAAGGAGGACGCGGCCATGACCCGCTCACTGGCGACGCTCACCGATCTCGCCGCGGCCGTGCGCCAGGCGATCGACGTGCGGACCGGCTGGACGGACACCGCGGAACTGGTCGCCGGTCAGCTCCGCGCGCACCTGCCCGGCCCCGAGATCCTGACGCCCGATCAGCGTCTCGGCCGGCCCGACCGGGTCGTGGGCCACCTGCTGCACGCCGAGCCCGACGGGGCGTTCTCCATCCTCGGCCTGGTCTGGCGCCCCGGCCAGACCACCCGGATCCACGACCACATCACCTGGTGCGTCGTGGGCGTGCTATCGGGCATCGAGCACGAGGAACTGTTCGACGAAGCGCTCAACCCCATTGACACGCGGGACAACCCTCCCGGCGAGGTCAGCGGCTTCGCGCCGCCCGGCGACATCCACCGCATCCGCAACGTCGGCGACGAGACCGCCATCAGCCTGCACATCTACGGCACCGACATCACCCGCGTCGGATCCAGCGCCCGCCGCTACTACAACTGAGGAGCGCGAACCGAGTGGGAGGAGGGCGTGACGTCGCTCGACAACGGCATGGTCCGGGTCGTGGTGAAGCCATCCTGGGCCAAGCTGATCGACTTCGGGAAACCCTGCCCACCGCCATCGAGGAGCTGACGCAGCAACAGAAGGAACGCCAGCGCGCCTGAACCCGCACCCGCGCCGCCGAACCCGGCGGCCAGCCCCGAAAGGAGATCATCATGGCCGACACCGACCAGCCGGACCCCCGACCTGGGCGCGGGACAATCCAGCGGATGGACAACGTCGCCATCGTCGTCGACGACCTCGCGGCCGCTACCGCGTTCTTCACCGCACTCGGACTGGACCTGGAAGGCAAGGCGACAGTCGAGGGCGACGCGGTGGATCGCCTCGTCGGGCTCGAGGGAGTCCGATCGGACATCGCGATGATGCGCACCCCGGACGGCCACGGACGGCTCGAGCTGACCAGGTACCACACGCCGCCGAGCCGAGACGGTGACCCGCACGCTCCGGCGAACACGCTGGGCATGCATCGCGTCATGTTCGCCGTCGAGGACATCGACGACATCCTCGACCGCGTGCGGCCACACGGAGCCGAACTCCTCGGCGACCTGGTGCAGTACGAGAACAGCTACCGGCTCTGCTACCTCCGCGGGCCCGCAGGCATCCTGGTCGCGCTGGCCGAGCAGACCAAGTGACCGGCCCAGCGCCGCGGCGGAGCCATCCCCAGCATCAGGGCGACCCGCCAGCATCTCGCCGTGCCGGTACCGGCGGCCCGAACCGTGAGCTGGCATCCTGCTGCCTCGTCGAGGTGAGAAAATTGTATGGCGATACTACACTCGCCGGGTGTCGTGGATGCTCGGGAGAGTGGGTCGGGCCGGCGGGCGGGGGTCGGGTCGGCGGCGGGTCCGGGTCGCGGTCATCGGGGCCGGCTTCGGCGGGATCGCCGCCGCGGTGAAGCTGCGCCGGCGTACCGGCGCGGAGGTGGTGATCTTCGAGCAGTCGTCCGGGGTGGGAGGCACCTGGTTCGACAACCGGTATCCGGGCTGCGAGGTCGACGTGCCCTCGCACGCCTACTCGTTCTCCTTCCTCCGGTACGACTGGCCGCGTACCCACGCCACCCAGCCGGAGCTGCTGGCGTACGTGAACGAGGTCGTCGACCGGTTCGGGCTGCGGCCGCTGCTGCGGCTGGGCACGAAGGTCGACGACCTGCGCTGGGAGGAGGAGACGCGGTCCTACCGGCTGCGTACCGCGGCCGGCGAGGAGCACACGTTCGACGTCGTCATCACCGCGCTCGGCCTGCTCAGCAACCCGCGCTACCCGAGCTGGCCCGGGCTGGACGAGTTCACCGGGCCGGTGTTCCACACCTCCCGCTGGGAGCCGGGCCACGACCTGACCGGCAAGCGGGTCGCGGTCGTCGGGACCGGATCCACCGCCGCGCAGGTCGTGCCGGCCGTGGCCGCGGCCGCCGGCCGGCTCTACGTGTTCCAGCGCGAACCGGGCTGGGTCGAGCCGAAGCTCGAGCGCGCCTTCACCGCCCGCGAGCGCGCCGTCTACCGGGCGGTTCCACTGGCCCAGAAGCTGCACCGGGCCTACCTGTTCCACCTCGGCGCCCGCCGGTTCAAGGGCTACGACGTCAGCAGCAGCACCCAGGCCCGGATGCGCCAGCGGTGCACCGACTTCATCACCAGCACGGTCGACGACCCGGCGGTGGCGGCCGCGCTCACCCCGGCCTATCCATGGGGTTGCAAGCGTCCGATCCTGGCCAGCACGTACTACGAGACCTTCAACCGGCCCACCGTCGAACTCGTCCCGCACGAGGTCGTGGGCATGACGCCGGCCGGCATCGTCGACGCCACCGGCACCGAGCGCGAGATCGACGTGCTGATCATGTCGACCGGGTTCCAGCCGACCCGCTTCCTGGCCAGCCTCGACGTGAAGGGGCTCGACGGCCGCAGCATCCACGACGCCTGGGCCGAGCGCGCCTCGGCGTACCTCGGCGTCACCATCGCGGGCTTCCCGAACCTGTTCGTGCTCTACGGTCCGAACACCAACGGCGGCGTCTCGATCATCGCCCAGCTCGAGCGCCAGGCCGAGCTGGCCGTGCGGTGGGTGCGGGCGCTGGAGCGCCGCCCGGGCGCGGCGGTGCACACCGACCCGGCGGCGCAGGCGCGGTACGTCCGGTGGATCGACCGCCAGCTCGCGACCCGCGCGTCGGCGATGGAGGCCGGCTGCCACAACTACTACCACGCCGAATCGGGGGCCAACGTCACCCAGTGGCCGGGCACGCACCTGCGCTACCTGGTCATGACCCGGCTGCTCGGACGGCACGGCATCCACCTGGGCGGGCGACGGTCGCTCGCGGAGAAGGGACGTCGATGAGCCAGGACACACCGGTCGAGCGGCTGCCTCGGTTCCGGGAGGAGGAGATGTCGCCGGCACAGCGCGAGCTCTACGACCGGTTCCGCACCGGCCCCCGGGTCGCGCCCGATTCGCCGTTCACGCTGCTGCACCCGGACGGCGGGCTGATCGGGCCGCCCAACGCCTGGCTGCTCAGCCCGGCGCTGGGCGGCGTGCTGGAGCAACTCGGCGGCACGGTGCGCTTCAAGCTGGCGCTGTCCGACCGCTGCCGCGAGATCGCGATCCTGCTCGTCGGGTACCACCGCGCGAGCGCCTTCGAGCTGTACGCGCACCGCCCGGCCGGGCGCGCCGCGGGCCTGTCCGAGGACGAGATCGACGGCCTGGCCGTACCGCCCGGCCCGACCTTCCCGGACCCGACCGAGCGCGCCGTGCACGCGGCCACCGGGGCGATGCTGCGCACCGGGACGCTCACCGACGCCGAGTTCGCCGCCGCGGTCACCGCACTCGGGACGAGCGGCCTGTTCGAGCTCGTCGTGCTGGTCGGCTACTACCAGCTCGTCGCCACCCAACTGGCGGTGTTCGGTGTGCTGCCGCCGACCGACCGGGGGCAGACGTGAGCACCGACGGTCAGGTCGCGATCGTCACCGGCGCCGCCGGTGGGGTGGGCCGGGCGGTGGTCGCGCGCTTGCGCGCGGGCGGGTACCGCGTCGTCGGCGTCGACATCGCCGCGGGCGTGGATGACCTGGCGGCGCCCGGCGCGGTCGTCGCGGTCCGCGGCGACGCCGGGTCGGCGGCCACCGCCGCGCGGGCCGTCGAGGCCGCCCGCGACGAGTTCGGGCGGCTCGACGTCCTGGTCAACAACGCCGGCCGGTTCCTGCAGAAGCCGATCACCGAGGTGACCGACGAGGAGTTCGACGGGCTGATCGCCGCGAACGTCCGGTCGGCCTTCGTCCACTCCCGGGCCGCGCTCCCGCTGCTGGCGCAGGCCCGCGGCTGCATCGTGACCACCGCGTCGACATCCGGTTTCGTCGGGGTCGCGGGCCAGTCGGTGTACGCGATCACCAAGGGTGCGCTGGTGCAGCTCACCCGCGCGCTGGCGATCGAGTACGCGGCCCACGGCGTGCGGGTGAACGCCGTCGCCCCCGGCGCGATCGAGACCGACTTCACCGCCGCCCACCGGGCCCGGGACCCCGACCCGGACCGATCGCGCCGCATCTCGCTCGAGCGGCATCCGATCGGCCGCTTCTCCACCGCCGACGAGGTGGCCCGCGCCATCGAGTTCCTCGCCGACCCGGACTCCGCCGGGATCACCGGCACGATCCTCAGCGTGGACGGCGGCTACCTTGCCCGCTGAGCGCCGGGCCCGGCGAGCACGCGGTTGCGTTGTCAGTCGGTACGATTGTCTGGTTGACATACGCAGGTGGAGGGCTCATGGTCGGCGGTCCGTCGTTGCGGGTGGAGCGCACCCCCGCGCCGGTACGGACCCAGGTGCTCGACAACCTGCGGCAGGCGATCCTCGACCGGCAGTTCGCGCCGGGGCAGCGGCTGATCGAGCGCGAGCTGGTCGAGCTGACCGGTGTCTCCCGCACCAGCATCCGCGAGGCCCTGCGCGAGCTGGCCGCCGAGGGCCTGGTGCAGACCGTCCCCAACAAGGGGACCGTCGTGGCGACCCTGAGTGCGGAAGAGGCGCGCCAGCTCTACCAGGTGCGCTCGGTGCTGGAGGGCCTGGCCGGCCGGCTGTTCGTCGAGAACGCGACCGGCGCCGACCGGCGGGCGCTGGTCAAGGCGATGAGCACGATCGAGCGGCTCGCGGCCCGCGGCGAGCCGATCCTCGAGGCGAAGGACCGCTTCTACGACGTGCTGTTCGTCGGGGGCGGCAACGCGGCGCTGCAGCAGACCGCGATCGGCCTGCACGCGCGGGTGCGCGCGCTCCGCGCGCTGTCGCTGACCCTGCCCGGCCGCACCGACCAGAGCGTGGCGGAGCTGCGCGAGATCATGGCCGGCATCGACGCCGGCGACGCGGAGCGGACCACGCGCGCGTGCCAGCGGCACGTCGAGAACGCCAGCGCCGCCGCGACCAGTGCCCTGACCGCCCGCGGCTGAGCCTGCGCCCGCCGGCCGGGTCCGGCTGGTTCCGCAACCGCCGAAGGGGGCTGCCGTGCCGACCGTCCGCGTCGGGGAGATCACGATCACGCCGCTGGTCCAGCTCCGGCGGGCGATGCCGCCACAGCGGCTGTTCGACCAGATCGACCCGGATACCCCGCGGGACGGCTGGTACTGGCGGGACCCGTACGTCCTGCCGTCCGGCGACCTCGTCCTGGACATGGGCGGGTTCCTGGTCCGGACCCCGACGGCGACGCTGCTGGTCGACTGCGGGGTCGGCAACGGCAAGGACCGCGCCGTCGAGGCCTTCCACCACCGGGCCGACGACTGGTTCGGCCGGCTGCGCTCGGCCGGCGTCGGGCGCGCGGACGTCGACCTGGTCATCTTCACCCATCTGCACGGTGATCACGTGGGCTACGCGACGACCCGGCGGGACGGGCGCTGGGAGCCGTCGTTCCCGCACGCGCGCCACCTGGTCACCGCGGCGGAGCTGGAGTTCTGGACCGGGCCCGGCGCGGCGGATCAGCTGGCCCGGATCGGCGATCACGTCGCCGACGGCGTGCGACCGCTGCTGGACGCCGGCGTGCTCGACCTGGTGCCGCCCGACCACGAGGTGGCCGCGGGCGTCCGGCTGGTCGCGGCCGCCGGCCACACGCCCGGCAACGTCTGCGTCGAGGTGCGCTCGGCCGGCGACCGTGCCCTGTTCTGCGGCGACATGGTGCACCACGCGATCCAGCTCGCGCACCCGGACTGGAGCACGACGTTCTGCGTCGACCGGGCGGCCGCGACCGGGGCCCGGCGGCGGCTGCTGGCCGACGCGGCCGGCTCCGGCGCGCTGCTCGTGCCCGCGCACTTCCCCGGCTGCCTCCCCGGCCGCGTCACCCGCGCCGGCGACGGCTACCGCTGGGCACCGGTCACCGGCTGAGACCGGGCTCCACAACTGGTCCGACGATCATACAATCACGTGGTGACCTCGATCGTCTCCGCGCTGCCGGCGGACTTCGCCAGGCTGACCACCGGCGCCCTCGACCTGCACGTGCACGGCCAGCCCGACCTCGCCGCGGCGTACGTCAACCGGGGCCCCGACCTCGACGTGGTGCGCCTCGCCCACGCGTACGGCCTGCGCGGCTGGGTGCTCAAGTCGCACCTGTGGGCCACGACGGACCGCGCGGCGCTGCTGACCGAGCAGATGGCCGGCACCGGCTTCACGGTGTTCGGCAGCGTCACGCTCAACCCGCCGGTCGGCGGGGTGGAGCCGGCGGTGGTCGAACTGGCGGCGGCGCACGGCGCGGCCGTCGTCTTCCTGCCGACCTGGTCCGCGCGCGCCGACGCCGAGCGCGGCGGGTACATCGCCCGGCTGCTGGCCTCGGTCGCACCGTCGTTCCCGGCGTACCAGCGGGCGACCGCGATCGAGCTGACCGGCCCGGACGGCCGGCTCGGCACGAACGTGCGGGAGGTCGCCGACGCCTGCCGGGAGCGCGGCCTGCTGCTGGCCACCGGTCACGCCTCCCCCGCCGAGAGCCGCGCGGTCGCGGAGTACTGCTCCGGGCGGGGGCCGCGGCTGGTCATCACCCACCCGCTCGACTACGTCGACACCCTCGACCAGCTGGTCGAACTGGCCGACCTGGGCGCGCTGATCGAGTTCCCGGGTGCCCCGCTGGTGCACCCCGACGCGCGGCTCACCGTCCGCCGCACCTTCGACGCGATCAGCGCGGTCGGACCGCACCGGTGCGTGCTCACCACCGACGTGTTCTCCCGGTGGGTGCCGCCGCAGCCGGAGATGCTGCGCATGTTCGCCGAGCAACTGCACTTCCTGGGCTGCGCCGCGGACGACATCGCGACGATGGTGGTCGACAACCCGCGCCGGGCCCTCGGGCTTCCGGCGCCGGCCCCGGCCCCGGCGCCGCGCCCGGGCCCGGAAGATCCACGATGAGCACGCTCGACCCGCAGGCACAGGCCGTCCTCGACGCGGCGGCCGCGAGCGGCTTGCCGCCGCTCTACCGGCTGCCGATCCCGCAGGCGCGCGCCCGGATGCGGGCGGCCTATGTTCCGGACGATTCCGAGCCGATCGCGAGCGTCCGGGACATGGCGATACCGGGCCCGCACGGTGGTATCCCGGTCCGGATCTACCACCCCGCGCCAGGCAGGAGGCTGCCGCTCATTCTCTTCTTCCACGGCGGCGGCTGGACCGTGCACGACCTCGATACCTACGACCGGCTCAGCCGGCTGCTGGCGCGTCGAGCCGGCTGCGCGCTGGTCTCGGTCGACTACCGGCGCGCTCCGGAGGCCAGGTATCCGGCCGCGGTCGACGACGCGTACACCGCACTCACCTGGGCCGGGGCGAACAGCGATGTCATCGCCGCGGATCCGTCCCGGCTGTGCCTGGCCGGCGACAGCGCCGGGGCCACGCTGGCCACGACGGCCGCGCTGCTCGCCCGGGACCGACGGGGGCCGCGTGTCGATCTGCAGGTCCTCTTCTATCCCGTCACGGACTATCTCGACCCGCCCACCACGTCCTATGTCGAGCGCGCCGCCGGCTACTCCCTCGACTACGAGTTCATGGCCTGGGCGTGGCAGAACTACCTTCCGGACCGGTGGTCCCGGCACGACCCCTACCTCTTCCCACTGGCGGCAGAAGATCTGTCCGGTATGCCGACCACCGTGCTGCTCACCGCCGAGTTCGACCCGCTGCGGGACGAGGGAATCCGTTACGCGGAGCGGCTCGCCCGGGCCGGCGTGAAGGTCGATCATCGGCACCTCGAGAACCAGATGCACGGTTTCGCCCTGCAGACGCGAACCATCGACCGCGCCCGAGCCGCCGTCGAGAGCGCCGGCCTGGCTATCCATGACGTCCTGGCAGCGGCCGGGTGACCTGGCCCGGACAGCTGCCCGCAGCGTCTTGTCTCTGTTGTCTGACGATCATACAATCTATCGGCGCAGTCGCTGGTGTCCGGCTCCGCCGCGAGGAGGCCGACGTGACAGACCCCGCCACCGGTGGCGCTGGCGGGTCCGGCCGCGACCGCTACCAGGTCGTCATCGTCAGGTACGGCACCCGCAGCACCGTCCGCAGCGACGTCTTCCTCAACTACCACGTCTACGCCGAGCCGGACGCGCCGATCGGCATGGACTACTTCTTCTGGGTCGTACGCAACCGTGACCGCACGATCGTGGTGGACACCGGCTTCTCCGCGGCCGGTGGCGCCAACCGCAAGCGCACCTCCCTGCTCGACGTCGCCACCGCGCTGCGCGCGCTCGGCGTCGACCCGCGGACCGCCCCGCCGGTGGTGGTCACCCACGCGCACTACGACCACATCGGCAACCTCGACCTGTTCCCCACCTCGCCGGTGATCATGGCCGCGGCCGAGTACGCCTTCTGGACCGGGCCGCACGCGCACCGCGCGCAGCTGCACCACTCGGTCGAGGACGCGGAGCTGGCCTACCTGCGCCGGGCCAGCGGCGAGGGCAGGGTCGAGACGTTCGCCGGCAGCCACGACCTCGCGCCCGGCGTCCGGCTCATCGAGGTCGGTGGGCACACCCCGGGCCAGAGCGTGGTGCGGGTGGACACCGACGACGGCGTGGTGCTGCTGGCCTCCGACGCGATCCACTACTACGAGGAGTACGAGCGCGACATGCCCTTCACCCAGGTCGCCTGCCTGGTCGAGATGTACGCGGCGTTCGACCGGATCCGGGCGATGGTCGACGCGGGCGAGGTGCGGCACCTGGTGTCCGGCCACGACCCCGGCACGCTGGGCCGCTTCACCCCGCTCCCGGGCGAGCTCGCCGGCCTGGCCGCGACGATCGGCACGGCGTGATGGGCGGGGCGTGATGGGCCGGTTCGACGGGCAGGTGGCCGTGGTCACCGGCGCCGGCAGCGGGCTCGGCCGGGCGTCCGCGCAGCGGCTGGCCGCCGAGGGCGCGCACGTGGTCGCCGTGGACATCAACCCCGGCCCGGTCCAGGCGGTGGCCGCGGCGCTGCCCACCGGGTCGATCGCGGTGACCGCGGACGTCGCCGACCCCGCCCAGGTGCAGTCCTATGTGGACACCGCGGTGGCCCGCTTCGGCCGGATCGATCTGCACCACCTCAACGCAGGCGTGTTCGGCAGCTTCGCGCCGCTGCCCGAGCTGACGGCCGAGGAGTTCGACCGGGTGCTGGCGGTCAACGTCCGCGGGCAGTTCCTCGGCCTGCGCGCGGCCTTCCGCTGCTACCGGGCGCAGCGCTCCACCGGCGCCATCGTGCTCACCGCGTCGATCGCCAGCCTCGCCGGCAGCGCCGACCTGCTGCCGTACCACACCTCCAAGCACGCGGTCGTCGGGCTCATCCGCGGCGCCGCGGTCTACGGCGGCCCGCTGGGCATCCGGGTCAACGGCGTCGCGCCGGGCATCGTGCCGACCGACCTGTTCGCCACCGCGGCGAGTAGCCCCGGCGGGCGGAACGACATGGAACGGCGCGCCTCGACCACCCCGTTGCGCCGGGCCGGCACCGCCGAGGAGATCGCCGGCGTGGTGGCGTTCCTGCTCGGCCCGGACGCGGCGTACGTGACCGGGCAGGTCCTCTCCGCCGACGGCGGGGCGAGCGTCGTCAACACCGTGCGCCCGTCCGGCGGCGCCGGGGCCTGGGACCCGCGCCAGGTGGACACCGCGATGTACGGGGAGCGGTCATGAAGATCGGCTTCATCGGGCTGGGCAACATGGGCGGGCGGATGTCCGCCCGGATCACGCGTTCCGGTCGCGAAGTGCTCGGCTACGACGTCCGCGCGGAGAACATCGAGCCGGCCGGCGCGCGGGCGGCCGGCTCGGTCGCCGAGGTGACCGGCGGCAGCGACATCGTGCTGCTGTCCCTTCCGGACAGTCGCGTGGTCGAGGCCGTGGTGCTGGGCGACGGCGGGGTTCTCGCGCACGCCCGCGACGGTCAGGTGGTGGTCGACCTCAGCACGGCCGCGCCGGAGTCCACTCGCGACATTCACCGGCAGCTGGCCGGCCGGGGCGCGCACTACCTGGACGCGGGCATCTCCGGCGGGGCGGCCGCCGCAGAGCAGGGCACGCTGACGCTCATGGTCGGCGGCGACGCGCAGGTGCTCGACCGGGCCCGGCCGGTGCTGGACCTGTTCGCCAGCAACATCTTCCACTGTGGAGCCTCCGGCGCTGGCCACACGGTGAAGCTGCTCAACAACTTCCTCAACGCGGTCGCGCTGTCGGCGACCGCCGAGGTGATGGTCGCCGGGAAGAAGGCCGGCCTCGACCTGGAGGTGCTGCTCGCCGTGCTCAACGCCAGCTCCGGGGTGAACTTCGCGACGCGGAACCGGTTCCCGAAGATCATCCACGGCGACTACCTCAAGGGCGGCCTCACGAACACGCTGATGCTCAAGGACGTCAACCTGTACGTCGAACTCGCCGCGCGGCTCGGGGTCGCCAGCCTGAACGCCGCCGGGCCGGTGGCCAGCTTCGGCATGGCCCGGGCGCTCGGGTACGCCGACGAGATCAGCAACACCGTGGTCGACGCGATCGGCGACCTCTCCGGCGGCGTCCGGCTGCACACCGATTAGGGGGCCGGCATGCGAATCGTCCACGGCAGCGACCGCGGTGAACCGTCCGAGCGGCGCGAGGCCACCTTCACCGGAGAGGTCTGGGCCGACCCGCTGCTGCCCACGACCGACGGCACCACGATCGCCACGGTGTTCTTCGCGCCCGGCGCGCGCACCTACTGGCACCACCACGAACACGGGCAGATCCTGCAGGTGCTCGCCGGCAACGGCCTGGTCTGCGCCGACGGCGGGAGACCGCAGCGGCTGCGGGCCGGCGACACTGTCCTGGTACCGGCCGGCGAGCGCCACTGGCACGGCGCCGCCCCGGAGTCGTTCATGACCCACACCGCGATCTCCCTCGGCGTCACGCGGTGGGCCGACGAGGTCACCGAGACCGACTACGCGGCCGACGCCCAGCCGGACGCCGACCCGGACGCCCAGTGAAAGGCCAACCGTCGATGCCCGCGGAGCAGACCCGCAAGGAAACCTACGAGCTCGGGCTGGACATGCGCCGCCGGGTGCTCGGGGCCGACCACGTCGACCGTTCGCTCACCGCGGTCACCGAGTTCTCCCGGCCCATCCAGGAGCTGGTCACCGAGTACTGCTGGGGCGCCGTGTGGACCCGCGACGCGCTGCCGCCCAAGACCCGCAGCCTGCTCAACCTGGCCATGCTCACCGCGCTCAACCGCCCGCACGAACTGGCCGTGCACGTACGCGGGGCGCTGAACAACGGCGCGACCGTCGAGGAGGTGCAGGAGACGCTGCTGCAGACCGCCGTGTACGTCGGCGTGCCGGCCGCGCTGGAGTCCTTCCGGGTGGCCGAGAAGGTGCTGGCCGAGCGCGGGAACGATGGCTGAGACGGTCGGGTTCGTCGGCCTGGGCAACATGGGCGGCCCGATGGCCGCCCGGCTGCTCGGGGCCGGCTACCGCGTGCAGGGCTTCGATCTGGCCGGCGCGGCCCGGCGCGCGCTGGCCGACGCCGGCGGGGTGGCCGCGCCCGACCTCGCCGGCGCCGTCCGGGACGCCGGCGTGGTCATCCTGATGCTGCCCGACTCGGCCGCCGTCGAGTCGACCGTCCGCGACCGGGGCTTCGCGGTGGGCGCCGGCACGACCGTGGTGGACATGAGCTCCTCCGAGCCGCTGCGGACCCGGGCTCTCGCCGCGGAGCTGGCCGCCCGCGCGGTGACCCTGCTCGACGCGCCGGTCTCCGGCGGGGTGCCCCGGGCGCGGACCGGCGAGCTGACCATCATGGCCGGCGGCGAGGCGGCCGACCTCGACCGCGTACGCCCGCTGCTCGGCCGGATGGGCACGGTCGTACCTGCCGGTGCGGTGGGCAGCGGGCACGCGGTCAAGGCGCTGAACAACCTGCTGTCGGCCACCCACCTGCTGGCCACCTGCGAGGCGGTCCTGGCCGGCGAGCGGTTCGGCCTCGACCCCGCGACGATGCTGTCGATCTTCAACTCGTCCAGCGGGCGCAGCGGCTCGACCGAGAACAAATGGCCCAACTTCATCCTCCCCGGCACGTTCGACTCCGGGTTCGCGCTGCGCCTGATGCTCAAGGACATGCGCATCGCGACCGACCTGGCCGACCGGGTCGGCACGCCCGGCCCGCTCGGCCAGGAGGCCACCGCGCTGTGGGCGCGGGCCGCCGAGTCGCTGCCGCCCGGCGCCGACCACACCGAAGTGGTCACCTGGCTGCGTACTCAACAAGGAGGGACCGGATGACCCTGAGCGCCCGCCAGGAGGAGATCAAGGCGGAGTTCATCCGCGTCCGCGGCACCTGGAGCGAGGCGTGGGAGGGCATCCTGGCGCTCGACCCGGACTTCCTCAAGGCGTACCTGGACTTCTCGGCGACGCCCTGGCGCAAGAACCACCTGGACGACAAGACCAAGGAATTCATCTACATCGCCGTCGACGCCAACGCCACCCACATGTACCTGCCCGGCGTGCGCCAGCACATCAGGGCGGCCCTGAAGCTCGGCGCGACCCCGCAGGAACTCATGGAGGTCCTCGAACTGGCGGCGACGCTCGGCATCCACGCCATGAACATCGGCGTCCCCATCCTGGTCGAGGTGCTGGCGGAGAAGGGGATGCGCACCGGCCCGGCGCCGCTGTCGGACTACCAGGAGCAGGTCAAGGCCGACTTCATCCGGACCCGCGGCTACTGGCACGAGTTCTGGGACGAGATGCTCGAACTCGACCCGGAGATCTTCGCCGCCTACACCGAGTTCTCCTCGGTGCCCTGGCGCACCGGCACGCTGGAACCGAAGGTGAAGGAGTTCATCTACATCGCCTTCGACACGGCGGCCACCCACCTGTACGTCAAGGGGCTCAAGCTGCACATCGAGAACGCGATCGGCTACGGCGCGACGCCGCAGGAGATCCTGGAGATCATGGAGATCGCGGCGGTGCTCGGCATCCACGGCGTGACCGCCTCGGTCCCGATCCTGCTGGAGGAGATGCGCAGCGCCGGGCTGTGACGCGACCGCATCCCCCCGCACGGCGATCTCCGCCCCTCGACTCCACGCCCTGGGTCGGGCGGCCGGGTCGACGCCGTCCAGCTATGGCTCGGCGAGGTTAACGGCCGGAACTGCGGGTTCGTCCCGTTGTAGGCTCGCGATTTACGCCGTGGGCACGGGTGGGAGGGTGGTGATGGCCGAGACCGGCTTCCGGCTGCTGCTGCTCGGGCCGCTGGAGGCGCAGGTCGACGGCAAGGTGGTCGCGGTTCCGGCCGGGCGGCCGACGGTCGTGCTGGCAGTGCTCGGGCTGGCCGGCGGGCGGCCCGTCGCCACCGAGGCCCTCGCCGACCGGGTGTGGGGCGACCAGTTGCCGCAGCGGGTCCGGCCCAGCCTGGCCAGCCTGGTACTGCGGCTGCGTAGGTCCCTCGGCGTCGGCGTGATCGAGACGGTCCCGTCCGGCTACCGCCTGGACGTGGCGCCTGAGCAGGTGGATCTGCTGCAGTTCCGCGGCCTGGTCCGGCAGGCGGCCGCCGCCGACCCGGCGGCGGCTCGGGCGCTGCTCGACGAAGCGCTCGGGCTGTGGCGGGGCGAACCGCTCGCCGGGATCCGCAGCGAGGCGCTGGAGCGGGAGTTGCCCCGGCTGGCCGAGGAGTGGGTCGGCGCCAGGCAGGCCAGGATCAGGCTGGACCTGGCGTCCGGCCGGTATGCCGAGGCCGTCGAGCCGCTGCGGGACCTGCTCGCCCGGCACCCGCTGCGCGAGCCGTTCTGGCAGCAGCTGATCACCGCGCTGGCCGGCGCCGGCCGGCACGCCGAGGCGTTGGAGGCGTACGCGGAGCTGCGCGTCCGGCTGCGGGAGGAGCTGGGGGCGGACCCGTCGGCCGAGCTCCAGCGGCTGCACCAGACGATCCTGACCGGGACCGCGGCCGGGCCCGACGTCGTGCCGGCCCGGCCGGCTCCGTCGGCGCCCGCGCCGGCCGAGCACCTGCGGCCCGGGCCGGGGAAGCCGCCGGACCCGGCGCACCGGCGCCGGCCGGCGCAGCACCCGGCGGAGGCGGCCGGGTTCATCGGCCGGGTCCGGGAGCTGCGGCGGCTGGATGCCCTGCTCGACGGCGACGGCGACGGCGCGGCGCCGGCGGCGGCGCCGGTGGCGGTGGCGGTGGCGGTGATCACCGGCACCGCCGGGGTCGGCAAGACCGCCCTCGCGCTGCACTGGGCCCACCGGGTCGCGGATCGCTTCCCGGATGGCAGCCTGTACGTCGACCTGAACGGCTTCGCCTTGACGCCGCCGGTACCGCCGATCGAGGCACTCGGCCGGCTGCTGCGGGCGTTCGGGCTGACCGGCGACCAGATCCCGGCGGACGTCGAGGACGCCGCCGGCCTGTACCGGACGCTGCTGGCCGGCACCCGCACGCTGGTCGTGCTGGACAACGCGGCACACCCGGACCAGGTGCGCCCGCTGCTGCCCGGCAGCCAGAGCTGCTTCGCGCTGGTGACCAGCCGGGACCGGCTGTCCGGCCTGGTCGCCCGGAACGGCGCGCACCGGCAGCCGCTCGACGTGCTCGCGCCGGCCGAGGCGGTCGAACTGCTCGGCCGGCTCGTCGGCGCCGACACCGTCCGATCCGAGGCCGACGCCGTCGGCGAGCTGGCCCGGCAGTGCGGGTACCTCCCGCTGGCCCTGCGAATCGCCGCGGCGAACCTGACCGAGCACCCGGACCAGACCGTTGCCGGCTACACCTTCGAGCTGGCGAAGCGCCGGCTGGCCGCGCTGGAGGTGGCCGGCGATGAGCAGGCCGCGGTCCGGGCCGCGTTCGACTGGTCCTACGCCGCGCTGCCGGCGCCGGCCCGGCGCCTGTTCCGGCTGCTCGGCCTGGTGCCGGGCCAGGACCTGGACGTCGCCGCCGCGGCCGCGCTGGCCGGCGACAGCGCCGAACTGGTGGCCGGTCTGCTGACCCGGCTGGTCACCGCGCACGTGGTCGAGCAGCGTGCGGCCGGCCGCTACGGCTTCCACGACCTGCTGCGGCTCTACGCCGCCGAGCGGGCGGACCAGGAGGAGACCGAGCCGGACCGGGACGCGGCGCTCGCGCGATTGCTGGACCACTACATCGCCCGGGTGACCGCCGCCGCGGCCGTCCTCTACCCGACGACGCTGCGGCTGCCGCCGCCCACCACGGCGCCGCCCCCGACCACGCCCTCCGCCGACCCGGCCGCCGCCGACCCGCCCCCCGGCGACCCGGCCGCCGGCGACCCGGTGACGTGGCTGGACACGGAACGGCCCAACCTGGTCGCCGCCGTGCGGCACGCCGCCGAGCAGGGACCGCGGCCAGCCGCCTGGCGGCTGGCCGACCTGCTCCGGATGTACTTCTACCTGCGCATGCACCTGGCCGACTGGGAGGCGGTAGCCACCGATGGCCTGACCGCGGCCAGCACCGACGGCGACCTGCGGGCACAGGCCGCCGGGCATCTGAGCCTGGCTCTGTTGCGCGCCCGGCAGAGCCGCACCGAGACGGCCACCGACCACTACGCGACCGCGCTGCGGCTCACCCGGGAGGCCGGCTGGCTGGAGGGCGAAGCGACCGTGTTGAACAACCTCGGGCTGGTGCACGCGGCCGTCGGGCGGCTGCGGCTCGCGACCGACTGCTACGAGCAGGCCCTGGCGATCCAGCGCCAGCTCAACCGGCCCAGCGGGGTGGCGGCCGCGCTCGGCAACCTCGCCTCCCTGTACTACGAGCTGGGCTCGCTGGACCTGGCTGCCGACCATGCCCAGCAGGCGATCTCGCTCTACCGGGCGGCCGGCCACCGGGTCGGGGTGGCGGTCGTCCTCGCCGAGCACGGTGAGACGTGCCGCGCGCTCGGCCGGCTGGACGCGGCGCGCGACCTGCTGGACCGCTCGCTCGCGCTCAGCCGGGAGCTCGGCAACCGCGTCTGCGAGGCGGAGTCGCTGCATCGTCTCGGGTCGGTGCGGCTGGACGCCGGTCGGTACGCCGATGCCGACCGGCTCGCCCACGCGGCCCTCGACCTGGCCCGCGAGGTGCACCACCGCGGTCTGCAGGTCAGTGCGCTCGGCGTACTCGCCGCCGTGCGGGCCGGCCGGGGCGAACCCGCCGCGGCCGCCGACCTGTACCAGCAGGCCAGGCAGATGGCCCGGGACACCGGGAGCCACTACCACGAGGCCGAGCTGAGCTGCCGGCTCGCGGTCGTCCAGTCGCAGCTGGGCGATCCGGTCCGCGCGGGCGCCGACGCCGAGTACGCCGGTGTGCTCGCCCGGCGCGGCGAGTACCGGGTGATCGAAGGCCATGCCCTGACCGCCCTGGCCGCGATCCGGCTCCGCCAGGCCGACCACACCGGCGCCGCCGCGGACGCCCGGCGAGCCGTCCAGACGTACCGGCAGACCGGGCACCGGCTCGGTGAGGCCCGGGCGCTGGTCGTGCTCAGCCGCGCCCTGCACCGGTCCGGCCGGGCCACGCCGGCGAAGCAGCGGTGGGCGCAGGCGCTGACGATCTTCACCAGTTGTGGCGCTCCGCTGGCCGGGCCCGATCACGTGGCCGCCCTGCCGGGCTGACCCGCGGCCAGCACATCGCGTGCTGACCACGGTCAACGGTTCAGCCCGGCCTGCTCACCCGGACGGCGGCCGGACGCCGGTTCCCGGGTGGCCCGGAGGCTGGCGACGATGGAGGTGGTGAGGGCTGCGGCGATCAGGCTGAGGGACAGCGCGATCGGGACCTTGTAGACGTCCAGCAGCAGCATCTTCACGCCGACCAGCAGCAGGATCGCGGCGAGGCCGATCTTCAGGTAGACGAAGCGGTGCATGAGGTCGGCCAGCAGGAAGTACATCGAGCGCAGGCCGAGGATGGCGAAGGCGTTGCTGGTGAAGACCAGGAACGGCTCCTGGGTCACCGCGAAGATCGCCGGGATCGAGTCGACGGCGAACACCACGTCGGCAAAGTCCACCAGCAGCAGCGTCACGAACAGCGGCGTCGCGGCGCGCGCCCCGTCCACGCGCGTGAAGAAACGCTCGCCGTCCAGTTTGTCGGTGACCGGG
>Ga0307499_10000261_pt1 | contig 19476 bp, 24 predicted proteins | sample 13_S_MG_FD_201363 | JGI IMG/M metagenome (GOLD analysis project Ga0307499, IMG submission 201363) | Soil microbial communities from Populus trichocarpa stands in riparian zone in the Pacific Northwest, United States - 13_S | ecosystem: Environmental > Terrestrial > Soil > Riparian zone > Trees... | reverse complement strand
GCTCGCGATATGGCCGCCGAGCTCGGGGTGGGCGCGGTTGGCGCGCACCACCATGGCGAGCGCATTCCAGCGCACGATCGAAGAAATGCGCTGCTCGAGCTCCAGGTTGCCCGGAAACTGGGGCTGCTGCGCGAGCTCGATCGAGTTCTTGTAGGGCGTGTTCAGCACCGGCGGCAGCGGCACGCGCCGCACCCTCGCATGATCGAGGAGCTTGCGCAGCAGGAACGTGGCGCGCTCGCGTCCCTCGGAGGCGATCAGCGCATCGAAGGCCTCCAGCCATTCGCGCGTCTCGACGGGGTCGGCGTCAGGCGGATTGACGCGCCAGAAGGCGGAGGAAACGATGTCGGAAAGATTGGCCATGCCGGCATGGTAGCTCGCCAACTCTGGCATAGGGTGCCTGCAGCAGGTTGCGCGCATCTCCAACGTGGAGCTCGCGCGCGCGGTCAATCTTTCGCCGTCGCCGTGCCTCGCGCGGGCGCGTGCCCTGGAGACTGCGGGCTACATCGACCGCTATGTCAGGTTGCTCGTTGCCAAGAAGCTCGGGCTCGACGTCAGCGTCCTAGTGCAGGTGACGCGCTGGAAAAGCAAATCGAGCCGGCCCTGGACACGTTCGAGCGTGCGGTGCGCGACGGGCCGGAAGTCATGGAGTGTTATCTCATGACGGGAGACGCCGACTACCTGTTGCGCGTTCTAGTCCCGGACGTCCCCGGCATTCGAGCGCTTCATCCTGGAATTTCTGTCCAGGGTCCCCGGCGTCGGCAACATCAAATCGAGCTTCGCCCTGAAGCAAGTTAAGTACCAGACCGAGCTGCCGCTCGTGGCGAAGGCCACCGTGCCCACTACAAGAAAATCGAGAAAAAGATGATATGATCCGCCGCGCAGTGATTCATCAGGTAGGCGAATTTGCACCGTCTCAACCACCGCAGTCAGCGCAAGCCGAAGCGCGGCGTGTCGCAAAGCCGCAATACGGCGCTCCGCAGTGGCAGTCAAATCACTTCCTTGATCGTCATGCCCGGCTTTGTCGCGCCCGGAATCGTCGCGGCATTTAGAGGAAGTAGATGAACATGGCAACCGGTACCGTCAAGTGGTTCAACGACTCGAAAGGCTTCGGCTTCATTACCCCGACCGAGGGCGGTGAAGACCTTTTCGCGCATCACACCGCGATCCAGATGAGCGGCTTCAAGACCCTCAAGGAAGGCCAGAAAGTCGAGTTCGAAGTGAAGAAGGGCCCCAAGGGCCTGCAAGCGGCGAACATCAAGCCGCTGTAAGCAAGCCGCTTCGCGAACTCAAAGCCCGCCTTGCGCGGGCTTTTTTGTTTCGGCGCTACTTGCAGCCGCCGGCGCGCGGTCCGCAGCTCTCGATCGATTCCGGCGTGTTCGAGATGGTGACGCCCACGTGCGGCGGCTCGGCGCAGCCGGCGAGCCAGAGCGCCGACAGGACGAGGAGCACTCTCATGCGAAGTGGTGCCCGTTGTCTGGATTGAACAGACGACCTACCGCTTACAAGGCGGTTGCTCTACCACTGAGCTAAACGGGCACATTTTCAGGGTCCGCAGCGCGAAGCAGCCGCGCTGCAATTCGCGATTATCGCCCGACTACTTGATGCGGCGTAGCGTGGGCTTGCCGCCGGAGGGCTTCTTCGGCGGCTCGGGCGAGCTGGCGGCGGGCACCGGGAGCTGCGCAGGGGGCTTGAGCGCCGGATGCTTGGGCTCGCGCACCGGCTCGGACTCGCCCTTGGACTGCAGTGCGGCCTTGGGCCCGTCGACGTCGAAGGTCATGCCGTGCCCGGTCTCGCGGGCGTACAGCGCGTAGACGTTCGCGATCGGCACCGCGAGCTGGCGCGCCACGCCGCCGAAGCGCGCCGAGAACTCGATCAGCTCGTTGCCCATCTGCAGCTTGTGCACCGCGTTGGGGCTGATGTTGAGCGTGATTTCGCCGTTCTTCACGTACTCGAGCGGCACCTGCGTGCGCGAGTCGACCTTCACCGCGAGGTGCGGCGTATAGCCGTTGTCGACGCACCACTCGAACAGCGCGCGCAACAGGTACGGTTTGGTCGGAATCTCGCTCAACTTACTTTCGCATCACCTTTTCGGACGGAGTCAACGCCTCGATGAACGCCGGGCGCGAGAAGATGCGCTCGGCGTACTTCATGAGCGGCGCGGCGGTCTTGCCGAGTTTAATCCCGTAGTGGTCCAGGCGCCACAGCAGCGGGGCAATCGCCACGTCGAGCATGGTGAAGTCGTCGCCCAGCATGTGCTTGGTCCTGGTGAACACCGGCGCGAGCTCGACCAGGCGGTCGGTGACGTGCTGGCGCGCCTTGTCGATCTGCTTCTCCTTGCCCCCCTCGAGCGCGTCGATCTGGGAGAAGAGCTCGACCTCCATGTTGAACAGCATCAGCCGAGCGCGCGCCCGCATCACCGGGTCCGCAGGCATCAGCTGCGGGTGCGGGAAGCGCTCGTCGATGTACTCGTTGATGATGTTCGACTCGTACAGGATGAGGTCGCGCTCGACCAGCACCGGCAGCCGGTTGTACGGGTTCATCACCGCGATGTCCTCGGGCTTGTTGTACAGGTCGACGTCGATGACCTGGAAGTCCATGCCCTTCTCGTAGAGCACGAAGCGGCAGCGATGGCTGAAGGGGCAGGTGGTGCCCGAATAGAGTTGCATCATGGTCGTGGTCCGACTGCAAAGACGCTAGCTCACGTCTTTCCAGTATTCCTTCTTGAGGAGGTACGTCAGAATGAAAAGGATGCCGAGAAAGAACAGCACCACGATGCCGATCGCCCTGCGATCGGTGGCGGCGGGCTCTCCCGCGTAGGCGAGGAAGTTGACGAGGTCGCGCACCGCCATGTCGTACTCCACCGGCGATAGCGCGCCCTTGCTGATCTCGCGCCACTCGCGCTTCTCGCGGTCGTACCCGCGCTCGCCCTGCAGCGTCCACAGCGCGTGCGGCATGCCGACGTTCTCGAACACCGCATTGTTCCAGCCGGTGACCGTCTTCGGGTCGCGGTAGAACGCGCGCAGATAGCTGTACAGCCAGTCGGGGCCGCGCGAGCGCGACACCACGGAAAGGTCCGGCGGCGCCACGCCGAACCACTGCTTGGCGGTCTTCGGGTCCATGGGGCCCTTCATCGGCTCGCCGATCTTCTCGGCGGTAAACAGCAGGTTGTCCTTGATCTGCTGCTCGGTGAGCCCGAGCTCCTCGAGCCCGCCGTAGCGCACGTACTGCATGCTGTGACAGCCCAGGCAGTAGTTGACGTAGAGCTTGACGCCGCTCTGCAGGCTGACGAGATCGGTCGGCTCGTGAGGCGATTTGTCGAGGCGGTAGCCGGCTTCCGCGCCGAGCACTGCGAGCGGCGCGAAGAGAACAAGCGCTAGGAGGCTTTTCACTGTCGTTCTCAGTGGTGGTACGTCACGCGCTCGGGGACCGGCTTCACCTTGTCGCGCGCCGTGTACCAGGGCATGAGGAAGAAGAACAGGAAATAGACGATGGTGCAAAGGCGCGCCACCCAGGTGGCGATGTCCTTGGTGTCGAGGAAGAACGCGTTGAAGGTGAACTGGCCCCACACGGTGGTGGGGTTCACGCCGAGGTAGCCGAGGATCACGAACACGACCACGAAGGCCGCGAGCCAGCTCTTGTAGAGCGCGCCGCGGTAGCGGATCGACTTCACCGGGCTGCGGTCGAGCCAGGGAAGGAAGAAGAAAATCAGCACCGCCACGCCCATCGCAAGCACGCCCGGGAACTGCGAGTTGAACAGCGGCGGCACCGCTCGCAGGATCGAGTAGTACGGCGTGAAGTACCACACCGGCGCGATGTGCGGCGGGGTCTTCAGCGGGTCGGCGGGGATGAAGTTGTTCGCCTCGAGGAAGTAGCCGCCCATCTCCGGCACGAAGAACATGACGATGCAGAAGATCGCGAGAAACACCACCGCGCCCACCAGGTCCTTGACCGTGTAGTAGGGATGGAACGGGATGCCGTCGAGGGGCTTGCCGTCGGCGCCCTTCGCCTTCTTGATCTCCACCCCGTCGGGATTGTTCGAGCCCACGTCGTGCAGCGCGAGGATGTGCGCGACGATGAGGCCGAGCAGCACCAGCGGGAACGCGATCACGTGCAGAGCGAAGAAGCGGTTCAGCGTGGCGTCGGACACGACGTAGTCGCCGCGGATCCACAGCGCGAGGTCCGGCCCGATGAAGGGCACGCTGCCGAACAGGTTGACGATCACCTGCGCGCCCCAGTAGGACATCTGGCCCCACGGCAGGAGATAGCCGAAGAACGCCTCGCCCATGAGCGTGAGGTAGATCAGCACGCCGAAGATCCACACCAGCTCGCGCGGCGCGCGGTGCGAGCCGTAGAGCAGCGCGCGGAACATGTGCAGGTACACCACGATGAAGAACGCCGAGGCGCCGGTGGAGTGGACGTAGCGCAGCAGCCACCCGAACGACACGTCGCGCATGATGTACTCGACCGAACCGAACGCGAGGCTCGCGTCGGGCTTGTAGTTCATCGTGAGGAAGATGCCGGACACGATCTGGATAATCAGCACCAGCCCCGCGAGCGAGCCGAAGTAGTACCAGAAGTTGAAGTTCTTCGGCGCGTAGTACTGCGAGGCGTGGATGCGCCACTGCTCCGCCGCGGTCGGCATGCGCGAGTCGAACCAGCCCCACAAAGCCTGCAGGCGCGACCCCATGCCTTACGCTCCCTTCTTTTCTTTGTCTTCGCCGATCACCAGCGCCACATCGGAGGTGAACTCGTAAGGCGGCACCTCGAGGTTCGTGGGCGCGGGCGAGCCCCGGAAGACGCGCCCGGCAAGGTCGAACTTGGAGCCGTGGCAGGGGCAGTAGAAGCCGCCCATCCAGTCGGCGCCCATCTCGGCCTTGGCTTCGGCGGGCCTCATCTGCGGCGAGCAGCCCAGATGCGTGCACACCCCTATCAGCACCATGATCTCCGGCTTCTCGGACCGGTTCTCGTTCTTCGCATACCTCGGCTGCTCGGAATGCTTCGACTCGGGATCGGTGAGATAGGGAACCACGGCCTTGAGTGACTCCATCATCTCCTTGGTGCGGCGAAACACCCACACCGGCTTTCCGCGCCACTCGTACACCCGCAGCTCCCCGGGCTGCAGCGTGGCGACGTCGGCCTCGACCGGCGCGCCGGCGGCCTTGGCGCGATCGGAAGGCCACATGCTGGCGACGAACGGCGCCGCGGCGGCGACGGTGGCGACGCCGCCCGCCACGCTGGTGGCGACCACGAGCGTGCGCCGCGTCTTGTCTACTTTTTCTCGATCGTTCATGGAGATGGCGTTGTTATGAGGCTGCAGCGGGGAAGCGCGAAAGTCGGCGATTCTAACGGCGGACCCCGCAAATGTCCACGATTTCGCCCGTAAGCGCTTAAATCTTCGAAGGATTTTCCGTATACTGGCGAACCTCCCATGGTGCGTCTCTGGCTGATCTTTGCGCAAGCCGCGACGGTGGCGGTCGCGGCGCTGTTCGTGATCTCCACGTTCCGCCCCGAATGGCTGCCGTCGCGCGCACCGTCGGGCCAGCTTTCGGTGGTGCAGCAGGCGCCCGCGACCGGTCCGCTCCCCGCGGTGCCGAGCACCGGGTCCTATAGCGGCGCGGTTCAGCGCGCCACCCCATCGGTGGTGAACATCTTCACGTCGAAGGACGCGCCGCGCCACCCGCTGCTCAGCGATCCGGTGTTCCGGCGCTTCTTCGGCGACCAGGTGCCGGACCGCGCGTCGAGCCTCGGTTCCGGCGTCATCGTGAGCAATGGCGGCTACTTGCTCACCAACCATCACGTGGTCGAGGCGGCCGATGAAATCGAAGTCGCGTTGAACGACGGCAGGAAGCTGCTCGCCAAGGTCGTTGGCAACGACCCCGAGACCGACCTCGCCGTGCTGCGCGTCGACGCGGAAAACCTTCCGGCGATCACCTTCGGCTCCTCGGATGCGCTCAAGGTTGGCGACGTGGTGCTCGCCATCGGCAACCCCTTCGGGGTGGGCCAGACCGTGACCGGAGGCATCGTTTCGGCGCTCGGCCGCACCGGTCTCGGCATCAATACCTTCGAGAACTTCATCCAGACCGACGCCGCCATCAACCCCGGCAACTCCGGCGGCGCGCTGGTCGACGTCGGCGGCAACCTGGTTGGAATCAATACCGCGATCTTCACCCGCTCCGGGGGCTCCATGGGAATCGGCTTCGCGATCCCGGTGTCGACCGCCCGGATGGTGCTCGAGCAGATCGTGAAGAGCGGCAGCGTCACGCGGGGCTGGATCGGGGTCGAAGTGCAGGAGATCACGCCGCCCGTCGCCGAATCATTCCGCCTGCAGAGCACGCGCGGCGCGCTCATCGCCGGCGTCCTGCGCGGCGGTCCCGCGGACAAGGCAGGCATGAAGCCCGGCGACGTGCTGGTCGAGGTCGAGGGTCGTCCGGTCGCTGACCCGACCTCGATGTTGAACCTCGTCGCAGCGCTCGCGCCGGGCGATACCGCGCGAATGAAGGTCAAGCGCGCCGGCAAGGACCTCGACGCCAGCGTCACGGTGGGGCGGCGGCCCAAGCCACAGCCGCGCAGCGAGCGCGGTGACTAATTCAGGAAGGGCAAGCATGAAGCGCAGGATCTTTCCAGCTGTGGTCGCGCTTTGCCTCGCCGGCTGCGCCGGTGCCCCCAAGTCTCCCCCGCCCTCGACCACTTCCCCGCCCTCGCCCTCGACTACTCCCGCGCCCTCGCCCTCGACCACACCGGCGCCCTCTACCGCGCCTGCCGTCCCGCCCGTTGTCGAGCCGGCACCTCCATCGATCTGGCCCACCAAGGTGCTCCATAACCGTTACGACGGCACGAGCGACGATCTGCTCACGGGCGGGCTGGGCAAGACGGGGCTCGGCCAGACGATACCGCCGGCGATGAGCGATCCGACGAAGTCGAAGGCGGTTGAGCTCCGCAAGCGCGCCATCTACTACAACTACCGCGCCCTCGCCGACATGACGCCCGGCGGCGGGTACGGCGTGCTCTACGGGCCGAACATCGACCTCGCGGGCCGCGACACCCTTGGCGAAGGCAAGATTGCGGGCGACGAGTTCCTTACCTACCTCGACGGCGCCACGCTGATGGTCCAGGTGCCCGAGCGGTTCGATCCCAAGGATCCCTGCATCGTGACCGCGACTTCGTCCGGATCGCGCGGCATTTACGGCGCGATCGGCACTTCGGGGGAATGGGGACTGAAGCGCGGCTGCGCAGTCGCGTACACGGACAAGGGCACGGGCACCGGCATCCACGACCTCGACACCGATACCGTCAACCTCGTCACCGGCGAGCGCGCGAGCGCCGGGCGCGCCGGTGAGGATTCGCTCTTCACCGAGCGCGTCAGCTCAGATCAGCGGGCCCGCTTCCTTCGCGAGTACCCGCACCGGGTAGCGGTGAAGCACGCGCATTCGCAGGTCAACCCCGAGAAGGACTGGGGCCGGCACACGCTCGCCGCCATCGAGTTCGCGTTCCACGTGCTGAACGGCCTGACGGACCGGCGCGCCGGGCGTTACCTGCCCGAGAACACGCTGGTCATCGCCTCGAGCATCTCCAACGGCGCTTATGCCGCGCTCGCGGCCGCCGAGCAGGACACGCGCGGGCTGATCGACGGTCTCGCTCTGTCCGAGCCGAACGTGTCGCTCGCCGACGTGCGCTCGACGCTGGATGTCTCGACACTGCTCAACATCTACGTGCCCTGCGCATCGCTCGCCGACTCCAACCGCGCTGCGCCCTTCAACAACGTGGTGCCGCAGCCGCTGCGCGAGGCGCGCTGCGCCGCGCTGGCGAAGAAAGGCCTTCTGCGCTCCTCGACCCTGGCACAGCAGGCGGCCGAGAGCCAACGCATCATCAACGAGTACGGCATCCTTCCCGACGCCAACCTGGTGCTGCCCTCGCATTACACGCTGGCCGTGATGCAAGGCATCGCGGTCACCTACGCAAACAGCTACGGGCGCTTCTCCGTGCTGGACAACCTGTGCGGCTACAGCTTCGCCGCATCCACCTCTTCGGGGGTCGATGCCGGAGAACCGGTCGCGGCGGCAGGACTGGAGAACTCGTTCGCCCTTTCCAACGGCATCCCGCCGACGGCCAGTATCAACCTCATCAATAATCTCTCGCCCGGCGGCGCGAAAGAAGACCGTCTGTCCGTCTCGCCCTCCACCGGCGCGCGCGATCTGAACCTCGACGCCGCCCTGTGCCTGCGCTCGCTCGCCACCGGCGTCGACGCGGTAAGCGGACGGCCGCTCGAAGGCGAGCTCGCCGAGCAGGCGCGCCGGGTGCAGCGAGGCATCGAGGAAACGCGCCTGACCGGCAATTTGCGCGGCAAGCCGGCGGTTTTCGTCAATGGGCGTGCGGACGGTGTGCTGCCTCCGAACTACGCATCGCGCGCGTACTACGCCCGGAACAAGGCGGTCGAACCCGGCTCGCGGCTGTACTACTACGAAGTCACGCGTGCGCACCACCTCGACGTGCTGAACGGCATCGCAGGCTTCGACTCGCGCTATGTGCCGCTCGGCGTCTATTTGACCCGGGCGCTTAACCTGATGTGGGACCACCTGAAGCGCGGCCAGCCGCTGCCGCCTTCGCAAGTGGTGCGCACCCGGACGCGCGAAATCAAGGACGGGCGCCCGGTTCCGCTCTCGCTTGCCAACCTGCCGCCAATCGAGCGCGCGCCCGCGCCCAACGCTCGCATCGGAGTCGACGCGGAAGGCAGGCTGCGGGTTCCGGACTAGCCTGATTCGGCCTTGTAGTCGGACTGCTCCTTCTGCCGCACGCTGATGAAGCGGGCGAGGAACAGGCCCGCCTCGTAGAGCAGGCACATCGGCAGCGCCAGCATGAACTGCGACAGCACGTCGGGCGGGGTCACCACCGCGGCGACCACGAAGGCGCCGACGATGACGTAGGGCCGCGCAGCGCGCAGCTTCTCGACCGACACGATTCCCATGCGCACCAGCACGATCACCACGATCGGGATCTCGAAGGTCACGCCGAAGGCGATGAACATCGTGATGACGAAGCTGAAGTACGCCTCGATGTCGGGCGCCGGCGTGATCGACTTCGGCGCGAAGTCGTGGATGAAGGCGAACACGCGCCCGAACACGATGTAGTAGCAGAACGCCATCCCCGCGAGGAACAGGGCGCTGCTCGCCACCACCAGCGGCGCCGCGAGCTTCTTCTCGTGCTCGTAGAGCCCGGGCGCCACGAACGCCCACGCCTGGTACAGCACGTAGGGCAGCGCGACGCAGAATGCCGCCAGCGCGGTGACCTTCATCGGCACCATGAAAGGCGTGATCACGCCCGTGGCGATCATCTTTGCGCCTTCGGGCAGCGCGGTCATCAGCGGCGCGGCGAGGAAATCGTAGATCGCGCCCGACCCCGGCCAGAAAATGAAAATCACGAACAGCGCGAGCACCGCACCGACCGCGCGCACGAGCCGCTGGCGCAGCTCGATCAGATGCGACATGAAGCTTTCCTGGTCGCTCATGCGGCGGGCTTGGTTTCTTCGGGCCTGGTTTCTTCGGGTTTAGTTTCTTCGGGTTTAGTCTCTTCGGGCTTGCCCGCTTCGGCGTTGCCCTCTGCGGGCTTGTCTTTTGCGACGTCCTCGACGGCCTTGTTGAGGTCGGCGGCGGTCTGGTTGAGCTCGGCCTCGGTCTTGCTCACCTCGCTCTGCACCGACGACTGGAACTCGGACGCAGCCTGCTGCATCGAGTCGCGCATCTTGCGCAGCTCCTCGAGCTCGATCTCGCGGTTGATGTCGGCCTTGACGTCGGCGACATAGCGCTGCAGCCGCCCCGCCAGCACGCCCACCGTGCGCGCGACCCGCGGCAGCTTCTCGGGGCCGATCACGATGAGCGCCACCACGCCGATCACGAGGAGCTCGGAGAATCCAATGTCGAACATGGCGTCGGGAAGACTACGGTGCGGAGACTAAAAAGGCGCCCGGGGGCGCCTTTTCGTGGAGTTTACCGGGTCAGGCCTTGTGTTCGGTCTTGCTCTTGACCTCGCCTTCGACCGTCTTGCCGGTGACTTGCGGCGCCGGTCCGGAGGCCGCGTCGGCCGATTTGTCGGCGCCTTCGCGCATGCCGTCCTTGAAGCCGCGCACCGCGCCACCGAGATCCGCGCCCATGTTGCGCAGCTTCTTGGTGCCGAAGATCAGCATCACGATCACGAGGACGATCAGCCAGTGCCAGATGCTGAGCGAGCCCATATTTGGTTTCTCCTATTTCCTGCCGCAGTTAGCCCTGGCCTTTCAGGGCGCCTTTCAGGGCCTTCCTCTGGAGCATCGGTCCCAGCGGCTCGGGGCCGCCCAGGACGTGCATATGGACATGATACACCTCCTGATGGCCCACACGCCCGGTGTTGATGATGCTGCGGAAGCCCTCGGTCGCTCCTTCCTTTCGCGCCAGCTCGCCCGCGAGCGCCAGCATCCTGCCGAGCGCCTGGTGGTGCCGCATGTCGGCCTCGTACAGGGTCGGCACATGCGCCTTCGGCACGATGAGGAAGTGCACCGGCGCCTGCGGCCGCACGTCGTGGAAAGCGAGGACATGCTCGTCCTCGTGGACCTTTTTCGCGCCAATCTCGCCGCGGACGATCTTGCAGAATATGCAATTAGGATCGCTCGTCATGTTTTCTGGCGGCTTTCTCGTCCAGCCCGGAAATGCCTTCGCGCCGGTGCAGCTCGGCGAGCACGTCGCCCGGGCCGAGGCCGTGCCGCGCGAGAAGGATCATGCAGTGGAACCACAGGTCGGCGATCTCGCGCACGAGGTGCAGGCGATCGCCGCCCTTTGCCGCGAGCACGGTTTCGGTCGCTTCCTCGCCGATCTTCTTGAGCACGCTGTCTTCGCCCTGCGACAGGAGCTTCGCCACATACGAGGTCTTCGGGTCCGCTTGCTTGCGGGCTTCGATGAGCGCGGCGATGCGCTCGAGGGTCTCGGCCAGTCCGGTCTTCATTTCCTGTAGATGAGCGAAGGATCCTTGAGCACGGGATCGGTCGCCACCCACCTTCCGTCCTCAAGCTTGCGATAGAAGCAGCTTTCACGCCCGGTGTGGCAGGCGATGCCGCCCGCCTGCTCCACCCTGAGGAGCAGCGCGTCGGCGTCGCAGTCCAGGCGCAGCTCGACGATTCTCTGCACGTGGCCGGACTCCTCGCCCTTGCGCCACAAGCGCTTGCGCGAGCGCGACCAGTAGACCGCCTCGCCGCGCTCGACGCTTTCCCGCAGCGCCTCGCGGTTCATCCATGCGACGGTCAGCACCCGGCCGCTCCTGAAGTCCTGGGCGACCGCGGCGACCAGGCCGTCCTCGCCCCAACAAACTTCGTTCAAGAAATCTTCGGAAGAAAACGTGGTTTTTCCCTGATTTTGGGTCATAGGCGCACTTCGATGCCGCGCGAACGCATGTGCTCCTTCGCCTGACGCACGCTGAAGTCGCCGAAATGGAACACGCTCGCGGCCAGCACCGCGTCGGCGCGCCCTTCGATCACGCCTTCGGCCATGTGCTCGAGCTTGCCGACGCCGCCCGAAGCGATCACTGGCACGCCGACGCCGTCGGCGACCGCGCGGGTCAGGGCGAGGTCGAAGCCGTCGCGGGTGCCGTCGCGATCCATGCTGGTGAGCAGGATCTCGCCCGCGCCGGCCGACTCCATGCGCCGCGCCCAGTCGAGCGCGTCGAGCCCCGTGGCCTTGCGCCCGCCATGCGTGAACACTTCCCATGAAGAACCGCTTCTCTTTGCATCAATGGCCACCACGATGCACTGACAGCCGACCACGCTCGATGCTTCCCTCACGAGGTCCGGATTCTGCACCGCGGCGGTGTTGATCGACACTTTGTCGGCACCCGCGTTCAGCAGGCGCCGCACATCCTGGACGCGGCGCACGCCGCCGCCCACCGTAAGGGGAATGAACACGCGCGAAGCGACGGCCTCGATCACATGCAGCAGGATGTCGCGCTCGTCGGAGCTCGCGGTGATGTCCAGGAATGCGAGCTCGTCCGCGCCCTCGCCGTCGTAGCGCGCGGCGATCTCGACCGGGTCGCCGGCGTCGCGCAAGGCGACGAAGTTGACGCCCTTCACCACCCGCCCGGCGGTCACGTCGAGGCAGGGGATGACACGTTTGGCTAAAGGCATGTCAGGCCTTGCCGAGCGCCTTGTCGGCGGCCGCCTGCGCCGCTTTCAGGTCGAGCTTGCCCTCGTACAGCGCGCGCCCGGCGATCGCTCCGATCACCCCCTCGGGAACGAGCTTGACGCAAATCGCCTGCACGTCGGCGATGCTGTTCAGCCCGCCGGAAGCGATGAGCGGGGTCTTGAGCGCCTGCGCGAGCTTCAGCGTGGCATCGATGTTGACGCCGCTCATCATCCCGTCGCGGCCGATGTCGGTGTAGATGATCGCCTCGACGCCGTATTCCTCGAACTTCTTCGCCAGGTCGACCACGTCGTGGCCCGTCATCTTGGACCAGCCCTCGACCGCCACCTTGCCGTCCTTCGCGTCGAGGCCGGCGATGACGTGGCCGGGAAAGGCGTAGCAGGCGTCGGAAAGAAAGCCGGGGTTCTTGACCGCGGCGGTGCCGACGATAACGTAGGTGACGCCGGCATCGATGTAGCTCTCGATCGCATCGAGGTCGCGGATCCCGCCGCCGAGCTGGATCGCGACCTTGTCGCCGACCGCCGCGATCATGTCGCGGATCACCTTTTCGTTCTTCGGCCGGCCGGCGACCGCGCCGTTCAAGTCGACGATGTGCAAGCGCTTCGCGCCCTGCGCGGCCCAGTGCCTCGCCATCGCCACCGGGTCGTCGGAGAACACCGTGGCCGTGCTCATGTCGCCCTGCTTGAGGCGCACGCAGCGCCCGTCCTTCAAGTCGATTGCGGGGATGATGAGCACAGGGCCGGGAGCAGTTGCTCGCGAAGAGCGTTCGGAGAGAGACCGCTCGGAGGGAAAGTCAGGGACGCCACCGCACGAAATTGGAGAGGAGTTGCAGGCCGGCGGACTGGCTTTTTTCGGGGTGGAACTGGACGGCAAAAATATTATCGCGGGCCACCGCGCAGGTAAAGGGCCGCCCGTACACCGCGGTGGCGGCGGTAAGCGCCGCATCGCGCGGCGCGGGATAGTAGCTATGTACGAAGTAGAACCGGCTCGAGTCCGGGATCCCGGCCCACAGCGCGTGCGGGCGAGATTGCGCCACTTCGTTCCAGCCCATGTGCGGGATCTTGAGCCCGCTCAGCCTGAAGCGGGGGACCTCGCCGTCGAGCACCCCCAGCCCGGGGGTGTCGCCTTCTTCGCCATGCTCGAACAGCATCTGCAGGCCGATGCAGATGCCGAGGAAGGGCCTGGCACGCGCCGCCTCGACCACCGCGTCGCGCGCGCCGCTTGCGGCCAGCTGTCGCATGCAGTCGGGCATGGCCCCCTGGCCCGGCACGACGACCCGGTCAGAAGAAAGAATTTCTTCGGGGGCAGCGGTGACGCGGACCTGCGCATGCGGCGCGACCTGCTCGATCGCCTTGGAGACCGAACGCAGGTTGCCCATCCCGTAGTCGACGACCGCGATTCTCAAGCTACAGCGAGCCCTTGGTGGAGGGCACCACGCCGGCCGCGCGCGGGTCGGCTTCCGCAGCCATGCGCAGGGCGCGAGCGAACGCCTTGAACATGGTCTCGCACTGGTGGTGCGCGTTGTCGCCGCGCAGGTTGTCGATGTGCAGCGTGACCTGCGCGTGGTTGGCGAAGCCCTGGAAGAATTCGTGCACCAGGTCGACGTCGAACTCGCCGATGAGCGCGCGGGTGAACTTCACGTGGTAGGCGAGCCCGGGCCGCCCGGAGAAGTCGATCACCACGCGTGACAGCGCCTCGTCGAGCGGCACGTAGGCATGGCCGAAACGGCGCACGCCGGACTTGTCGCCGATCGCCTGGGCGACGGCCTGGCCCAGGGTGATGCCGATATCCTCGACCGTGTGGTGCGCATCGATGTGCAGGTCGCCCTTCGCCTCGACCTCGAGATCGAGCATGCCGTGGCGCGCAACCTGGTCGAGCATGTGCTCCAGGAACGGCAGGCCGGTGGCAAGCCTGGCCGCGCCCCGGCCATCCAGGTTCACCTTGACCCGGATCTGGGTTTCCTTGGTGTTGCGCGTGATTTCGGCCTGTCTCACATTCGTCCGGTCATCGCAGCGCTTCCCGCAATGCCGTGAGCAGTATACGGTTTTCGTCCGGCGTGCCGACGTTGATGCGCAAGCAATTGTCGAGCCCCGGGTGGAGATTGCGCACCAGCACGCCCTGGCGCTTGAGCGCCTCATAGGTTGCGTCGGCGTCCCGCACGCGCACGAGGAAGAAGTTCGCCTCGGAAGGAAACACCCGCGTTCCCGGCAGGGCTGCGATGGCCTCGCCGAGCAGCGCGCGATCGGCGCGGATGCGCGCCGCCTGCTCTTCCAGCACTTCGAGTCGCTCGAGGACGAACAGCGCCGCCGCCTGCGTAAGCACGTTGACGTTGTAGGCCTGGCGCACCTTGTTGAGCTCCCGGATCCACTCGGGCCGGCCGGCCAGGTAGCCGAGGCGGATGCCGGCGAGGCCGAGTTTCGACACCGTGCGCACTACCACGAGGTTCTGGAACTCGGCGAGCCGCGGCATGAACGTCTTGCGTGCGAACACATGGTAGGCCTCGTCCACGACCACGAGGCCAGGGCAGGCTTTGATGACTTCGACAACCTCCTGCTCGGGGTAGAGCACCCCGGTGGGATTGTTGGGATAGGCGATGAACACGAGGGCCGGCTTCTCTACCCGCATGCGCTCGACGAAGGCGCTGGCGTCGAGCGAGAAGTCCGGCCGCAGCGGCACGCCGATTCCCTTCATGCCGGTGAAGACCGCGTTGAGCGAGTACATCACGAAGGTCGGCGCCGGGTACATCGCCACCGCCCCCGGCCGGGCGAGCGCAAGCGAGACGATCTGGATCAAGTCGTCCGAGCCGTTGCCGAGCAAGAGCTCCATGCCCGGCGGGACGCCCATCTTGCGCGCGAGCAGCTCGCGCAGCTTCTTTCCGGTGGGCTCGGGATAGCGGTTGAGCTCGACGCGCGCGAGGACCTCGGCGAGCTCGCGGCGCAGCGCGGCAGGCAGCGGATAGGGATTCTCCATCGCGTCGAGCTTCACCATGCCGTCGGCTTCGGCGACGTGGTAGGCGCTGAGCGCCTGGATCTCGGGGCGGACGAGTTTTGCCGGGGTCATTTCTTGAACCGCATCTCGGCCGAGCGCGCGTGCGCCTGGAGGCCTTCGCCGGCGGCAAGCACCGCCGCGATGTTTCCCAGGGTGACGGCACCACTCTCGGAAACCGCAATGATGCTCGAGCGCTTCTGAAAGTCGTAGACGCCGAGCGGCGACGAGAACCGCGCGCTTCCCGCCGTGGGGAGCACGTGGTTCGGTCCGGCGCAGTAATCGCCGATCGCCTCCGAGCTCCAGCGCCCGAGGAAAATCGCGCCCGCGTTGGCGAGCTTGGGCAACAAGGACTCGGGATCCTGCACCGAGAGCTCGAGGTGCTCGGGCGCGACGCGGTTCGCCACGGCGCAGGCCTCGTCGAGATCGCGCGTCTCGATGAGCGCGCCGCGCGCGCCGAGCGAAGCGGCGACGGTGTCGCGCCGGGGCATCGCCGGGAGCAGCCGCTCGATCGCGGATTGCACGGCATTCAGGTAGCGCACGTCGGGCGACAGCAGCATCGCCTGCGCCGACTCGTCATGCTCGGCTTGCGAAAAGAGGTCCATCGCTACCCATTCCGGCGGCGTGCTGCCGTCGCCGATCACCAGGATTTCCGAAGGGCCGGCGAGCATGTCGATGCCGACCTGGCCGAACACTTGGCGCTTGGCCTCGGCAACATAGACGTTGCCCGGACCCACGATCTTGTCGACACGCGGCAGCGACTCGGTGCCGTACGCGAGGGCCGCGACGGCCTGCGCACCGCCGATCGCGACGACACGGTCCACGCCGGCGAGCTCGGCCGCGGCGAGGACCAGCGGATCCGGGTTCGGGCTGACCATGACGAGGCTGCGCACGCCGGCGACCTTGGCGGGAACTGCGTTCATGAGCACGGAGGACGGATACGCCGCCTTGCCGCCCGGCACGTACAGGCCCACGCGCTCGAGCGGCGTGACGCGCTGGCCGAGACGGGTGCCGTCGGGCTCGGTGTACTCCCAGGAGCCTTGCAACTGCTTTTCATGGAAAGCGCGGATGCGCTGATGCGCAGCCCTCAGCGCTTCGAGCTGCATCCCGGGCACCCGACCGGCAGCAGCGCTTAGCCTTTCCCTGGGGATCTCGAGCTCGGCGAGTGAGCGGGCGCTTACCTTGTCGAAACGCTGCGCATACTCGAGCACCGCGGCATCGCCGCGGGTGCGCACCTCGGCAAGGATCGAGCGCACGACCGCCTCGACGCTGCCATCCTGCGCCGCCTCGTAGCGCGTAAGCGCCGCGAGCTCGGCATTGAAGCCAGCGGACCGGGTCGAAAGCCGGCGCAGCTTCATTTCCGCGCCGCCGTGGCGAACGCTTCTATGAGCGGCTGCAGAGCAGCGCGCTTGGTCTTGAGCGCGGCCTGGTTGACGATGAGGCGTGCCGAAACCGGCATGATCTCCTCGACCGGCACCAGGTCGTTCTCCTTCAGGGTGTGTCCTGTGGAGACGAGGTCGACGATGGCGTCCGCAAGTCCCACCAGCGGGGCGAGCTCCATCGATCCGTACAGCCGGATCAGGTCGACGTGAACACCCTTGGCCGCGAAATGCTCGCGCGTGGTGTTCACGTACTTGGTCGCAACGCGCAGACGCGCGCCCTTGCGCACCGCGCCCTCGTAATCGAACCCCTTCTTCACCGCCACCATCATGCGGCAGACCGCGATGCCGAGGTCCACCGGCTGATAGAGGCCCTCGCCGCCGTGCTCGACGAGGACATCGCGCCCGGCGATGCCGAGGTCGGCGCCGCCGTGCTGCACGTAGGTAGGGGTGTCGGACGCCCGCACGACTATGAGGCGCACGTCGTCGCGGTTGGTCTCGAGGATCAGCTTGCGCGAGCTCTCCCCGTTCCCCTTGGGCGTGAGGCCCACGCGCGCAAGGAGCGGCGCGGTCTCGTCGAAGATCCGCCCCTTGGACAGCGCGATGCTGATCTCGCTCATGGCAAAAAGGGCGAGATTTTACCGCCGGAACAGTGAGATAGCTACTTTATTCGCTCGACCTTGGCGCCGAGGGCGCCGAGCTTCTTCTCGAGCGTCTCGTAGCCGCGATCGAGGTGGTAGATGCGGTCGATGAGGGTCTGCCCCTCGGCCACCAGGCCGGCGATGACCAGGCCCGCCGATGCGCGCAGGTCGGTCGCCATGACGGCGGCGCCCTGCAGCCGTTCCACCCCCGTCACCACGGCGGTATTTCCCTGGATCGAGATGTCGGCACCGAGGCGCTGCATCTCCAGCGCATGCATGAAGCGATTCTCGAAGATGGTTTCCGTGATGAGCGCGGTGCCGCGCGCGACGCTGGCAAGGGCCATGAACTGGGCCTGCATGTCCGTGGCGAACCCAGGATAGGGAACCGTGCGCACGCTGACCGCCCGCGGCCGTTCGCCCATTTCGATCTCGATCCAGGCGTTTCCCGTGCTGATTCGCGCGCCGGCCTCGCGCAGCTTCTCGAGCGTGGCGTCGAGGGTCTCGGGGGCGACCCGGCTGAGCCGCACGCGCCCTCCGGCGGCCACGGCGGCGGCGAGATAAGTGCCGGTCTCGATGCGGTCGGGCATGACCGCGTGGGCCGTGCCTGCGAGCGTGCCCACGCCCTCGATGCGGATGACCGGGGTACCGGCGCCCTCGATTCTGGCGCCCATTGCCGAAAGGCACTTCGCGAGGTCGACGACCTCGGGCTCGCGCGCCGCGTTCTCGATGAGCGTGGTGCCTTCGGCCAGAGTGGCCGCCATCATCAGGTTCTCGGTTCCGGTCACCGTGACGAGGTCCATGACGATGCGCGCGCCGCGCAGGCCGCGGTCCGCACTGAGGGCCTCGGCGTGCATGTAGCCGTGCTCGATGCTGATCGCCGCGCCCATGGCCTGCAGGGCCTTCACGTGCTGGTCCACCGGACGCAACCCGATGGCGCAGCCGCCCGGCAGCGACACCTTGGCGCGGCCGCAACGCGCGAGCAGCGGGCCGAGAACCAGCACCGAGGCGCGCATGGTCTTCACCAGGTCGTAGGGGGCGGTGGGATCCGAGATCTTCGCCGCGCTGAGCTGCAGCGTATCGGCGCCGCGGTCGACGGCCACCCCCATCCGCGCCATCAGCCGCGCCATGGTGGAGACGTCCATGAGCCGCGGCACGTTGGAGAGCGAGAGCGGCTTCGTCGTGAGGAGCGCGGCGCACATGATCGGCAGCGCGGCATTCTTCGCGCCCGATACCCTCACCTCGCCTTCGAGCGGCCCGCCGCCGCTGATCCTGAGCTTATCCACCGGCTTTCCACTCCCCCGGGGTGAGCGTGCGCATCGACAGCGCGTGGATTTCCTCGCGCATGCGCTCGCCCAGCGCCGCATAGACGAGCTGATGGCGCTGCACGCGGCTGCGGCCGGCGAACGCCTCCGAAACGACCAGCGCCTGGAAATGCTGCCCGTCTCCGATCACTTCCACGTGCTCGCAGGCGAGACCATTCTGTATCCCCTGCTTCACACTCTCCGCAGTGACCATCTCAATGCCTCAGCTTGTAGCCCGACCTCAGGAGCGCCAGACAGGCGAAAGATACGGCAACCAGGCTCGCGCTGACCACCGCCAGGCTCGCCGCCGGCGCCACGTCCGAAAGGCCGAAGAAGCCGTAGCGAAAGCCGTCGATCATGTAGAAAAAGGGATTGGCGTGCGACAGTCTGAGCCAGAATTCGGGCAGGGAATGGATCGAGTAGAACACGCCCGAGAGGAACGTGAGCGGCATGATGACGAAGTTCTGGAACGCCGCCATCTGGTCGATCTTTTCCGACAGGATGCCCGCCAGAAGGCCGAGCGCGCCGAGCAGGCCCGCGCCGAGAAATGCGAACACGAGCGCCCACAGCGGCGCGTGCAGGCGCAGGTCGACGAACCATGCCGTCACCGCGAGCACCCCGAGGCCGACGGTGAGCCCGCGCACGACCGAGGCGAGCACGTACGCGGCGAAGAACTCGACATGAGAAATGGGCGCGAGCAGGATGAACACGATGTTGCCCGTGATCTTGGACTGCACCAGGCTCGAGGAGCTGTTCGCGAACGCGTTCTGCAGCACGCTCATCATCACCAGCCCGGGAACCAGGAAATCGGTGTACGGCACGCTGTCGTAGACGCGCACCCGGCCTTCCAGTGCGTAGGCGAACACGACGAGGTACAGCGTCGCGGTGAGAACCGGCGCCGCGACCGTCTGCACTGCGACCTTCCAGAACCGCAGCAGCTCCTTGTGGAAGAGCGCCTGAAAGCGGCTCATCTTCCGCTCATTTTCCCGCTCATTTTCCAGTAAGGCGCAGGAAC